>Ga0137373_10001971_pt1 | contig 22379 bp, 12 predicted proteins | sample SagtaG_5_FD_104912 | JGI IMG/M metagenome (GOLD analysis project Ga0137373, IMG submission 104912) | Vadose zone soil microbial communities from Sagehorn Ranch, Mendocino, California, USA - Sage1_R_80_16 metaG | ecosystem: Environmental > Terrestrial > Soil > Vadose zone | place: USA... | reverse complement strand
GAGCGGTTGCGCCTGGAGCTTCTTCATCCGGGCCGGGCTGACGCAACCGACGTGCGGGACGCACTTGATGGTGGCGAGGCGGGCGAGCACCTGGTTGCGCCGGGCCCTGGCCGCCTTGGGGTGGTCGACCGGATCCCACCGCCCGGGGGCGGCGCCCACGCCCGCCAGCAGCGCGGACTGCACCGGGCTGAGGTGCGCGGCCTGCACCCCGAAGTAGGACTGCGCGGCGGTGTCGATGCCGTAGAGCTGCCCCGAGACGTACAGCTCGACCTTGAGGACGCCGTCGGGGTCGGAGGCCGAGATGCTGACCGGCACGGTGCCGCTGACGGTCGCGTACTGCGGCGGCGACAGGATCGAGACGCTCGGCGCCGAGCCGTCCACGTAGACCGTGACGTAGTCGCTCCCCTTCACGTTGTTGCTCGTATCGTACGCCTGCGCGAAGAGGGTGTGCGCTCCGGGCGCGAGGCCGCTCGTCGCCCAGGTGACCTGGTACGGCGCGCTCTGGTCCGAGCCGAGCAGCCTCGAGTCGGCAAAGAACTCGACGCTCTGCACGGCGACGTCATCGGTCGCATCGGCCGTCACGGTCACGGTGCCGCTGACGTGCTCACCGGCCGCGGGCGACACGATGCGGACGGTGGGCGACTCCCCGTCGATCGCGAAGATCGTGACGGGCTCACTCGTGGCGACGTTTCCCGAGACGTCGCGCGCCTGCGCCACGAGGACGTGCGTGCCGAGGACGAGCGGGTCGTACAGCGCGTAGTAGGGCGCGGTCGCATCGGCCGCGAAGACAACGCCGTCCGCGAGGAGCTCCACCTGCTCGATCACGGCGGCGTTCGTCACGGCGACGGTGACGCTCGTGGAGCCGCGGATCGTCTGGCCGTCGGCCGGAGCCGTGATCGCGATGGTCGGAGGCGGCCCGCTCGCGGGCCGGACGGCGAACACGAGGTCGTCGTGGTCGTCGTACGGCCCCGCCGTGCAGGCCGCCGCGCTGCCGGACTGGCGGAGCACGGCGCGGACCACCTGGGTGGCGCCGGCCGGGAGCACGATCTTCGGGATGAGGGTCTGGGCTCCCTGCTGATAGATCGCGTATGTCCCGACGAAGTTCCACTGTGGCGCGCTCGCGTCGCCCGCCGTGTAGAGGTCGACCCGGTCGGACGCGTAGGCGGCGCCCGCCCAGAGCTTCACGGACACGGCGACGGTCGCGCCCTCCGTGAGCTCGGTCCCGTCGAGGGTCGCCACCTTCAGCTCGTCGATCGACTCGTCCACGTGGAAGGTGCCAGCGGCGCCGTCGGCACAGCCGTCGATCGCGTTCGGCTGGTTCGGCTCCGGACCGACCGGACCGCGGCCGGCGAGGAACGGCCCGGACGTGCACGACGCCGACGGGTTGGCGCAGGCCGGCGCCCCGAGCATGGGGTCGTACTCCGCCGTCCCGACGTTCCTGACCGTCACGCTCACCCAGCGGTGTCCACGGCGTTCTCGAAATCGAACGCGTGCGCGACGATCGCGTGCGGCCCGTTCGTCCAGCCCGCCGTGTCCCAGACGATCGAGTACGGCGGATAGCGGTCGACGCCGATCGAGACGCCGTCCACGAGGAAGCGCACGCCGTACACGGAGACGTCGTCGCTCGCGGTCGCCGAGAGCGTCACCGCCCCGGCGAGCACCGCGTCCGGAGCCGGGGACGCGAGCGCTACGGTCGGAGGCGCGGTGTCCCGCGGCCCCGCCACGATGAACGCGTTGAAGAGGAGCCGGTCCGGCGAGCCGCCCACGAGGCCGGTGACGACGGCGGCGGTGGCGTTCCCCGTGAGCGCCGCCTGGACGTCGGCGGGCGTGGCGAAGGGGTTCGCCTGGAGGTACTGCGCCGCGGCGCCAGCGACGTGCGGGGTCGCCATCGACGTCCCCTGCTTGTACTCGACAGCCGTGTCGCTCAAGTACGACGTGGAGAGGATGTTCACGCCCGGCGCGAACACTTTCACGCAGCTCCCCTGGTTCGTGAAGTACGCGGTGGCGTCGCTGCTCGTCGTCGCGCCGACGGTGATCGCCTCGGGCGCGCGCGCCGGTGAGTACCCGCACGCGTCGACGGCGTCATTGCCGGCGCCGACCGCGTAGGTCACGCCGGAGGCGACGGAGTTGTGCACCGCCAGGTCCATCGACGACGACGCGCCGGCGATGAGGCTCATGTTCGCGACCGCTGGGCCGTCGTGGTTCGCCGTGACCCAGTCGATGCCCGCGATGACGCCGGAGACGGTCCCGGTCCCGCCGCAGGCGAGGACGCGGACCGCGACGAGCGTCGCGTCCTTCGCGAGGCCGTAGGTTCTGGCGCCGATCGTGCCGGCCACGTGCGTGCCGTGCCCGTTGCAGTCGTTCGTGCCGTTGCCGTCGCCGATCGCGTCGTAGCCCGGGACGGCGCGGCCCTCGAACTCGACGTGCGTCATGCGGATGCCGGTGTCGAGCACGTACACCTTCACGCCCGCGCCGGTCGCGGCCCAGCTGTACGCGCCGTCGAGCGGCAGCGCGCGCTGGTCGACGCGGTCGAGGTTCCAGGGCGCGCCGTCCTGCGCGCCGCTCACGTGGACCTCGCCGTCCTCCTCGACGAACCGGACGCGCGGATCTTCCGAGAGGGCGCGGACGCGCGCGGCGGGGATGAGCGCCGCGAACCCGCGGAGCGCGTGCGTGTACGTCCACAGCACGCTCCCGCCGTGGTCGCGCGCGAGCTCCGTCGCGACAGCGGGCACGTCCCCGGCGCGGTCCTCGAGGACGACGATGTACTGATCGTTCACTGGCCGTGTGGCGAGCAGTAGCTTCGAGCTGCTCGGGCGGGCGGTCGAGCTCTCCTTGGAGCAACCGGCGGCGGCGAGCGTGACGGCGAGCCCCGCGAGCGCACCGATGGTACGGACGGACATGGCGTGTACCCCCCGAGGGGACATTGCCCGTCAGGCGAGCGAACGAGCGTGCGGCATGGTGTCACGCCCGTCGAGGGGCGCGCGGCGGTCAGCGCCAATCGTCCGCCGCGCGAGCGAGCGCGCGGCGTCAACCTCGCATCCGAAGAAGAGCCGCGACGCTCGTAACGTGAAATGAGCTGGACCTCACATGGGCGAGCCAATAAACGCGACCGAGGAATGCGACGGTAGATCGAGGGCTTGAGCCAACAGTGAAGATCCTCGAGCAGGTGGGCATCGCGCTTGGCGAGCCATACTCGAGTCAGGAAACCCCGTCGGACGTGAAGTCAGCGACGAGCGCGTGTTCGACGGACCATTTCAACGCCGGAAGCTTCACCCGCACCACGTCGATGGCCCGCTGAATGCTCGGCTTCGAAGAGGCTGACGCGAGCAGGATCGCGCAGAGCGTGGAGCGCATCGACATGTGGTACTTCGCTCCGCACCCCGCAGCGTCTCGCGCACCCGCGCGGCCGCCGACAAGCGCCCCGCAACGCGGTGACCGAGGATCCCGCCTACGAGATGCAGATGAGGCGCAGCCGCACCTCGCGGGTGTTGGCGTCGTGCGCCGCCGTCGTTCAGGCGGTGGCGGTACTCGAGATCCCTGGGCGCGCCCCCTTCGCCCGGTCGCCTGTCGAGGTGATTCCGGGCGGAGGGAATCACGGGGCGCCCGCGAGCAGCTCCTTCGCGCGCTGCAGCCACCGGCGTTCGTCGGGCGCGTCATAGGCTCCGGGTGCCCGGGCGACCGTCTCCTCGAGCAAGGCGCTTGCCTCCTCCGGCCTGCGCTCACGGCGGTACAGCTCCGCCAGATACACGCGGCTTCGCACGTTCGCGGGGTTGACCGAGAGCGCCTTCCTGAGCAGCGCCTCGCTCTTGACTGCGTCGTACTTCGGCCAGGGCATCACGAAGTACAGGCGGCCCAGCATCGTCTCCATCGTGCCATGCGCATACGTCGGCGCCAGCTCGCCGGCGCGGGCGAGGCGCTCCTTGAACTCCGCCTCGAGGCCCGCCGCGAACGACCTCATCATCCCGATGCCGAGGGAGTAGTTCGCGATTCCCGCGGCCGCGTAGAAGTGGCCTTCGACGCTCCGCGGGCTCAGCTCACGAGCTTGGTCCCCGTACACCCAGGCGCGGTGACCGAGATCGGCCTTCGTCTGTCCGTCGATGGTGAGATCCTCAGCGAGCCACGAGTAGTAGCGCGCGAGCCGCCAGAGCACGCCGTAGTGTCGAGGCACGAACTCCGCGGCCCGGGCGAGCCGGGCGCGAACACCGTCCAGCTCGCCCGTTTCATCTCGACGCTCCCACGACCGGTCCACCTCCGCGAGGAGCGCCTCGACGTCGCGGATGACCGAGGGCGACCGCGCGACCGCGGCAACTGCCTTGACGTCGCCGGGGACGAGCTCGGCGCGGCGACGCCAGGCCTCCTCCGCAGTCAGGAAGTCCCCACGTCGCTCCGACATCCTCGCGAGCTGCTCGTAAGCCACCGGGTCGTCGGTGATGTCGAAGACGGCGATCGAGTACCCCGGCAGCGCCATCGGTGGTCGGCCGCGGAGCCAGGCGTGCGTCTCCGCGTCCTCCGCCGCGTCCTCGAGATTGGAGAGAGACACCGCGAGGAGCTCCTTCCCGTCAGCGCTCGCGCCGTCGCGGCGCGGGTGCTTCCCGAAGCCGAGGCCGCGCACCAGGCGATAGTCGGGGACCCCGTGCGCCGCCGGGAGGCCGGTGCCGAAGTAATCGAGCCAGAGCCGCCGCAGGCGCACGCCGCGGAGGAAGTCGGCCAGGTCCGGGATGCCCTGTCCCCAGTCCACGTTGGAATCGGCGAGCAGGCGGTGGAGGCGCGTGGGTCCCCCAGCGGCCTCATTCGCGTAGGCGATCTCGCTCGGATGCACGCGCGCGACGCCGATGCCGAGCCAGAGGAGAAGACCGGCCGCGAGCGCCTGGCCGCGCCACTCGCGCGCGAGGCGCGACAGCGCGTACCCGCCGGCGATCGCGAGAAAGGGCACCGCGGGAAGCACCTGCCGCACGCCGATGCAGACATGGCTCTGGAGGGCCGCCGCGAAGAGCAGCGCCGGCACGCCGAGCACGGCGGCAGCGAGCGCGGGCGTGCGCCGCCCCCGCGCCGCGAGAAGAACGGCGCCCGTGGCGCTCGCCGCGAGCGCCGGGATCGGCGTCTTCACGAGCCACGCGGCCGGGTAGTACCACCACCAACCGGTCGACGAGCGGAGCCCGAACGCGAACGCGAAATGGCCCGCCGCGTTGTGCTTCCGCTGCTCGTCGAAGGCGCGCCACCAGACCCGGGGGCCCTCCGGGAGGCACAGGACGGTGAGCACGGCGGCGCCGATCGCGAGCACGGCGAGGAGCCGCCGCCACGGGACTCCGGCGGCTTGCCGCGCGAGCCTCGGGGCGACCGCAACGACGAGGAGCGCCGGAACGAGCACCACGGCCGAGACCTTCACGGCGAGCGCGACGCCGAGCGCGAGGCCGGCAGCGCCGATCCACGCCGCGCGCCCGGTCTCGAGGGCGCGCCACCCGATGAAGGCCGCGGCGAAGAGGGTCGCGGCGAGCAGGACGTCGAGCGTCGCGAGCCCGGCGTGACCGATCGCGAGCGGATCGAGCGCGTAGAGCGCGACCGCGAGCACGCCCGTCGCGCTCCCGAACGCGAGCGACGCGACCGCGAAGATGCCGAGGCAGAGCGCCATCGACGCCACCGCCACGACGATCCGCGCCCGGAGGAGGAGCGCTGGAGCGCGTCCGGGGTCGGCGTACAGGAGCCCCCGGCCGAGGTCCCACTCGTCACGCTCCGAGAAGCCGGGAACCGCATCGAGGGCGGGCAGCCGGGCGCCGAGCCACGCGGCTCCGAGCAGGAGCTTGCCGAGCGGTGGGTGCTCGACGTTGACGTCGGGCTGTCGAGAGACGAGGCGCGCGTACCCTGCGGCCGGGTAGACCACCTCGTCGACGGTCGCGGAGTGGCGCGACGCACCGTGAAGAACGAGGGCCCCGTGGAGCGCTGTCAACGCGAGGCCAGCGATCCAGCTGCGGCCTCGAAGGACGCTTCCTGGTTCGAGCACAATATCGTTTCGAGCCGCGCCGACTCGAAGAGATTCGAAACGAAACCAGCTTGCAGGTCAAACGCCGGTCATTCTTGGGCGAATTTCTCCCGAAGCGAAGATCACTCTTTCGCTACACCCTTTCGTGAACCCTTTCCCGGGAGTGCGGCTCCAAGGCTCGTGGAGAGTCCTGAAGCTCGTGTGAGTCGCTCCGCTTGGGGGGAATCGTGACGCACAGGAACATCGCGGTCATCGGGATGGGTTGTGTCTACCCGGGCGCGCTCTCGCCGGAGGAGCTCTGGGAGAACGTGCTCGCGGGTCGGCGCGAGTTCCGGCGCTTGCCGGACGAGCGCATGCCGATGCGGGACTACTACGACGAGGACCCCTCCGCACCCGGCAAGACCTACGGCGCGCAGATGGCGGTGATCACGCGGTGGCGCTTCGAGCCGACCGAGTTCGGGATCCCGCCGGTCACGGTCCGGACGTCGGACGTGACCCATTGGCTCGCGCTGCACACCGCGCGCGAGGCGCTGCGCGACGCAGGTATCGATCTCGAGCGCGCGGACAGGACCCGCATCGGCGTCGTGCTGGGCGATAGCGGCGGCGAGTTCACGCGCAGCCACATCCTTCGCAACCGCTGGCCGTTCGTGGAGCGCGCGGTCCGCCGCGCCGTCGCGAAGACCCTCCGGGGCGCCGCGGCCGACGCGCTCGTCGCGGCGATCCGCCATTTCTACGAGGGGCCGCTGCCCGCGATCAACGAGGACCACCTCGCCGGCAACATGACGAACGTCACCGCGGGGCGCCTCTGCAATCACTTCGATCTTCGAGGCGGCGGGTACACCGTGGACGGCGCGTGCGCTTCCTCGCTGCTCGCGGTCGCGCACGGATGCAACGCGCTCGCGAACGGCGAGCTCGACCTCGTCCTCGCCGGCGGCGTGGACGTTAGCCTGGACCCGTTCGAGATCGTCGGGTTCGCCAAGACCAAGGCCCTCGCGAAGGACGATATCCGCCCGTACGACGCGCGCGGTGCAGGCATGATCACCGGCGAGGGGTGCGGGATCGTGGTGCTCGCGCGCGAGGACCAGGCGCGCGCGGCGGGTCACCGGCCCCGCGCGCTCGTGAAGGGGTGGGGGATCTCGTCCGACGGCAGCGGCGGCATCACCGCGCCGAAGGTCGAGGGGCAGATGCTCGCCATCCAGCGCGCCTACGAGCGCGCCGGTCATTCCATCAACTCGGTCGCCCTCTTCGAAGGACATGGCACCGGCACCGCCCTGGGGGACAAGGTCGAGATCACCGCCCTCCGCCGCGTCATGGCGGCGTCGCCCGGCGAAGGGGCCGCGCGCATCGGGAGCATCAAGTCGAACATCGGCCACACGAAGGCGGCAGCCGGGGCGGCCGGTCTCATCAAGGCGATCACGGCCCTCGACCGGAAGGTTCTCCCGCCGACGGTGAGCTGCCGCACCTTCAACCCGGCCTTCGGCAGCCCGGTCACGGATCTGCGCCCGTCGATCGTCGGCGCGCCGTGGCTCGCCGACGGGCAGCCGCGCCGCGCGTCGGTGAGCGCGATGGGCTTCGGCGGCGTGAACACGCACGTGGCGCTCGAGGAGGCGGACTCGGGCGGTGAGGCGCCGGCGAAGGACCTCGCCCTCCTCGCGTCCGGGCAGGCATCCGATCTCGTGCTCCTCTCCGGCCGCAACCGCGAGGAGCTCTCCGCGGCGATAGAGCGCCTGCTGCCCATCGCGCGCCGGATCAGCCGTTCCGAGCTCATCGACCTCGCCGCCGCGCTCGCGCGCAGGCCGCCCGACGGCGCGTTCCGGCTCGCGATCGTCGCGGAGTCTCCCTGGCAGCTCGCCTCCGCGCTCGAGCGGGCCGGAACGGCGCTCGCCGCCGGGACCTCACTCGATGGAATCGACGACCCCGCCGCCGGGATCTTCGCCGGCACCGCGCTCGAGGCGCCCCGCGTGGCCGCGCTCTTCCCCGGCCAGGCGGCGCAGCGGATCGGGATGGGCGAGGCGTGGGAACGGCGCTACCCCTGCGCCCGCGCGCGGCTCGACGCGCTCGACGCGGAGGTGGCGCGGGTAGCCGGGACGACGCTCCGTGAGAAGATCTTCCGCGATCTCGCCGCCGCGGACGAGCCGACCCGGCAACTCTGGACCGCGGAGCTGAAGGAGACGCACGTCCAGCAGCCCGCGGTGGTCGCCGCCTCGCTCCTCGCCCTCGAGGTGCTGTCGTTCCTCGGGATCGCGCTGGACGACGTCGTCGGCCACAGCCTCGGCGAGATCAGCGCGCTCTGCGCCGCGGGCGTCCTCGACGGCGTAACGGCCGTGCGGATCGCTGCGCTCCGCGGAGCCGCGATGCGGCGCGTCGGCGGCGCCGATCCTGGAGGGATGGTCGCGCTGGCGGCGCCGCCGGACCAGGCGGAGGCCCTCATCGCGCGGGAAGGGCTGCGGCTCGTCGTCTCGAACTATAACTCGCCGCGCCAGACGGTCGTCTCGGGGGCGACCGCTGCCATCGAGGCGCTCCTGCGCGCTTGCGAGCACGGCGGCGTTCGGGCGACGCGCCTCTCGGTGTCGCACGCCTTCCACTCCGACATCGTCGCGCCCGCCGCGGACGCGCTGCGGGCGGCGCTCGTGGACGTAGAGGTGGCCGGGGCATCCGCCGTCCAGGTCTTCTCGACCGCGACGGGCGGGCCCCTCCCCGATGACGCCGACGTGCGCGAGCTCCTGGCTCGGCACGTCCGCCAGCCGGTCCGCTTCAGCGAGGCGGTCGCGGCGATCGCGAGGCAAGCACCCGCGCTCTGGATCGAGGTCGGGCCGGGAGGGATCCTCTCCGCGCTCGTGCGCGAGAACGTGGGCTCCGGCGCCGAGTGTTTCCCGATGGACCTCGACGGCGAGGACTCGTTCCACCTCCTCAATCGGCTCGCCGCGCGCGCGTTCGTGCGCGGGGTACGCTTCTCGCCCGAGCGCCTGTTCGAGCACCGGCTCGTGCGCGCGTTCGATCCGGACCGCTACGAGCCGGCGCTCATCGTGAACCCATGCGAGCGCGAGGTCGCGCCGCCTCGGGTCGAGCTCGATCTCGGCGCCGGGCTCGCGGGATCGATCGCGCCGCCTGAGGCCGGGTCGCCCGGGTTCGAGGAGTACCTCGGTGAGCGCGGGCCGTACCTCCGGGAGCTCATCTCGCTCGACTACCGTCACCACCGCGGCGGGGCGACGGGACCCGTCGCGGCCGACGCCGCGCCACCACCGGCGCGTGGCCCGGCGGCGCCTTCCCTCGCGGCGGTGACCGAAGCCGGCAGGCCTCCAGCGCCCGCGATCCAGGACGACGCCGCCGCGCTCGCGCTCGCCATTGACTGGATCGCCGAGCGCACCGGTTTCGAGCGCGACTTCGTCTCGCCGGACAAGCGCCTGCGCGACGACCTCAACCTCGACTCGATCAAGGCGGGAGAGCTGGTCCTCACGCTCAGCCGCGCGCTCGGCGCGCAGGCCCCGCTCGACCCCGGCGTGTTCGCCAACGCCACGATCCGCCAGCTCGTGGGCGAGATCCGTGGATACCAGGGCGCCCGCGCGCCGGACGCGGCCTCGAGCTCCGGAAGCAACTGGATCCGGACGCTCGCGGTCGTGCGGGTCCCGGCCTCGCTCGGAGGGGAGAAGCCGCTTCCCGATCTCGGCCGGACTGCGGGGCCGACCGTGGTCGTCGCGAACGCAGCCTGCCCGCGCGCTGCACGGGTCGCGGAGCGGCTCGCCGCCGAAGGCCTGCGGGTGGCCCGCACCGACACGGACGGGTTCCTCCGCGGCGGGCCCGAGGTGGACGATCCGGCCGCGCTCGTCGTCGTCCTCCCGCAGGAGGATCGCGGATTCGACACGTGCGCGCCGGACGAGTTCGAGGCCCGTGTCCCAGGGCTCGCAGAGCGCCTCTTCCGGATCTTCCGCAAGGCGATCGGCGAGCGCGCCCTCGCGTCGGGCGAGCTTCGCGCGATCGTCCTGCGCCCCGCGGGACCCGCGGGCGCGGACCCTGGGGTCGACCTCGACGCGGGCGCAGCGTTCCTGAAGACGCTCTCGCTCGAGCACCGTACGCTGAGCTTCAAGTGGGTGACGATGCCCGCGATCTGGGGGGCCGAGCGCTTCGCGGCGACCGCGCTCGAGGAGCTCCGGACCGCGAGCGAGCGCGTCGAGTTCCACCATGACGCCGACGGAGGTCGTACGACCTCCGCGGCCGTCGCGCAGGAGGCGGCGGCCGGGCCCGGCCCGCGGCTCGGCGGCATGGACACCCTCCTCGTCTCCGGTGGCGCGAAGGGGATCACGTTTGCCCTCGCGCTCGAGCTCGCGCGCGGAACGGGCATCAAGCTCGGGCTCCTCGGTTCCTCGGCCGCGAGCGACGCGGAGGTCGCGCAAAATCTGGACAAGCTGTCGCGCGAGGGCATCCGCCACGTCTACCTGCCGTGCGACGTGACGCGACGCGACGACGTCCGGCGCGCGGTCGCGGAGGTGGAGCGCCGCCTCGGCGCGGTGACCGGGATCCTTCACGGCGCCGGCGTCTCCAAGTTCGCGAGCTTCCGGGAGATGGAGCTCGGGAGCTTCCTGCGATGCGTCCGCGTGAAGGCGGACGGGCTGTATCACCTCCTCGGGGCCGTCGCGCCGGAACGGCTGAAGATGGTGCACGCCACGTCGTCCGTCCTCGGGCGCACCGGGATGCATCGCCAGGCCGACTACGCTCTCGCGAATGCCTGGCTCGACGGCGCCGTAGGCGCGCTCAAGGCCGCGGCTCCCGCGCTGCACGCGCTCACGGTCGGCTACTCGATCTGGGAAGACACGGGGATGGGCGCGAAGACCGGCGCGCTCGACACGCTCCGCTCGGTCGGCGTCACATCCATCCCTGTCGCGACCGGGACCGGCGCGTACCTCGCGCTCGTCCAGCAGGCCCCCGCGACCACCGCGTTCGTCGTCACCGGCAAGCTCACGAGCGACCTGGAGGCCCGACTGGCGCCGCCGTTCGCGGTTCCGCCGTGGCGGTTCCTCCAGAAGGTGCTCCGGTTCGTTCCCGGCATCGAGCTCGTCGCGGAGGCGCGCCTCTCGCACGAGACCGACCTGTACCTCGCGGAGCACGTCTTCGACGGGACCCCGGTGTTCCCGGGCGTCATGGGCCTCGAGGCGATGGCGCAGGTGGCGATGGCGTGCACGGGGCGTCACGATGAGACACCGACGTTCCGAGAGATCCGGTTCCAGAAGCCCATCATCGTGCCGGATGGCGCGGACACGCGCCTCCGGGTGTTCGCTGTCGCGGACGAGCCGCGCGGCGGGACCCTGACCGTGCGCGTCTCGGTTCGCAGCGACGCCGACGGCTTCGAAGGCGAGCACTTCCGGGCGGAGTGCGTCTTCGGCGACTCGAAGGCGACGCCGCCGGCACCTCCACCGTCGATCCCTGGCCCGCTCGATGAGGATCCCGAGCAGTTCAGCCCGATGCCGCTCTTCCAGGGCAAGTTCTTCAGGCGCATCGTGCGCATCAGGAAGCGCGTGGAGGGCGAGGAGTCCATGACGGACGTCCGTGTCCCCGTCGGCGCGGCCTACTACGCGGGCCACGACTCGATCACCGTGACGCCGTCTCCCGCAGCACGCGACGCGTTCATGCAGTCCGGGGCGATCATCATGCCGCCCGGCTGCCTCGTGGAGCAGATCGAGACCCTCCGGTTCCATCGACGCCCCGCCGAGGGCGAGGAGCTCCTGTGCTGGGTCCGCGCGACGCGGCGCGAGGACGGAACGCTGTCGTCCGATGTCACGCTCTACGGCGCGGACGGTGGCGCGGTCGAGAGCATGCAGGGGCTCGTCGCGACGCCTCCGAGGACCGGGGTGCGCGCCCGGGACGAGGTTCGCCCGCCGCTCCCGCGCCTCCGGCAGATCAGTGAGCACCTGCTCGAGGCCTGCGCCGCGGGTGATCTCGCGCTCGGCGCGGCGCGGCACGATGAGGTGCTCGAGCTCGGTGCGGAGACGCTCCTCGCGGCCGGAGAGGGGGAACGGCTCGTCGCCGGAGTACCGGAGGTACGGCGCACCGCGGTGCTCGCTGCCGCGCTCGCGGCGAAGCGCGCGGCGGCCGAGTTCCTCCGGGCGCACCGCGCCACCCTGGTGGACCCGCGTGCGATCGCGCTCCGGCACCTGCCCGACGGGAAACCGCACCTCGTGCTCCACGGCCCCGGGGCGGGCCTCGCTCTGCCGGTTCTCTCGCTCTCCGACCGTCACGGGCTCACTGTCGCCCTCACCGGCGCGGAGTCGATCGGGATCGATCTGGAGCTCGTGACCCAGCGTGACGCCGAGACGTGGCGCGGCCTCCTCGGAGGCGACGGCTACGCGCTCGCGCTGGAACTCTCGCGCAGGACGGGCGACAGCTTCGACGCAGCGGCGACGCGCGTGTGGGGCCTCGTCGAGGCTGGCAAGAAGGCGCTCGGGTTGCGGCGCGTCGTCCCAGCCATGAAGGGCGCCCACGCGGGCGGCTGGCTGCAGTTCGCGCACCCGGAGGAGCCCGGGATCGGGATGATGAGCGTACTGTTCGAGCACGAGACGGCGGGCGGTCGCGTCGCGGCGCTGAGCGTGGTCGGGCGGTGCCGCGAGGTGGCCGATGCCTGAGCACGTCCTGGCCGTGAATGGCAGTCCGCGCGCCGACAAGGGGATCGTCGACCTCGTGCTGCAGAGGTTCCTCGCTGGCTGCCGCAATGCCGGGGCGACCACCGAGACCCTCTACCTCTCGAAGCTGAACATCGAGGCGTGCAAGGGCGAGCTCGGCTGCTTCTTCACGCAGCGGAAGACGTGCGAGGTGTTTCCGAATGACGACGGGAACGCCGCGGTGGCGGCGTTCGCGGCGGCGGACCGGGTCGTGCTCGCCTCGCCGCTCCACGTTTACGGCATCTCCTCGCACCTCGTCCGGTTCGCGGAGCGACTCATCTCGCTCGGTGCGCCGGAGCTCGCCGTCAACGACGGCGTCTGGACGCACCCTGGGTCGACGAAGCCGCATCGGCCGTGCGCGGTGGTCGGCGTCTGTGCCTTTCCGGGAGCCCACAACTTCGTGCTCTTCCGCGAGATCATGACGACCCTCCAGAAGGTCTTCTGGCTTGCGCCCTCCGGCAGCGTTCTCGTGCCGATGAGCCGCGACCTCTCCTTCCTGGACCCTCGACATCCGCGGCACGCGGAGCACGTCCGCATCCTCTCCGCGAGCGAGCGCGCCGGGGAGGAGTTCATGAGGGACGGCGCGATCGCTCCCGAGACGGAGCGCGAGATCTCGCGCCCGACGGCGGCGATGGAGACGCTGATCGAGGCGTTCGAGGGGTACTTCTCCGCGCTGCGGACGCGAGCTTAGGCCAGGAGCGAGCATGGAACGCATCCAGCACGAGGTCGTGGTCGTCGGCTCGGGCGCGGGCGGTGCGACCGTCGCGCGTGAGCTCGCTCGCAGGGGCTGCGACGTCGCCGTCGTCGAGCGCGGGCGCCGACACCGCACGATCGGCGACTTCTGGTCCTGCTACGGCTACTACGACATGGAGGAGCTTCCCGGCTTCGTCCCGGCGGCGGTCCGGAAGATCCCGCTGAAGCTGCCGCGGTCGAAGGAAGGTGTCGTGCTGTGGCGCGCGCTCATGGCGGGCGGGACGACCGTCGTCTCGTGCGGAAACGCCGGCCGCTGCATGGATCGCGAGCTCGCGCAGCTCGGGGTCGCACTCGACGCGGACTTCGCCGAGGCCGAGGCCGAGATGGGGATGGCGCCCATCGATCCGAAGCTGCTGTCGCGCGGATCCCGCGCCCTGCAGGCCGCGTCTGAAGCCCTCGGGCTCCGGATGACGCCCATGCCGAAGTTCGTCGATCCCCGCCGCTGCACGAAGTGCGGGAGATGCGGTTACGGCTGCGCCACTGGCGCCAGGTGGTCTGCGCTCGGGTACCTCGACGAGGCCGGCGAGCGCGGCGCCCGCATCCTGTACGACACGAAGGTCGAGGCCGTGCGCATCGAGCGCGGCCGAGCCCGGGGGATCCGCGCGCGCGGTCCTCGGGGCGTCGTCGAGGTGGAGGCGGGCACGGTCATCCTCGCCGCAGGCGGCCTCGACACGCCCGTGATCCTCCAGCGCTCCGGGATCGACGAGGCGGGGACCGGGTTCTTCGTCGATCTCATGTGGACGACCTACGCCGTGACCGATGGCCTCAACCTCGATCACGAGCCGCTGATGGCACTCGTCGATCTCGAGTTCCACCACGACCGCGGATTCCTCCTTGCGCCCTTCATCAACCAGCATCCGGGTGGACGGCTCATGGAGGGCGCCCCTGCGCGCGCGCTGCGCCCGTCGCGCCGGCTCCTCGGGATCATGACCAAGATCTCCGACGACGCGAACGGGAAGGTGTTCCCGGATGGCACCTTCTCCAAGCCCGTGACGGACCGCGACTGGGCGCGGCTGCGCGAGGGCGCCGCCATCGCGCGGCGAATCCTGGAGAAGACCGGCGCCGCGCCGGTGGCGCAGACCCGCGTGCAGGGAGCACACCCAGGCGGCGCCGCCGCGATCGGCACCGTGATCGGCACCGACCTGCAGACGCGCGTCCCGGGGCTCTACGTGTGCGACACGAGCGCGCTGCCCGCGGCTGCATTCCCCGACGCGAGCAGGCTCCCACCGATCCTGACGGTCGTGGCGCTCGCGAAGCGCCTCGCCCGCCAGCTCGCGAACGAGACCGCAGCGGCGCGGGAGACCGGACCGCGCTCGGGCGTCTCGATGGAGGCGTAGATGCTCGCGATCACCGCATGTGCCGCCCTTGGCGTCCTCCTCGCGCTCGAGCTGTTCGCGGCCGCGCAGTTCGCGAGACGGCGAGCGCTGGAGCGCTCGGCACCGCCCGACCTCGGGGAGGCACCGCGGGTCGTCCTCGTCGTTCCCTGCAAGGGGCTGGAGCGAGGGCTTCGCGAAGGCCTGGAATCGTACGCGACCCAGAGTCACCCCCGCTACCGCCTCGTCCTCGCCACCGCGACGGCGGATGATCCTGCGGTCCCCGCAATCCGGGAGGTCGCGCGCAGGCATCGCCACGTGGAGCACCTCGTGGCCGGCGAGGACGAGAGGTACGGCCCCAAGATCTACAACGTGCTCCGAGGCATCGAGAGCGCGCCCGGCTCCGACGTCTACGCGTTCGGCGATTCGGACATCGGGCCGGACCCGGGCTGGCTCGGACGGCTCGTCCGTCCACTCGGCGACGCGCGGATCGGCGCAACGACCGGGTACCGTTGGTACTGGAACGGCCAGCCGGGGCTGTGGGATAGGGTGACGAGCCTCTGGAACGGGTTCGTGCTGTTCTACATGGCGCTCCCGCCGCTGCGGTTCGTGTGGGGCGGGTCGTACGCGCTGAGGCGCGAGGTCCTCGAGGAGGTCGATCTGCGGCGCACGTGGCGCCAGGTGGTGAACGACGACCTCACCCTCACGAGCGCGATTCGCCGGAACGGCTACCAGATTGCGTTCGTCCCCTCCTGCGTATCGTTCTCCGCGGGGAGCTTCACGTTCGCCGGGATGATCGAGTGGACGACCCGACAGCTCATCCAGACCCGGTTCTACTTCGGACGGGTCTTCTATGGGTCGCTCGGCGTCATGGTGGGTAGCGCCGCGCTCGCCGTGCTCGCACCCTGGACGTTCCTCGCGATGGCGACGATCTTCGGCATCGGGACGGTCGGGATGGCGCACGCGACGCTGCCCGCTCGCGATCCGCGGAAACCGCGGTGGGTCGATGCGGGGCTCTTCGCGCTGTGCGAGGTGCCGCTCGCCATCGCGGTCGTGATCGCGATCTTCAAGAGCACGCTCACGTGGCGCGGCGCCGTCTACCGGATCCACTCCGCGACCCACATGACCGTGGAGCGCGGCGGCTCCGCGCCGGCGCTCGCGGACCCCATCGAGTAGACGGTAGCGCGCTCGATCGAGGGGAGTCGATTTGGAACGGTACGACGCGATCGTGATCGGATCCGGGATCGGCGGGCTCGCAGCGGCGAGCCTCCTGGCCCGGGTCGGAGGGCGTCGCGTGCTCGTGCTGGAGCGCCAGTTCAAGTTGGGCGGGCTCACACGGTCGTTCCGTCGCGGACCGTGGTCTTGGGACGTCGGCGTCTATTACGTGGGCGAGATGGAGGACGGATCGATGGTCCGCCGCCTCCTGGACCTCGCGTCGGGCGGACGGCTGCGCTGGAACCGCATGCCGTCCCCGATCGAGCGCTTCGAGTACCCGCGGTTCGCGCTCGCCGTCCCCGACGATCCGCTCGCCTACCGCGCCGCGCTCGAGGACGCGTTCCCGCGCGAGCGCGTGGGCATCCGCGCCTATTTCGGCGACGTCGCGCGCGCGAGCGGGTGGCTCCTTCGCCACGTCGGCGCGCAGGCCATGCCGGCGTTCGCGGCGCCCTTGCTTGGGCGTCCCGGGCGCACGGCCGCGCTTCGCACGACGCGAGCCGTGATCGAGGCGCGTGTCGGAGACCCGCTTCTGAGAGCGGTGCTCGCCTCGCAATGGGGCAACCTCGGGCTGCCACCCTCCCGCAGCGCGTTCGCGCTCCACGCGGCGGTCGTGAACCACTACCTCCGCGGTGCCTACTACCCGGCCGGCGGTGCGGGCGCGATTGCCGCATCGATCGTTCCCGAGATCGAGGCGGCGGGCGGCGCGTGCCGTCTCAACCACGAGGTGACCGAGGTGCTCGTCGAGCGTGGTCGTGCCGTTGGGGTCCGCGCACAAGCCCGGTCCGGCGGGACCGCGCGCGAGGTCGAGTTCCGCGCGCCGCTCGTGATCTCCGCCGCGGGCGCTGACACGACCTTCCTGCGCCTCCTCTCCTCGCGGCTCCGGCCGCACGGCTTCGACGGCTCCCACACGAACGACGGGACGAGTGTGATCAGCCTCTACGTCGGCCTGAAGGAGAGCCCCGCTGCGCTCGGCTTCGGTCCGGAGAACCGCTGGCTGTTCGACGGGACGGATCACGACGCGCTGTACGCGAGCCGCGGCGAGCTCTTGCGTGGGCGCGCCACCGCGGTGCTACTCGCGTTCCCTTCGCTGAAGGACCCAGCCGCGGCGCGGGCGCACACGGCCCAGCTGGTCACGATCGCCGACGCTACGGCCTTCGCGGGCTGGCGCGGCCGCGCCTGGCGGCGCCGGGGGACGGAGTACGACGCCCTGAAGCGAGCGGTCTCCGACACGCTCCTCGGGTTCGTCGAGCGGCGCTATCCGGGGTTCCGCGATCAGGTCGCGTACACCGAGCTGTCCACGCCCATGTCCGTCGAGCACTTCACCGGCCACCGCCGCGGGATCGTGTACGGCGGCGCTGGAACGCCAGAGCGGTTCCGGGATCCGGCCTATCGCGTCCGCACGCACGTCCCGGGCCTGCTCCTCGCCGGAACGGATGCAGGGACACTCGGGGTGACGGGGGCGTTCATGGGCGGCGCGCTCGCCGCCGCGACGGCCCTCGGGCCGGTCGGGTTCCCGCGGATCCTCGCCGCCAGCGCGCGCGGCGCGCGCGTGACGGACGGGCCATCCGCGCTCCGCGATCACTAATCGGCCGATGAGCGTCTCCTGGCTGCGCCCACCCGCGGCGGCGCTGCTCCGCGGTGGCTCGGGCCATAGCGGCGAAGGCGGGGGTCGCCGCAGGCACCTTGTTCCTCTACTTCAAGTGCGCCACGCTCGACACGGACGCGCAGAACTGCGGCGCGTGCGGCCACGCGTGCGGCGCGGGCGAGGTCTGCACCGGCGGCGTCTGCCAGTTCACGTGCCCCGCCGGCCAGAACATGTGCTTCAACCAGAGCGGGCCCTACTGCGTGGCCTCGTTCCAGACCGACGGCCAGAACTGCGGCTCCTGCGGCCACGCCTGCGGGACGAACGAGGTGTGCACGGACGGCTACTGCCAGTTCGCCTGCCCCTCGGGCCAGAACATGTGCTTCAACCAGAGCGGGCCCTACTGCGTGGCCTCGTTCCAGACCGACAGCCGGAACTGCGGCTCCTGCGGCCATGCCTGCGGGACGAACGAGACGTGCACGAACGGCTTCTGCCTGCCGTGGTGCCCGGCGGGCACGACGATGTGCGGCGGCCCGGCGGGAGTCGTGTGCACCTGGCTCTGGCGCAGCGACGGGACGGCCTCCGGCACGACGCACGTGGCCGCCGCCCCTGCGGCGGCGGCGGCGGGCAGCCTGGTGGGCAGGGCGCTCCTCGGCAGCGTGGGCGACGCCACGCACGGCCCCGGCGTCCTCGCCTCGGACAGGACCGAGGCCGGGACGCAGTGGCTGCCGGTGAAGACGAACGAGCGGGCGTCCATCTCGGGGTCGCTCTGAGCGGCCACCGGAGGGATCCTGTTCTTCGCCGATGACGGCGTGACCGGCACGAACCTCTGGCGCAGCGACGGCACGGCGGCCGGGACCGCGTACGTGGTCGATCTCGTACCCTCGGGAACCACGGCCGCGGGCGCGGTCGCGCCGCTCTCCGGCGGCCGCGCGTTCGTCTCGCAGACCGACGGCGTCCTCGGGCTCGAGCCGTGGGTCACCGACGGGACCGCGTCGGGCACCGCGCTCCTCGCGGACATCGCCCCGGGCGCGCGGTCCTCGAGCCCGTCCCAGCCGCTCTCGCTCGGTGATCGCGTCGTCTTCTTCGCGAACGACGGCGTCACCGGCGTCGAGCCCTGGGTGACCGACGGGACGCCCGCGGGAACGTCGCAGCTCGCGGATCTGACCCCGGGATCCGCCTCGTCCTCGCCCTGGGGGATGGGGGTGGCGCTCGGCCGGGCGTGGTACCGGCTCTACTCCTACAGCGGCAACGCGCTGTGGGTCACCGACGGAACGGCGGCCGGCAGCGGCGTCGTCGTGCAGGGCAGCGGAGCGCCGAACGGGTCGCTCCTCGGGCCGCAGGGCCTGATCTCGCAGTGGAGCCCGGTCACTCGACCCATGCCCACGGGAACCCCAGGCGGCCGGGCTTCGTGAGGACGGATACGGGCCTCCCCACCCTCGCGCGGTCACCCTGTACGGCCCCCTCAGGCCGCCGCTGGGTGACGGGGGAACCCGAGCGCCTTCACGAACGTGCCCTCGAAGCCGGGCGCGTGGGCGAGGTCGAGAACCTTCGTGCGCCGGACGATCTCGAGCAGCTCGTCGCGGGCATCGCGGTCGAGGAGGAGCGCCTCGGCGCCGGTGCGCGAGGTGTTCCCCACCGCGAGCACGCGGGGGCCCAGCTCCGGGGGGAGGAGGCCGATGCCGACGAGGCTCTCCGGCTGGAGGTGCGCGCCGAAGGAGCCGGCCAGAAGCACCTGGTCCACCTGCTCCGGGACGAGCCCCTCGTGCGCGAGGAGGGCGTCGATCCCGGCGCGCACCGCGCCCTTCGCGAGCTGCACCTGGCGGACGTCCTGCTGGGTCAGCACCACGATGCCCTCGGTGTGGTCGGCGTCGCGTGCCAGGCAGAGCGCACGCTTCTCCCGGTATGGGACGAGGAGCGCGGCCAGCTCCGGCGAGAGCGACTCCGGCCGCCGGAAGCGGCCCGACGCGTCGACGAGGCCGGTCCGGACCAGCTCGGCCACGGCGTCCACGAGGCCGCTCCCGCAGATGCCGCGCGCGCGCGCCGCGCCGATGGTCTTCGCGTGCAGCCCGTGGGCGTCCACGCCGACCTTCTCGATCGCCCCCGGCCCGGCGCGCATGCCGAAGGTAATGTTCATTCCCTCGAACGCGGGCCCGGCCGCGGCGGAGGTTGCGACGAGCCGCCCGTCGACCCCCAGCACCATCTCGCCGTTCGTGCCGACGTCGATGAAGAGCGTGACGCCGTTCAGGCCGGCGAGCCCCGTCGCCACCACGCCGGCGGAGATGTCGGCGCCGACGTAGGCGTCGAACACCGGCGGGAGGTAGACGCGGGTGTGCGCGCCGCCGAGCAGGCCCAATGCAGCCGCGCGTGCCGAGGTCCCGCCGCGCAGGGCGGGCGTGTAGGGGTACTTTCCGAGCGAGCGCGGGCTGACCCGCGCGGCCAGGTGGAGCATGGTGGTGTTCCCGGCGAGGACGATCTCGTGCAGGTCCTCGACCCGGGCGCCGGCGCGGCGCAGCACCTCGGCGACCATCCGGTTCAGCTCGTCCGCGAGCAGCCGGTGCAGCTCGGCGAGCCCGGCCTCCTCGGAGCCGATCTGGATCCGGGAGAGGACGTCGTGTCCGAGGCGCGTCTGCGGGTTGAGCGCGCCGAGCGTCGCGAGCTCACGCCCGTCGTGGAGGTCGATGAGCGCGACCACGAGCGTGGTCGTCCCGATGTCCACCGCGAGCCCGTGGATGGGAGCGCGGCCAGGCCGCTCTGCGACCAGGGCGTCGCCGTGGAAGATCCGGCTTCGGTCGCTGGCGGGATCCCACTCGCGCCGCACGAACGGCCGGAGGGGCCGGTCGACCCGCTCGCCGGAGACGAGCACGTGGTCGCGGCCGCGATCCACCTGCGGGACGGTCACCACCAGGTCGGCGTCGAGCACCTCGGTCGTGCAGGAGAACACCTCCGCCGCGGGCGGCTCGCCGTTCCGCCGGAGGACCGCGGCGGGGCGATCCACCGAGACGCGGCACTTGCCGCAGGTCCCGGCGCCATTGCACGGCGATTCGAGCTCGAGCCCAGCCCGCCGGGCGGCGTCGAGCAGCGTCACGCCGCGCTCGACCACGATCTCGAGCCCGCTTCGGGGAAACACGACCTTCGGCACGTCAGGCCTCCCGGACGGCGTCGGTGAGGGCCCGGATGTTGACCAGCGGCGTTGAGGTGCTGAGGCCGCAGGCGGGCGCGATGATGTCCACGCCCTCGTCGATGAGCTGGCGCGCACGGCTCGCGATCCGCTCGGGCTCGCCGAACTGAAGGGTTTGGGTGCTGACGTTTCCCATCGTTACGAGGTTCGGGTAGCTCGCTTTGAGCCGAGGGAGGCTCACCGCCGCGTCGGTGCTGATGGCGCGGGCGTGGAGCCGCGCGACGAGGTGCTCGACGGGCCGGATGTCGCCGCAGATGTGGACGACGACCGGGACGCCGAGCCGGTGGATCCGGTCGGTCAAGTCGTTCAGGTAGCGGAGCGCGAACTCCTCGAACGCGCGTGGCCCGAGGATCTCGCCGGTGGCGGTCGGATCGCTGATGGCGATGACGTCGGCGCCGGCCGAAACCATCTCCTCGGCGAGCCGGCCCACCGCCCCGACCACCCCGTCGAGGACGCGGTGGCTGTCCGCCCGCTCTTTGCGGAGCTCCTTGAGAAACATGATGGGATCGACTACCGAGGCCGCGGTGCTCACCGGGCCGGTGAGGCTGCCCACCACCGGTTCTTCGGGGTTCCTGGCCGCGGTGAGCGCGATGGCTTCGACCGTCCGCGCGGCGCGGCTTCCCTCCGGGGGCCGCGCGAGCCTCGGAAAGATCGCATCGCGCACCGACTTGAAGGCCTCCTCCGCGATTCTCGCCTCGACCGCGACCGACCCCGGATCGACGCGGCTCCCGAGCAGCTCCGCCTCGAGCGTCATGCAGAAGGGGAGCGCGAGGTTCTCGAACCCGGTCAGCCGCGCGACGTCGCGCGCGAGCGCCGCCAACTTGGCTGGATCGGCATAGGCCCCCGGGAGCGTGTTCCCGGTCCGCTCCATGACGTCGACCACCGCGGCGTTCATCATGCCGCCGGGGCAGGCCACCGGCGGACGGTCCACGGGCTGCCGTTGCAGTACGCGGAGCAGCCGCTCCTTGGGGCTCGCACTCTCTCCCATGGTTCTCTCGTCTCTGCGGTTTGCGTGCGGGGACGGCGCCGTCAGCCCGCGATCGTCGTGGTCGGCTGGACCAGCCGCTTCAAGAGGTCCCCGGCGCCGATGGCGTCCTTCGCGTAGCCGTTGGCCCCGATCTTGTCGGCGTAGGCCTTCGAGAGCGGCGAGCCGCCAACGATGACCTTGAAGCGGTCGCGGAGGTTCCGCTTCACGAGCAGGTTTACGGTCTCGTCCATGTTCACCATCGTCGTCGTCATGAGCGTGGAGAGCGCGATGACATCGGCGCCCACCTCGACGGCCTTGTCCAGGAACCTCGCCGGCGGGACGTCGCGCCCGAGGTCGTGGACCTCGAAGCCTTTGGTCTGGAGGATGATCCGGACGAGGTTCTTCCCGATGTCGTGCGTGTCGCCCTCGACGACGCCGATCACCACCTTGGTGGTGGCGCCGAGGCCGTTCCCCTTGATGTGCGGCCGGAGGACGTTCAGACCCGCGTAGAGCGCGTCGGAGGCCACGAGCAGCTCGGGGACGAAGTACTCCTGCTCCTCGAAGAGCTGGCCCGCGCGGTTCATGCCCGCGAGGAGGCCGTCCTGGATCGCGGTGTACGGGTCGAGGCCCTCGTTCAGCGCCTTGTGCGCGGCGTCGGTGGCCCGCGTCTCGTCCAGGGAGACGACCGACTCGGCGAGCTCGGCCAGGATCATCTGCGTCCGGTTCGTGTCCATGATGTCT
>Ga0137373_10001963_pt1 | contig 22433 bp, 24 predicted proteins | sample SagtaG_5_FD_104912 | JGI IMG/M metagenome (GOLD analysis project Ga0137373, IMG submission 104912) | Vadose zone soil microbial communities from Sagehorn Ranch, Mendocino, California, USA - Sage1_R_80_16 metaG | ecosystem: Environmental > Terrestrial > Soil > Vadose zone | place: USA... | reverse complement strand
CTGAAGCTCGGCGTCCATCTTGCGCTCAGGGGCGGCCGCATCAGCGAACACGACGCAGCGATCGGACGGAAGCTCGCGTGGATTCTCGCGGGCGGCAACGCGCCGCATGCGACCACGCTGACCGAGCAGCAGCTGCTCGATCTCGAACGTGAAGCGTTCCTCAGCCTCTGCGGCGAGCGGAAGACGCAGGAACGCATCGCGCACACGTTGAAGACGGGGAAGCCGCTACGAAATTGACGGTAGTGCGGGCCTCGAGGCCAGCCAAACGAGTCAGTTCGCGGGTCCTGTCGCCGGCAGCCCCACTTCGCCCGCGCGTCGAAGAGCAGCGAGTGCTGGCCTTCAGCCAGCCAGGGGTGCGGTGGCGCCGGCCATAAGAGATGTTCGATGAAGGAGAGGGACCACCGGTGATCGTGATCCCCGGCGTGCAGGGGCGCTGGGAGTGGATGCTGCCCGGCCTGCGCGCGTTGTCGAAACGCTGCCGGACGATCTCGTACACGCTGTGCGGCGATTTCGGGTCCGGGATGACGTTCGATCGCGCGCTCGGCTTCGACAACTTCGTACGGCAGCTCGACGAGCTGTTCGAGCGCACCGGGCTTCAGAAGGCGGCGATCTGTGGCGTGTCGTATGGCGGGTTCATCGCGTTGCGTTATGCGGCAGTGCGTCCCGAGCGGATCACGTCGGTGATCTTCGTCTCCGCGCCTGCGCCCGGATGGATACCGTCGGAGCGGCAGACGCGGCATATCCGACGGCCCTGGCTGTCGACGCCCGCGTTCCTGCTCGCGGCGCCGCTCCGCGTGTGGCCGGAGATTCGCATGGCGTTCGACGGCGTCGGCGCAGCAACCAGGTTCGCGGTACGTCATGGGCTGCGTGTGCTTGCAGCGCCTGTGATTCCTGCATCCATGGCGGCGAAGGTGCGGGTGCAGCAGGCGATTGATTTTCAGCCGGACTGTGCGCGCGTCAAGGCGCCGGCGCTCCTGATCACCGGCGAGGACGGAATGGACACGGTGGTGCCGACGGAGGCGACGCGCCGCTATCAGCAGCTGATCCCCGGCGCGCGGTTCGAACGGCTGGAGCGCTCGGGTCACATCGGGCTGATCACTCGTCCCGAGCGTTTCGCGGACATCGTCAGCGGGTTCGTGCATGCCAACAGTCACTGATCTCGTGGGCCCCGCGGGGCCGCTCGAAGCGCTGGTCGACGAGCCGGCTGGCAACGTGCGCGCGGCGGTCGTGTTCGCGCATCCGCACCCGCAGTATGGCGGGACGATGCACACGAAAGCGGAGTATCAGGGTGCGAAGGGCCTGGCGCGGATTGGATGCGCGGTGCTCCGGTTCAACTTCCGCGGCGTCGGCCGGAGCGCCGGCGACTTCGACCAGGGCGAGGGGGAGAAGGCGGACTTCAGGGCCGCGCTCGACTACATGGCCGCGCGGTATCCGGGCAGGCCGCTGTGGGCCGCGGGGTTTTCGTTCGGCGCGTGGGTGGCGCTCGAAGTCGGCGCGGTGGACGATCGGGTGACCGCGCTCATCGGCATCGCGCCGCCTGTCGCAAGCTCCGTGTCGGGCCAGAACTACACGTTCGAGAACACGCTCGCGAGCACGAAGCCGAAGTTCTTCGTGCAGGGGGAGTCGGATGAAGTTTGCCCCATCGAAGGCATGTGGACGTTTTACGGAAAGCTCGAAGAGCCGAAAGAGCTGGCTACGATCGATGCGGCGGATCACCTGTTTGAAGGAAAAACAACCGAGGTCGGCGAGGCGCTCGAGGATTTACTTTCAGACTTCCCTGAGCCTTGAGCCCTGAGTCTTGAGCCCTTTATGAAACAAGCAGTCATCGTATCTGCCGTGCGCACGCCGGTCGGCAAGGCGCCGAATGGCGCGCTGCGCACCACGCGCCCTGACGAGATGGGCGCCGTTGTAATCAGGGAAGCGCTGCGACGCGCCCCCCGCCTCGATCCCGCCGACGTGGACGACGTGATCATGGGATGCGCGATGCCGGAAGGTGAGCAGGGGCTCAACGTCGCGCGGATCGCAAGCCTGCGCGCTGGCGTCCCTGTGTCGGCGTCCGCCGAAACCGTCAATCGATTCTGCTCGTCGGGACTCCAGGCGATCGCAACGGCGTCCGAGCGAATCATGCTCGGGTTCTCGAACACGATCGTCGCGGGGGGCACCGAGTCGATGAGCCTCGTGCCGATGGGCGGCAACAAGATCGCGCCGAACCCCGCGCTCGTCGACAGCTACCCCGACGTGTACTTGAGCACTGGTCTTGTCGCGGAGAACCACGCGCGCGAGGCGTCGGTGTCGCGCGAGGAGCAGGACGCGTTCGCGCTGCGCAGTCACCAGCGCGCGGTCGCCGCGATCGACTCCGGCAGGTTCTCGGAGGAAGTCGTGCCGCTGCCGGACTTGAAGACGGACGAGGGGCCGCGCCGCGACACGTCGATGGAAGCGCTCGCGAAGCTGCGCCCGGCGTTCCACGTCAAGGGCACCGTCACCGCCGGCAACTCCTCCCAGACCAGCGACGGCGCCTCCGCCGTCGTCGTCATGTCCGCGGACCGCGCGCGCGAGCTGGGGCTGGAGCCGCTTGGCCGCTTCGTCGCGTTCGCAACAGCGGGCGTAGAGCCCGAGCGGTTCGGCATCGGCCCCGTGCCTGCGATCCGAAAGGTGCTGAAGCTCGCGGGCCTGACGCTCGATCAGATGGATCTCGTGGAGTTGAACGAGGCGTTCGCGTCGCAGGTGATCGCGTGCCTGCGCGAGCTGCCAATCGATCTCGAGAAGCTGAACGTGAACGGCGGCGCGATCGCGCTCGGCCATCCGCTCGGCTGCACGGGCGCGAAGCTCACGACGACGCTGCTGTACGAGATGCGCCGCAGGACAGCGCATTACGGGCTTGTCAGCATGTGCGTCGGCGGCGGCATGGGCGCTGCCGGAATTTTCGAGCGGATTTGAGGCCGCCCGTTTCTCGTAGCTTCCGCCTTCAGGCGGCAGGGCCGCCCGTTCTCGTAGCTTCCGCCTTCAGGCGGAAGAGCCGCCCGTTCTCGTAGCTTTCGCCTTCAGGCGGAAGGGCCGCCCGTTTCTCGTAGCTTCCGCCTTCAGGCGGAAGAGCCGCCCGTTTCTCGTAGCTTCCGCCTTCAGGCGGACGGGCACGCAGTAGTTGGTGACAGTCGTTGATTAGCTACAGGTGACACATGACAACAGCAACAGCAGCGCGCGGCGGTTCGTGGCTCATCGAGGACGCTCCGTCCGAATCCGTGTTCACCCCGGAGCAGCTCTCCGACGAGCATCGGCTTATCAGCCAGACGGCCGACGAGTTCATGACCAACGAGGTCATTCCGGCGATTGAGAAGCTGGAACAGAAGGACTGGGGGCTGGCGCGGCAGCTCGTGAAGCGCGCGGGCGAGCTGGGACTCCTCGGGACCGACGTGCCGGAAGCGTACGGCGGCGTCGAGCTCGATAAGGTCTCGTCAATCCTCGTCGGCGAAGCAGTCGGACGCTCCGCGTCGATGGCGACGACGTTTGGCGCGCAGACGGGTCTCGCGATCACGCCGCTCCTCTGCTTCGGCACCGACGAGCAGAAGATGAAATATCTCCCTGGGCTCGTCAGCGGCGAGACCGTCGGCGCGTATGCGCTGAGCGAATCCGGCTCCGGCTCCGACGCGCTCGGCGCGAAGGCGCGCGCGACGCGGCACGAGGACGGCAGCTTCACGCTCAACGGCGAGAAGATGTGGATCACCAACGGCGGCTTCGCGGATCTCTTCATCGTCTTTGCGAAGGTGATCGACGGCGGCGAGGAGAAGTTCACCGCGTTTCTCGTCGAGCGGGGATTCCCGGGCGTCAGCACCGGCAAGGAAGAGCACAAGATGGGGCTGCACGGGTCGTCGACGACCCCCCTCATCCTGCAGGATGCGAAGGTGCCTGCGGGCAACGTGCTCGGTGAAATCGGCAAGGGGCACAAGGTCGCCTTCAACGTGCTGAACTACGGCCGGTTCAAGCTCGCCGCGATGTGCAGCGGCGGCGCGAAAGCGACCGTTGCGGATGCCGCGAAGTACGCGTCGCAGCGGAAGCAGTTCGGCCAGCCGATTGCCTCGTTCGGCGCGATCAGGCACAAGCTCGCCGAGATCGCGATCCGCGAGTTCGCGGTGGAGAGCATGTTGTTCCGCACCGCGGGGCTGATCGATGGTGCGCTGCAGGGGAATCACGCGAACGGCGCCGTGCTTGCGGCGCTCGAGGAGTTCGCGATTGAAGCGTCGATCCTGAAGGTCGCCGGCAGCGAGATGATCGACTACGCGGTCGACGAGAACGTGCAGATCCACGGCGGCAATGGCTTCGTCCGGGACTACACCGCCGAGCGCGCGTACCGCGACGCCCGCGTCAATCGGATCTTCGAGGGGACCAACGAGATCAACCGGCTGCTGATCCCCGGCATGCTGATTCGGCGGGCGCTCAAGGGAGTGCTGCCGCTGATTGCAGCGGCGAAGAAGCTCCAGGACGAGATCCTCACCCCGTCGCTGCCTGAGCCGCCATCCGACGAACCGCTCGACAACGAGCGCCGGACGCTCGGGTCGCTGAAGAAGGTGGCGCTCATGGTGCTCGGCACCGCGATGCAGACCTACGGCGAGAAGCTCACGGACCAGCAGGAAGTCCTCACGTTCGCGGCTGACATCATCATCGACATTTATGCGGCAGAGAGCGTGCTGCTTCGCGCGTCCACGCAGCAGGGGCTGCACCAGGCGGCGGCGCAGGTTTACATCAGCGATGGCGCCGGGCGCGTGGAGATTGCCGCGCGCAACGCGCTCGCCGCGATGAGCGACGGCGACACGCTGCGCACGATGATGGCGGCGTTGCGGAGGCTGCTGAAGCCGACGCCGGTGAACACCGTCGCGCTGCGCCGTCAGATCGCGGATGCGATCGTCGATCGCAAGGCGTATCCGTTCTGATTTGAATCGCCGACTCCCGCGGGTTCTGAGCCTGCGGTTCTGACGTCGGTGGTGCCGGCCTTTAGGCCGGCCCTCGCACCCGTAGGCACCTATCGGCACCCTTGGCACCCCTATGCACCCATAGTGGCTTGTATGATGTTGATGTGAAGTCCGGATGGTGGATGGCGATCTTGCTGGTGACTCTGTCGGCATGTACGGCGAAACAAGTCCCGTACTTCGACGACATCAACAACTGGCGCTCCAGCAAGGACGACTTCATGCGCCATTCGGAGGACTCTCCCATTCCTCCCGATCGCCGCGCGACGTTCCCTCCGCTGTCCTACTTCCCAATCGAGCCGGAATACCGCGTGCCCGCGGCCCTGACGATCGCGCGCGGCAATGACGTCATCGAGATCCCGACCTCGCGCGGCGAGCGGCGGCCCCACTATCGCGTCGGAACGCTGCGCTTCACGCTGAAGGGGCAGCTGCTGACGCTGACCGCGTTCGTCGAAGTCGGCCAGGACGATCTGCGGCGTCTGTTCGTGCCGTTCGGCGATCTGACGAACGGCACCGAGACGTATCCCGGCGGCCGTTATCTCGAGCTCGAGCGCACGGCGACGGGAATCTACGACTTGGACTTCAACCGCGCCTACCATCCGTTCTGCTACTACAACGCAAAGTACGACTGTCCGTATCCGCCGCGCGAGAACCGCCTGTCGATCCCGATCCGCGCCGGCGAGAAGATGGGGACATCGCCGCATTGATGTCGGACGATCGAACCACGAATCGCGAATCGCGAACCGCGATACGCGCCGTCGTCTTTGACTTCGACGGCGTCCTGGCCGACTCCGAGCCGCTCCACCTGCGCTCCTACCAGGAGGTGCTGACGCCGATCGGGATCACGCTCACGCGCGGGGAGTACTACCGGAACTACCTCGGGTACGACGACGAGGGAGTGTTCACGAAAATCGCGGAGGCGCACCGGATCCGCATGGATGCGCGGCAGGTCGCCGCGTTGATCGAGGAGAAGACGCGGGTGTTCGACGACATGATGGCGGCGGGAGAGATGCTGTACCCTGCGGCACGCGCCTGCGTCGAGCGCATGGCCGCGCACTTTCCGCTCGGGATCGCCTCCGGCGCCTTGCGTCATGAGATCGAGGCGATCCTGCGCGCCGGAAATCTCGAGCGCCACTTCCGCTTCATTGTCGCCTCCGGCGAAACTCCCGAGGGCAAACCGGCGCCCGACCCGTATCGCCGGTCCGCGGAGCTTCACGGTCTTCCGCCGTCCCGTTGTCTCGCGATCGAGGATTCCCGCTGGGGGATTGAGTCCGCAAAGTCCGCCGGCCTGTGGTGCATCGGCATCACCAGCACCTACCCCCGCGAAGAGCTGACGATGGCCGACAAGGTCATCGATTCGCTCGACGAGCTGACGCCGGAGCTGATTCGCGGATTCACCGATTCAGGATTCGACGATTAGGGATTCGACGATTAGGGATTCCCGATTAGGGATTCCCGATGATTCCCGATTAGGGATTCCCGATTCGTGCGATGAGGGATTCACGATCAGGGATTAGGGATTCGGCCTTACAATCGACCCGTGCCCTTCTCTCTGCACCTGACCGCGCGTACCAGCGAGGTTGCCGCCGAGCTGGAATGTGCGATGAACGCGCCGGGGGACGATCTCGCGTCCGCCGCGCTCGCGATCGCGCGTGTCGAGTACCCGTCGCTCGACCCGAAGGCGTACGTCCAGTTGCTCGATCGGATGGGGCACGAAGCCGCGGCGCGGATGGAGGGCCCTCGCGACAACGCGCTGCGCGCCTTCAACGAATATCTCTACGACGAGCAGGGATTCTCCGGCAACCGCGAGCGCTACGACGATCCGCGCAACAGCTTCATCAACGAGGTGCTGGATCGCCGCACAGGGATTCCGATCAGCCTCGCGGTGATCTACCTCGAAGTGGCGCGCCGGGCCGGGCTGCGCATCGATGGCGTCAACTTCCCCGGGCACTTTCTCCTGCGTGCGCCCGGCGTCATCGGCAGCGACACGGGCACCGACTTCGTCATCATCGATCCGTTCCACGGCGGCGCGCAGCTGTCGGAGTACGACTGCCGTCAGCTGCTGCGGCAGCACGTCGGGGACGAAGCGGCGTTTGACACCGCCCTTCTCGCGCCCGCCACGCGCCACGAGATCGTCGTGCGCATGCTGGTCAATCTGAAGCGGCTCTACGTCGGGATGCGATCGTTTCCGCAGGCGCGGTTCATCTCGAGCCTGCTGCTCGGCATCGATCCGTCGGCGATCTCGGAGCTGCGCGATCGCGGCCTGCTCGCGTATCACCTGCAGGACTTCTCGGCGGCCCTGCGCGACCTCGAGGAGTATCTCCGCCTCGTGCCGAAGTCAGCGGATGCGGGCGATCACGATGTGCTCGCGGAAGGGCCGGACGACGAGAACGCGGAAGAGGGCCAGGAGGCATCCGACGACACCAGCCGGATCTGGGAGCATGTGAAGACGCTCCGCCGCCGAGTCGCGGGATTCAATTAGCGTTCGTAGTGCGCCGCTCAGGCCGGCGGCAGGGCAGTCTCGGGGGCGCGAAGATCACGCATCGTCGCGCACGGCTCAACGCGCGACCAGCGCCGCGACGATTGCGGCGAGCGTGGTCACCTGCACACCGACAAGCCACACGAACGATCGGGACAGCTTCTCGTCGACAGCATCGAGGCGACGTTCGACCCCCTCGAACCTGCGATCGATCATCTCGAGGCGCCTGTCGAACGCATCAAATCGACGATCGATCCGCTGATCCAGCGATGACAGCGCGTCGCGAACGCCATCTATTCCGCGCGAATGTTGGTTCACCCTGCCCTCGAGGAATGCCACTCGCTCTTCTAGCGAGGCTGCGCCTCAGACCGTCGAGGCTTCGCCTCGCTAGAACGCATTCTTTGATAACGCCGCGCTGACGCGCGGTCGGCCTTGACCGAAAACTTGACTCAAATGCTCAGAATCGAGTCGGTCAAGGCCTCTAATGTGGCCACAAGCTGCTCCCGTAGACTAGCGCCATTCTTAGCGCTCGACAACGGGTAAGCAGCAGTCGTACCGTCGACAATTCCTCGGAGAAACAGCATCCGCGTCGGTCGGGCACGCAATAATTGCAACGACGAGGGCTCACGAGAATGTCTAAACCTGCGAAACGGTCCCTGAAGGATCGGCAGGTGGTGCGGCGAAGTATGCGGCAAGGCGCTGGCACGCCAGTTTCAATTCGTCGACGGTCGCTGCACCGTACGAGAGTCTCAGAAATCCTTCGGCGCTGCTGCCGAACGTCACTCCGGGAATCGTCACGACGTGCGCGCGCTCGAGGATGTCGGACGCGAGCGCCATCGAATCGTCGCAATCCGCGACCCTGACGAATGCGAAGAATCCTCCCGCCGTCGGCGTCCAGTGCAGGCGCGCGATTCTACTGATTCCCTCCCTGAGTGCCGCGCGTCTCTCCATCAGCTCACCATGAAACGCGTGCGCGTAGTTCCAGTTGTCGCGGATAGCGGCCTCGACGGCGATCTGTGAGATCATCGGCGCGCAGATGATCATCGCGTCCTGGATCTTCAGCGCCTGCTCGCACAGGTGACGATCCGCCAGCATGTATCCGGCGCGCCAGCCGGTCATCCCGAACGACTTCGAAAACGTGCCGATGACGACGACGGTGTCGCGCCAGCCGTCCACGGCCGCAGCGCTTGCGGGATCGTCGTAGCGTCCGCCTTCAGGCGGACCGGCGGCGAAGCTTCCGCCCTTCTCTCCTGACCCGTAGCTTCCGCCCTTCTCTCCTGACCCGTAGCTTCCGCCCTTCTCTCCTGACCCGTAGCTTCCGCCTTTCTCTCCTGACCCGTAGCTTCCGCCTTTCTCTCCTGACCCGTAGCTTCCGCCTTTAGGCGGAAGATCCTCATTCAGAAAATGCAGATACGTTTCATCGCTGAATACGATCACTCCACGCGACGACAGCTCGCGCACGATCCGTGTCAGCTCATTCTTCTCAATCACCGCGCCGGTCGGATTGCTTGGCGAGCACAGCACCACCGCGCGCGTGCGGCTCGTGATGTGCGGCTCGAGTGAGGACCATCGAGCGCTGAAGCCGTCCGCTTCGCTCAGCGGCGCCTCGACCGGCACTCCGCCGATCGCACGAATCGCCATCTCGTGATTCACGAAGTACGGCGTCGTCAACACCACTTCGTCGCCGGGGTCGATCAGTGTCATTGCCGCGAGCATGAACGCCTGGTTCCCGCCCGCGGTCACGATCACTTCGTCCGGCTGCACGTCGATCAGACGATGTCCAGCGAGCTTCTCGCATAGCGCTTCGCGCAGCGTGACGATCCCCGCGTCCGCGGAATAGCGATGCGTCTGTGCGTCGTCCAGCGCGCGGCGTGCCGCTTCGATCGCGGCTGCCGGAGGTCCGAATCCCGGCACCGCCTGGCCGAGGCTGATCACGTCATGGCCCGTGGCGCGTAACGTCGAAGCTTTCTGATTGAGGACGTCGAACGGAGGGAGGATCAGGCTTGACGTGCGGGCGGGGACCCTCGGCATCGCCGGTCATTATATTGGCGCAGCATGTGCACTACCGGGACCGGAGGTTCATTCCATGAAATACCTGAGCTTCGGGGTAGTGCTGCTCGCGTCTGCCGTTGGCATCGCCGCGCAAACGCCTGCAAACAAAGCCAATGAAACAGCGATGAAGGGCCCCATCACGCTGACCGGATGTGTCGAGGCGGGCACGGCACCCGGGACATTTATTCTCACCCATGTCGTGAGAGGCGACAGCACCGCGAGCACGTCGCCGATGCCGCAGCCGTCGGTCGCCAACCCGACCGCGACGCCGCCGATCACCACGCCCCCCGCGACGCCCCCAACCGAGGAGCCGAAGCCGACCGCGGCGCCTCCGACCACGGAACCCGCGCCGACCGCCACATCGGGCACCGAGTCGAACGCGAATGCGGCGATCTACTGGCTCGATCCTCCGGACAAGTTGAAGCCGCACGTCGGCCACAAGGTTTCAATCTCCGGAACGATCGACGAGGACATGGACAAGACGAAGGTGAAGGAGAAGGGCGACAAGGTGAAGATCGAGGCGGAGCGCGGAACCCGGAAGGTGGAACCGAAGGCAGGGACCGCTGGCGCCGCGGAGGCGAAGGCGGTTGGCGGTGAGAAGCAGGAAGCCTACAAGGTGAAAGTGAAGTCGGTCACGATGATCTCGTCCAGCTGTTCGTAGTCCGCAAAAGGGGGGCTTGAACGCTCCCCTTTTCCTCTGCTGTGCTCCTGCTCGTTCCTCTCACAGTGCAAAAGTTTCCCCGATTACGGAACAGCCGTACCGCCTCACGCCCCTGCGGCGTATTCCGAACATTCTCAGCCATATCCCGATAAGTTGCGGGTCGCGCGTGTTTTAAACACATCGATGCGCATACAGCGCGTCCGTGGCACTGCCGTTGATATAGCCGACGTGAAGTCGTCGGCGCAGTGGCCATTGCGAAGCGGACGGCGAGTTGCCCGGGGCGACAGACCCAACTGTCGGCTCCGCTGGAGGATTCGTCATGGTGCGCTTCGTGTACGCGCGGCATTTGGCTGCGGTCGTGTGTCTGATCGGTCTGTCGATAGTCCCTGCGGTTGCGCAGGAGGACGCCGTGTCCCCGCACGAAGCCGCTGTGGCCGCGGCGCCAATCACGCTGATCGCCACTGCCAACCAGGTTCCGATCCCATCGCTGCCGGGTGCGACCGCGGCGAATTCAGTTGCGGTCGCGCAACAGGCAGCAAAGCGGCCATCTACGCTCGTTCCGATGTATGTGACGTTTGCCGGCCTGCAGGCGCTCGACATCCAGTCGACGTATCGTGCGCTGCGGAATCCGGATGCCGTCGAAGCGAACCCCGTCGCGCGCGCGATTGTCGGCAACCATGCGGCGTTCACGGCGGTCAAGCTTGCCGCCGTCGGTGGGTTCGTGCTGGCTTCCGAGCGCATGTGGAAGAAGCATCCTCTCGCCGCGATCCTCTTCAACGTCGCCGGCAACTCCGCCATGGCTCTCGTCGTCACGCACAATTACCGAATCCCGCAGCAATAAATAAGGCGCTCGAATCTCGAGCGCCTTTGCTTCGCATTTGAGAGGCAGCCCTTCGAGGGCTGCTGTCTATTTCCATCCAACGATCGCCGCTATCCTCTGGAACAATCCCGGCTGCGCCTGCGTGATGGTGACTTTCTCGAGGATGTCCAGGCAATCGCCGATCGACTGCGCGGTCCCAATCCCCAGCTTGCGCGCACTCGCAACCGTAGCGTCGTCACTGTCCGGAACGATGAGGAGCGGCTTCGCACGCGAGTCGGCGATGACGTCGAGGCAGTTCTGGGCACTGTCGTCGACGTGATAATTCAGCCGCAGCGCGGCCGCGGCCGCGCCCCGCGATCCGCCGAGGACGAGGACGCTCGGCAGATCGAATCCCTGCTCGACCAGCCATTGCTGCGTCTGCCGCTGCACCGTGCCGCCGTCTGTCTTCGGACGCTGCGTGATGAAGAAGACTTCCCAGTTATGACGCAACATCAACTCGTGGATGCGCGCGACCGCGCCTGGATCGGTAGGCTCGAGCGTCTGCCAGAAGTTCGGCGTCGATTGAATTGCCCGCCAGATTGCGTCGCGCCGGCGCCGCGCCTGGCGAGCGGCCTGCTTTTCGGCCTTAGCGTCCTCGGCGGCGTCCGCCTTTCCGCCGGCCTCCGCCTTCTCCGCGTTTTCCTGGTTTTGTTCTTCCTGCTCCGGCTGTCCCTCGCTCAGGGAGACGCCGGGACCGAACAGGCGGGCTTCGACCTGGTGGAAGGCGGCGCTGAAGTCGGCGAGCACGCCGTCCATGTCGAACCCGATGCGGAGGGGCATTACTCGCGCTCGTGCTGCATCTCGAGCAGCAGCTCGAGTTCCGCGATCGCTTCGAGATCCTTTGGGCGCCCCGCGGCGCGTTTGATCCGAATCAGGGTCGGCAGATCGAGCATTTGGAACTTCGTTCCGAACGCCTGCGTTTCCATGCTGTGCTGCAGAAGATTCTCATAGCCGCCGCCACCAGTCACTTCGCCAAGCAGATCGAGCGCGCCGGCCTCGGTGGCGAGCGTGAAATTCAGCCCGCGCCGCAGCGTCTCTACATCGAGGCGGAACGGCAGGCCGGCGGGCGCGCCGCGCAAGTAGGGGTGGAGAGGATCCAGCGCGGCCACAATCCGGCCAAGATTCTCCCCGCTGCGGCCGTACACCACGTCCACATCATAGGTGGCCCGCGCCGATCCATGCCCTGCCGCCGCGATGCCTCCGATCACGATGAATTCGACCTCGTGATTCGCGAGCACGGCAATCAGCCGGCCGAAATCCATCATACGGGGCGTCTCGACGCTCCGCGCAGTTCCGCCATCGAGTTCATGAACTGCCGCAGCCGGGCGAGGCGCGCGGCGGGAGTCAGTCGGAGATTCTCGACGAGGAGGGTCCGATCGATGTCTTTTTTGTAGACCTCGATCACCGGGTCTGTTTGGAGCGACACGTCCGTCGTCCTGCGGTCCGTCATGGATCTAGTGTAGTGGATTGCAAGGAATCACGCCGTGGACGCTGCCTTGACACGCAAAGCGGGCGGGCGCGTGGTGGTCGACCCGGAACAGTCAGATCACTGTCGATGCGATGCGGTCTGCCGCATGGCCGTCCCGCAGCGGGGGAACGCTGCCGTTCCGTATTGAGCCGGAGAGAATCTTCCGCGCTTCCACTTTCAGTCGCTCAGTGTCGCGCCAGAACGAGCGTCTGCTTCGGGCCCGGCGCGTCGAGCGCACGAATGACGGGCGCGACCTTCATGAAGTTCGGCCGCGCGCCGACGACGTGGAGGATGTGCATGGATTACGTGGCGGTGGACACCGCGGATGTGCGGAGCGCCCCCTGGTACTCGAGGAACCACTGGTACGTCCGAGCGATGCCTTCTCTGAGATCGATGCGATGCCGCCAGCCGAGCGCGTGCAGCCGGCTCACATCGAGCAGCTTGCGCGGCATGCCGTCCGGCTTGGACGGATCGAACGTGATGGCCGCCTCCGGATACACGATCGAGCGGATCAGCTCCGCGAGCTCGCGGATGCTGAGGTCTTCTCCCGTGCCGACGTTGATGTGCGTCGCGCCGTCGTAATGGTCCATGAGGAACACGCACGCGTCGGCGAGGTCGTCAACGTGGAGGAACTCGCGGCGTGGAGACCCCGTCCCCCAAATCACGACCTCCCGCGTACCGGCAACCTTCGCCTCATGAAACTTCCGAACAATTGCCGGGAGCACGTGAGAGCTCGTCAGATCGAAATTGTCGTTCGGCCCATACAGATTCGTCGGCATCGCCGAGATGAAATCGTTGTCGTACTGCTTCCGGTACGCCTCGCATAACTTGATCCCGGCAATCTTGGCGATGGCGTAGGCCTCGTTCGTCGGCTCGAGTGCGCCCGTCAGCAGCTGTTCTTCTGTCATCGGCTGCTCGCAGTTGCGCGGGTAGATGCAGGAGCTGCCGAGGTACAGGAGCTTCTTCACGCCGAACTGATGCGCCGCGTGCACCACCGTCGCGTGAATCATCATGTTGTCGTAAATGAACTCCGCGGGCCGCGTGGAGTTCGCCATGATGCCACCGACGGTTCCCGCGACGAGGTACACGTATTCGGGACGCTTGGCCTTGAACCAGTAGTTCACTGCCGCCTGGTCGCGGAGATCCAGCTGTTCGCGCGTGGCCGTCAGGGTACGCGTGAAGCCGGCAAGCTCGAGGCGGCGGACGAGCGCCGACCCGACAAGGCCGCGGTGGCCGGCGACGAAGACCCGGGCGTTCGGATTCATGTCAGAGGGTGGTTCAGGATAGCACGGGCAATGCGGCGATGGCGGCGGCGGTCGCGCACAACTGCCGTTTCCAGGCAAGTGAAAGAAAAAGGCGCTCGCCTGCGCGAGCGCCTTCAGCTTCTTCTGGCGCAGTGTTGCGGGTCGTCAGAGCGCCGCGACACCCCGCAGTGCGACCACGTGGCCGGCATCGCGCAACGTCTGTTCCTGCCGCGCGAGTTCGATATCGTGCTCGACCATAGTCCGCACCAACTCGGTGAACGTCACGAGGGGCTTCCATCCGAGTTTCGTCATTGCTCTGGTGGGGTCGCCCTTCAAGAAGTCCACCTCGGTCGCGCGGAAGTAGCGCGGATCGACATCAACGAAGTCCTCCCACGCAAGTCCCGCCATTTCGATCGCGAGCGAAACGAATTCGCGGACCGAGTGTGATTCTCCGGTCGCGACGACGTAGTCGTCCGGGCGGTCCTGCTGGAGCATCAGCCACATTGCCTCGACGTAGTCGCCCGCGAAGCCCCAATCCGCTTCGCTTCGAGATTACCGAGGCACAATTTTTTCTGCAGTCCCACCTTGATGCGCCCGACGGCTCGTGTAATCTTGCGCGTCACGAACGTCTCGCCGCGGCGCGGCGACTCGTGGTTGAAGAGAACGCCGTTTCACGCGAAGAGGCCGTAGGCCTCGCGGTAGTTGACCGTGAACCGTCCAGATCGATTGACGATTGGCGATTGTCGGTTACTTGACCTCCGCTTTCTTCGTGTAATTCCCTGCGGCGTCTGGGGCGGTCTCGATGGACACGAGCGTGCCGCGGCCGTACGTGAGGCGTCGATCGGGTTTGCCGTCGCCGTTCTCATCGAACGCCGCGGTCTTCACACCTCCCGCTTCGTATGTCTCCCACTTGTCCGGCGCGCCATCCTTGTTCGTGTCTTCTTCCGCCGCGACGAGCGCGCCATTCGCGTAGTGCTCCCAGCGATCGATCTTCTTCTCGTCGCCAGTCGACGACACCTCGACGCGCTCCAGCTTGTCGGGCGCGCCGTACGCCCAGGCATCCGGCTTCCCGTCGTCCTTCCGCGAGAACCCGACCTTCACGAGCTTCGCGTTCTCGTCGTAATACTCCCAGCGATCGATTTTGCCGTCCTCATTGCGATCGATGCGCGTCTGCACGGGGCGCGCGCCGTCCATGTCGGTCCAGGTGTCGACCTTGCCGTTGTGATTGGAGTCGTAGGTCAGCTCCTTGAGCTTCCCCGTCGTCTTGTCGTAGGTGGGCTTGATCCCGAGCTTCTCCCGCTCCTTCTCAGGATTCGAGCAGGCAGCGACCACAAACAATAAAGAGAGGATGACGGGGGCAGGGCGCATTGGTAGATCCTACTTCTCAGCGGTCGAAGGGTGCGTCCGTTCCCAGATTGGCCCGCTCAGGCGCTTGCGCAGATGACACCCGAGGAAATCGAAGCCTTCGCCCCGCGCGAGAGGTCGACCGTCCTCGTCTTCTCCGGATGCAGTTCGAGCCCGAGCCGCGTGAGCACGAGACTCACGCGGCGGCGCGCTTCCTCGACCTGCGGCTTCGTGGCACACAGCACCACGAAATCATCGGCGTAGCGGACCAGGGTGCCGAGATGCGCACACCGGTCTTCCCACACCCGGTCGAGGACGTGCAGGTAGATATTGGAGAGCAGCGGGGAGATGACGCCGCCTTGCGGCGTGCCTGTCATCGTCGCCGACGACCGACCCTCCGTCATCACGCCTGCCGCGAGCCATTGCCGCAGCAGCTTCAGCACCCGCCGGTCCGAGACGCGTCGAGCCACCAGCGTGAGCAAACGCTGATGATCGATGCTGCCGAAGTAGTCGCGGATGTCGGCATCGAGCACGTGGTTTCCGCCGCGCGCGCCCTGCACGCGCAGCGTTTCCAGTGCCTGTGTCGCGCTCCGCTTCGGCCGGAAGCCATACGATGAGGCGCGGAAGTCCGCCTCGAAGATGGGCTCGAGCACGAGCGTCGCGGCCATCTGCGCCACGCGGTCTCGAATCGTCGGAATGCCGAGCGGCCGCTGCCGGCCATCGGCCTTCGAGATGTAGCGCCGCAGAACCGGCTGCGGTCGATACCTGCCTGCGCGCAGTGCGACACCGAGTTCGTCCAGAAGACGATCGACGCCATACTGCTCGACCGCGGCGAGAGTCATCGCATCGACTCCCGCCGCGCCGCGGTTCCGTTTCACCCGCCGCCACGCCTCCTGAAGGATGTCAGGCCTCCAGATCCGATCCATGAGGGCGTGAAAGCGTCGTTCCGGGGATCGCTTGGCCGCGACCCAGAGTCGGCGTTGCAATTGGCGCACGTTGTCGGAGGGCGGGTGCCCTCCGGGGAGGTTGGCACCGGTCCTGCCGGGCATGCCCTGACGCGTCCTCGCGCAACCGACGTGACCACCGCAGGGACCCTTCGCTCCCCTCGCGTTATTCGTCGCGAGGCTCGACACTACTACGGTCCCCTCGGACGCCCGCTGCGCACGACTCGTTTTCGCCATCGGCTTATACGAATCGCCGTACCCTGACGGGGGCGGCGCAGACGGGACGCAGACGGGCCTCTCGTGTTCCGTCCCTCTCCCTGCACGCGTGCTGCGCCCCTACCCCGCCGAGACCCCGCGCGCGTACGCCCCCGGACTGGGGCGCGCGAGACATGGCCTTCGCCGCGACATGACCGGCTCTCGGATTGTGAATCGTGTCGAGGCTGCAGGCTTCACTTGATGTTGCGGCCCGCGTACTTGCTCTCTCCGTGGAGACTCTTGACACCCGCTTGGGCCGAGAGACTCGCGTCCCTCGCCTGGGGTCTGCTACTCGGCGTTCCGGGACTTACCGAGGCGGGACTTGCACCCGCTGGAGATGGACAGCGTGAAGCAGACGATAACTTGTCCGCTTCGTCACGACGCACGATGCGCCAGATCCTACGGATCCGGCGTTGCACAGGTCAAGCGGAACGTTGCGGGAGCGATACAACAGGCCGGCCTAAAGGCCGGCACCACCGGACTTCAGGTCGGCCTGCCGATATTCAGTGAGTGGGGTCAGCGAGACCGTAACCCACGGCGAAAACCGCGAGTTGCACGCGGTTCGGAACACCCACCTTGCGGTAGATCCGCGACAGGTGGTTCTTCACCGTCTGCAGCCGCAGCCCCATTCGATTCGCGATCTCCTGGTTCGAACAGCCCTCGACGATGAATCGGACGATCTGACGCTCGCGCGGCGAGAAATGCACCCTTCGCTGCGTGGGCGCGGAGGGCCGGTCTGCTGTATCGATTGCGCCGGCCGTGGAAGCAACATCGGACGAAGTGTTGGGCATCATACCCGTGACAACGCACGTCCCGGCGGAAGCGTACAGGGCCGGCAGATTCGTCAATCGAACGACGGAGGAACCCGGGCAGATTCTGCGACTTTCGGCGGGCGCAACCCCTGAAGGTCACGGCGAACCGACGCAAGCAACAGAACCTACGCGAGTTGTTGGCTGTGCCCTGGCCGGGGCCGGTGGCGGGGTGCGTGCAAACGATGGATCGCGGGGGTGCTAAGATCGCCACGGGAAGGAGCCGGACAGGTGCCGAACACGCTGAAGCAGCGGCTCGACTACGACGACCTCGCGGCAACGCCGAACGACGGCAAGCGCTACGAGCTGATTGACGGGATCCTGTTGGTGACGCCTTCCCCGATCCCTCTCCATCAACGCGTGTCGCGCGGGCTGGAGCGACAACTCGAAGCATTCTTCGAGCCGCTTGGATGCGAGGTGTTCCACGCCCCGGTCGACCTTATTCTCACCAAACATGACGTCGTCGTTCCGGACGTGCTGGTGGTTGAAGACGCAGCCAGCGTCACTGAGCGTGCAATCGAGGCGCCGCCGCTTCTCGTCGTGGAGATCCTGTCGCCCGGCACGCGCAAGACAGATCGCACAATCAAATTCCAGCTGTACGCGCGGCGCGGCATTCGCCATTACTGGATCGTGGACGCGAAAGCGCGGCGCATCGAGTGCTTTCGCGCGACGGGCGGGTCGTATGAACTCGTCGCCGACGCGACGGGCGAGACCCCGCTGCGGCACCCTGCGTGGCCCGGGCTCCAGATCGATCTGGCGGCCTTGTGGGCAGGCGGGCCTCGGCGGGGCTGACCTTGGCGGGGCTAAAGCCCCGCCCTACACGTGCCTGAAGCCCCGCCCTACAGGTCGAACTCGGCGGGGCTGAAGCCCCGCCCTACAGTCCGCCTCTGCGCGTGAATTCCATGCCGTCCCGCAGCAACAGAACGGCGAGCTGGAGCCGGGTCGAGACGCCCAGCTTGTCGTAGATCGCCGACAGCGCGTTCTTGAGCGTCTGGAGCTGGATGTTCAGCCGCCGCGCGATTCCCGCGTTGGTGTGCCCGGCAAGCACCAGCCCGATGACGTCGCGATCGCGCGCCGTCAGGATGGTCATGGGATACAGGTGGCCGGGCATGAAGCCCGGGGCATCGGAGCGGTGAAGTTGTTGGGTGTCCATATGCCCGGTATAACGACCGTACCGGGAAAAGCGCACACCAGGGAACAGGAGGCAGGAGGCAGGAGGCAGGAGGCAGAATAAACCTTGAGACTCTTGCGTCCTACCCCGGAGGCAGGAGGCAGAATAAACCTCGAGACTCTTGCGTCCTACCCCCTGATCCCCGCGATCTCGTCGTACAGATACGCCGACGCGATGATGCCGCCGTGGAAGTTGCCGAGATCCAGCTTCTCGTTCGGCGCGTGCGCGTTCTCGTCAGGCAGCCCGACGCCGAACAGCACTGACGGCAGGCCGAGGATCTCCTGGAAGGTCGCGACGACCGGGATGGATCCTCCCTCGCGGTTGAACACCGGCTCCTGCCCGAACCCTTTCTGGATCGCCCGGCCCGCGGCCTGGACGAACGGGTTGTTGAACTCGGTCATCCACGGCTTGCCGCCGTGCATTCGCGTCACTTTCACTTCCACGGTCTTCGGCGCGATCTTCTTCACGTGGTCCTCGAACAGCTTTGCGATCTTGTCGGGATCCTGGTTCGGCACGAGGCGCATGCTGACTTTCGCCATCGCGACGGCGGGGATGACGGTCTTCGCTCCCTCGCCCGTGAAGCCGCCGAGAATGCCGTTCACCTCGAACGTCGGCCGCGCCCACACGCGCTCGAGCGTGCTGTAGCCGCTCTCGCCGAACAGCTTCGGCGCGCCGAGGTCCTTCGCGTAGCGCCGCTCGTTGAACGGCAGCCGCTTCCACTGATCGCGCTCCTCCTGCGTCAGGTCCCGCACGTCGTCGTAGAACCCCGGGATCTTGATGCGGCCGCCGCGGTCCTTCATCTGCGCGAGGATCTGCGCGAGCACCATGTTCGGGTTCGCGACGGCGCCGCCAAACGATCCGGAGTGCAGGTCGGACTTCGTGCCGCGCAGATCGATTTGGAAGTACACGAGCCCGCGGAGGCCGTAGCAGATTGACGGGATGCCGCGGTCGAACATCGGCGAGTCGGAGATGACGACGACGTCGGCGGAGAGATCGTCCTTGTGCTCCTTGACGAAGTTGTCGAGGTTCGCGGAGCCGACTTCCTCTTCCCCTTCGAGGATGATCTTCATGTTCACCGGCAGGCGGCCGTTCTGCTTCAGGTGCGCCTCGATCGCCTTGAAGTGCATGAACACCTGACCCTTGTCGTCGGCCGACCCGCGCGCGTAGATCTCGCCGTCACGCACGGTCGCCTCGAATGGCGGCGACTCCCACAGCTCCACGGGGTCGACCGGCTGCACGTCGTAGTGACCATAGAAGAGGATCGTCGGCGCACCGGGAGCGCCCAGCCACTCGCCGTAGACGACAGGGAACCCGGGCGTCTCGATCAGCTTCACGTTCTGCAGCCCGATGCGGCGCATCTCCTCCGCCGTCCATTCCGCGCAGCGCCGCACGTCTTCTTTGTGCTCGGGCAGCGCGCTGATGCTCGGGATGGCGAGATAGGTCTTGAGCTCGTCGACGTAGCGATCGCGGTGAGTGTTGATGAAGTCGATGACGTTGTTCATTAGTTTCTCTTCGGCAGTTCGATCGGGAGATCCTCGCGGTCTCCCCATTCCTTCCAGGATCCGATGTACATCCGCACGCGCGGATAGCCGAGCAGGCGCAGCGCGAGGTAGGAGTGCGCCGCGCGGTAGCCGCCCTGGCAGTACGTGATCACCTCGCGGTCAGGCGTCACGCCCGCATCCTCGTACATCTTCTTCAGGTCGCTCGCCGGTTTGAAGTCGCCCGACGGCGTGAGGTTGCGCGTCCACTCGATGTGCACCGCGCCCGGGACAGCGCCGCCGCGCTTCGCGCGCACGAGCGTCCCCGTGTATTCATCGTCGCCGCGCGTGTCGAGGATGACCTTTTCGCCGCGGCCGATGGCGGCCCTGACATCCTTCCACGTCGCGAGCGTCGTCTCTTCACGCATGCCGGTCCACTCGCTTTTCGGCGCCGGCTGCGCCTCGCAGGTGACAGGAAGTCCGGCGGCCAGCCACGCGTTGAACCCGCCGTCGAGCAGCCGCACCGAAGGATGTCCGAAGTATTCGAGAAACCAGAACGCGCGCGCGGCGCGGACGCCTGATTGCTCGTCGTACACGACCACTGGTGTGGCGGCGTCGACGCCGTGTACCGCGAGCACGTGCTCGATCATCCACATGAACGCCTTGAGCGGCGCGGGGTCCGTGTCGATGAGGCTGACGCCCCAGAGATCGAGATGAATTGCGCTCGGAATATGCCCAGTGGCATACGCGTCAGGCGGACGCAGATCCAGCAGCAGCGGGCGCGTGGCGCCAGCCCCGTCGAGCATCCGCGAGAGCTCGTGAGGCGTGACCACCAACTGCGCGTTCGCGTAGCCTTTCATATCCGGGTCATCGTACTACGCCGAATGGCGGGCATAAAGCCCCGCCCCACACCCGCGAGTGTCGGGCCGCTGCACACTGGAATGTGGGGCCGCCCTTCATGGGCAGCCATCCGACGGGGCTTACTTGCGGCTCGCGGTTCGCGACTGAGCCCAATAACTTCAACGACGTTCACTGTCACGCTGCATTCACACCAAGATCAAACAGGAGGACGGGAGAAAGGGAGTTAATCTTTTTTGCGGTTCGCGATTAACGGATACCGGACATCATCAGCGAAGGCGCAGACGCCTAACGGACGCGGTCAGCGAAGAGAAAGACGCCTAAACGAGAAGCGCGTATCGCAACACGAACACGATCGCGAAGACGTACATGAGCCAGTGCACCTCGCGCGCGCGGCCGGTCGTCAACTTCAGCAGGGCGTGCGAGATGACGCCGAACGCGATTCCATCCGTGATGCTCACGGTCAGCGGCATGATGACGATCGTGAGAAACGCGGGGATCGCTTCCGCCGGATCGTCCCACGCGATCGTGCGGACCGCCGGCATCATCATGGTGCCGACGAGCACGAGCGCGGGTGCGATCACCGGATAGAGGATCACTCCGTCGCCGATTGGATAGCCGCCCCCGATCATCCTGACCAGCGGGTACAGGAACAGCGACACGAAGAACAGCAACGCGGTGACGACGTTCGCGAGTCCGGTGCGTCCGCCGGCGGCGACACCAGTGGAGCTCTCGATGTACGCCGTCACCGTTGACGTACCGAGCCCTGCACCTATCACCGTGCCGATCGCGTCGGCGAGCAGCGCGCCGCGTGCCCGCGGCAGCGTGTTGCCGCGCATCAGCCCCGCCTGTCCCGCCACGCCGACGAGCGTGCCGATCGAATCGAACAGCGCGAGCATGAAGAAGATCAGCACCACCACCGCCATCCCGGGGCGCAGCGCGCCAATGATGTCGAGCTGCATCAACGTCGGCGCGATGGAGGGTGGACGGCTCACGACGCCGTCGTAATGCACGAGGCCCGTCGCGAGTCCTGCGCCGGCGGTCAGGAGCATTCCGATCAGCAACGCGCCACGGACGCGCCGCGCGATCAGCACCGCCATCACGACGATGCCGAAGAGCGTGAGCATCGCGGGCGCGAGCCGGAGATGGCCGAGCGTCACGAGCGTGCCGGGTGCGCCGCGCACGATGCCGCCCCACTCGAGGCCGATCAGCGCGATGAGCAATCCGATCCCGACCGCGATCGCCTGTTTCAGCGATTCGGGGATCGCGACGATGACGTGCTCGCGCAGGCCGATCCCCGCCGTCGCGATGAACAGCAGTCCGGCGCACGCGACGCCGCCAAGCGCGACCTGCCACGGCACGTGCATGCCGGCGACGACGGTCAAGGCGAAGTAGAAGTTGTGGCCCATCGCCGGCGCGACCGCGATGGGATAATTCGCGAGGACCGCCATCAGGAGCGTCGCGATGCCGCTGGCGATGCACGTCGCGACGAGCACGGCGCCGAAATCCATCCCCGCGGCGCTCAGCACCGCGGGCTGCACGAAGATGATGTAGGCCATCGTCAGAAAGGTCGTGAGGCCGGCAAGCACTTCGATGCGGACAGTGGTGTTGTTGTCGGCGAGGTGGAAGAGGCGTTCGAGCACGGCCGGAGGATACTGCATGGCCGGCGTTCCGCCTTCGCCAAGGCTTCGGCGGATCGCCGTAGCTTTAGCGGAAGCTGGTCAGGCCGGCCTAAAGGCCGGCACCACCGAAGCGGCACCAAAGTTGTACGCGATACTTTGCAGAGTAAAGCATGGATCTCTCCCGCGCGCTCGGACAGCTGGCCGACATCCATCAGCAAATCGCGAAGG
>Ga0137373_10001957_pt1 | contig 22474 bp, 19 predicted proteins | sample SagtaG_5_FD_104912 | JGI IMG/M metagenome (GOLD analysis project Ga0137373, IMG submission 104912) | Vadose zone soil microbial communities from Sagehorn Ranch, Mendocino, California, USA - Sage1_R_80_16 metaG | ecosystem: Environmental > Terrestrial > Soil > Vadose zone | place: USA... | reverse complement strand
TGAGACTGCCGCAGATCGGATCGACGATCCACAGGTCCTCGGCATCCACGGGCAGCGGCTCGTCTTCGGGTCCCTCCTCGGCCAGGATGCCAAACGCTGGTGTTTCGGCCCGCAGCACGTCGAGCACAGCAGCCTGGACAAGCAGAGCGGCTCCAGAGACGACGTCGCGGTGCTGCTTCCAGCGCTGGTAATCGGACTGCCCGAGCCGCTCCAGCGCCACCGCCCCGCCCGCCCGCGCGGCGCGCGCGGCAACGTCAAGGGCCTGGGCGTCCTCCACGTTTCGTATCATACGGGTTGGTCGATGGCGGACGGCGAAGAGGAACATAGCGCTCCAGACGAAGAGACCACGCCCGAGCCACCGGCTGAGGTCGAGCCGGAGCCCGATGCCAACGCGGCGCCCGGCGCACGCTTGATCACCCGCGTCGTGGTCGGCTATCGCATCGGCTTCTTACCAGGCGAATGGCTGCAGACCTGGCGACGGCTCGACCGCGTTCTTGCCCGCGCGCAGCTGAAAGTGAAGGCGACGATGGCCCCGCTCGAAGAGCTGCCCGAGGACACGGGCATCCTGGTCGTGCCGCCGGACCTGCGCGAGGCCGCGCGGGAAGCCGCGCGGCCAGGCACACCCATCCTGGTGACGCCCGCCAGCTCGGCCGCGGGCGCCTTCAATGACCTGGTGGCTCGACTCGAAGCAGGCACCGAGCTCACCGCCGACAAGATCGATCCCGACGAGGCAGCGGGTCCGAAGATCGTCAGCTACACCGGATATACGCGGATTGACTGAGTCTCAGCAGCAGTTTCCGACGATGCATCCGGTCACCCGGCTCAGCCGCGTGATCCAACAACTTCGCTCCTTCGGCGACCTGCATGCGGCGGAGTTCGAAGCGCTGGCGCTGGAGCTCGAAGGCAGCGGAGCGCCCGAGGCAGCCGCCAGGGTGCGCGTGCATCGGCATGTCCAGCGCGACGAGGGCCAACTGGTCGTCGATGAGTTGATAGATATTCAGCAGGCGCTGGCGGCGGCGGCGCAGCCCCCCGAACCAGCGCTCGATGCGCCTGTAGCGGCGGCGCCAGAAGACCAGTGGAAGACCTCGGCCAAGCGTGCGCAGTGGCTCGAAGAGCAGGCCGAAGCGCGCCAGCCGCGCACGCGGCGCGACCTGTTCAGGCCGGCTCGGAACGCGCCGTAATCAAGCGCAAGACCTGCCACAGCACGGGCAAGCAAAAGAGGATCAGCACCACGCCGCCGAGCAGCGGCAACGACTGCAAGATGAAGCCTTTGTGAACCATCTTGTCGGTCAGCGCCTCTTTGAAAAAGAGGTATCCGACGAGCGCATTGCCTGCCAGAAAGATCAGGGCCAACAGGGCAACCAGAAATTTCATGCTGGGCGGCCTCCAACAGGTCGAACCGGCGTAGCGGCGGACGCGGCGTCCGGCGTGGGCTCATCGGTGACATGCCAGCCAGGATGTCGCGCGGCAGCGTAGCGAGCGCTAACCCAGCCACTGATCATCGCGCCCATGAGCGGCCAGCGCGACGGCGCCAGCACGTAGCGCAGATGGTCGAGCACCTTGATCGCCAGGAGCACCATCGCGCCCACGTGGATCGCCGAGACCCAGTACAGCACATCACCTGGAATCGGATAGATGTAGCGCATCGCCTTCAGAATGCCCGTCAACGCGATCAGCCCGATGGCAATCACCCAGGTCGGATACGAGATCGAGCGCTCGTACCACGTGAACTTCTCGGTGGGCGGCGGCGCGCGGCGTAGGTCCAGACCGAGCATGTAAGCGAGCGTGCCACCCAGCGGCCGCGGCAACTCATGAGCCAAGCCGCGCAGCGAGCGAATCCAGCCACCCTTCGGGATTCCGAGGCCACCGGAGCCGCGCAGCCACCACTCCGTGATGGTCAGCGCGATCACGAACATGAGCAGCGACGCGGCGATGTAGTGCACGCGGTAGACCAGTGGCATCGCGATTGGCGATGAGACGTCGAGCAGACCCTTCAGGTACTGCCACGCGCCGGTCGCCAGGCCGAGCAGGACGGCCACGGTGCCGATCCAGTGCAGCCAGATGGTGCTCGCGTCGAAGCGCCGCGCGGCGCCAGTCCGCCGCTCGACCGCACGCCGCGGCCAGTTCGCGCGGGCATAGCCCAGGGCCACGCCCAGGCCGAGCGTGAATGGTAGCGATCGGGCGAGCATGAAATTGTCGAGGAGCGTCTGGCCCCATGGTTGGTTTGCGTTCGCTTCGACGAGGCTGACGATCAGTCCAATCAGTAGCAGGGCGATGGCGATAGCGGCGATGGCAATGTGGCGCATGGCGATCAGGCCTTCCCCTGTGCGGGACTGCCCTCGAACGTCTGGAACGCGCGCAGCTTGTTCCACGTCTCGCGATTCGCTGCTGGCGCATCGAGGCACATGCGGTCGCTCTTCAGGATGCCCTGTTTGATGCGGATGTTGACCGGGCACTGCTGTACGCAGGCCGGGCCACTACCCGGCAGGCCGGTCTGGTTGCCGTCGCGCCAGTAGCACAGGTCACACTTCGTGAAGGTGTCGGCTACGGGGTCGTACGAGATACGTGTCTGCTGGCCAATTTTGAGCTGATTGGTCGCGTCCTGCTCGCCACTGACCGGGAACGGACACGCTTCGGCGCACCGATTGCACGAGACGCATACATCTTCGCGGATAATGCGCGCGCCGGTGGTTGGTTCGACTCGCAACGCATTGACCGGGCACACATACAGGCACTCGGCGGTTGGGCATTGGAGGCACGGTTCCTGGTGGAACGAACCGCGGCCAGGATAGGCAGCCAGGACCTCCGGATCGACTTTGACTTCCGCGTCGTTGAAGATACGAATGCGCGGGATGTCGGACAGCCCGGCGTCCTTGTGCACGCGCGAGCAGATAACCTCGCAGGTCAGGCAGCCAATGCACAGCGACGGATCCGGATAGATCACGCCGTTGGCCGTGGGAGTTGTCTTCGGCGCAGCGCCGGCGGCCAAGCTGACGCCACCGATCGCTTCGAGTGCGATGAATGCGCCGACCGCCGCGGTTGCGCCCTTCAGAACCGTGCGCCGCGTTGGCCCTCCGTCCGTGGCAGGCGTCGCGCCGTTACTCGCCATCAGATCGCACTGTCCTCCTCCTCATTCGCCGCCGAGTGATGATCACCGCCTCGACCACCCCCCAAGCCACGGCTAAGCCAACCAGCGCCAGCACGTACGGGCTGATGCCGTCCGGGATGATCCCAGTGGCACCGGCATTCGGAGCTGCCGCGACTGGTGCGACCGCCGCGTTGCCTGGAGCGCCCGCGGCTTGCGGCAACGGTACCTGGGTTGGGTGCCCGGCCGCCAGTGCGGGCGCGAGCTCCGTATCGCTCGAGACGCGCTTGAGCGCCTCGGCGCCGTTCGCGTCCAGATTGGCCACGTAGATGTCGAAGCTGCCATTGCGCGGCGAGGCGAAGAGTACCTTCTGGCCGTCCGGGCTGAACTCGAACGGACCCTGCACCTGAACGTCCTCGAGCAGCGCCGAGGCAGGCTGCCCCGAACCGGGCATGACCGCCCACACGTCCGTCCATGATTGGCCCGGATTGATGTGCTCAGTTACATACGCCAACCGACCATCGGCCAGGTACGCCGGGAAGTGACTACGACCGGTCGGATCGTCCTGCGAAACCTTGATGCGATCGGTGCCGTCGTTGGACCGCATGGTCCACACGTGCTGCTGATCGCCGTCCGAAAACGCCAGGCGCGATCCATCTGGCGACCACGCCGCCGCGTGGCAGGCGAACGTGCACTGGCTGTTGGTCTCGGACGCGAGCACCTGGGTAATCGGCGTGGGGCTGGCGCCGTCTTTGCCGACAACCCACACATCCAGCGCGCCGTTCTTATACACGTAAAAGCTCAGCTTGGAGCCGTCCGGACTCCAGGCCGGAAAGCTGGCGAACGCGTCGAGCCTGGTGACCTGAGTTCGGGCGCCACTTGCCAGGTCCAGAATCCAGATTTCGCGTTTGATCTCGGTACCGGAATCAATCGCCAGGTGGGTGCCGTCGGGGCTCCACGACGGATGCCGATCGTCGACGTCGCCATGGCTGACCGCCCGTCGATCGGAGCCATCGGCGGCCATGGTCAAGACACGGTACGCGCCGTTCTGACTACTTTGAAAGGCGATCCGGCTGCCGTCCGGACTCCACGACGGACGTACCGTCGACGTGCCCTCTGCTGTGACTTGCACGATCGCGGCGGAGGCTGCCCAGGCCACATGGGCACTGAGCAGCCCGCCGAGCGTCGCCAGGCACAGCAGGCGAACGAGAGGCAGAAGGGCCACGCCGAAGGGGCGCTACCCGAGTGCCTGTAGAACCGTTCGCTCGATCAGGCCCTGGGCGATATCTACCTTATATGCATTGAGACTCATCGGCCGCGCGACGGTGCGAATCTGCGCCGCCGCCGCTTTGACGTTGCCCTTGATCTCCTTGCCTTTGAGCGCATCTTCGACGACCTTGGCGCGGTACGGAACCGGCGACACGCCGCCAAGCGCGACGCGTCCGTCGCCCCAATTCCCGCCGTCGGCCGTAAACGCCACCGCGACCGCGGTCAGGGCGAAGTCGTAGACCTGGCGGTCCTTGAGCTTCGTCCAGGCCATCCTGGTGCCCGCGGCCGAAGTCGGAATGAAGACTTCGGTCATGACCTCGTTGGGTTTGAGGATGTTTTCACGGAGCACGTCCTCACGCGGCCCGATGAAATAGGAGTCGAACGGCACCATGCGCTCACCGCCCGGGCCGGCAACTTTGGCCTGCGCATTCAGCGCCAGCAGAGCAGTGGCCGTATCAGAGGGATGGACGATATAGCACAACTCGCCGCCGATGATCGCGTGATAGCGATTGTCGCCGGTGACCGCGTAACAGAAGTCGCCACCCTTCTTGTAGCAAGCGAAATTCTCACCTCGAAAGAACCAACACCGCGGTCGCTGGTTGATGTTGCCGCCCAGCGTGCCGAAGTTGCGGATCAACGGCGAGGCGATGCTCTCCGCCGCCTGCACTAGCAGCGGGAACTGCTGCTGCAACTCCTTCGATTCGACGATATCCGTCAGCGTGGCCGTTGCACCGATGTGTGCGCCGTCCGAGCCGATCTTGATCGCATTGAGGTCCTTGATCGTGGTCAGGTCGACGATCTGGGTTGGGATGGGCATGCCCTTGCCCGCAACCCAGTCCTTCATAACGCCCGTGATCAGGTCGCTTCCGCCGCCGAGCGCTTTGCCGGTGGCGCCGAACTTGTCCAGCAGACCCACGGCCTCACTGACCGTGGTCGGCTCGTACAGCTCAAAACTCTTCATATTCGGCTACCCCCGCCTCAGGCGCCCTTCAGCGCCGCGAGCACCTTTTCACGGGTGATCGGCATGTCGGTGATCCAGACACCCACGGCGTTGTACACGGCGTTGGTAATGGCCGGTGCGCCCGGTGCCATCGGCGGCTCGCCGATGCCGTGCGCGCCGAACACGCCGTACTCCTTGGGGTGTTCGAGCAGGATGATCTGGATGTCGCGTGGCGCGTCCTTGATGCTCAACGGTTTGTAGTCGAGCATGTTCGGATTCAGCGGCAGACCGGTCGCCTTGTCGGACAGCAGTTGCTCGGTGAGCACGGCACCCATGGCCATGACCACACCGCCTTCGATCTGCTGCTCGAGTGCAAACGGATTCAGCGCTCGCCCGACGTCGTGCGTGGCTACGTACTTGGTCACGTTGACCGAGCCGGTCACCGTGTCGACCTCGAGCTCGACCGCGTGCGTTGCCCAGGCGGTGCGCTCCCAGCGCGGATCCTGCACGTAGATCGAGCGCCCGAGCACCGGGCCGCCTGCGAACTGGACCACCTGGGCCAGCGGCAGCTTCTTGGACGGATCGCTCTTCAGGGAAACCTGGCCGTCCTGAAGCTCGACATCCTCAGCCTTGACCTGGATCTCCTGGTTGGCCTTCTTGGCATCGTCGATGAACTTCTTCGCGCCCCAGTCCAGCAACTGACGTCGAGCATCCTGACCCGCTTCGTACATGCCGCGACCGCCAGTGTTCGTCTGCTGGCTGCCGAAGGTGCCGCTGGCGTCCGTGGTCAGATCCGTGTCGACGAACGGCGTGATCGAGACCATGTGTAGCGGCACGCCGACCGACTCGGCGGCGATCATCGACATCAGCGATCGCTCGCCGGGGCCAATGTCGTTGGCGGCTGAAACGCACTGGACGGTGCCGTCGGAGTTAACGATCACCTGGCCGCTGGCCGGGTTACCACCCGCGCCGTGGCTGCACGCGTGCGCGGCGATGCCGATGCCGTGGAAGACACCGGGGCGAATCTCCTTGGCCTTCGGAGCGTGCCAATTCTGCTTCCAGCCGATCCGATCGGCCGTCTGCGTTAGACAGTCGCGGATACCGGGATTGCTGAACGGTCGCTTGGTGTCCGGATTGCCTTCCTCGTTGATGTTTTGCAGCCGGAACTCGACCGGATCCTTGTTGATCGCGTACGCCGCCTTGTCCATCAACACCTCCAGCGCGAAGGTGCCGTTGGGATGGCTCACGCACCGGTACGGACCTGACTTGTACGAGTTGGTGAAGACGTCGACGGCTTCGAGCTTCAGGTTCTGGAACTTGTACAGGTCCTGGAAGATGAACCATGAGCCATTGGCTGCCGCGGCCCGCTGCGCGCCGACGTTGGCGATGATCTTGAACGAGCCCGAGACCAGCGACCCATCGCGATTGAGCGACATCTTGACTTCGTCGCGGAACTGCGGTCGGTGCTGGCGCACGACGAAGTCTTCGGCTCGGGTATAGGTGTTGCGCACCGGGCGGCCGGTCATCTTGGACAGGATGGCCGCGTGTGCCTCCGCCAGATCGATACCGCTGCGGTAGCCGTAGCCCGAGCCAACATAGCCCGGCTGAACGACGCGCACCTTGTTCTGCGGAATCTTGAGCGCTTGCGACAAACCAGCGCGCGTCCCGTGCGCCCACTGGTTCGTGTAGTACATGTTGAGCTTGTCGTTGTCCCACCACGCCACCGAGTTCGTTATCTCGAGCGCGAGATGCTGCTCGGTTGACTTGCTGAGGATCGCGTCGACGCTGACCTCGCCTTTGGCGTTGTCGGGGTCACCGCGCACCAGCGGCGGCGTGACGCCCATGGTCAAGCCTTCGAGCTTGCTGTCGAACTGCTTGGGCGTCGACGACTTCATCGCCTCGAGGAAGTCCATCGCCGCCGGCAGCACTTCATATTGCACGTCGATCAAGCGCGTTGCCTCATCGGCGATGTGCTCGCTCTCGGCGGCGACGACCGCGACGGGCGCGCCGACCTCGAACACCTCCTCGTCGAACAGACCGCGATCGGGCGGGCCGGCGCCGAGCTTGGTGTCCTTGTACTCGTCGGGCAGGTTGCCGCGGTGCAGGATCGCGACGACACCGCTGACCTGTTCAGCCTTGCTGGTGTCAACCGCGCGCACCCGAGCATGCGGATGCGGGCTGCGCAGCGTGCGCGTGTACAGCATGTTCGGCAGCGTCATGTGCTCGACGTACTGGCCGAGCCCGGTGACGATGCCGAGGCCCTGAACGCGCGGGACCGGCTGGCCGATGACGTTGAATGGCCCGGCTGGCGGCTGCGGCGCCGGTGGCTGGGCTGCCTGGAAGAAGCCCGGCAGCATGTTGCCGTGGGTGTCGATCACGGACGCGACGAGCTCGCGCTGCTCGGCTACGAGCTGCTGCCACTCGGGCATTTGCGCGAGCTGATACCAGTCTTGAGCGCTCAGGCTCGCCGCGTAGGAGGCCTCCTGAGCGACGCGCAGAACATCGATTGAGCGTGCCATAACTCCCTCCTACTTGACCGGGTGACCAGTGTCGGTCAGGAGCTTGCGCACCGCCGCTTCGTCGATCTTCGCGGGATCCCACTTCACGGTGATCGTGCGCTCGCTGCCGGTGACCTCGAGGACGCCGGCCTTCTCCTTGAGCGGCGAAGCCATGGGCTCGAATTCCTCGATCGTGGCCAGCGGCGTGGTGAACTCGAATTGCTTCGAAGTGCCCGCGGGCGCGGCCGCCGTGGCAGCGTTAGCCGCCTGCGGCTGGGCAATTGGTGACAGGAAAATGTTGGCTGGCGCGCGGTGGGTGACCGGTTCGCCGCGCATTTCGGCCGCCGCGTTATTCACCGACGTGTAGATCTTGACGTACTCACCACACCGACAGATATTTCCCGACAGCGCCTCGGTGATCTGCGCGTCGGTCGGCTTTGGATTCGCGCTCAGCAGCGCGTACGTCGACATGATGAAGCCGCGCGTGCAGATGCCGCATTGGAACCCGCCGTCCTCCCAGAATGCCCGCTGGATCGGGTGTAGCCCGGCGACACCGCCACCCTTGGCCAAACCCGCCACCGTAAGGATCTTCTGCCCGCGTCCGAGGCGAGCCGAGAGGACCGTGCAACCATTGACGGCACGACCGTCGACGACGACGGTGCAGGCGCCGCACTGCGCGCGGTCGCAGCCCAGGTTGGAGCTGGCCATGCTCAGTTTCTGGACCATGGTCTCCCACAGGCTCTCGCGCACGTCGACGGTGACGTCCCGATTGACACCGTCAATGTTCAGGCTGACGCGGCGCATCGTCGCCGGCAGCTGCGTGGTTGGCACTGCTTGCTGCGGCGCCGGCTGTTGTTGCTGAGCTGGTTGTGGTTGCTGAGCTGGCGCCGGCTGGGCCGGCGCGGGCGCGACGGCTACAGCTGGCCGCCCGGGCCGGTCGATACCGCGGGCGCGGGCTGCGTCTGGCCGCGCGTGACCGCAACCGCGGCTCCGCCCACCACGCCAACAGCGACGGCCCCAGCGCCCGCGCCGACGAGGAAGTCGCGGCGCGTCGCGAGCGGCTTGAGCCGTTCGCCTGAATCGACCGAACTCTCAGTCGGCTCCGGACCAGCACTACCTTCAGGCATCTGTTCCTCCCCTCGCGCACTCAGGCGCGACGGTAACTAACCACCTGTACCCCGTCTCCGGGTTCACCAGTGCTACTGCAGATTGTATGCAGTCGTCCAGCGACGCACAGTCGAACCGCGCTCCAAGTATTGCCCGTATTGGTAATTGTTCTGCTCGCCTGTGGCTGTGTCAAGCAAAGTCGCCGCTGACCGTTCAAGGCTGAACCACCGTTACGAAGGCGGGAATCGCCCAGGTCACTGCCGTGCCTGTGCCTCCGCGTATGCTCGCGGGTCATTCAGGTTCCAGAACACCGTGTCAGTACCGACTTCGACTTCGGTGATCGTGTGGCGTTGGACCACTGCCCGCAGTCCTTGCGTATACTCCGTGATTTCGCGTAGCTCTTCGAGCAGCGCGCCACTGAAGCACACGGGGTGGCCGCGCCGCCCATTGCTGGTCGGCACGACGACGTCGGCGTGCATGGCCAGCAGCGCCCCGAGCACCTCCGCCGAGGTCGGCTGATCCACCGACTGCACCACCACTTTTTCGACGATGTCCGGCACCGCGGCGGCACCGATGCGAATCGAACCACTCCGCCCCGATGCCTCATCCAGGTTCAGCCTGACCGTGGTCCCAGCGAGCTCGGGCAGCGCCGTCTCAATCTCGGCGTGCGCCAGCCCCAACACCACCACGAGTTCGGAGACGCCCGCCGCCCGCAACTGTGCGATGGCGAAGCCAAGCAAGGTCGAGCCCCGCCACGCCAGAAGCGCCTTGGGGGTACCCATTCGACTCGAAGCACCCGCCGCCAACAGGATCGCTCCGAGCCGCCCTGGCATAGCGCCTGAATCCTAACAAGGGCCAACTTGCGGACCGAAATTCCAGCCTGCTTAGGGATGCACCCGCTAGGCCAGCCGGGCTGGGCCGTCGCCGCGCGGGCATTCCAGGCGTTACAATCGGCGCCGCGAGACCCCTGGGGAGATCAATGGCCATGTACGTCGATCACGCAGCCACTACGCCGCTGCGTGCCGAGGTGCTGGAGGCCATGCTGCCGTACCTCACGGACGAGTGGGGCAACCCATCCAGCCTGCACGCGCCAGGCCGCCGCGCGGCGAGCGCGCTCCAGAAGGCGCGCCGCACTGTCGCAGACATCCTGAACTGCGCGCCCGAAGAACTCGTCTTCACTGGCTCGGGCTCAGAAGGCGCCAACATGGCCATCAAGGGTGCCGCGATGGCCATGGCCGCCCAGGGCCGGCGCCACATTGTGACCAGCCGCATCGAACACCACGCGGTACTCGAAACCTGCCGCTGGCTCGCCGCGCACCTCGGCTTCAGGATCACCGAAATCGATGTGGACGGCGACGCTGTCATCAACCTGCACCAGCTTGACCAAGCGGTCACCAGTGAAACGGCAATCGTCTCGATCGGCTACGCCAACAACGAGGTCGGCACGATCCAGCCCATCGAAGAAGTCACAACCATCGCGCACGACCGAGGGGCCCTCGTGCACACGGATGCCGTCCAGGCCGCGGGTGCCCTGGAGATCGATACCGATCGCCTGCAGGTCGATTTCCTGTCGATGGCCGCGCACAAGTTCCATGGACCCAAAGGTGTGGGCGCTCTGTACGTCCGCCGCGGCAGCAAAGTCGTGCCGCAGACGCAAGGTGGCGGACAGGAACGCGGTCGGCGCTCTGGCACAGAGAACGTCCCGGGCATCGTAGGACTGGCAGAAGCGCTCGACCTCGCACAGTCCGAGCGCAGCACGACCAACGAGCGCCTGTGGCGGATGGTCGATCGACTTCTATCGGAGCTGCCGGCGAAAACGGCTTGCACGAGCGTCACGGGTCACCGGACACGCCGTCTACCGTGCCACGCCAGCTTCGCCTTTGACGATGTCGAAATCGCGTCGATCCTGCTCGGCCTCGACAAGCGCGACATCTGGGCCTCGAGTGGCTCGGCGTGCACGTCGCGTTCATCGGAGCCGTCGCATGTGCTGGTGGCGATGGGTGTGCCCCGCCGGGCGTTGTTCGGTGCGCTGCGCGTGACGTTCGGTCACAGCAACGCGGCCGCTGATGTCGACACCCTGCTCGAAGCAATTCCGCCGCTCGTCGCAGCGGCACGTCAGCGTTCAGCGGTTGAGGTTCTATCCGTTTGAGTGGTCCCGGCGAGTTCTACGCGTCTCTGCAACGCTCTCTGCAAGTTGAGTCCCACGTCGCCGTGGCGACCATCGTGCGCACCCGCGGCAGCTCGCCGCGCGAGGTTGGCGCGCGCATGCTCGTCAAGCCCGACGGCGCGACCGACGGCACTGTCGGCGGCGGCTGCGGCGAGGCCGAGGTATGGCGCACCGCGCTCGAGGTCATGGCCGACGAGCAAGCACGCATGGTCGTGGTCGACCTGACCAACGACATTGGCTTGAACACCGACGGTGTATGCGGCGGGATCATGGACATCTTCGTCGAGCCGTGGACGTTGAATGGCGATCCTATCGCCGCGGGCGTGCTGCGCGCGGTGGCCGACCACAAGCCTGCCATTACCGCCACCATCGTCGGCCGCTCGCGGGGCATGCCGTGCGCCCTCGGCGAGAAGGCGTTGATCGTTGACCAACGCTGTCGGGCTGGCGCGCTGGAGTGGCCAGCTCTCGAAGAGCGCGTGCTGGCGGACACCGAGTCAGCCATCGGCGACGGTCGCTCGCAGGTGCGCTCGTATTCGTTCGAGACTGGTCAGGTCTCGGTCTTTTTCGATCTGGCGCTGCCGCCGTTAACGCTCGTCGTTGTCGGGGCAGGTCACGTGGCCATGCCCATGGCCCAGGTAGGCAAGTTGCTCGACTTCGACGTGATCGTCGTCGACGATCGTGCTTCGTTCGCCAACGCCGAGCGCTTTCCAAGTGCTGACCGCATCGTCGTCGAGGACTTCGAGACAGCCGTAGACGATCTGCCAATCACCCCATCGACGTACGTGGTGTTGGTCACGCGCGGGCACGCCCACGACGTGCGGGCGTTACGCAAGATCATCCAGAAGCGTGCAGCCTATATCGGCATGATCGGCAGTCGCCGGCGCGTCTACGCCGTGTTCAAGCTGCTGCGCGACGAGGGCGTTCCGGTCGAGGACCTGCTGCGCGTCCACGCGCCGATTGGCCTGGACATCAAGACCGAAACGCCCGGTGAAATCGCGATCAGCGTCGGCGCCGAGCTGCTCAAGGTGCGCCGCGGTGGCGACGCCGCCTCGATGTCCGATCTGTTGCGGCCGCAATACCGCTATTCGCTGACCCGCGGCGATCAGGACCTCTGAAGCGCGTGGTGCGCGCGTACGCCGTTTGGCCGGCGGCGCTGCTGCTGGCGTTGACCGCTTGCGCCGCACCTGCGCCCGCACCCAAGCCAACCGCGCCGCCTGCCACCGCGACTGCGCCGAGCGCTCCGTCGGCCCAGCCCGCGGTCGCGCCGCCGACACCCTCGCCGGAACCCGACATGGGCCTCGGCGAGGATGCCGAAGAGGCCATCCTGGTTTTTCTGGACGATCTCGCCGGCGTGATCGACGAAACCTCCGTGATGGCCGAAGCGCCGTGCGACGAGCTCAAGCAGGCCCAGGCCCAGGACCCGAACGTCTTTCGCTCCGTGCGTGGCTATGCGGCTACCCTCAAGCGCGTGGCCGCCCAATCGCCCGAGCTGAACGAAGATGACGAGGTCAAGGCCACCCTGGTCGAGCTGGACACGACCATGGGCCAGCTGGACGGCGCCCTGCGCCTGTGCGGCATCGCGCTGAACTAGTGCCGAGCACAGCGTTCCGCCTGGACGCGCCGCTCAATCTGCGCGACACATTCTTCGCCGCCCGCGTCGGACCGCGCGACCCATGCTGGCGCGTCGGCTTCGAGGAGGTATGGCGCGCCACCCGCTCCCCATTCGGCCCAACCACCGAGCGCATCAGCCTGGCCCCGGACGGCACCGTCAGCGTCGAGGCCTGGGGCGACGGCGCCGAATGGCTCCTCCAGCGCGCCCCGGCGCTGTGCGGCGCCGGCGACGACCTCTCCACCTTCACGCCCGCCGACGCCTTGCTGAAAAGGCTGGCGAAAGAGCACGCCGGCATGCGCCTCGGCCGCACCGAAGCCGTTTTCGAAGCCGCATTGGCCATCGTCCTCGAGCAGCGCGTGGCCTCGCCCGATGCCTGGGAAAGCTGGCGCTGGCTCGTCTTCAGCCTCGGCGAGCGCGCCCCTGGCCCGAGGTCAGGCCTGTGGGTTCCGCCGTCGCCCGAGCGCATCGCCCACACTCCATACGAGGTGTTCCACCGCTTCGGCATCGAGCGGCGCCGTGCCGACGTGCTCAAGCGCCTCGGGGTCGTCGCGCGTCGGCTCGAGGAGTCAGTCGACCTGCCCCTGGAGGCGGCCTACAGACGCTTTGCCGCGATTCCGGGCGTAGGTCCGTGGACGCGAGCTCGCCTGGGCCTGGTCGCGCTCGGCGATCCGGACGCACTGCTCGTCGGCGACCTGCACATACCCCACCTGGTCACGCAGGCCCTGGCCGGTGAGCGGCGCGGCTCCGACGAGCGCATGCTGGAGTTGCTCGAGCCGTACCGCGGCCACCGCGCTCGGGTCGTGCGGCTGCTGATGACTCACACGATGGCGGCGACTCGCTCGCGCGCCGATTCGCGATTTCCCGTGGCCGGTACCAGTCGCCCCATTTGACCGAGCCCGAGCGCCCGCCGCGACCTGTACGCTCAAGCGGTGACGGAGCCAACCGCCCCGATTCCTGGTGCCGAATGGAACGCGCAAGCCTACGACCGGCTCGCCAACCCGATGCAGAGCTGGGGCGAGGCCATCCTGGGCCGCATGGACTTGCGCGGTGATGAAACTGCGCTCGACCTGGGCTGCGGCAGCGGGCGCCTGACCGAACATCTGCTGCGCCGCTTACCTCAGGGTCGGGTGATCGCGGTCGATCGGTCCGCCAATATGCTGGCCGCTGCACGCGAGCACCTCGAGCCGAAATTCGCGGGTCACGTCGAGTATCTCCAGCGCTCGCTGGAGTTGATTGATCTCGATGGCGTCGCCGACCTGGCCTTCAGCAACGCCGCGCTGCACTGGGTGCGCGATCATCGAGCCCTCTTCGCGGCGATCTATCGCGCGCTCAAGCCCGGCGGCTGGCTCGTCGCGCAGTGTGGCGGCGGCCCGAACATCTTGCGTGTGCGACAGCGCGCTCAGGTGCTCATGGATGCCGAGCCCTTACGACCCTATTTCGAAGGCTGGCCCGGTCCGTGGGAATTCGCCTCACCCGAGGTTTTTCGCGAGCGTCTCGCGACCGCTGGCTTCATCAACATCGAAACGTCCATGTTCGACGTCCCCGTCGTGCAGACCACATTCGACCGCTGCCGCGACTATTTGGAAAATGTGATCCTGGGCACCCATCTGGATCGCATTCCCAAGCCCGAGTTGCGCGCGCAGTTCCTGGATCGCCTCGCCGAACAGTTCGTGCAAGACGATCCGCCGTGCGTCTTCGACTACTGGCGCATCAACATCCGCGCTCAGAGGCCGCGCTAGTGTGAATGACCAGCCGCTTCGGCCGCGCCTCGGCCCGCCCGAGCGATCGAGGCGGCACCGCCTCACACTGCAAGCGCAGGCCGAGTGAGCGCTTGACGTCTTCGGCAACCTCGGCGGCGACACGTGCGCGATCGCCTTCGGTCGCGACCGCCTCGTCCGGCTCGATGTCGATGGCCAGCTCACACTCGCCGTGCACCTGATATGCCTGGAGCTGGTACTCCATGACCGCGGGGTGGCGCCGCACGATGTTTTCGAACGTTGATGGAAAGCACTCCACGCCGCGCACCGTAAGCCGCTCGCCAATCCGACCCAGCACCCGCGCGCGCATCGTCGATCGCCCACAGTCGCACCGTCCGGCGACGCGTTCCACAATGTCGCCGGTCCGGTAGCGCACGAGTGGTTGCGCCGTCAGCACCAGCTCGCCTTCATCCACCTCAACGGTGAATTCGTCCTCGTTGAGATGGAGTCCCTCGTCCTGGGCCGCACACTCCCAACCCACCACGCCACACTCGATCAGCTCATAGACATCCACGCACCGCGCCCCGAAGCGCTCCTCGATGCGCCGGCGAGTACTCGGCACATGCCCGCCGACCTCGCCCGTCACCACCACGATACGCACTGCGTTCTCCACCAGGTCGACGCCCATGGCAGCCGCCGCTTCGCCCAATCGCAGCGCATCGCTCGGCGTACCGACGATCACCGAAACCCGCTGGGTGATGATTTCCCGAACCTGCGCGGAGTAGTCCTCGGGTGTCGGAATCGCCAGCGCCCCGATGTCGCCGAGCGCCGCCCAGCATGCCCATGCGCCGTCGCCCACCATGACTCGATCGCTGGGTGTCACGCCGTTGATCTCGAGCGGCGCACGCCAGAGGCGTCCGTGCCGCCTGACATCCATGTCCGTGAACAGCCAGCGCAATGGCGTGCCAGTCATGCCGCTCGTGCTCTCCTCCCGCACATACGATTCGAGCGGTTCCGTGAACCAGGTGCCGTACGGCGGATGCGCTGCCTGATCCTCGACGAGTTGCTGCCGCGACGTGAACGGCAGCGAGCTGACAGCCAACGTCAGTCCTGAAAACCGAAGATGTGCGCGGCGGTGCCCCAGAAGATGTCGTCCTGTTCTTCTGCCGAGAGTCTGATGGAGTCGAATGCCGCCATCCACGCGCTGAGCTCGCGGCTCATGTGCGCTAAGTCGCAGTCGGACCCCCAGACCAGCTTGCGCGTCGAGACTTCCGAGCGCAGCATGTTGCGCTCGAGCAAATGCCGCCGCACCACGGTGCCGCCCGAGATGTCGAAGTACACGTTGCGCCGCCAGCGCGCGACGGCCGCGGCCGAGTCGTACAGGCCGTAGCCGAGGTGGGCGCCAATGATTTTGAGCTCGGGAAAGGCGACGCTGATCCCGTCGAGGAAGATTGGCTGCATGCGGCTCGCGCCGTACCAGGACGGGTTGTTCTCCATACCGGGTTGATAGCGTCGATGCTGTTCGCCGCCACGCGCGAGTTCGGCGGCCAGGTTGAGGTCCGATGGCGGGAACTGCAAGTAGTCGATGAAGCCGCCGGCGATACCCGTATGAAACAAGCAGACGAGGTTGTTCTTTTCGGCCTCGTAGTACAGCGGAAAGTACGACGGATCGTCGTAGTTGCGACGCGGGTTGATGATCTTCAGTCCTTTGAACCCGCGCTTGGCAAACTCGACGATCATTTCGGGTGTAGTCTGATCGATTTCGATCATGGCAAACGGCACGATCAGATTCGGATACCGCTCGAACGCTTGCTCGACCAGGTCGTTACCGTCGCTTGGTCGACCCAGCAGACACACCTTGTAGACATTGAGTCGCTGGCAGTTGTAGGCCAGCATGTCGACCATGCCCCGCGCGGCATAGCCTGGTAAGGTCGAGCCTCCCTCGCGCCACGGATAGTGCACATGCGTATCGAACACGCGCGTCGGCGCATCCTTTATATAGCGGGGGCGTTCGATGTCATGGTACTCGCGGTCGCGATCGTGATCGTGCATGTGGCTCAGGCCGTCGCCAGGCTCGGCGCGCCCAGGCGCGGCACCACTTCGTCGACGAACAATTGCATCGAGCTCTCCCACAGCTCGCGTGGGCGCCACTCGTGGCCCATGAGCAGCAGCGAACCGAACCCGCCGGTCGCGTCGACGACGGCGCGTAGCTTGGCCGCGACCTGGTCCGGATCGCCGACGATCCAGATGTTGTCGCACAGGTACTCGGGCGTCACGTCGGCATCGGACATCGCCGGGTCGGTCTTGCACAGTCCGAGCCGATCACCGCTGGCGAGCAACGGGATGAAATACTCGCGCCAGTCGCGCCCCAGCACGCCCTCGATCGCCAGCCGCCGCGCGTCCTTGGCCGAATCGGCGACGAAAATATCCCGCGCGACGCGCCAAGCGCCGCGGTCTGGCTTGTTGCCCGCTAGCGTGGCGGCCTCGGCATACGTCTGCCAGTTCTTCTGCAGTGAGCTGACCGGCACGAGGTTCAAACTCATGGGCATCCAGCCACGTTGCCCCGCCAGTTTGTACATTTCCGAGTTCGGCGTTACGCCCGCGACGCCGATCGGCGGGTGCGGCTGCTGGTACGGACGCATGAACATGCGCATGCTGATGGCCGGGTTCGGCTCGGGCACCCGAAATCGCCAGCGTGCGTGCTCGTAGACGCCCGGCTCGGGATCGCTCCACAGCTTGAGGACGGTATCGAGCACGTCCAGCGAGACGAGTCGGTTCTGTCCAGACTGTGCGTCGACCTCGAACAGCGCCAGATCGCCGACGAATCCGCCCGAGCCGATACCCCAGTAGAAGCGTCCGCGCGCCATGTGGTCGAGTTGCGCGACGCGGTGCGCCAACATCACCGGGTTGTGGTTGGGCAGGCAATTCACGCCCGTCCCGAAGATGATCTGCTTGGTTCGCCCGAGCGCCTGCGCGATCAGCAGGTCGGGCGCCGGGATGTTCTCCCAGGCGGAAGTGATGTGCTCGCCGATCCAGGCTTCGCTGAACCCCAGCCGATCCAGAAACTCCAGCTGATACAGGTCTTCCGCCAAGGTCTCCGCCAGCGGCACGTCCGGCGCGTGCAGGGGCATCGTGAAATAGCCAAAGCGCATGCTGCTCTTGATGATAGGAGCCCCGAAGGATCCGCTTGCTGGCGTGGCAGCGGTCGACAAGCGGATCCTTCGCTCCGCTCAGGATGACAAAATAAGGCCATGAGCGGTCCGCGCGTAGTGCGGGCGCCCCGCGGGACGCAGTTGTCCTGTCGCGGGTGGGAGCAGGAAGCCGCCCTGCGCATGCTCATGAACAACCTCGACTCAGAGGTTGCCGAACGGCCCGACGACCTGGTCGTCTACGGCGGCCGCGGCAAAGCCGCCCGTTCGTGGTCCGACTTCGATGCCATCATCGCCACGCTGCGCACACTGGCCGACGATGAAACGTTGCTGGTCCAGTCGGGCAAGCCGGTCGCCGTCTTCCGCACCACCGAGCACGCCCCCAGAGTCCTGATCGCCAACAGCCTGTTGGTCCCCGCCTGGGCTACCGATGCCGAGTTTCGTCGGCTCGAAGACCTCGGCCTGACCATGTACGGCCAGATGACGGCCGGCTCGTGGATCTATATCGGCACCCAGGGCATCCTCCAGGGCACCTTCGAGACCCTCGCCGAACTGGCTCGCCAGCACTTCCAGGGCAGTCTGCGCGGCCGCCTGGTGCTGACCGCGGGCCTGGGCGGCATGGGCGGCGCCCAGCCGCTAGCCATCACGATGAACGACGGCATCGGCCTGATCGCCGAGATCGATCGCGAACGCATCCAGCGCCGCCTGGCCAGCGGCTATCTGGACTGCATGGCCGAGTCGCTTGACGATGCCCTGGCGCAGGTTGACCGCGCCCTTGCGGAGCAGCGGCCGCTGTCGGTCGGCGTTCTGGCCAACGCGGTCGATGTCCATGAGGCGATGCTGCAGCGTGGCCGCACTCCTGATGTTGTCACCGACCAGACATCCGCCCATGACCTGGTCTGGGGCTACGTGCCAGCGGGACTCTCCCTGCCCGAGGCCAACGCGCTGCGCACAGAAGACCCGACAGACTACGAGCGGCAGGCGCGCGAGTCCACCGTGCGCCAGGTGCGCGCGATGCTCGAGTTCCAGAAGCGCGGCGCGGTCGTCTTCGACTACGGCAACAACCTGCGCCAGCAGGCTCAGCTCGGCGGCCTCGACGACGCTTTCGAGTTTCCGGGTTTCGTGCCGGCGTTCATTCGCCCGATGTTCGCGCGTGGCAAGGGTCCGTTTCGCTGGGTCGCGCTGAGCGGCGATGCCGAAGACATCTATCGCACCGATCGTCTTGCCGCCGAGCTATTCCCCGAAGATCAGGCGCTGCTGCGTTGGCTCACGCTAGCCCGCGAGCGCGTCCAGTTCCAGGGTTTGCCCGCGCGCATCTGCTGGCTCGGCTACGGCGAACGCGCGCGCATGGGCCTGGCCATCAATGACCTGGTGCGCTCGGGCGAGCTGCGCGCGCCGATTGTGATCGGCCGCGACCACCTCGACGCTGGGTCGGTCGCCTCGCCGAACCGCGAGACCGAGCGCATGCGCGACGGCTCCGACGCGATTGCCGATTGGCCGGTCCTGAACGCCCTGGTCAACACCGCCGCCGGCGCTTCGTGGATCTCGGTCCATCACGGCGGTGGCGTCGGCATCGGCTACTCGATCCACGCCGGTATGGTCGTGGTCGCCGACGGCTCCGAGCGCGCCCGGCGCAAGCTCGAGCGCGTCCTGACCACCGATCCCGGCACAGGCGTCGTCCGCCACGCCGACGCTGGCTACGAAGACGCCATCGCCTTCGCGCGGGCCAACGGTATTGCCCTGCCCGCCCTGGACGTCGAATGAGCGTCAACCTGACGACCGGCCCGCTGTCGTTCCACGAAGTGATCGACGTCGCGCGACACGACGCGCCAGTTGCGCTCACGCCCGAGGCGCGCACGGCCATGCGTGAGAGCCGCGCCTACGTGGATCAGGCCGCCGCGGCCGAAGCAGCTGTGGTCTACGGTGTCACCACCGGCCTCGGCGCGCTTGCCACAACCCACATCTCGCCCGAGGAGCGCGTTGAACTGCAGCGTGCGCTGATTCGTTCGCATGCCGCGGGCAGCGGCCCGGCGCTGGAGCGCGAAGTCGTGCGCGCAATGATGCTTCTGCGCAGCGCCACCCTCGCGCGCGGCTTCTCGGGCGTGCGCCCCAGCGTCGTCGAGCAGATCGTGGCCGTGCTCAACGCCGGTATCACGCCGATCGTGCCGTGCTACGGCTCGCTCGGAGCCAGCGGCGATCTGGCCCCACTCGCGCACGCGGCCCTGTGCCTGATCGGCGAAGGTCGGGCCGTCGTCACCGGGCACGAGCTCGACAGCAGTGCCGCATTGGCCGCGGCTGGTCTAGAACCGCTCGAGCTGCAGGTCAAAGAAGGCCTGGCGCTGCTCAACGGCACCGACGGCATGCTGGGCATGCTGGTGCTGGCGTGCGCCGATGTGCGCAACCTGCTCCAGGCGGCGGACGTGGCGTGCGCGATGTCGATCGAGGCGCTGCTGGGCACCGACCGAGCGTTCGCCGCCGACCTGCAAGCGCTGCGCCCACACCCGGGCCAGATTACCTCGGCCGCCAACCTGCGCCGCCTGCTCGCCAACTCGGAGATCACCGCCTCCCATCGCGCATCCGTCCACCTCGTCCAGGACGCCTATTCGCTGCGCTGCCATCCGCAAGTCGTCGGCGCCGTGCGCGACACGCTCGACTTCGCCGCACACGTCGCCCGCCGCGAGCTGGGCGCCGCCGTCGACAACCCGACCGTCATGAGCGACGGCCGCATCGAGTCGAACGGCAACTTTCACGGCGAGCCACTTGCGTTCGCATGCGACTTCCTGGCGATTGCCGCGAGTGAGATCGGAGCCATCGCCGAACGACGTATCGACCGGCTGCTCGATCCCGATCGATCGCAGGGACTGCCCGCGTTCCTCGCGCCACGCCCGGGGGTCAACTCTGGGCTGATGCTCGCGCAGTACACCGCCGCGGCGCTCGTCGCCGAGAACCGCCGTCTCGCCGTCCCCGCGTCGACCGACTCGCTGCCGACCTCGGGCATGCAGGAAGATCACGTGTCGATGGGCTTCGGCGCCGCGCGCAAGCTGCGCCAGGTCCTCGACAACGTCGCGCGCATCGTTGCCGTCGAGGTGGTCTGCGCGGCGCACGGGCTCGATCTGCGTGCGCCGCTGCGGCCGGCGCCGGGCACGGCCTCAGTCCTGACCGTCGTCCGCACCGAAGTCGCCGGTCCGGGCCCCGACCGCGAGCTCGCCCCACTCCTGGCCGCCGCTGAGTCGATGGTCCGCGGCGGCCAGGTCGTCGCCGCCGCCGAACAAGCCGTCGGCGCACTCGACTAAGCAGTTCGCGAACTGATAGGAAGTTCGCCGTTCAGCCCGTGACACACGCGCCGCGCATGACGTTGAACACTGTGCTGGCGACGGCGGGGCGCTAGCGCGATACGGACGGTGAGGCGGGTGCAGCCGCATCATCGGCCAGGCCGCCTGTGCCACGGCGGTCGACGTTCGCGCTCTCCGTCGCCGGTCTTCGCCTTCAGGACGGGCCTCAAGCCCGGCGCACTCCTGGCCGATACCCAGAGTGATGCGTCGTTTCGTGACTGCTTTTGCCCAACTCATGGGTGTCGTTCTGTGTCTGTTCCTCGCCTCGGGCTGCGGTGGCGGCGCCAAACCAACTTCGGCCGCCTCGGCGCTCGTGAACGCGACCGCCTACCCAACCCATCCGCCGGCCCTGGGCGCCTCGCGCCCGAGCGCCACCTCGACGCCCGCCCCACCGCCAGGCCACTAAGGCGTGCTGGAGTCCGCCGGAAAACGGGTGCGCGCCGCCGCGCCGATCCGCTACAGTGCGCGCAACGCCACACCAGCCAGGATCTGAACTGAAATGAAGCTCGCTCTCCTGCTTTCGACCCGTCGGTAAGTCGCCGGAGAGACCGCGTGTGTCTCCGGATGTCGAGCTCCAGGAGACCGCGTGCTGCAAGTTCAGAATCTGCGTAAGGGCTATGGCGTAACGTCCGTCCTCGAGGACGTGAGTTTCGTTCTCAACGATGGCGAACATGCTGGTTTGATCGGACCGAACGGCAGCGGCAAGTCGACCCTCATTCGCTGTCTGGTCGGCGAGGAAATACCCGACGGCGGCTCGATCGTCCTGGCGCCGCCCAGCGCCAGAATCGGCTACCTGCCGCAGTCATTCGCCGAGCACAACGAGCGCACCCTCGCCGACATCCAGGCCGAGTTCTTCGAGTCCGAGCGCGCGCTGCAGCGCGCCGCCGAGGCCCTCGCCGACCCGGACGATCCCGCCGCCGCGCTGGCGCATTACGAACAGTGCCTGGCGCACTTTGAGGCCGAGGGCGGCTATGGGCGCGGCGCTCGAGTTGAGGCCGTCTTCGACGGGCTGGAGCTCAGCGAGATCGATCCCGAAACACCCCTCAGCCAGCTGAGCGGCGGACAGAAAACTCGCGTTGGTCTGGCAACGCTGCTGCTACGCGAGCCCGACCTGCTCGTGCTCGACGAGCCGACCAATCATCTCGACGTCGATGCCCTCGAATGGCTCGAGGCATTCCTCAACGCGTCCCCGCGGTCAGTCCTGGTCGTGTCGCACGATCGAGCCTTCCTCGACGCCACCGTCACCCGCGTGCTGTATCTCGATCCGTCGACGAGATCTGTTCGGGGCTTTAGCGGGGGCTATTCGGACTTTGCCGAGGCGCGCGCCCAGGAACGCGCCCGACACGAGGAGAGCTGGCGCCGGCAGCAAGAGTACGTCGAGCGTGTCCAGCGCGACATCGGTCGGCTCAAGAGCGAGGCCCGATCCATCGAACAGTCGACAACCGCCCGACAGCCCGGCTTGCGTAAGTACGCGCGCAAAAAGGCCGCGGTAGCCAAGTCGCGCGAGAACAAGCTCGAGCGGTACCTCGCCTCCGACGAGCGAATCGACAAGCCCAAGCACCGATGGCCGATCAACCTCGACTATGGAGCCCCGCCACCTGCGGCTCGCATCGCGCTG
>Ga0137373_10001950_pt1 | contig 22496 bp, 21 predicted proteins | sample SagtaG_5_FD_104912 | JGI IMG/M metagenome (GOLD analysis project Ga0137373, IMG submission 104912) | Vadose zone soil microbial communities from Sagehorn Ranch, Mendocino, California, USA - Sage1_R_80_16 metaG | ecosystem: Environmental > Terrestrial > Soil > Vadose zone | place: USA... | reverse complement strand
CGACGTGCCCGGGCACGAGCGCTTCGTGCGGACGATGGTCGCCGGCGCAACGGGGATCGACATGTTCCTGCTCGTGGTCGACGCGGCCGAGGGCGTGCGGCCGCAGACGCTCGAGCACCTCGCGATCCTCTGCCTCCTCGGCGTGGAGGACGGCGTGATCGCCGTGACCAAGGCAGATGCGGTCGACGACGAGACGCTCGAGCTGGCGCTCGCCGAAGCCCAGGAGCTCGTGCCGAGCGCGCCGGTCGTGGCCGTCAGCGCCAAGACCGGCACGGGACTCGACGAGCTGCGAACGACGCTCGCCAGGATTGCAGACCGCGTCAAGCATGCCGGGGACGGGGGCCCGACCCGCCTGTATGTCGACCGCGTCTTCACGCTCCTCGGGATCGGCACGGTCGCGACCGGGACGCTCTGGTCGGGGACGATCTCCGCCGGGGACACGCTCCGCGCCGAGCCGGCGGGAACCGCGGTTCGGATCCGCAGCGTGCAGGTGCACGACCGGCCGGTTGACGTCGCCGAGTCGGGCCAGCGCGTGGCCGTCAGCGTTCCGGGGGTCGAGCGGCATCAGCTCCGGCGCGGCGACGCCCTCGTCGCGCCAGGCGCGTATCCCGTGACCTACCGCCTCGACGTCGAGCTCGAGGAGCTCACCGCGATCCCGGACCGCCTCATCGTCCACCACGGGACGGGAACGACGTTTGCGCGCGTGGCCCGCGCCGGCACCTTCGCACAGCTGCGACTCGCCTCACCGGTGGTCGCCGCCCGCGGCGACCGGCTCGTCCTTCGCGCACAGACAACCGTCGGCGGCGGCCGCGTGATCGATCCTCAGCCACCACGCCACGCCGATCCGGAGCGGTTCGAGCGGGTGAGCCGTGGCGAGCGCGTTGTCTACGCGCCCGTCCGGTCGGACGGCGGCGGCTGGGTCTACGCCGACGCCTGGTTCGACGAGCTCCGCGCCGAGCTCGAGCGCCGCTTCGAGGCCGCAGACCCGCTCGATCCGGGCGTTCCCGCGCCGGCCGAGCCGTGGCTCGACGCAGTGCTGCCACGGCTGGGACTCGAGCTGCGCGGCTCGAAGCTCTACCGCCCGGGCGCCGCCGGCACGCTCGCCGGTCGCGAAGCGGAGGCGGCGGAGGTCGAGTCCACCCTAGGCCTCGAGCCAGTCAAGGTTGCGGACAAGGCGCTCGCGCGCTTCCTCGAAGAGCACGGACGCCTCGTCCGCGTCGGCGACGGCTACGCGGTCTCGACCCAGGCATACGAGGACGCCCGCAGGGCTCTCGTCGAGGAGGTTGGAGCGGCGGGCCGGATCACGCTCGCGAGCTTCCGCGACCTCCTGGGCACCTCGCGAAAGACCGCCCAGCTGCTGCTCGAGCGGTTCGACGCGGACGGCGTCACGCGACGGATTGGCGACGAGCGCGTGCTCCGCCGCTCCGCTCTCCAAGCCACACGAACGAGGGATGGCACGGACGGCTCCCTGGGCCGACAGTGACTAGTGGCGTAGTACGAACCACCCTGCGGAAAGGAAAAAACATGTCTGCGGCAGACCTCAAGCGCAAGCTGCGCAACTTCCCGACCGGGCAGTTGACTTTGCGCGTCCTCGGTTCCTAAGGACCGACCACCAAGCGGAACACGTCCGGCCGGTGGTAATGACCGGCCGGATCGAACCTCTGGCGCGCCTCGTAGAGGCGCGCCGGGTCGAGGTCGGCATAGAGAACGCCCTCCTCGTCCCAGAGCGGCCCGGCGAGATACGTCCCGTCGGGCGCCAGGATCGCGGAACCGCCCCTCCCCAGCAGCTCGTCGCCCTCCGCGAGCGGCACGTTCTCCGGATAGCTCGACGCGCGCTGGAAGACGCAGCAGCTGAGGACGAACGCACGCGACTCGCGCGATGTGCCGGATCGAGTCGTGCCAGTCCTCGCTGTCGTCTGCGGTCGGGGCCAGGTAGATCTCGACGCCGGACTCGTAGAGAGCGAAGCGGGCCAGCGGCATCAGGTTCTCCCAGCAGATCAGCCCGCCGACGTTGCCGAGTCCGGTCGCGACGGCCTGCAGACCCTTCCCGTCTCCGAGGCCCCAGACGAGCCGTTCGTGGTTCGTCGGCATCAGCTTGCGGTGGTGGAGCGCGAGCTCACCCTCGGGCGAATAGAGGAGGAGCGAGTTGTAGATCGTCCCGCGCTCTAGCTCGTTCGCGCCGACGGCGAGCCAGAGGCCGTGACGTTCTGCGGTCTGGGCAAGGCGGTCGGAGTCGGGTCCGGGGATGGTCAGCGACTCCTGCGCGAGCCGTGCGTGCACGCGCCGCGCGTCGTCGTCGCCGGACCAGCCCGCGAGGTAGCGGACCCAACGGTTCGACGGGTAGACCGGAATGAACGCCTCCGGAAAGAGCGCGAGGCGAGCGCCGTTCGCGGCGACCTCTTCCGCGAGGGACTCGATCTTCTCGATCGTCGGGCCGCGTTCGAGGACAACAGACTCGGCCTGGACGCACGCGACGCGGACGGGCTCCTTCACGCGGTCAGCCTAGCCCCGTCCCAGCTCGGCAACCAGCGCGTCCTCGCCCTCGTAGTCGAACTCGAGGTACTGGGCGCCGCGCGGAAGCACCTCGCGCCAGTCGCGATCACGCGTCGCCTCGAGGAGCCACTCGATCTGCCGGTCGATCGCGTCGTTCCACGCGGTGGCGGGCTCGTAGCCCAGCTCCCGTTCGGCGGCGGACATGTCCACGACGAAGGGCTTCGGCGCCGACCAGGGTGTGTTTCCGATCGCGCCGCGCCCTTCCGCGCACGGCAGCAGCACCTCGGTCCACTCGTGCCCGACGGCCTGTGCGATGCGGCGGGAGATGTCCAGGACGGAAGGCGGGTCGGGATCGCCGCAGTTGAAGACGCCCGTCATGCGCTTCGCCGCGATCAGCCGGACGAGCTCGCCGATGTTCGCCGACGCCGTCGTGTGGAAGAGGCTCGCGCCGCGCATCGTCAGGACGATGTACGGGCGGCGGTCGAGCGCCCGCTTGGCGAAGAACCACTCCCGCGCCATCCGATCCCCCGGCCCGTAGATCGCGCAGGGCCGGACGATCGTCGCGGGGACGCGTCCGTTCTCGAGGAGACGCAGCTCGATTGCCGTCTTCTTGGTCGAGTAGTTCGCGTCGCCCGGCTCGACGGTGGACTGCGTCTCGGGGATCGGCCCGCCGAACTCCGGAAACTCGTCCTCGGCGTCCGCCTCGTCGAGCGTGCGGCCCTGGTCGTCCGCGTACACGGACGCGCTCGAGATCGCCACGATCGCGCCGACCTCGAGCTGGAGGAGCTGCTCGGCGTGGGCGACCTCGAACGGGACGACGTCGACGAGGAGGTCGAAGCCGTTGGCGGGCAGGAGCGCGCCGTCCTGGTCGCGGTCGAGGTGGACGAGCGGCACGTCCTCGAGGCCGGGCGGCGTGGGCGATTCCTTGCTCGCGAGCATGACCGCCCAGCCGTCGTCGAGGAGGCGCCGGGCGATCGCGCGGCCGACGTCGCCCGTACCGCCGAGGACGAACGCGTTCTTCGGCAGGCTACGCCTCGGAGACGGGATCGCCGACGGCGATCTCGCCGCCCGTGAGCACGTCCGCGTTCAAACCGGCTCGGTGCACCATCCCCTTGATCACTCCCGGCCGCGTCATTCCTTCCAGATGCGAGCACGGCTCGCAGAGCTCGACGCCCTCGCACTCGACGCCGCCCACGCGGAAGCGCTTGCCGACGAGGGCGTTGACGTCGATGCCGCGGACGAGCACGTTGCGGCGACTCTCCGCGGCCGACAGCGGGATCCCCGTCTCAGCCTCGAATGACTCGAGCGCCTCGGCCGCGATCAGCGTGATCGCGCGACCCGGCGGCGCGTCGCCGTCCGCGAAGAAATAGCGGTTGCCGCGGAGACCCGCGCCGGCAATCGCTTCGATGCGTTCGACGGGCTCGGGGAGCGTCCCCTCGGTCTCGCTGACGTAGATGCCTTCGACGCGACCGGCCATGCCGAAACCCTACCCGCCGGTTAGATCTCGATCGCTTCCCACTGCTGGGGGCGGACATTGTCGGGGTCGGTGCCGAGCCGGACGGCGAAATCGAGCGCGATGCGCTGGACGGTGACTGTGAGCGGGAAGACGGAAAGCGGCTCCCCGTGTTCGGCAGCGGCGAAGCGGTAGACGCGCGCGCCGCGGGCTTCGATCGCGTCGGCGAGCTCCGCCAGACGCGCGGCGCCGAGCCCGCCGCCGTCGAGGCAGACGAGTGCGTCGCGCGGCCCGAGCGCGAACGCCGGGCCATGAAGGAGCTGCTCGGCCGCCAGTCCCTCGGTGAACAGGTGCGCTGCCTCGCGCACCTTGAGTGCGCCTTCGGCCGCCGTCCACTGGTTCGGGCCCGCACCGACGAACTCGAGTCCACGCTCGGGCAACTCGACCGCAGGGCCGGGCGCCTCGAGCGTGGCGGCTACCGCTTCCGGAACCGCGGCGAGCTCGCCGAGCTCGCCGCCCAGGGCGACGGCGAGCTGGACAAGGCGGGCCAGCGCGGCGAGGTGGCTGGCGGTGAATGTTCCCGAGGTCTCCTGCGCGACCGTCTCGATGTCGACGCCGGGCGCGCCCTCGCCGCCGATCGCCACGGTCGGGATGCCCTCGCCGCGAGCCCGCTCGAGCACCTGGCTTGTGAAGCGCTTCGTGCCGCGATGGCTGAGGAGAACAAGCGCGTCCGCCGGCGTCGGCCGCGGCCCCCAGAGCGCGCAGTCGGCCGCGGACACCGCACCGGCGTCTACGCCGGCGAGGCGCAGGAAGTAGGCGCCCTGGTTGGCCGCATGCCAGCTCGTCCCGGTGCCGACGACGAACACGCGCCGCCCGGCGATCCGCGCCGCCGCAGCTTCGACGGGCGACCAATCGGCGAGGATGCGACGCAGATCCTGGGGCTGCCGCTCCATCGTCTTCGCCATCTCGGTCACGGTCGCGGTCATTATCCAGGGCCGAATCCGCCGCCACCGGGGGTCTCGATCGTGACGAGATCGCCCTCGACGAGAGCGCATGTTGCCTTTGCAGGCAATGCTTCGCCGTTGAGGGAGTTCCGGCCCGGGGCACCCGGCTCGCCGCCGCGCTCTCCCTGCGGCGGATGGGTCCGGCGCTCGGAGATGATCGAGAGCCGGCACGGCTCGAGCACGCGCAGCTCGCGGACGACGCCGTCCCCGCCCCGATGCCTGCCGCCGCCGCCCGAGCCCAGCCGGAGCCCGTACCGCTCGACGCGCAACGGGTACTGGAGCTCGAGCGCCTCCACCGGAGTCGAGAGCGTGTTCGACATCGCGACGTGGACGCCGCTCGGACCGTCCGCGTCCGGGCACGCTCCCTGCCCGCCGCCGATCGTCTCGTAGTAGGTGAAGCGGTCGTTGCCGAGCGTGACGTTGTTCATCGTCCCCTGTCCCTGCGCGGGCACCTCGACGGCCCGCCCGAAGGCACGCATGACGGTGTCGACGATCCGGGACGAGGTCTCGACGTTCCCGGCGGCGACGGCTGCCGGTGGGCGCGCGTTGACGAGACAGCCCTCCGGCGCGCGGACCGTCACCGGCGCGAACGCACCACCCGAGGCGGGCAGATCCGGATCGACCAGCGCGCGGACGACGAAGTAGGAGGCCGAGCGCGCGACGGCGAGCGGGCAGTTGAGGTTGCCGTCGTGCTGCGGGGATGTCCCGTCGAAGTCGATGTCGACCTCGTCGCCCGCGATCGTCACGGCGACGCGCAGCTCGAGCTCGCCCTCCGAAGGCTCGAGGACGTCGGCGGCTTCGTAGCGCCCGTCCGGGAGGGCTCCGATGCCGGCACGCATCCGGCGCTCGGAGTAGGCGTAGAGCTCGTCCATCGCCGCGGCGACGGCGTCGCGCCCGCGGCGGGTGCAGAGCTCACTGATCCGACGCTCGGCGAGGCGGTGAGCGGCGAGTTGCGCGCGCAGGTCGCCGCGACGCTCGTCCGGGTTCCGCATCTGCGCGACCAGCGATGCGAGCGTGCCGTCGTCGAGACGGGTCGGCGGGATCACGACTCCCTCCTCCGCGAGCGTGCGCGAGTCGGCGGGCATCGAGCCCGGCTCGCGGCCGCCGACGTCGGCGTGGTGGGCGCGCGTGACGGCGAAGCCGACCTCCGTGCGCGACACCGTGGTGACGTCCGGCAGGTGCGTGCCGCCGGCGTACGGGTCGTTGAGGATCCAGACCTCGCCGGGCTGAGGGTCGTGCTCCATCACGGCGGCGACGGCGTCGGGCATCGCGCCGAGATGGACGGGGATGTGCTCGGCCTGCGCGATCATCCGCCCGCCGGCGTCGAAGAGCGCAGTCGAGCAGTCGCGGCGCTCCTTGATGTTCGCCGAGAAGGCCGATCGCACGAGCGCCGCGCCCATCTCCTCCGCGACCGCGCGCAGGAGCGAGCCGACGATCTGCAGCTGGATGTCTATTTCGGCTCCCAGTCGGTCTTGGTCGCTGCGGTGGCGTACGACCAGGCGGAGATGAGGCGCGGCCGAACGCGGTACACGTGGTCGTCGGCGACGAAGATCGTCGCCTGCTCGCCGGTCTGCGGTGCCACGTACTTCTCGGCGTAGGCGCGGTCGACGCGCTCGAGCTCGTCGCGGTCGGCGACGCGTTCAGCCCGACCTTTGATGATGATCGGATCCGCGCCGTCCCCGTTGAGGAGGACGACCTCCGGCTGCTGCGCGATGTTCCGCGCCTTGCGCGCGACGGCCGCGCAGGTGAAGTAGGCGGCCTCGCCGTCCCACCAGAACCAGACCGGCGTCGCGTCGGGCCGGCCCTCCGGAGAGGCCGTCGCGACCCAGATCTCCCGCATGCTGCGCAGGCGCCGGTCGATGTTGCTCCAGGGGATGTGGCCGCGCGTCGCCTTCATGCTCGCTCGAGGACGAGTGTGCCCTGCGCGTCGGTCTCGCCCGACCATCCTGCAGGCACCCAGGCGGTCGCGCCGGGAAGCTCGACGACCGCCGGCCCCGACACCCGACGGTGTTCCGAGCCCCGCAACTGCAGATCCGGGCCGGGACGGGTCTCGGCCGTCCGCACCGCGACCAGCTCGAGCTCGCGGTCGCGGTCGGCGAACCCGTAGAGCTCCTCGTGGGCGGCGTGGAAGGCGGCGGCAAGGTCGTCCTGCAGCGGTAGCGTCAGCTCGAACGACTGGCCCGCGTAGCGCAGGTCGGCCTCGCCCTCGCGCGGCAGCTCGCCCGCCTCGGCGAGCGGGACCAGGTACGAGCGCACCGCGTCGCGACGCTCCTCGCTGGCCACCAGACCGAGCGCCGAGAGGACGCCCGCAGCCTCCGGAACGAGCACCGTCTTCACCCCCAGCTCTTCGGCGAGCTCGCACGCGTGCAGCGGGCCTGCGCCGCCGAACGCGACGAGCGCGAACTCCGACGGGTCGTGGCCCCGCTCGACGGAGACGACGCGGAGCGCTCGCAGCATCCCGGCGTTGACGACGTCGACGACATCGGCCGGATCGATGTCGGCGAGCGCCCGCTCCGCCGCTGCGCGGTCGAGCCCGACACCGCCGGCGAGGGTCGGCGGAAGCCGGCCGAGGAGGAGGTTCGCATCGGTGACCGTCGCGTCGGTGCCGCCGCGCCCGTAGGAGGCTGGGCCGGGATCGGCTCCGGCGCTGTGCGGTCCCACGCGCACCGCTCCGCCCGCGTCCCGCCAGACGATCGAGCCGCCGCCGGCGCCGACGGTGTGGAGGTCGACGGTCGGCAGCCGGATCGGCAGTCCCCCCAAGCTGCGTTCGGTGGCCCGCTCGGCGCGTCCGCCGGCGATCAGGCAGACGTCCGTGGACGTGCCGCCCATGTCGAAGGCGATCGCGTCCTCGATCCCGGCGACCGCCGCGACCCGAGCCGCGCCGACGACACCGGCCGCCGGCCCAGAGACGAGGATTGTCGCCGGATGGGCGGCCGCCTCGGCCGGCGTCGCGACGCCCCCCGACGAGCGCATCACAAGCGGCTCGGGCAGCCCGGCCGCGGCGGAGGCGGCCGACAGGGCGCCCAGGTACCGACTCGCCACCGGCCCGAGGTAGGCGTCCGCCGCGGTCGTCGAGGCGCGTTCGTACTCGCGGAACTCCGGCGCGACCTCGTGCGAGGCAACGACGTGCGTCGATGGGAGCCGCCGCCTGAGCTCGTCGGCCACGGCCCGCTCGTGCGACGGGTCGCGGTAGGAGTGCAGCAGGCAGACGGCGATCGCGTCCGCGTCGATCTCCGGCAGTGAGTCGAGGTCGAGCGGCGTGAGCACGCCCTCGGGCGCGATCCGCTCGTGCACGCCGAAGCACCGGTCGAGCGGGACGAGCGGCTCCGGATGCGCGGCGCAGGGCCGGTAGAGATGTGCCCGCGTCTGGCGTCGCAGGTGGAGGAGATGCTCGAAGCCGGCCGTCGTGACGAACGCGGTTCGCGCACCCTTGCGCTCGAGCAGCGCGTTCGTCGCGACGGTCGTCCCGTGCGCGAACCGCTCGATCTCGGCGACACGGGTCGCGTGGGCAGCGGCGACGACGGACTCCTCCTGCCGCGCGGCGGTCAGCACCTTCGCCGTCCGGAGGCGGTCCCCGTCGAGCGCCACGGCGTCGGTGAAGGTGCCGCCGACGTCGACGCCGAGGATCGCCACGGGCGCAGTATCCCGCCTGCCACACTGCGGCCATGAAGGCAGCGCTCCTCGCGCTTGGGCTCGTCTTTCCGCACGGGACGGCCGTGATCACGACTGCGCATGCACGCATCTCCGTCCAGGTCGAGATCGCCGACACCGAGCCGGCTCGCGAGCGCGGCCTGATGTTCCGCCGCCGGCTCGCCCCGCGCGCAGGGATGGTGTTCGTCTTCCCGCAGGACGCGCGAAGCGCCTTCTGGATGAAGAACACGCTGATTCCGCTCTCGATCGCGTTTTACGACCGGCGGGGACGGATCGTCCGGATCCTGGACATGGCCCCCTGCCGCGCCGACCCGTGCCCGATCTACGACCCGAAGGCGACCTACCGCTATGCCCTCGAGGTCAACCGCGGCGCGCTCCGCCGCTGGCACGTCCGCGTGGGCGACCGCATCACGCTGCGCCGAGCGCGCTAGCCTGCGCGACGGAGCGGCCGGGCCCGGTGGCCCAGCTGGTCTTCAAAACCGGTGAGGCGTGGCAGCCCCACGCTGGGCAGGTTCGACTCCTGTGCCGCTCCGTCGAAAGAAAATAGTGCTCTTTGCAGGCTTTTCCTGGGAGTCAGGCTGAGTGAGCTGACTTCCGCTGCGCTCCGCTGGCATCCGCTCGGAACCGCCTCGTGGGACAGTCGACTGTCCCACGACTGTCCCACGGGACCGTTACAGTCGGCTCTTGGCCCGTCACGTCGGCATCCTCGTACGGCATCTGAAGGCGTGCGCCGCTCAGTCGGGAGGTCGCTGCAACTGCCGGCCGACCTATCAGGCGAGCGTCTGGAGCGCACGAGACGGGCGCCGGATCAAGAAGTCGTTCCGAGCGCTCGCAGAGGCGAAGGCGTGGCGCGCCGAGGCCCAGCGCGAGATACGCCGCGGGACGATGCGGGCGCCGAGCCAGCGGACCCTCCGCGAAGTGGCCCACGTGTGGCTCGCCGGCGCGCGCGAGGGCAGCATCCGGAATCGCTCGGGCGACCGCTACAAGCCGAGCGTGCTCCGCAGCTACGAGGCGTCGCTACGACTCCGTGTGCTCCCGGCGCTCGGTGGCCGGAAGCTCTCCGAGATCCGCCGCGCGGACCTCCAGGACTTCGCCGACCGGCTCTTGGCCGAGCGCACCGATGCCTCGACGATCCGGAACACTCTGATGCCGCTGCGCGCGATCTTCCGCCGGGCGGTCGCGCGCGGCGACGTCGCGGTCAACCCGACCAACGGCCTCGAGCTGCCCGCCGTCCGCGGCCGTCGCGACAGGATCGCCTCACCTGACGAGGCCTCGAAGCTGGTCGAGGCGCTTCCGGAGCAGGACCGCGCGCTATGGTCCGCCGCGCTCTACGGCGGCCTCCGCCGCGGCGAGCTCCAAGCGCTGCGCTGGGACGATGTCGACCTCGCGAAGGGCGTGATCCGCATCGAGCGAGCCTGGGACGTGCGCGAAGGCGAGATCGAGCCGAAATCGCGCGCCGGCCGCCGGGCCGTCCCTATCGCCGCTGTGCTACGCGACCACCTCGTCGAGCACAAGCAGCGCCGAGACAACGGCGGCCTCGTCTTCGGACGGCCGGACAGCAAGGCGTTCGACGGCTCCACGATCGATGCCCGGGCGAAGGCTGCTTGGCGGAGGGCCAGGCTCGAGCCGATCACGCTCCACGAGGCCAGGCACACCTTCGCGAGCCTGATGATCGCCGCCGGCGTGAACGCGAAGGCCCTCGCGACCTACATGGGACACGCATCAGTCACGATCACGTACGACCGCTACGGGCATCTCATGCCGGGGAACGAGGACGAGGCGGCGGCCCTGCTCGATGCCTACCTCGCGCGCGCCGACACACAAGCGCGTCTCGCGCAGCTCGAGGCCTGACGGCAGAAGTCGGGCGTTACTCAACCCGTCAGTACGGTCGGTCGATCGTCAGTGCTGCGGCAACAGGTTGACGCTCGCGAATGAGCGGCCGGATCTCCTACTAGGTGCGATACAGGATCGCGCTTTCGCCGAGCAGCACGCTTATCCACCCGACGCTCTGAAGGGGTGCCGAAATGGCGCGCCGACGAATTTGAGCGGCAGCCTGCACGGCGCGACAACGCAGCTCCACGAATCATCTCAGGAACCGGACGCGTCTCCTCCCCGTTGGGTCTGGCGCGCCTTCGAGATCTAGTTCAGGAGTGCGGATCTCTATGCATTCGCTGCGCCATGAGCACGGCGAGCGAGTGTGCATAGATGTCGGGCAGCGGCTTCGACTTGAAAGACAGCGTCGCCAGCGTCGCGCTCGCTCGATCATCCCCAATCAGGATGAGATCATACGTAGCGCGTACGGCTTTTGTCGTTGGCTTGCGCTGCTTCGACCTCACTATCATCTTCCAGATCAAGGAGATGCGATAGGCGGCCGTCCGCGGAGCAACCGCCGGAAAATTGACGGCACGCTTACCGGCGATCACGATCTTGACCGCCTTCGTACTCGAGGCCTTGAAGCTGTCAGCAACACAGTTCATTAGTTTCGGCTGGACGCTCCGGTCCCAATCGGCCTGCGCCTGCGCCGCCGTTCGCCAGACGAGAGCGACGGCACCGCTCCAAGCGCCATCGCCGCGAATGAAGTCGGGAGAGCCTGCAGCCCCTGTTACGACGAGATCGGACTCGTCAATCTTCAGGCCGTCGCACAAGGAATAGTCCGCGTCCGACGTGTTAGTGCGCGCGACCGCGTGCCATCCGGCGGGGAGATCGTCTTCGGTCGGGAGAATCGCTGTCGCCCAAGCCTGGTCGAGTTCGTCGATCTCGATCGGCGGACCGGATCCAGCTGCAGGTGAGCAGAGCACTAGAGCTGCGGACACGACCGCGAGAATTATGCGCGGCATCACAGGAACCCTCTCGGTTTGCGTTCGCACTTGGAGAGTCGACGGAAAAGGCCGTCGCTGCAATTGCTCAATCGGGTGCAGGGCGTGACTCCATCGCGCCCTGGACGGCAACGCCGCGCCCTGACATCCTTTGCACGTTGGCGATCCGGCATCGGCTTCCTAGCTCCTCGGCTGGGCCGGAGAGCCTGTCACTTTGCAAGCGCTCGAAGCGCGCGGGTGATGTGTCGGCGTCGGATGAAGCGTTCGCGTGCCCGAGCCGCGTTGAGCGGCTCGACGGCTTTTGGATCTCCTAGCTTCGCGAGCGCCTCAGCCGTTGTCCGCCGAAGCGCCCAGTCGTCATCATCGAGTAGTGCAATCAGTTTTGGGACGGCACCAATATCGCCCAGCTCACCGAGATGATGCGCCGCCCAACTCCTGACGGCGTCACTCCGATCCTCAAGCGCCGAACGAACTGGCCCAACAACGTCGGCTGTTCCGATTTCACCGAGCGCGCGCACAGCATGCGTTCTCACTCCGTCGTGAGGGTCCTTTCGGAGCAGCTCAACCAAGCGGGGGACCGCCTGCTTCGCTCCCAGTTGCGCAAGGTAATCCGCCGCTCGACCACGGGTCGCGATACCTCCGATTTCGAGCGGATTTTCAAGCTCAGCCATCAAACCGTCCACGTCGCCTGCCCGAGCTAGGGCGCGAACCTTGAGAAGACCACGAGCCAGCTCGTTCATCGCGGTATTCTTACTCCCGCTGCCTGGAGGCATGCGCGAAGCGCCGTCGCAGCTACGGCATACCACGGCACGTAGCCCTTGAGTTCACGAACTACCGTCGCGGCAGCCTCTCCGCATGCGATGAGTCGCGGGCCCGCAAGCTTGTAGACGTTCTGCGCTTCTTGGACGACGGTTCGAAGAATCTGCGCCGCTCGCTGCGCGGCCGCCTTCGAGACCTGAACGACGATCTCCTTGCCGGCCACAATGACACGCACGAACGCCTTTCCGCCGCGCACTGTGATCTTGACCACGACGCGGCCCGCGTTGACGGTGGCGCGGCCGCCCGCCTTGATGCCGTTCCAAGCCTTTTTCGCGGCGCATGAAAGATACGGAGGACGGCAGCGGACCATCGGGCCGTCGAGCGGAACGTCGCTCGCATCGACTGGGGAGACCACGTCGAGTGCCGCGCCGACCCCCTCATCGCCGGCCTCATAGGTCATGCCGCTCGGATCGGTGAACACAGTGGGCCGATCTCCAACGTAGGCGTAGGTTGAGACAGCAGATGAATCCATCTCGGCCGGAAGTGGGTCTCGCTCGAGTAGCCGTCCAGTTACGGGGTCGTATTCACGCGCTCGCAGATAGATCAGCCCCGTTGCATCAGCAAGTTCCCCCGCGAACTTCATTACGTTCTCAGGAGCCCCTGGATCGACCTGCGTCTCCACAGAGGTCGCACCGAAGGGGTCGTACTCATATGTCCATTCCGTTGCCCCGGACGATGACGTCACGTTCGCAACGGAACCGAGGCCATCGTCGTGATAATAGAAAGTATTACCTCCGCTAGTCATGGCCTCGCGTTTGACTCCGTATTCATACCGACGGATTAGATTGTTGCTTCCGTCGCGTTCCAACGCGAGTTGGGCCAACAGCCCCGATGAGTCCCAGAGGTAGTTCGTCTTATTGCTCGCTTGGGAGCCAGTCGACGTCTGCAAGCGATTACCCTCGCCATCGTACGTGTACGTTGTCGTAACCGAGCCACTCGTGGTTGAGATCAAGCGATTTGCGAGGTCATAGCTGAAAGTCCGGGTTCCAGCTGTAATCTGGTTGCCGTTTTGGTCGTAGGTGTAGGTGGTCGAGCCAGCTGATGTCAACTCATCGGCGGCATCGTAGGTGTACGTCGTTGTTCCGCTTGGTCGTGCCTCTGTGAGTCGATTCCCGGCAGCGTCATAGGTCCAGCGGATGAATGGATCTGAAGCGCCGGGACAAGCCGCCAGCCGGCACACTTCTGTGAGTCGATCGCGCGCGTCATAACCGTACGTCGTCGTCCCCGGCGCGGTGCCGGTGCGAACGACCTGTGTCGGGTTGCCGACGGGATCGAGCGTGTATGACAAATCGACGAGACTCGTCGCTCCATTCACACTTTTCACACGCGTGAGACGGCCCGCGCGATCGTACGTTCGTTCTTCGGTGTAGCCGTTTCCACTCGGCAGGGTCGTCTGAGTGAGGTTCCCAGCCGCGTCGTAGGCGTAGCTTGTCGTGTTTACGCCGCTGACAAGCGTTGCCATGCGCGAGTCGTTGTCGTAGGTGTAGTCGAGTACGGTCGAGTCAGGGTAGGTGCGCCGAGTGATGTTGCCCACGAGGTCGTACGTGTAGGCAAAGGTGTCCGTTCCGCGGGTGACCTGGGTGAGTCGGTTGACGCTGTCGTAGCTGTAGGTCCGGGTGCCGGCGCCGTCGGTCATTTGCGTGCGGTTGCCAGCGTTGTCGTACGCGAAGGTGACGTCGGGCGTCGAATCGGAGTAGTCAATCGAGGTGAGGCGACCTGCACGGTCATAGCCGTAGGTTGTTGTGCCGTCACCCGCCGTTTGCGTTGAGTTGCCGTTGGCGTCGACGACCTGCGTTCGGTTGCCGGCGGCGTCGTAGGCGTAATTCCACTGACGGTTGAGCGGTAGCGTCATCGACGATAGGCGGTTTGCCGCGTCGTAGACATAGGTCGTGGCATGGTCGTTGGGCTCGGTGCGGTTAGTCACGTTGCCGGCCGCGTCGTACGTGTAGCCGGTGACTGCTCCACCGGGCACGCTGACGGACGTCATGAGGTTGCGGCCGTTGTACGCGTAGCTCGTCGTGTGGGTGTTCGCGTCGGTGACGCTGGTCTTGTTGCCGACCTTGTCGTACGCATAGGTCGTCGCGTTGCCGAGTGGATCCGTCTCCGTCAGCAAGCGGCCAGCCGCGTCGTAGGTGTAGGTGGTGGCGTAGTCGTCGGGGTTTGCGCCCTGGACGTTGCCGCGCGGCTCGACCTGCTTGGTCAGGTTGCCGTTGCCGTCGTAGCTGTAGGTGGTCTTGTTGCCGAGCGGCGTGGTGACACTGGCGAGGCGGTTGTCTGCGTCGTAGCTGTAGGTCGTGGTCTTGTTGTTCGGGTTGGTCTCGGTGAGCTTGTTGCCGACGGTGTCGTAGGTGTAGCTGGTGACGCCGGTGTCGGGCGCGGTGATCGAGGTGACGCGGTTGGCCGCGTCGTATGCGTACGTCGTCGTCTTGGTGTTCGCATCCGTCACGGTCGTCCGGTTGCCGCTGGCGTCGTAGGCGTAGGTGGTGACGTGTCCGAGAGGATCGGTCTCGGTCAGCATCCGCCCGGCACCGTCATAGGTGTAGGTCGTCTTGAAGTCGTCTGGATTTGCGCCCTGGACGTTGCCGCGCGGATCGACACGCGAGAGCATCCGGCCGCCTGCGTCGTAGGTGTAGCTGGTCTTGTTCCCGAGCGCGTCGGTCTCCGATTCGAGGTTGCCGTTGGCGTCGTAGGTGTAAGTGGTCGTGTTGTTGCGACCGTCCTTGTAGCTGGTCATCTGCCCGGAGGCGTTGTAGGTGTAGGTGGCGACGGTGACGCCGTCCTGGGTGACGGTGGTGTTGTTGCCGTTGGCGTCGTAGCCGTAGCTGGTGACCTTGCCGCGCGCGTCGGTGACGCTGGTGACGTTGTTCTGGGAGTCGTAGGCGAGCGTCTTGTCCGCGTTCAGCGAGGCGGGTGCGACTGCGTGCGTGAGGTTGCCCTTGCTGTCGTAGGTCAGCGTGGTCGTCGCGTTCGACGGGCCGATGACGCTTGAGGTATTGAGGTCGGTGTCGTGTCCGAACTGCGTTTGGTTGTTGAGTGCGTCGATCCGCTTCTGGAGGACGTTGTTGGAGTAGACGTCCTTCCAGATGTTGTTGCGTGCGTCGGTCGCGGTGGCGGTCTGGGTTGCTGCATCCCAGGCGAAGGTCGTGACCTTGCCGAGCGCGTCGGTCTGCTGGGTGACGCGCCCGGTGGTCGGGTCGTAGGCGTTCGTGACGACCGTGTGGCTGTTCGGGTCGACCTCCGTCAGAAGCCGGCCGGCGGCATCGTAGGTGTAGCTCGTTGTTTTCCCCGCGAGGTCGGTTACTGAGGTCAGCCGTCCACCGGTGTAGCCGAATGCGACGCTCTGATTGCCGGGGGCCGTAATGCTGTTCAGGGTTCCGTCAGCGTTGCTGCTGAAGCTGATTGTCCGGCCGGCGGCGTCGGTGATCGAGGTCAGCCGTCCAGCGCCGTCGTAGCTGAGCGTGACGCCCTGACCGTTGCGGTCGACAACGCTGCTCAGCCGGCCTTGGTTGTTGAAGGCGTATTTGACTAGGTCGTGCCGGAGCAGCTCGTAGCCGCCGCTGACGCTGGTTAGCGTGGAGCGCGCACCGCCGGCTCCGACGAACGATCCATCGCTGTCCCGCGCGTAGTAAACGCGCTGACCGTCCTCGCCATGGAGCAGAACGTCGCCGTTCGGCTGCACGGTCAGAAAAGCGCCATACGCGTCGGTCCAGCCCGGACCAAGCCGACCTAAGGACGTGTCTGCCGACGTGTAGCTCCGTGTGAAGGCGAACGCGACACCGGGGCCGGGCAGCGTCAGGTCGGTGACCGATGTCGTGTAGGCGCCGGTGAGGCTGTTGACGGGATCGGCGAGGCAGTTGCTCGGAGCCAACGCGTGGACGCCGAGGCCCGAACAGGTCCCATATGTCTGTGTCGGCGGCTGAAACGGCGTCCGGCGCCTCAGCGTCAGCGTCGCCGAGCCGGTGCTCGTTCCCTGCGGATCGACAAAAATGATGTAGGTGCCGTCGACTGGAAGTGTGGCGATGTTTGCGCTGCCGCCGCTCGGGCCGAAGCAGTCCGCTTGCACGCTCAGGTTCGTGCCATCCGGCTTCAAGACCCGAGCCGTCACGCTGCAGATGCCGCTGCCGATCGTGACAGCGCTCATTGACAGGCTGAGGTTCTGCCCGCTGGCGCCGAGAAACGTCGCGCGGCCATTCTGGCCGACGCGATTCAGCGCAATCGTCTGAGCCGCGCCGCCTGCCACGATTTGAGTGGCGAGGTCGTCAGACACCGTCAGCGTCGCCGACCCGGTAGTCGTTCCCTGCGGATCCACCAACAGCGTGTACGTACCGTTCACCGGCAGCGTCGCTACGTCCATCTCGCCGCCGCTGGGGCCGAAACAGTCGGCAAGCGTGCTCAGATTCGTCCCGTCCGGCTTCAGCACCCGCACCGTCACGCTGCAGGTGCCGCTGCCGATCGTCACACCCGTTACACCGACCCCTAGGTGCTCGCCCGCCGCGCCGCTAAAGGTCACGCGGCCGTTCTGGCCCACCCGGCTCAACGCCAACGTCGGCGACAGACCGCCCGGATTCGTCGCATCCGCGAGTCATCCCGACAGCGTCAGCGTCGCCGACCCCGTGTTCGTTCCCTGCGGATCCACGAACAGCGTGTACGTCCCGTTCACCGGCAGCGTCGCCACGTCCATCTCGCCGCCGCTGGGGCCGAAACAGTCGGCAAGCGTGCTCAGATTCGTCCCGTCCGGCTTCAGCACCCGCACCGTCACGCTGCAGGTGCCGCTGCCGATCGTCACGCCCGTTACGCCGACCCCCAGGTGCTCGCCCGTCGCGCCGCTGAAGGTCAAGTAGGCGTTATCGCCCGAACTCGTCATCGACACCGTCACCGCCGCGCCATTGACCGTGATCGACGTATGGACATCCGCAACAGCCGCCGCCAACGACCGCGGCTTCACCGAGTCCTGAACCCGCAGGTGCTGAAACGGCGAAGCCAGGAGCACCGGCAACCGGTCCCGGCTCAACGGATCCACCGCCGACGTCATGTTCGACGATTTCGCCGTTGCCGGCACGTGCGTCGCCGCCCGCGCAAGCCACGGCCGCGTCAACGACGACGGCCCGAATACCACCAGCACCACGGCGAGGAGGCAGAAAACACTCCGCGGAGGAAGAAGCGAACGGACGAGCGGCAAAACAGGACCCACTGAGACCTCCTCGGTCGGCGGCTGGATCGAGACCCAGCCGCAGAGCGAGCCCCGTCAAACTCCTTGTTGCCTAACGGCGGCACATAGCTATTGCATAGCCAACGGACGTGGTCAAGATCCTCCCGCATCCGATGATGCATCTGTGTCTCCGCCTGCTATCCCCGGTGAGTAGTTGCCGTGCCGAGACGGGTCTCGAGCCGGCCGCGGTTCCCTCAGCGCTCGATCGTGAGGCGGCGATGCGGGACTCGCTGGCGTTCGAGCTCCATCAGGCGGCGGAGGCGCAGGAGACGCTCTGCGTCGCTGTCGCGGTCGCTGGCCTCGAGCATGCGGACGCAGTCGACGACCGAGGCGATCGCGGGGCGTGCGCCGCGGCCGAGGTTCTCGCGGAAGGCGCGGATGCGCAGGTCGTCGTAGCCGCGCGTCCCCCACGGCGTCGGGACGATCTTCAGCTCGCCGGCGCGCGTCCGCGCTTGGATCGGCTCCAACGAGTCCAGGCTCGCCGCGTCGACCGGCCTCCGGTCGGGTCCCCTCGCGCCGAGCGCATCGAGGGCCCGGCCGAGACGGCGCAGGCTCTCCTCCCGTAGCGACGGGACAATGTCCAGTCCGCGCGTGGTCTCGGCGCTTCCGTGCACGACCCGCGCGAAGCCGCCGACCACCACATAGCTCACCCGCTCCCGGCCGAGGACCTCGAAAATGGCGTACGGGTCGAAGGCGGGCTGCCTGCTCACTCGGCGCCCCCGAGCCTGTCGAGCAGGGCCTGCACACGCTGCTGCGGCGCTTGCGGCAAGCTCGTATCCAGCTCGGAGTCCAGGACGGGCGTCTCCTCGCGCTCGGCGATCTCGACCCGGAGAGAGAAGCCGCACGCCTCCACGACCGCATGCAGGTTCTCGAAGCTCGGCTCCTGCCCTCCCGTCTCCCAGCGCGCGATCTGCGCCCGGTCGCGGCCGAGCCGCGCCGCCAACTCGGTCTGCGTCAGCCCTGCCTTCAGTCGGGCCTCGCGGATGATCTGTGCTCCGGTCATCCAGCGGAGTCTACCTCCGTGTTGACGGCGACGCGCGTGACTGATAGGTTACTCACGTTGATGAAGAGGCCGCCGGAGCAGCTCGAGCTCAAGATCGCCGAAATCGAACTCCCCCAGAAGCCCTCGCGGCGGAGCAGCGCGTCATCTCCCGTAAACCTCGGCCCGCGACTCGCAGTCAGCCCGGACGAGGCAGCCGCGGTGCTCGGCGTCAGCCGCGACTACTTCGACGAGCACATCATCAACGAGCTGCGCATCGTCCGTCGCGGCCGACGGATCCTCGTCTCCCTCGCCGAGCTCGAGCGCTGGCTCGATCGAGCCTCGGCGATGCGAGGTTCGATCGATCGCAGGAGGACGTTGGCCAATGCCTGAGCGGATCGGCCGGGCCGCGAGAACCTTTCTCCCAGCTTGCAGGCGTCTGCCGAAGACGCGACGGCGGCTCGGTTCGGCGCGGACTAGGCTCATTCGGGTACCCCTGGGGCGAATCGAGGCGCTGAGAGGCGATCTGTGGCCGTGCGAGGCGGCGGCGAAGGTGATTGGGCACCCCGTCTCGGCCGCCCCCGAGCACGGCCCGCACCGCTACCGTCTCCTCGTGGTCGACAGGCGTTTGCTGAAGCAGGCCTCCCTGCCGGGCGGTGAGCTCGTCGAGAAGGGGCTGTCCGATCTCGCCGAGGGAATGGAGACAGCCGAGTCGCTGCTCGTCTCGATCGGTTCCCCGCGCCTTCGTCGTCTCGGGTTCGACGTGGAGGCTCCTATCGACGATGCCGAAGAACGCCTGTATCTCCTGCTCGCGCGCGACGATCCGGAGGGCGCGCACTCGCGCTACAACGCGCTCGTGCGGCGACTCGTCAGCTTCGAGCGAGCGGCCGAATCCGCCCGCTAGCCGACACCGAGCGAATCCAGCAGCTCATCGCTGCCCTCGACGCGGCGGCCGAGCAGGAGGGCGTCTGCTACTTGACGGGCGGGGCAACGGCGGTCCTCCTCGGCTGGCGGCCGACGACCGTCGACGTCGACCTCAAGCTCGTCCCTGAGCAGGACGCCATCCTGCGGGCCATCTCTCGCCTGAAGGACGAGCTGTCGATCAACGTCGAGCTCGCGTCGCCCGGCGACTTCATTCCCTTGCCAGCCGGCTGGGAGGAGCGCAGCGTGCTCGCCAAGCGTGGCCGGAGGCTCTCTTTCCACCACTTCGATCCCTACTCGCAGGCCCTCTCGAAGCTCGAGCGCGACCACGCGCGCGACCGTGAGGACGTGCACGCACTCCTCGCCTCCGGTCTCGTCGACTCGCGTCGGCTGCGCGCCTATTTCGAGGAGATCGAACCCCTGCTCTACCGTTTCCCGGCCATCGACCCCCCGGCTTTCCGAGCGCGCGTCGAGAGAACCCAGTCGCTCCAGCGGGGGCGCAGCCGGGGGATCGACCGCGGACGCGAACTAGACCGCTGACGTCCGCTCGGATCCGGCGTCCACCGCTCGCGCCAGCGCTCCAACGAGGCCGGCGACTGTCCCGCGGACTGTCCCACGGCGATGGATGTGACCCGCAACCTCAGTATCCATGCGCCTTTCCGCCGCCCCCAGCCGCTCTTCAAAACCAGTAAGGCGTGGCAGCCGCACGCTGGGCAGGTTCGACTCCTGTGCCGCTCCGTTAAGCCCCAGAGCCGGAATAGCGCAATGATGGCTGTTGATGCTGCCTGCATGGGCGACAGTCGTCTTAGCCCTCGGCGGCGCCGCGATCGGCGCACTCGCGGGCATCACCGCTTCGGTCGTTGGATATCGAGGCACGGAGCTCAACGTGGTGCACCAGGAGAGCGAGGCATGGAGAAAGGTGCTGATCGAGGCCTGCCAGGCATTGAGCGACGCATGGCTCGAGCTTCGGTGGCTCCTCTACCCACCGTCGACGGGAGCCGGCGCTTTTGATGCTGAAGCGAGAGCGCGGCTAGACCCCCTCGGTACGCGGTGTGCCCAAACGGTGGCAAGGGTCCTCCTTGTCTTCGGCCGTGAGTCGACTGCTGGCAAAGCCGCCAGCGAGGTCGACCTCAAGGTCGCTGAGCTCAAGGATGCCGCGATCCTCGCCCCAGTCCCATGGGACGAGGAAGCGACGACCAAAGTCGCATCTGCGATCCGGGCGGCCGAACATGCGCACGAGGAGTTCCTGCTGAAGGCCCAAGTCGCGATTGAACCGGCTGGTTGGCAAGCTCGAGGTTCAGATCTCGGTGACGCGTAGATCGTGCGGGGCGGGTTAGAGCGGTAACCCGTCGCGGTAGCGCGTCGGCTGGGACGGCGGAACGCGCGCGTACGCAACCCCCGTGTCCTGCGTCTCCACGTCGGGGCAGGCGCCGTAGCCACGGGCGGTCTCGTCGACGGTGTAGTAGCCCCACGGCCCGCTTGCCTGGAACTGCCGCGACGAGGCCGCGAGGATGACGCACGGGCCATCACCCGCGCCGACGAACACATGCCGCGTCTCCGGCGGGCAGTGGACGAAGTCCCACTGGCGAAGCTTCCGCTCCTGTCCCTCGACGATCAGCAGAGCCTCGCCGGAAAGCACGAGGAAGTCCTCCTGCTCGGTCTCCCAGTGGTACATCCCGTTCGGCTCGCCCGGCCACATGACCTGGATCGACATCCCGAGCATCGGGAAGTAGGTCTCGGCCTCGAATTCGTCACAGCCGGTCAGCGGCAGGCTGTCGCGTCCGGGTCGGTGAAACCACCGCGCGTCGCGCGCGTTCATGACGAACCAACCGACGCTCGCCGCCACGAGTCCGGCCTCTGTCTCCTTTAGCTCAGCCTCGGGAACCATGGTCGGATGATAGGAGCGAGCGCCGAATACGATCGGGTTGATGGAGCACTACGAGCCAGTCATGAGCTTTGGGGAGGAGGTCGCCGAGATCTACGACGACGCCCCACGCGGGGATGAGGCGGAGGCCGTCGCCTTCCTGGAGCAGCTCGCAGGTGGTGGTCCCGCGCTAGAGCTCGCGATCGGCACCGGCCGGATCGCGTTGCCCCTCGCGGCTCGGGGAGTCCGTGTCGACGGCATCGACATCTCATCCGCCATGGTCGCCAAGCTGCGCGCCAAGCCGGGTGGCGACCAGCTCTCGGTCACGATCGGCGACTTCGCCGACGTTCCGGTCGAGGGCACCTACCGGCTGATCTACGTGGTGTTCAACACGCTGTTCAACCTGCTGACCCAGGAAGAGCAGGTGCGCTGCTTCGAGAACGTCGCCGGCCATCTCACCGACGACGGCTCGTTCGTCGTGGAGGCCGGCGTGCCGGGCTGGCTCTACCGCCTGGAGAGGAATCAACACGTGGACGCGGAGGCGATCGGAGTCGAGGAGGTGCGGCTCGACGTGGCCCGGCACGATCCCGTGACGCAGCGGCTCGACGAGAGCCACGTGCACCTCACCCGCGACGGCGTGCGGCTTTACCCGATCGTCACCCGGTACGCATGGCCGAGCGAGCTCGACCTAATGGCGCGGATCGCCGGGCTACGCCTGAAGGAACGCTGGGACGGCTGGCAGCGCGAGCCCTTCACGTCGACTCGCAACTGCGTGTCCGTCTACGGACGCTGAACCGGCGTCGCGGCTGCTATCTGCCGCCCCGACGGGCGCGTATCGGCCCTGGCCCCGCCTGGTTGAGCGCGGCCGCGAAGGCGGCGTAGGCTTGGCCCCGAAGAGTGGCCGACTGGACAATCGTGGGAGCCGCGGCCGTGACAGGAGCAACCGGCTTGGCGGCGGGTGTCTTTTCAGCGCAGGTCGGCGCGCAGTCCGCGCGAGCGCAGTTCCGCGAGGCGCGCTACCAAGAGCGCGTTGCCGTGTATCGCAGGTTTTTGAACGCAGACCGCACGCTGCAATCGATGTTGTGGCGCAAGACGCCCGCCCTTGATCCGATTGCCTATGCCGAGTGGACCGCAGAGTTCGACGATGCGTACAACGGCGTCCGACTCTTAGTGCTCCCGGTCGTTAATACGCGCGCGATTGGTTGAAGGGACCGCCGGCTCGGCGTCGAAGAGGGCGCCATGGCGAAGAGTCCGTTCGAGATCGAGTTGAGCGAGGAGGAGGCGCGG
>Ga0137373_10001942_pt1 | contig 22544 bp, 11 predicted proteins | sample SagtaG_5_FD_104912 | JGI IMG/M metagenome (GOLD analysis project Ga0137373, IMG submission 104912) | Vadose zone soil microbial communities from Sagehorn Ranch, Mendocino, California, USA - Sage1_R_80_16 metaG | ecosystem: Environmental > Terrestrial > Soil > Vadose zone | place: USA... | reverse complement strand
CCTGGGCACCGCCGGGTGGGGTGTGTGGGGTGCGGGTCCAGGTCGACGGTGGCCGGTGGGTGGCTGCCGAGCTTGGTCCCGAGCTGGCGCCGACGGCGTGGCGGCAGTGGCGGCTGGACTGGCCCACGCCGATGGACGCCTGGTGGTTCAAGCTGCCCCGCAAGCCGTCCGACCCGGCCGCCATGGTCCCGGTGCTCACCGGGCGACAGGCGATCGTCCTGTTCGACCGGGAGGACTACTGGCAGTGCGGCGCGTTCATCCGCCAAGGGCAGCGACGCCCAGCAGCGACGCCGACCCGTCTCAGAGATGCTTGCCCCCTTGACCCAGGCCCTGCCGTGGCTGGCCGACCGCGCCGACGCGCTGCGGTCCTGGGACCAGGTCAAGCTGCTCGAGGTTCGCCTGGACCGGCTGCGCCGCTGGCACACCGACGGCCTGCTGTGCATCGGCGACGCCGCGCACGCGATGTCCCCGCCGGTGGGGTTGGCATCAACCTCGCCATACAGGACGCGGTCGCCGCCGCCCGCCTGCTCGCCGGCCCATTGCGGCGCGGGGTGGTCACCCCTGCAGAGCTGGCCAGGGTGCGGCGCCGGAGGTTGCCGGCCACGGTGGCCATCCAGGGACTGCAACGGATCCTGCACCAGACGGCACTGCGCCCGGCCTTGGAGGGCACGGTTGACCTTGCCGCGACGAGCACGCCACCGCTGCCGTTACGCCTGGTCCAGCGATCGTCGCTGTTGCAGCGGATCCCGACGTACCTGGTCGCCAGGGGCGTGCGACCCGAGCGCGCCCCGCAGTTCGCCCGCCGCGCACCGCAACCGGTGACAAGCTAACGGTCCCAGGCCGAGCGGGGCCGGAATCAAGAGGAGGAGCCGTTGCCGGCGCTGCACCAGTGCGCCCAATGGTGCTTGCCAGAAATCGTTGGCGCGTCGACAAAGACTGTGTTCGGTAATGTTCCTGCCGAGATTGAGCCGGGGCGGCGGGTTGGAGCTTCGTGAGCCTCACCACACCAACATCTGGGAAGCCCTGATCCTTCTCCCTCCACGACCTGACTCATGGACGGCCTCTGGACGGCGCCTGGTCGATGTGCCAGCGGATGATGCTGAATCCGTAGCCGACCGCCGCCCGCAACTTGTCGCGGTCGATCTGGCCATCCGGTCCGATGACGGGGATGAACGAGGCGGCGCGTGGGTTGACCGTCGTCATCCTGCGGAGCAGCCGTTCGACCTCGTCGACGTCGCGGATGAATTCGGGTCGCGCGAGCACGTCGCGCCCCCCAAGCCGCACCCGGATGGGCTCCCCCTCACGCAGGTTCAGCTTCCACCTCCCGCCCGCCGGGGTGAGCAGGGTGTCGCCGTCGGGCGCGTAGCTCACCGGCTGCCGGTACACCCGGCCGGTCTTGCGGCCGGTGAACGTGAGCAGCATCAGCCGGCGGCTGATTGGTGTCTGGAACGGGAGCCGCAGAAGGCGCCGCATCGGCACGTTGACCACGCGCATGAGGCGCGCCTGCCGGCGGCGGCGGCGTGGGGACATCGGGGGCTGGCTCATGACCAGCCTCCTCGGTCCTCACGCGCCGACCCTCGTCGCGGACGTGCGGCCCGGACCAGGTGAGCGGCACTCCCGAAAGGCGCACCGCACCGACGTGGTGATCGTTCGCTTCGACAGGAACGGTTCATTACCCTGCGCATCGCCATCGTCCTCTCACTCTGCTGGCGAGTTCCCCTAGGAACCTCATGCTCCCCGGTGGGCCGCCTCGCGTCGTCGTATGGCGGGAGGCTTCGCGGCTGCGCCGGGCGGTGTAGGTGCGGCCGAGACGCTGTCGCCCGTGGTCGTAGGGGGGATGCGATCGGCAGCGTGCAGGGCAGCCGGCCGCACGACACCCAGGCAGGCTGGACCAGCCGCCACCTGCACTTGCACGGGCAGAGGGTGCCGACGCCGGCGACCGGCCGCGCGGGGGCGCGTGCCGGCCAGGTCCGGTTGGCCACGCCCAATACGCTGCATCGGCACCGCGACCCGGTGCCGCGCGCTGTCGCGACGTTGTCAGGAAATTGTCAAGGTTGTGACGCTCCAGGCTCGATCCCAGGGCGGCCATCGTCCCCCCAGATGTGCCCTGGCTGTCGCTCATGGGCGCTGATCAGCGGTAATCCTCCACGTTGGCATCCTGGTCGCCACCGAAGTACGCGTCGGCGAAGAACCGGCTGGCCTCCGGCTGGGAGCCGTCCACATCGGTGAAGCCGTAGTGCTTGGCCAGCAGGCCCGCCGACAGCGCCATGCCCGCCCAGCGGGGGACGTCCGGATCCGACGCCAGCGCGACCACCGCACGCCCGATGTAGTGCGGCGTCTCGGAGATCGCGAACCATTTGTCCTTGGCGATCCCGTCCCGCCAGTTCTCCTCGGTCACCCCGAAGCGCTCCAGCATCTCCTCGGAACGCAGGAACCCAGGGGTGAGCGACACCGACGTGACCCCGTGCGGCCGCAGCTCCTCGCTGAGCATCCTGCCCAGCCGCGTGATCGCCACCTTGATCATGTCGAAGAACATCGAGCCCCGGTAGCGGTCGTTGAATGTGTCGTCGCCGTCGGTGACCTCCACGACCAGGCCCCGACCGCGCCGCACCAGCAGCGGCAGCACCGTGTGCAGGGTGATCAGATGCGTCTCCAGGCCGTTGCGCAGCGCACGCAGGCCCTTGTCCAGGTCGTGCTCCCAGATCGGTTTCCACTCGATCCACTGGTCGCCCCCCCAGGTGTCGTCGACCAGCACGTCCAGCCGGCCGTTCTGCTCGTCCTGGATCCGCTGGGCCAGCGCCTGCACCTCGGAGGGGACCAGGTGGTCGCAGCGCACCCCGATGCCCTGGCCGCCCGCCTTGGTCACCAGCTCCGCGGTGTCCTCGATCGTTTCCGGGCGGTTCAGCGGGCTGAGCGACGCCCGCGTGCTGCGGCCGGTGACGTACACCGTCGCGCCAGCGGCGCCGAGCTCGGCCGCCATTCCCCTGCCCGCGCCGCGGGTCGCGCCGGTGACCAGCGCGACCTGGCCGTGCAGCCGACCGTTCATGGTGCTCTCCCTCCTCGTCAGGTGTGCGGATCGCGGTGCCAGCCGGCTAGGACCGCCTCGAGGTCGGCGCGCATGCGCGCACGCAGGCTCCCCAGCGGGCAGGTCGACCAGTGGATGGCCGTGCCATCGGCGATCGCGGTCAGGATCCGGGTGGCCACCGCCACCGGCGGCGCCCCCGGCAGGTGGCCGGCAGCAACCGCTCGACCCAGCAGTGGCCGCAGCTCCGCCTCCATGACCGCGTAGAACTCGGCCATCAGCTCGCGCAGCTGATCGTCGGCCAGGTCGAACGCCAGCTGCGCCAGGTTGTTCGCCGCGCTCTGGGGGTCGTCCAACGGGGCGTACCATCCGACCAGGGCCTGGATCACCGCCGCCGTCGGGTTGTCGACATCGGCGACCGCGGCACGTAGGTTGCGCCGCATCGACTCGATGGCCGCCCTGGTCATCGCCACCAGCATCCCGTGTCTGGACCCGAAGCGCTGCACCAGCGTGCCGGCCGCGACCTGCGCTTCCCTGGCCACGTCGGCCAGTGTGAACGCGGGGCCGAGGCGGGTGATCACGGTTCCCGCCGCGGTCAGGAGCCGCTCGTCGGTGATCGTCCTCGGTCGCGCCATGCCATTATTGAACCACAGTTCATTAACTGCGGCCACGGTGCCGTCAGACACCCGGCGCCGCATGCGGCGCCGAAGCATCCGTGCAGCCCCGGAGCTCGCGCGCCGCCTACCGCGACCACGCAATCCCCTCAAGACGGGATCTTGAGGCGCTGGCCACCGCGGTCGCCGTGGTCGTGCGCCGGCACACCCGCCGCGGGTCCGCCCAGCTCGGGCAGCTGCTCGAGGAGCTGGTCCGTCGTACCGGCGGCCACCTCCAGCCGTGGAGGGTCAGGTGCGCGGCCACTGACATTTCCTGACGCTCTCCAGCTGTCGCTGCTGTCCTTTGCCATTGCAGGTGAGGCATTGCCAGTAGACCTGAGACATGTGCTGGTCTTTGCGACCTGATCTGGGGCAGCTTCCCTTCCTGTCCCGCTTGCATGTCTGACTGGATCTGGTCTGCACGACCCTCTTCGCCGTCTCAATCCGGTCTGCTCCCCCGCTCGTCTTCGCTGAATCTGGTCGGGGCTATTGGGAGTAGCCCGGCCTCAAAACACGGCTCGAGCGCTGGAATTGGCAGAACGGGGTTATCGAGTTTATCGTTAGGTGTGACAGGCAATAGCCACCACTAGCTCGGACACCCTGCTGGCGCTGGCATGACGTGGCCTTGGAGAGGGCGCTAGGCGCCGGGTCCTCAGCGTCATCGAAGGCGTCCATCTCCCGGATTCTCCCGGAACAGCTTCTCGACGGTCATGACGCCTCACGTTGGCAGGCGGACCCCATTTCCGTTCCCGTACGACGGGAGAACGTGATGGTCGCAAAGCATCTGAGCGCGTTCTACAGCTACCGCGTCATCGCACCCGGCTTCCGTGTGGAGGAGCGGCCTACCGAGGACCACGCCGGAGCCCTGGAACGGCAGGTCCAGGCGCATCTGAGCCGTGGGCACGAGCTCTTCTTCCGGGGGAGCCACAAGGAGGCGCTGGCCGAATACCTGACGGCGTACACGCTCGTCTACCGCTTCCTGCATCCGGAGTTCCCGGATCGCGTGGTCGCGCAGGCGCCCTCGGTGCTGCGCGGGATCGACGTGTTCGACGGGCTCGTGGCCGCCGCCGCGGAGGTGGCGCGCTTCCGCCACCTGGCCGGGGACCGGCCCCTGGTCGCGCCGGTGGATCCGCAGCCCGAGGTGGCCAAGCTGGTCGAGAGCTTTGGACGCGCCGGCACGGCGCCGCCGCTCTCGCGGGCCAGCCACTTCTACCGGCTGGCCACGGAGTATCTGCGGCTCGGCGCGCACACGCAAGCGGTTGCCTTCCTGGAGCGGTCGAGCGGGGAGAACGCCGGTCAGGATCCCGCCCTGGACGCCGACATCCAGTCGGCCCTCGGAGTGGTGGCCCTGCAACAGGGCAACGCCGACCGCGCGTCCCAGCTCTTCGAGGCGGCGCAGCGGACGAACGGGAAGTTCCGCCGGACCGGCGAGATGGCGGCGGTGAGCAACAACGTCGGCGTGCTGCATACCCTGGGCGGGAACGCGGCGGCGGCGGGAGCTGCCTTCCGGGCGGCAGACGACCACCTGCCGGTGGGCCTGGGCCGCACCGTGTCGCAGAGTCTCAACCCCGGGCTGGCCTCCACCATGGACCGGCCGATGGGAGAGGCCGGGCTCCAGCTCCTGCTCCCCGGAAGGGGCGGAGACGCCCGCTGGGTGGCGGTCTCCACCGACGCCGCGCCCACGGTCGGGGCGCCCGAGCTGGGCGTCCTGGTGAACCAAAAGGTCGTTGGGCTGAGGCTCGAGACCGACCCGGCCAGCGAGCTCAGGTCGAAGCTCTACGAGCCCCGGAAGACCGCCACCACACTGGACGAGCTGCGCCTGCACGAGGAGCTGCCGTTCAACTTCGTGGCCTACCTGGGCCAGATCCACGGGTTCACGCTGCCGCTGGCCATCGGGGACTGCTACTTCGAGATGGGCGACTACGAGCCGGCCCTGCAGTGGTATCAGCTGGCCCGCGACTACGCCTTTCTCAACAAGCCGATCGAGGCGCCCGTGGTCTGGCTCAAGATGGCGAACACCTGTCTGCAGTGGGGCCACCAGCTGTACAGGGGGCACGAGAAGGCGGAGGCGCAGCTGCGCTACGAGAAGATCGTCCGCCTGTCGGACCCGGTGCTGGACCCGGCGTCCCCGCTGTACCTCCTGCCGGTGTTCGACCAGGTCAAGGCCGAGGTCGAGTCTATTCTGGCCGCCGCAGGGCCCGTGGACGTCAATGTCCACAACCCGGCGCTGGCCGTGGTCGTATTCCTGGCCCAGCTGAATCTGCAGAACCTGGCCGCCGGCATCGACCTGCCCCTGCTCAGCCTGGCCCGCGAGGACGCTCCGGTGTTCACCTTCGAGTTTCTCCAGAGCGTGGCCCGTTACTTCGCCGAGCACGCCATCCAGGCGGAGCGCACCTACATTCAGTTCAAGACCAGCGCCGAGCAGGAGGCGTTCTCGCGGCTCATGCTGGAGAACGCCGTCGATCTGGAGCGCGCCAACGAGACGCTCGAGCAGAAGCGGGTGGACATCGCCAGCGCCCAGAAGGCGGCGGTCGACGCCAATGCCGCCCATGCCCAGACCCAGCTGGCCAACGCCCAGGCGTCCCGGACCGACTACGCGCAGGTCAGCCTGGAGGAGATCGCGCTGGATGCCGAGATCACCTACGTCGGGGCGCCCACCACCGAGTACGACTTCTCCGGGTACGAGGGCTACGGGATCTCCGACGGGACCCATCGCGTCGACGAGGTCCTGCGGACGTTGACGCAGCGTCGCCGGGAGATCACCCGCGAGTTCGAGCTGCGCAACCTGGACCGCCGCATCTCCGAGCTGGCCGCGGCCCTGGACGTGGCGCAGAAGCAGCAGATCACCGCCGGGCTGCAGGTGCAGGCGGCCCAGATGCAGCGGCAGATCGCGTCCCTGCGCCGCCAGCAGGCCGAGCAGCAGCTCGCGCTCTTCGACTCCGAGGAGTTCACGCCGGACCTCTGGAGCCGCCTCGCCAACGAGATCCGGCTCCTCGCCCAGTCCTATGTCGACCAGGCCATCGTCATCGCCCGGCTCATGGAGGAGTCGTTCGAGTTCGAGGTGGGTGAGCCGGTCGACCTCATCAAGCCCAGCTACACGCGGAACGACCTGTCCGGCCTCTTGGCCGGCGACTTCCTGCTCCGCGACATCGACGCGTTCTCGTACCTGCGCATCGTCCATGCCCAGAAGCGACAGCCGATGAAGGAAGTCATCTCGCTGGCCGACCGCTACCCGGTCCAGTTCCTCCGGGAGTTCCAGCGCACCGGGCGGATGAGCTTCCGGACCGAGCTCAACGACTTCGACCGCAGCTACCCGGCAGCTACCAGCAACGGATCAAGCGGGTGGAGGTGGTCGTGGAGGGGCTGATCGGCCGGGACGGGATCCACGGCACGCTCACCAACACCGGGCTGTGCCTGACGCGGCTCCGGAACGGCGACGTGAAGATGCGGCTCCTGAAGCCCGAGACGCTGCTGCTCTCGCGCTACCGCATCGGGCCTGACGCGGTGGTGTTCACGCCGGACCGGGAGATGCTGGCCATCTTCGAGAACAGCCCGGTGTCGACCTCCTGGCTGCTGGAACTGCGGCCCAGTGCCAACGACCTGCTCTACAGCTTCCTCACCGACGTGAAACTGGTGCTCTACTACGAGTCGTTCTACGACGAGGAGCTCACGGCCCCGATCCTGGAAGAGCTGGCCGAGACCCAGCCGCTCACCGGACGGCGGACAGTGGCCCTGCGCTACGAGCTGTTCGACGAGTTCTTCCTGTTCCAGGAGACGGGCGAGGTGCGGTTCACGCTCCGCGACACCATGCTGCCCTTCCAGCACCTGAGCCCCGTGGTCCGCGAGCTGACCATCCTGGTGCGGACGGAGGCGGGTGTGTCGCCGGCTGGACTGAACGTGCGGGTCACCACCGCGGACGGGCTCACGGCCGTCCAGGCCACGGACGCCGACGGCGCGCTGTCGACCGCTGCCGGGGCTCCGCTGCGGGCGGCCCTGAGGCGGTCGCTGCTGCAGGAGTGGAGCATCTCGATCCCGCGGGCCGAGAACGAGCCGGCGTTCGCCGCCGGCTTCCAATGGTCGCAGGTCGAGAACATCGTGCTGGTGGCGGAGTACGGGTTCACGCCTCGGCTGGGCCCCGAGGAGCCCTCCGTGCTGCTGCGCGAGGAGTTCGACGGGGACCGGCTGGCCGACTTCGAGATCGTCGACGACGCTCAGGCCGACCAGGCGACGCCCTCGGCCTGGTCGTACAACGCCACGGAGCGACGAATCGAGCACGCCTCCGACATCCACGGCGGCGCCGCGGGGCCGACCGACACCAGCCCGGTCAAGCCGGGGACCTACCTGGTGCGGAAGACCGCCGCGGACCTCCCCGCGGTGCAGGACATCATCGTCACCTGCACGGCCCGGTCGAGCGACGAGGACGGTCTCGGTCTCGTGTTCCGCTGGCAGGACGCGGACAACTTCTACTTCTTCCTGATGGACAGCCGTCGGCGGTATCGCCGCCTCGGAAGGAAGGTTGGGGGTGTCTTCCAGGAGCTGGCCACACCGGCCGTCGATACGACGGCCGGATACGTCGTGGGGCGCCCCTATCGCCTGAAGGTCCGCGTCCAGGGCCAGAGCCTGCGGGCCTACCTCGACGGGGACATGGTGCTGGCCGGATCGGATGCCTCGCTGCCGGGCGCCGGCCGGGTCGGGTTCTTCGCCTGGAGCAACGCCGGCGCCCAGTTCGACGACCTGCAGATCATCGAGCTCTGATCATGGCCAACAAGTCGGGCGCATCCCCGGAGGCGGTGGCGCTTCCGGTGGGTGGCGGTGGCGTCCGGGGCCTCGGCGAGAACTTCCAGCCGGACCTGAGCACCGGAGTCGGCGTCTACAACATCCCCCTGGAGTTCCCCAAGGGCCCGAACGGCCTGACGCCCAACCTCGGGGTCACCTACAGCACGGGCTCCGGCAACGGCCCCTGGGGCGTCGGCTGGAATCTCAACCTGCCGTCTATCTCCCGCCGGGCCGAGCGGGGCATGCCGGCCTTCGATGACGAGGGCGACACCTTCCAGGTCGTCGGCGAGGAACTGGTCGCGATCGGCGACGGCGAGTACCGGCTCCGGGTAGACAAGGAGTTCACCCGCTTCTTCCGCCGGCCGACGCACTGGGAGGCCATCAAGCGGGACGGCCACCGTCTGATCTTCGGCCAGAGCCCCGACCATCGGGTCGAGAGCACCGAGGGCGGCCGGACGCTGACCCAGCGCTGGCATCTGGAGCGGCTGAGCGACTCCAACGGCAACACCCTCCGCTTCTCCTACCTCAGCGACGGCAACTGCCTCTACCTGCGGACGGTCGAGTACGCCATCTACCGGATCGAGCTGGAGTACCAGCCCCGGCCCGACCCGTTCTCCTCGTTCCGCTCGGGGTTCGAGATCCGCACGGCGCTCCGGTGCTCCCGGCTCACCCTCCGCATCCTCCCCTTGGGCGCCGATCCCGTGCGCGCCTGGCGCTTCGAGTACGTCGAGACGCCGCTCTCGCGGCTGTCGATGCTGGCCCGGGTGACGGCTTCGGGCCTCGACGCCCAGACCGGCGCCAGCGGCGAGCTGCCCGTCCTGGAGTTCGGCTACACCGGCGTGGAGCCGGGGCGACCGCGGTACCGGCCGTTCACGTCGCTTGTCGGCGCGCCTCCTCCCGGCATCGGCGGCCCCAACCTGGACCTGCTCGACCTGGAGGGGCACGGTCTGCCGGGTGTCGTCGAGGTGGACAACGGCATGCCGCGCTACTGGCCCAACCGCGGCCGTTCCCGCTGGGGGCCACCCCGGGCCCTGCGGCACCTGCCCGCCGCCCTGTCGCTCGGAGAGGACCAGGTGCGGTTCGCCGACATGGACGGAAACGGCGCCGCCGATCTGCTGGTCGGCAGCGGCCCGCTCAGCGGCTACTACGAGAACAACGGGCAGGGGGACTGGCAGGGCTTCCGCCACTACGCCCGAAGCCCCGGCCTCGGCTTCGACGAGCGAGGCCTCCAGCTCCTCGACGTCGACGGCGACGGGGTGATCGACGCCGTCCAGGGCGCTCGGACCGGCCTGTACGTGTACCGGAACCGCGGCCCCGCGGGCTGGGACCAGCCGCGGCTGGTCCCAGCCGCCGAGCAGTCCGGGACGTTCCCGGGGCTCCCCGGCGACGACCCCCGCATCCGCCTCGCCGACATGACCGGCGACGGCTTCCTGGACGTCGTCCGGATCGTCTCCGGCCATCTCGAGTACTGGCCCTCGCGGGGCAACGGCCGCTTCGCGGAGGGGCGGGTGATGGCGGCGGCGCCCCGCTTCCCGTACCCGTTCGACCCCCGGCGGGTGTTCCTGACCGACGTCAATGGCGACGGGCTGGCCGACGTCGTGTTCGTCGGCTACGACGCGGTGACCTACTGGATCAACCAGTCGGGCAACGGCTTCAGCCTGCCACAGGTGGTCCGCGGCACTCCCCCGACGGGGGAGACCGAGACGCTGCGCCTGGCCGACATGAACGGCACCGGCACGGCCGGCCTGCTGTGGACCGCGCCCTTCCGCGACTACCGCTTCCTCGACTTCACCGGTCCGGTCAAGCCCGGCCTCCTGGCGCGGATCGACAACCACCTGGGCATGGTCACCACCATCTCCTACACCACCTCGACCGAGGAAGCCGTCAGGGACCGCGAGGCGGGAAGGCCGTGGACGACCTTTCTCCCGTTCCCGGTCCAGCTGGTGAGCGAGATCACCGTCCGGGACGAGCCGGCTGACACGACGAACCGGGTGCAGATCGCCTACCACGACGGCCACTTCGACCCGCGCACCCGGCAGTTCACCGGCTTCGGCAAGGTCGAGCAGGCCGAGCTCGGCGACGAGAGCGAGCCGACGACGCTCACCGTCAGCTACTTCCACAACCGGGTGCCGGCCGGCACCGGCGACGACCAGGCGCCAGCGGCTCGGGCGCTGCGGCGGATGCTGTACCGGACCGAGGTCTACGGGCTCGACGGCACGCCGCTCGAGGGCCGGCCGTACACCGTCGAGGAGGTCACCTGGGAGGCGCGGGAGGTCGCGACTGGCCCCTCCGGCGACACCGTGTTCTTCCCCGCCAAGGCCGTGGCCACCCACACCGTGCGGGAGCGTGGCGACCAGGCCACCGTTGTCACCACCCGGTACGACTACGACGACGCCGGCAACGTGGCCCGCGAGGTCAGGACCGGGGACTGGCACGACGCCGACATGCAGCCCGGCCAGGTGCGGCTCGTCAACGAGACGACCTACGCGACGAGCCCGGACATCGGCACCACGCGCTGGCCGGCCAGCCAGCGGACCCTCGACCAGGCCGGGCAGCTGCTGTGCGAGACCCGGTACTACTACGACGGTCCGCCGGCGGTTGGCCTGCCGCGCGGGCAGGCCACGCTCGGCAACCTGGTCCGCGTCGAGGAGGTCTGCCTTGACGAGCGCCTCCGGGACGACCTCTATGGCTCCGACGTCCCTGACCTGCTCGCCCTCGGATACCGCGCCGAGGCCCATCCGACCCTCGGCACCCTGTTCGTCCGCGACCGGCAGCGGCTGGAGGTGGACGCTCGGGGCAACCCGGTGCGCAAGATCGACGTCAACGGCGAGGTCACCATGGTCGAGTTCGACGCCGATGGCATCTACCCGATGCGGATCGTCGATCCTCGGGGCTTCGCCTCCTTGTTCACGTTCCACCTGCCGACCGGGAACGTCGAGAGCTACACGGACATCAACGGCAACCAGGGCCACTACCGCTTCGATGCCCTCGGCCGGGTGGTCGCCCTGCGGCAGCCGGGCGATGCGCCCGACCGGCCGAGCCTGGAGTACGAGTACCACACGGAGTCGATTCCCCAGGTCGCGGTCCTCAGGACACGCCAGGAGCAGGGGTCGGCCGAGCAGGTCACCAGCTGCGAATACTTCGACGGCCACGCGCGTCCGCTTCAGCGACGGTCCCAGGCCGAGCAGGGCCAGGTGGCGGTGGCCGCCCAGCCGATCTACAACGCCAAGAACCACCCGCGCGGGGAGCGCGCCGCGTTCTTCTCGACCTCGCTGGCCTTCGACCCGGCCGAGACCGGCCAGCCTCCGGCCTCCGCCCGCATCCGGCGCGACGCCCTGGGCCGCGAGGTCGAGGTCGTCGACCCGACCGGCGGCCGCTTCGTCACCCGGTACCAGCCCAACCGCATCGCCTACTTCGACGCCGTGCACGCGCCGGCGCTGGACAACGATCCGGACACGCCGGCGCCGCGGCAAGAGTACTTCGACGGCTTCGGCCGGCTGAGCGCGGTGTGGGAGCGGACCGGGGCCGAGACGCGGACCAGCCGCTACGAGTACGACGCCATGGGCGCACTGCTGCGGGGCGTCGACCCCTTGGGGAACGAGCTGTTCGCCACCACCTACGACCTGGTGGAGCGGAAGCTCCGGGTCAGGCACCGGGAGAGCGGGACACAGGTCAGGGTCTACAATGCCCGCAACTGCCTGGTCGAGCAGCGAACGGCCGGGGTGGGTACCGTGCATCGCGACTACGACGCCGACGGACGCGTGATCGAGACCCGCTTCGGCGGCCCCGCCGCGTCGCTGGAGGAGCGCTACCTTTACGACTCCGGGCCCGGAGAGAACCTGAAGGGCCGAGTGGCCCGGGTGGAAGGCCGCTTCGGCATCGTCGACTACAGCTACCACGCGTCGGGGCGGGTGAAGTCGATCACCAGGACCTTCGCCGGTCTTCCCGGCAGCTTCACCATGCAGTTCGACGCCAACTCCGCCGACCGCGTCACCCGGGTCGTCTATCCAGACGGGTCTCCGATCCAGCTCCGCTACGGCGAGGGCGGCCTCCTGGCCGGCATCGACGGAGTGATCACCCAGATCCGGTACGGCCCGACGGGCAAGCGTGAGCTGGTGCGCTACGCCAACGGACTGGAGACCACCTGGCGGTACGAGCCCGGCCTGTACTGGCTGCGGGAGCTGCGCACCGTCGAACCAGTCTCGGGCGTCAGCTACCAGCAGCTGGTGTACGAGCGTGATGCCGTGGGGAACGTCACCGCCATCGACGACCAGGCCACGCTCACGGGCAAGGTCCGCAACACCCGCCGGTTCCGGTACGACGACCTCTACCAGCTGGTGTCGGCGCAAGGCCGTGATGCCAGCGGCACCTACCTCCACGAGTACGGCTACGACGAGCTCGGCACGCTCCGGAGCAACCCCGACGCGTTCGCCGCGGACTTCGCCTACGGCGATCCCGCTCACCCGACCCGCCTCACGGGTCTGGCCGGAGGTCCACCGGACGAGTACCGGCACGACGAGGACGGCAACCTGACCCATACGCCGGACCTCGACCTCCAGTACGACCCCTGGAGCCGACTCGTCCGGGTGACGAAGACGGACGGCACGGTCGTCGACTTCGTGTACGACCATGACGGTCACCGTACGGCGGTCCACGTCACCAAGGCGGGCGTGACCGCCTCCGAGTACAACTTCAACGACCTCTACCTGATCCGCGGCACCGAGACCGTCAAGGTCGTCTGGGACGACATCCAGAAGACGGCGCTCATCGACGCGAGCGGGCAGGGGAAGATCCTCCACGCCGACCACCTGGGCAACACCAACCTCGTCACCGACCTCGCCGACGGCCGGTTCCTCGGGCAGGAGGAGTACTACCCGTTCGGGGGCACGGTGGTGTCGATCACCATGCCGACCGGCTTCCGGTTCAACTCCAAGCCGCTCGACACGGAGACGGGACTCTACTTCTTCGGGGCCCGCTACTACTCAACCACGCTCGGCCGCTTCCTGACTCCCGACCCGTATCTCCGCTACTCGCCACACCTGGGCCTGCGGAAGCCTGGCAGCATCCACCTGACCGCGTTCGTGATGAACAACCCGGTCAACATCGTGGACCGCCAGGGGCTGTGGTTCGGATGGGACGATCTCATCGTCGCCGGCATCGGGTTCGTGGGTGGCGTGATCGGGGCCCTCATCAACGGAGCCGACACGTGGGACGAGGTCCTCCTGAGCGGACTGGCGGGCGCGGCCGGGGCTTGGCTCCTCTGGAACCTGGCCCCCTTGGCCATCGGCGCCATGGGGTGGAGCCTCGGCGGCCTGGGAGCGTCCCCCTTGGGTGGCCGGATACATGGGCGCCGTAACCTTCGGGGTCCTCTACGCCGGCGCCCAGATCGCCGGCACCGCCATCACCCGGGGCCTCGATTCCCTCGACAACCCGGTGGCCGGCTTCTTCAGCTTCGTCATCAAGTTCGCCATGTCGCCCATCACCACCGCCGCCGGGCTGATTGCCGGGTTCATCCGGACAGGCTTCGGCCTTTGGGGAAACGTGGACTGGTTCAACCACGGGGTCATCGTCTTCCAGACCGACGAGAGCAACCCGCATTTCGGGGGCGCCATGACCTGGGGCGCGACCGTCCAGTGGCAAGGCGGAGGCCTCAGCGGAGCAGCGGTCCAGCACGAGATGTACCACTCCCGGCAGTTCGTCTACGGCGGGGACGGGTTCGGGCTGACCTGGGCGACCGTCGGCGGCCTGTGGGGCCTGGTCGAATCGTGGATCGACACGGGAAGCCCAGACTTCGCCTGCTGGACGGCCGCTTCGCCCGGAGGCGACCAGACAGGCAACCCGCTGGAGAACCGGGCGCACAACATAAACTCGAGTCACACCTGCTAGCGCCGCCTAGGGTGCGGGCCATTGCTGACCCCTCCTACCACGGCCCGCCGTCGCCGAACTCCGCCGCACCGGCCGGCACATCGACGCCGGCATCCTCGCGCACATCTGGCTACCCAGCGAGTAGGGTGCCATGCACGCTTTCGCACATAGGAGAACAGGCGGCGGTTGAGCGGAGGAGCCTCGTACGGCGAGCAGAACGCGTCTGGGCCCGACGACGCGGGGTGCGATCAGCAAGACTGGCCAATGGAGGCACTATTGACGCGACTGGCTGTGCCGAGTTTCGGCATCAAGACGGCGCCGGCCGATGTCGGCTATGACGAGATCCGGCGGGTCTGGCTCGAGGCGGACGGGATCCCCGAGATCGAGCACGCATGGTTGTATGACCATCTGCTGCCGAACCGCGCCGGCAGGGTCGGCGATCCGTCAGGGCCCGTGTACGAGGGGTGGACGCTGCTCACCGCCCTGGCCGCGCAGACGCGGCGGCTGCGGTTCGGGTTGGTGGTGACGAACAACCGGATTCGGCTGCCGGCCGTGCTCGCGAAGATCGCCGCGACCGTCGACGTGATCTCCGATGGACGGCTCGACTTCGGGATCGGCGTCGGCGGCCTTCCGAACGGGGCCCTGGTGGCCCCGGAGTACGACGCGTACGGCATCCCGATCGACCCGTGGTCCGACGCGGTCGCGAGCTTCGCCGAGGCTTGCACGCTGATCCGCCGCATGTGGACCGAGGAGGTCTTCGACTTCGACGGGAGCCACTACCAGCTGAAGGGCGCGCGCTGCAACCCCAAGCCGGTCCAGCGCCCTCATCCGCCGATCCTGATCGGCGGCTCGGGTAAGGCGACGCTGCGGATCGTCGCCGAGCACGCCGACATCTGGAACGCGCTCGGCTCGCCGCGCAACACCGTCGAGCATCTCAGCGAGCGAAGCGCCGTCCTCGATGAGCAGTGCGAGGCGATCGGTCGTGATCCCGGGCTGATCGTGCGCTCGGTTCAGCTGGCCGTCTCCTACGAGGACCCCGCGTCGACGCGGGAGACCCTGGGACAGCTCGTTGGCGCGGGCTTCTCGCACTTCGTGCTCAACCTGCCGGCGCCTTACCCCAACGAGGTCGCGCGGTGGGTCGCCGACGAGCTGATCATCCCGACGCTCGGCCATCTGGATCAGGGCCGGTAGGGCCGATCGTGCTAGCGGTCGATCAGCCCTCCGCTGGCTCCACAGCGAAACCAACCCCGGACGCCCCTGATCCGTAGAGACGACTTCCAATAAGCTCCGGAAGCCGTCTCAGTCACGGACTCACCGGCACCAACCGCAAACGCCCCGGCCTGGATCAGGCCCTGGCTGCCCTCCGTGCCGGCGACACCCTCGTCGTTCCGAAACTCGACCGGCGGTCGGCAACCCAAGCTCTCCGCCAAGCAGCGAACCGAACTGCGGCGCATGCACGCCACCGGCGACTACTCCATCGCCGACCTCGCCGAACTCTTCAGCATCTCCCGGCCCACTGTGTACCGGACGCTCCAATGGCAAACCGGCTCAGAACGCTGACCGGTAGCAGCTGGGAATACGTCCACCCGCATCTGAGCGAGTCGTTGATTTTGCGCTGGAAGCTACGGAGACCCCCGATGCCGCGCTCGGCCAAAGCTCGTGGACGAGGTTGAGGACCTCGCGCAGGTTGCGGCCGAGTCGGTCCAGGGTGCACCACGATCACGTCCCCTGGTCGGGCGTAGGCCAGCATTGCGGTCAGGCCGGGCCGGTCGACGGTCGCGCCGGTCTTTTGTCGCTGTAGGTGCGCTCCGGAGGCTTATCGGATGGTCGAGCGCGGCGTCAACTGGTGGCGGTGAGCACGATCTTGCCGGTGGTGTGGCGGGTCTCCAAGCGTGTGTGCGCGTCGGCTGCCTGGTCCAGCGGCAGGACGGTGTCGACCTCCACACGCAGTGCTCCTGCCTCGACCAGTTCGGTCAGCCGCTCCAGCCCGCCGGCGTCTGGCCGGACGAGGAACCTGGCGGTGCGCACGCCCTGTCGTGCGGCCTCGGCCAGGTCGGATTCGTAGCCGGCCGACCTGACGGTGATCAGCAGCCCGCCGCGGCGAAGGACGGCGGCCGAGCGCCGGATGTATGGCCCGCCGACCAGGTTCACCACCACGTCCACCTCCTGGGCCGCTTCGGCGAAGTCCATGGTCGTGTAGTCGATCGGTTCGTCGACGCCGAGCGAGCGCAGCAGGTCGTGCTTGTCGGCCCGTGCGGTGCCCAGCACGTGCGCGCCGAGCGCCTTGGCGATCTGCACGGCCAAGTGCCCGACCCCGCCGGCGGCGGCGTGGACAAGGATCCGCTGGCCGGCGTGGACGCGGGCGGTCTCGGTGAGCATCTGCCAGGCGGTAAGCCCGGCAAGCGGCAAGCCGGCCGCCTGTACGTGCGACAGGCCCGCCGGCTTGCAGGCCAGGTAGTACGACGGGACGGCGACGTACTCGGCGTAGGCCCCCTCGCGCTCGTCGAGCAGGGCGTAGACCTCGTCGCCGGGGCGGAACCGGGTCTGGTCGTCGGCGATCCGCTCGACCACGCCGGAGACGTCCCGGCCGATCGTCCGCGGCAGCGTCGCCGATGTCTCGGTCGGGAGCTGGCCGGCGCGGGCTGCGCAGTCGATCGGGTTCACCCCGGCCGCGTGGACGCGGACGAGCACCTCCGAGCGGTCCAGCGCTGGCCGGTCGACCTCGCTGACCTGCAGCACCTCGGGGCTGCCGAACGACCGCTGCACGATCGCGCGCATCCGCGTGGGCATCACCTGTTCCTTGATCTTGGTGATCTTTGGTGCCTCCTGGTGATCTTTGGTGCCTCCTTTGGTCCCTCCTTGGCTCGTTGGCGCCGGGGAGCGTGGACCGGGTGTCGCGGGGCTCGACCGCCACGCGACGCGGTCACCGGCCACCGGAGACCAGCACACCGTCCTGGTAGACCGCCCGTATGCGCTCGCCGAGACCGATGAGATCCGCCGGGTCGCCATCGGCGAGGACGATGTCGGCGCGCTTGCCGGGTTCCAAGGTGCCCAGCTCGCCGTCCAGGCCCATCAGCTGGGCAGCCGAACCGGTCGCGGCGTGCAGGGCCTGGGCGGAGGTCATACCGTGCTCGACGAGCAGCTCCAGCTCGCGCAGGTTCTTGCCGTGCGGGTAGACCGGCGCGTCGGTGCCCATGGCGATCTTGACCCCGGCGGCGATCGCGGCACGGACCGACGCGGCGGTCGCCTCGGCAACGACCCGCTCCTTGGCCTCGGCGCCCGGCCGCAGCGGCACGCCCGACTCGACCGCCTGCCGCACCCCCTCGGCTGCGCTGAGCGTTGGCACCAGCCACGTCCCACGCTCCAGCATCATCGCGATGGCCTCCTCGTCCAGGAAGAAGCCGTGCTCGACAGACCTGACCCCGCCGCGGACGGCCGCCTTGATCCCCGCGTTGCCCTGCGCGTGGGCCATGACCCCGATCCCTGCGGCCGTGGCCTCGGCGACGATGGCCGCGATCTCATCGTCGCGGAGATGCGCATGCCGGGGGTCGTCACGCGGCGAGAACACCCCGCCGGTCGTGGCGATCTTGATCACGTCCGCACCGGCGCGGACGAGCTCACGCACCTTGCGGCATGCCTGGTCCGGCCCGTCGGCCATCCCGTCGGGTCGGCCTGGATGGGCCACGAAGATCGGCACGGAGCAGCCAGAGGCCTCCCACGAATCGCCGTGCCCGCCGGTCTGGCTGATCAGCCGGATCGAGACGCGCAGCCGCGGCCCAGGCGCAAGGCCGCGCTCCTGGGCGAGGCGGATGCCGAGGTCGGCACCGCCAGCATCGCGGACGGTCGTGATCCCGACCCGAAGGGTGTCGCGCATGTTGCGGGCCGCTTCGTAGAACTGCAGCGAGAACGGTGCCGCGATCCACTCCAGGGCGTCGAGCCGGGTCAGGGTCAGGTGGACATGGCAGTCAAACAGCCCCGGCAGTACCGCACGGCCGGCGCAGTCGACCGCCTCGTCGCCATCGAGCCCGCGGCCGACCTCCACGATCCGTCCGTCCTGGACGGTCACGTCCGCAACGGCCGGCTCGGCGCCCGTGCCATCGAAGACCTGGCCGCCGGTGAACAGGATGCGGGCGATAGCACACCTCCCTATGACGATTGATTGCATCAAAGCATATCGATTAGCATTTGAGCAATGGATAGACGAGAGGCCTGCCTGGACGCGGCCCCCGCCCGGCCGCCGACCGCCGAGGAGGCCAAGGCGCTGGGGCACCCGACCCGGCTGCGCATCCTGCGGCTGTGCCGCGACCACGCCCTGACCAACCAGGAGCTCGCCGACCGGCTCGGCCTAGCGCCGGCCACCACACTGCGGCACGTCCGGACCCTGGCACGGACCGGCTTCCTGGCAGCCCAACCCGTGCGCAGCGGCCACAAGGGCGCGCTGGAGCGCCCCTACCTGGCCACCGGCCTGTCCACACGCCTCGCATGGGACGCCGTCGAAGCCCCCGACCTGCTCCAGCAGGTCGAGATCGCGATGCTGCACGCCTACCGGGCCGAACTCCTCGAGGCCGGCCCGCACGCGATCCGCGACCGGCTCCGCTGGACGCTCCGGCTCACCCGGCAGGCACAGCACGAGCTCCGCCAGCGGCTCCGCGCGCTCCTCCAGGAGTTCAGCCAACGCGACGAGCCCGACGGCGAGCCGCTCAGCCTCCTGTGGCTGCTCCATGCCGTTCCAGCCCCGGCCACCATCCCGGACCCCGAGCGGCCGGACCCCAACCAACCCAGCCGCCCGTACCGGTCGCCCCCCAACGAGGCCCGTCAGCCCGAGCCGGATAGCGACCGGCCGCCACGATGACCCGGCAGGGCCGTCCTAGGACCCTGCTGAAGATGCCTGCTCCTGTCAGGACGGTAGTTTCCGCTCGTGTGGCCACGCTTGGCGTGCGTGGAGAGTTTGGCTCTTCGGCCAGCGCGGTCCGGGTGCGGCCGCGCGGCGGGAGATCAGGCTGGTTCGGTTGTCAGTGCTGTCCCCGGATCGTGCGGTGCCGTACTGCCGGATGACCGGCACCGGGAATCGCGGTCAGCCACGCGGCCGCCTCGGCCACGCTCGCACGCCCGCCGAGTTCGGCGGCAGCCAGCCGGCTCGGCGTCCACCCGGTGCGTAGGAGTTCGTCCCACTGTCGGGCGTTGAGGACGAGGACGCGCAGCGCCGGGAACGCGGCGATGGAACCGACGTCTGCGACGGCGGCCTCCGCGAGGTCCAGCCGCACAAGGTTCGGCAGACCCGCGAGCGCGGCGACAGAGACCGGTTCTCAACCGGCAGACCCGGCGGAATCGACAGGTCCACATATTCGGCCTTCTGCCGCACGTCGAGGGCCCGGATCGATCGAAGGTGCGAAAGGCCGGCCAGGTCCGCGAGACGGACGTGTTCGACCTGACGGAGGTGCGCCAGCTGGATCACCGACGCGTCGGGAACGGCGGCCACCTTGTCGACGAGGACGGCATCACCGATGTCGACCAGCCATTCGTGACCCGGGGTGCTCCATTCGCCCGCGTCCCACTCCTCGTCACCGGGCGCTGCGCCGCGCATGGCCGCGAGGACCGTGCGCATGCGGTGCCGGACCGACGGTGCGACGTAGACGATCGGGCCGTATATGTCTCGGCCGAACATGAGGAGCTGGCCGTAGGCCCCCAGCCCAGCCGGATCGAGGTCCACAGCGGCGTAGTTCCCGCCGTAGTCGGGCGCAAACGTCACCCACCAGTCATTGCGCGACAGTCGGCGGACATGCCCGTACGGGTGGGTCTCGAAGACCACCGGGTCGTACGCGAAGAGCCCGTCGTCCCAGAGGTAGGAGCCGGGGTCGTCTTCGTGGTACCAGGTGACGACCTGCTCCAGCGGAGCTGGGCTGAACCGGCCCAGGAGACTGGATTCCCCGCTGTCGTCATGGATCGTTCGGTAGAGGGCGCGAAGATCCTCCGGGAGGCGGACGCCAAGCCGTTCCTCGACCGCGAGAATCTCCGCTTCGCTGTAGCCAGCGGTGAGCTGCGGGGGCTCGCCGCGCAATTGGGTGTACCGCTCGACAAACTCCGTGACCAGGGCCTGCACCTCGGCGAGCACGGCCGGATCAGTCGGACGCCCGTCGTTGACTGCGACCAGGGGCTTCCGCATTCCGGGCTTGGGATGGTTCGGGTAGCGGTAGCCGTCATCGAAAACAACACGGGGTGGCAGCGACGGCAGGTCACCGGAGTAGCTGACCACGTAGTCACCCGACCGGGTCGCGGTCAACTCCACAACGAACACGCCCTGGATACCCTCGCGGGACTTGACTCGTGCCATCAGGGCAAACAGACCCGCGTCGACCGTATCGCTCCAGCGGCCTATCAGGGCGCGGTTGCCCGCCGCGTCGTACGTCTGGCTCCACCGGCCACGATCCCACAGGGCAGCCTGCATCGAACCGGGCTGAGTGAGCCCCGCGGCGAACGCCGACCCGAGCTCGTGCATGACAGATTCAATCTCGTCCACGGCCGCGATCCTGTCACATGACGTCCCCGAATCAAATCCTCGCCGACCGATGCCAAGCCCATCCTCTTCTGCTGCGATGCGGGCGCTTGTTGTGGTGCTGGACGCGATTACGTGATGCCCACGCTTGGTTGGTGGACGATCCTGGCGGTGGAGCACTGGCGCGGGTGGGAGTTGTCGCCGGTTTGGATGATCGTCGGGTGGGTACGCGACGGCCACCACCCCACTGCAACGCCGCCGGCAAATGGCTGCCTACGGCGCGCCAACGGAAGAGCGAACGACACCGCTCACGGCGGAGATGCAGGTGTTCGTACGCTGTAACCTACGGCCCTCGACGAGAGCTTGGTCGCTGACCAGGCCCTTCGGCTTCCCGGAACCGGACTACCGGACCCGCTCAGCGACCTTGCCGCCGCCGCGTCGTGTTGGTCGCCGGCCTGCACAGGCTGCTGGATAGACTGCCCGACTGCTGGTGGTGTGGCAGCGGCGGGCGAGCCGCGGCATGCTGCCGCGATGAGCTTCGAGCTGCGGCTGGAGATCCCCGAGCTGACCTGGGCGCAAGCCGAGGCGGTCACGGCAGCGTGTTGTCGCCGAGGCATGCTCACCATGGAGGTGCGACCACGGCGTGGCTGGCTGCGACCACGCCGGCCATCGCTGACCATCCGCGATCACGACGACACCAGCCGGCCACTGCTGGCCGACGACGCGATCTGGACACCCGGCGTGGAAGCTGGACCCGGCCGTTGTGCCCATGCTGGCCGCCACCGTTGCGGTGCGTTGCGAGCAGCTCCCGCAAGGGTTCGCATTGCTGGCGCTCTAGGACCCTGCTGAAGGGCGTGGTTCGTTCGATCCTGTTGCTCGTGTCGATCCTGTAGTTCGCGCTGGCGGCCGTGACCGGGCAAACTGCCCGGCATGTCTCCCGCAGGCCACCCAGCCGATGACCAGTTGGACGCGGCGACCTGGTGCGGTCATCTGGTCCCAGCGGGGTCGGTGTACGCCTTCCTCGCTGACCACCGCCATGAGCTGTTCCCGCCCGAGCTGTTCGCCGATGTCGCCCGCCAGGGTGGCGGGCATCCCTCGGTGCCCGCCGAGGTGATCGCCACGGTGATGGTCCTGCAAGCCTTGGAGGGCCTGTCGGACCGGGAGGCGGTCAGCGCGTTGCGGCGCGATATCGCCTGGAAGGTCGCCTTCGGGCTGCGGCTGGACGACGAGGGGTTCCACCCCACCCTTGCGCCACCGCTCCAGGTCCGAGATCCGCGCGCCGGCGGGGACCTCCAGCAGGTCGGCCAGGCGGCGGCGCTGCACGGCGGTCGGCAGCCCGGCCAGGGTGTCCCACAGCCGCTGGTTGGCCTCCTCCTCCCGCACCCGGGCGACCAGCCGGGCCAGCGTGGTCACCCCGGGCAGCAGCACCGACCGCGCCCGCAACCAGCCCACCGCGTCGTAGAACACCGCCCTCCGGCGGGGTGCAACGGACCGAGTCCGCGGGCTAGACGGAAAGCGCCGCAGGGAGCACCGCGGGCACCCGCGCCGGATCCCCGGACGGCGCCCCGGGTGCGGCGCCATCCGGCCCGTCGCCGCGCGCCTGCGGCTGCGTCGCCGGTCGCGAAGTCGGCCCGAGCCACATGTCGATCGACCCTGGCTCGGCGGGGTCGAAGGTCCGTGGCCGCCACGCCGCGTCGTCCTCGATCCGGCGCACCCCGAAGGAGTACTCGTAGGT
>Ga0137373_10001925_pt1 | contig 22651 bp, 18 predicted proteins | sample SagtaG_5_FD_104912 | JGI IMG/M metagenome (GOLD analysis project Ga0137373, IMG submission 104912) | Vadose zone soil microbial communities from Sagehorn Ranch, Mendocino, California, USA - Sage1_R_80_16 metaG | ecosystem: Environmental > Terrestrial > Soil > Vadose zone | place: USA... | reverse complement strand
GGGGTGGCCGGCCGGCCGGCGGGCCGGCGGGCGTGCGGGCACCCCGACCACGCGGGACAGGTCCCGTTCGATCTTGTCGCGGCTCACGAACGTGCCGCCGCCGCGTCCCGGGATGCGGCGGACCATGCCACTGTCGGCCAGCACGGCGAGCGCCTGGCGCAGCGTCGCGCGGCTCACTCGCAGCTCCGCCGCGAGCGCGCGCTCGGCGCCGAGCCGCTGCCCCGGGCGCAGATGCCCGGCAGAGATACGCTCGGCAAGGACGCGGCGCACATCCTCGGGCGTGCGGCCGCCAGCGGCGCTACCCATCAGCCTGGGTCCAGCGCGGCAAGCGACTCTGGCAGCACCTGGCCGCCGTCCACGACGATCGTCTGACCGGTGATGTATCCGGCCTCGTCGGTGGCCAAGAACAGCGCCGTGTAGCCGATCTCGTCGACGGCGCCCAGCCTACGCAACGGGATGGTCGCCGTCATTTCCTTGAGGTAATCCTCGCCAAGCTCGGTAAGGCCCTCGGTGAGCACGTTGCCTGGCAGCACCGCGTTGACCGTGATGCCGCTTGCGGCTAGCTCGATGGCGGCAGTGCGCATGAAGCCGAGCTGGCCGGCCTTGCTCGCGCCGTAGTGCGCCCAGCCGGGGAAACCGGTGATGGGCCCGGTTATCGACGAGGTGAGGATCACCCGGCCATGGCCCGAACGGGCGAGCGCAGGTATGCACGCCTGCACCGACAGGACGCATCCCTTGAGGTTGGTGCCGAAGACCAGCTCAATGTCCGCATCGGTCATGTCCGCGAGCCTGCGCTCGGGGAATATCCCCGCGTTGGCGCACAGGACGTCGATCCCGCCCAGCCGCTGCGCCGCGGTTTCAGCCACCCGCGCGCAGTCCTCGCGCGAGCTGACGTCGGCCAGCACAGCGGAGACGTCCGCGCCGTCGGCGGACAACTCGCCCACGGTGGCGCGCGCCGCCTCCTCGTCCCTGCCCACGATGAGGACTCGCGCGCCATTGCTGGCGAACACCCGCGCGATGCCCTTGCCGATGCCGCGGGTCGCGCCTGTCACCACGACCGCGCGACCTGAGATTGATGTGAACACGCCGCCTCACCTTTCTCGTCAGCCGGCCCCAGCCCGGCTTCAGCCGGGCCTCAGCACGCCTCAGCCGGTTTCATGCATACCGGCCCAGGTAGCGTTCGGCCAGGTCGCAGCTGTCGCGGGCGTACCCGGCGCCGAGTTCGCGCGCGATGTCGACCGCCGTGTGCGAGCCGATCCACGCGACAAGCAGCAGCCGCCGGAACAGGATGAACGTCCAGATCTCCGCCTCGTCCCGCGCGGGAAGCGTGGCGGCCCGGCGGTAACCGGACAGCCAACTGTCGACCAGAGCCGGCACCTGCGGCTGGTGCTCGAAGAAGCTCACCGATGTCCCCACGTCGTAGAGGTACCAGCTGAAGCCGCAGTCATCGAAGTCGATGACGCTGACCCCGCCGTCGGCGTCCGCGTCGTCGACGAGCAGGTTGGCAAGCCGGGTGTCGGCGTGGACCAGGCCATAGCGGTGCGGCTCGGTGCCAAAGCTGGCCAGCCGGTCCCGCAGTGTGCTGTCAAGCCTGCCGAGCACCTCGCTTTCCGCGGGGCCAACCCCCACGCCGTCCTGCCAGCGGCCCCAGCGGGCTTTGGGGCCGAACGCAGCGTCGTAGTCCCAGTGAAAGCGGGTGAACCAGGCCGGCCGCGTCCAGCGCAGCGCGTGCCCGTGCATCCGCGCGGTGATCTCGCCGAGTTCGGCGAAGTGCTCGACGGCGTGTTCGACGGGCTCGTTACCTGGCAGGAACTCGAACCGCACGCAGTGCCGCTGCTCGCCGGTTGACGGATCCGTCGTGGTCACGACGCGACGGCCGTCGGCGGCGGGCAGCACGCGCGGTGTGCGCACGCCAGCCTCCGCGCGCAACGCGTCCATCCAGGCCAGCTCCGACTCGATCTCCGCCTCGCTGTGGTAGCCGAGCCGGTGTACGCGCAAGATGGACCGCCCACTATCGGGATCATCGACGAGGTAGGTCGCGTTCTCCGAGACGTTGAGCAGGCGGACGGTGGCGGCGGGATGGCACCCGTAGCCCCCAATCGCGGCTTGTGCGCACCGGGTGACGCGCTGCAGGACGTCGCCGCCCACCGACAGGTCATGTCCCTCACCCATGCTCGCGCCCTTCGACGGCACCAAGGACGGCGGCGATCGCCTGCTGAGCCCGCAGCACGTCATCGGTGCGGCCGCTCATGTAGATCCGTCCGGCTACACCGATCATGGACACGTCGACAAGCGTGACGCCAGGGGCGGCGCGTTCGGCTTCGTTCGCGGCGACCGCGGCGAACAGGGCGGGCGTCATCTCGCAGACCAGCAGCGTGTCGCCGGGTATGACCATGGAGCCACCGCGGTTGCGGTTGATGATCACGCCCTGCCGGTCGGTGACATCAGTGATCACGTCGCAGAACAGGATCGTGGGCTTCAGCTGATCTGCCGCGCTAGCCCGCAACCCGGCGAGTATCGCCCGGCCCACCCGCTCCACCGCGCCGAGTTCGCGAGCGTGCACCTCGAGGACGCCGAACTGGCGCTCGACGAACAAGATGCCCGGCTCGACGGCCGGCACCGCGCGCAGCGCAAGGTCGGCGACCCGTTCGATTGCAAGCTCGGGCACCACCTCGACGATGAGTGCGTGCTCGCCCTGCACGGGCGGGTAGCCGCGGGCGCGGGTCGGTGTTGCCATGTACGCGGCGAACTGCTCCCGCGGCGACCGCGGCCTCGCCGAGTGTCCTCGCGGCGTCGGCGCAACACTCGCGGGCGCCGCCGGAGATGCCCTTGCCTGTGACGAGGATGTCGGACTCGATCCCGTGCTTGGTGATCGCCCGCAGCTCGCCCGTGCGCATCAGGCCGGTCTGCACCTGGTCGGCGATGTACAGCGCCCCGCTCCGAGAACCGCTCGTCGCCGGTGGCCACGGCAAGGCCGGTGTGCCCGTGGTACGCCTTGGCGATCGAAACGATCTTGCGCTTTTTCGTCGTGTGCCGTGCGGTCTTCAACGCGATGTCGATGGCCTCGCCGCCGCCGCTGCCGAGCACCACCTTGGTGAGGTTCTGCGGGGCCGTTCGGATGAGAGCTTCCGACAGCGCGGCCCTTGCCAGCGAGGGAAAGTGATCGTTGCCGATGTCGAAACGCTGCATGGCGGCGGTGACCGCCTGCACGATTTCGGGGTTGCGATGGCCGAGGTTGTATGTGCCGCCGTTGAGGTGTACGTCGATGAGCCGCTTGCCGTCGACGTCGTAGATGAAGTAGCCGTCCCGCCGGTCGATGACCAGCGGCACACCCGAGTCGATCCAGAACTGGGTCTTGTCCGGGTTCCAGAACTCCTTGGACTTCGCGAGCATCTCGGCTCTCGACGCGAAGGCGATGAGGTCCGTCCGGTGTGCGGGATGCAAAGCCATGGCCACCTCCGCCGGCTGCGGTGATACTGTCCGCGCTGTGACGCGCGCCACAACGCACAGGCTGTGACCATAAGGCGCGGCGCGGGGTGATCGTGGCTGCTGCCACGGGCTAGGTCGTCGGAGGAATCCACGGGAGGAATCCATGGCACAGTCGGAACTCGTCGGAGACGGCCAGCCCGGACGGACGCTGCGGCCGGAGGACTTCGATGTCGCGCAGCGCGGCGAGATCCCAAAGCTACGTAAGCACGCGGTCGGGCTCGGCGGCGTCCTCTTCCTGACGGTCACTGGATCTGCGCCGATCTCGGCGATGCTGTTCAACACCCCGATCGCGGTCGGCTTCGGCGAGGGGGTTGGCACGCCGGCCGCGTTCATCTTCGCCGCGATCGTGCTGACCGTGTTCTCCGTCGGGTATGTCGCCATGGCGCGCAGGAAGACGACCGCCGGCGGTTTCTACTCCTACATCAGCCACGGCCTAGGCCGCGAACTCGGGCTTGGGACCGGATTCGGCGCCCTGCTCGCCTACTCGGTGTTCGAGGCATCGCTGTGCGGCGGTTTCGCCTACTTTCTCGGCCTGAAGCTCAACGCGTTCGGTGTCAGTGTGAGCTGGCCGTGGCTCGCCCTCGCCATGGTGGTCCTGATCTCGGCGCTGACTTACTTCGACATCCGGCTTTCCTCCGCGTTGCTCGCTCTTGGCCTGGTCAGCGAGGTACTCATCTTGCTGATCTTCGACGGCTACCTGTTCGCGCGGGGGAACGTCAACTGGAACGCGATCAACATCGTCAACGCGTTCAAGGGGTTCCCCGCGTCGGGCAAGCTCGCCGCGGGAGCGATCGGGATCGGGCTGTTCTTCGCGTTCTGGTCCTGGGTCGGCTTCGAGATGGCGCCCAACTACGGTGAGGAATCGCGCGACCCGAAGCGGATCGTGCCGCGCGCCATGTACATCTCGGTGATCGGGCTCGGCCTTTTCTACGCAATTACCTCGTGGGCCTCGCTGGCCGGCTATCCGACGGTCCACGCCGCAATCGCGCAGGCGAAGACTAATGCCGCGAACTACTACCTCACTCCAGCCAAGCAGTTCGCCGGCCAATGGGTGTCATCGTCGATGAGCTACCTGATCATCACCGGCTCGTTCGCCTGCGGGATGGCCTTCCACAACACAACCGCGCGCTACTTCTACTCGCTAGGCCGCGAGGGCCTGCTTCCCTCCGCGCTCGGCCGAACCCACCGCAAGTGGAGGAGCCCGCACATCGCCTCGATCACCCAGTCGATCATCGCCGCCATCATCATCGCGATGTTCGCCCTGTTCACCGGCACCAGCGATCCGAGCTCGCAGGCCTACCTGCAGCTCTACGGCCTGATGGCGGTCATGGGCGTCATCATCATCCTGTCGGTGCAAGCGCTGGTGTCGCTTTCCATCCTTGTGTATTACGAGCGCTACCACCGCGATGAGGCGCACTGGTGGAGAACCCGGCTGGCGCCGCTACTTTCGCTGGTCTCCCAGGCATTCGTGGTCTACCTGCTTTTCGACAACTTGAGCTTCCTCGGCAGCGGCTACGGTTATGCCAACTGGCTCGGCCCGATCGACCTGCTTGTCGTCGCCGTCGGCGTGTTGGCCGCGTTCTATTTCAAACGGCGAATGCCGCAAAAATACGAGCAGGCCGGCCGGCTTATCAACGAAGGGCTGTAAAGTGTTTGGGACCATTGTGGTGGGAGTGGACGAGTCGGGGAGCGCCGACCATGCGGTGCAGGCCGTCACCAGGATCGCCCAGGCCACCGGCGACAAGGTCGTCGTGTTCCACGGCGTCGTGCTGCACGCCAGCCGGGCGATGCCGTACACAACGGAGACCCGAGACGAAGCGCAGCATCTGGTTGATCGCTACGTCAAGCAGCTAAGTGACGCGGGCATTACTGCGACCGGCGAGGTACACAGGGAACTGGAGATCGGCGTTGGCGGCGCGCTGATCGACGTCGCGGCTGACCATCAGGCCGGATTGCTTGTGGTCGGCACTCGCGGGCGGTCGAATCTCGCCTCCATGTGCTCGGCAGCGTGGCCCACGAGGTGGTGCACAAGTCACCGCTGCCCGTTCTTGTCGTCCCGGAGAAGACCGCCTAGCGCCTATCGCGCGCGCGCGCTGGCGCGTGTCGCGCGCACGGTGGCCCCACGGGTCCCACCACCCTCGCCTGCCTCCTGACCGCCGCCCGCGCCGGGTGTCTTCCTATCACTCACCGCGCACGCTTGGGTGCCGCGCGTCTTTGTACTCCGGGGTGTCGTAAACGGTGATCGTTTTGGGCACCAGAACAACACCACGGACTCTGTTCGCATATCCGGCTCGTGCGCTGAGGGGCCATGCCTACGGTCAGCCCAGTCTGGTTTCGTGATCGCGGTGAGCTGTCAGTCACTATGACTGCGCGGGTCACCGCGATCACACGAAACCGCAGCCCTCGCGCCGCGTCGCGGGACAGTTTCCCGCCCGCAGGGCCGGGCACACCGCGGCAGTTCGCCCTCCATGCCAAGGGGGACACCGGTTTCCGGCCTTCGCCCGGGGTCCCGCCGTTGCGGAACAGGCAGGAATCATCGCAGCGCCGCCGCCAGCTCAGGCCGGCGCCATGGACCGCCGGGCCGCGTTGGCAATAAGCCAACGGGGTCCACCACGGAGTACAAAGATGGCGACGGCCTTGGGGTGACGCACCGCGTGGGGACGGCTCACCACCAAAGTCGGCCAAATCCGGCAATTCGAGGAGCCAGTCAAATGGCTGGGCAGCGCGTTCGGCGCCGCTGGGACTATCCGACGACGTCGATCTTGTCGAAACCAGGTCGGCCCAGGGCCCTTCGTAGGCTCCGCCCTTCGCGCGGGCCCGGCCTTCGCGGGCCCCGGGCCGATCTGTGGGATCACGTCGACGACGGCTACAGTGCCCTGGACCAGCCGCTGAGCGTAGGCCAGACACCGGTCCTCTGCCAGATCCGGCTGGTCAAGCTCAGGGCGAGAGCCCAGGTCGTTCCGTCGGGCGCCGAGGCTGCGCCCACGCCCGAGGTGATCTTGCCGCCGAGTGTGTGCCACCCAGAGCTAACGCCCGGGGTCGTGCCGGCGAACTCGTTGTAATATGCGGCGTTGTTGGTTCCCCGTGCGAACGCGACCCCGACCCCGGCGGCCGGCGTCGCGGCGCTCGGCCCGGTGACATGGCCACCGAGTGAGTGCCAGCCCGACCAGGTCGTGCCGTCCGTGCTGCTGTTGCGCCAGAGCGCACCATCGGTTCCCACGGCGAGCACGTAGAGTGTGCCACCGACATTCACGGCGGCGGGGCCGGTGCCCGCAAGCACATGGCCGCCCACTCTGGTCCACGGTCTCAGCGCGGTGGCGGCCAACTGCCTGTCCCAGACGGCGCCATCGCTGCCACGAGCGACCACGTCGATGGTCTCACCGCCGGTCAGGTCACCAGCGGCAGCGGCCGGTTTCGACGTCAGGTGCCCGCCCAGAGTTACCCACTGCGGGGGGTTCCCGCCATTGAATATCCACAGCGCGTTGTCGGTACCCCGCGCGAACAGCGCGATGGCCGGACCGCCCAGGGAACCGGACGGAATGGCGACCGGAGCGGGCCCGCCGACGAGGTGCCCTCCCAGCGGCTCCGGAGGGAAGGCTGGTGCCAGCCCTGCGACGTAGGCGTGGCCGTCCGTGCCCGTGTAGAACAGGTCGGCCTCACCGGTGATCGCCGCCGCTCCCGGCATGACACCCGGCCTCGGCGGCGCCACGACCACCTGCGCGGCCGCCGGACCTGCCGCCCTCGCCATCGCGGCGGCCGACGTGAACGACCACATGCCGACAGACGTGCCAGGCCCAGGCGAACCCCCAGCCTGGGCGACCGCTGGTGCGGATAAAGCGGCCAGGCCGACGATCGCCATGAATAAGGGCGCAAGCACCCTCAGCGGCACCCTGCATTCGCGGATCATATTCGCCACCTCCAGAATTCGAGGGGGCACGAAATAAATGAGTCCCCCGGTGTGGCGCAACGATAGGAGCGAATTGCCGGCGTTAATAGGGTCCAAGGGCCCAGCCTCGCGTTGGCCTGCGCCTCGCCGTGGTCACTTATCTCGATCTGGACGAGGTCAGATGAGATGGCAGTCGCTGCCCTCGGGCTCAGCCGACAACGTCGATCTTGTCGAAGTCGGGCGCGTAGGCGGCTGGGTTGGACAACTCGACTGTGTTGTTGCCAGCAGAAAGTTGCAGCGTGACGGTCATGTACCCAGGCGTGGAAAAGCTGCCGGTCGGCAGGAAGGACAACAGTTGCGGCGAGCCGCCGTTGACGGAGACGTCGGCCTGCCGGCCGCTGGTCGAGCTGCCGTCGCAGTAGGCGATGACCACCTGGTGGCTTCCCGTCGTGGACGCCTTGACGCCGTTGAACGTCAGCGTTCCGCCGTTGCCCACGAAGCCGACCTTCTGCCCGCCCGAGCAGGCGCCGCAGCTCGCCACTACCGCGCCGCCCCCAAGGGTGTTCGCAGACGATTCGGCCTCATAACTGGCCGTGCTGGTGACGGCGAGGCCGGACCACTGCTGGTTGCTCTGACCGGTGCAGGTCGAGATGTCAATGCCGGTGCCGTCGGCCGTCCCCCCGCCCGCGACGTCGAGGCAGAGTCCTGATTGGACGCCGACGATGGTGCCGTTGGACTTCACGGTCCACTTCTGGTTGGCGCCGCCGTTGCAGGTCCACAGGTCAACCGGGGTTCCCGGCGCGGTGCCTGCGCCCGAGACGTCGAGGCATTCGGTCGCGCCGTTTACCCGAAGCTCTCCTGCCGCGGTTGGCGTCCACAGCTGGTTGGCGCCGCCGTTGCAGGTCCAGATCTCGACCTTCGCGCCCGGGTTGGTCTGCTTGCCACGCACGTCCAGGCATTTGCCGGTAGCGCCGCTGACCAGTTCGGCCGTCCCGCCTGTGCCCGACGCGGGAACCGCCTTGATCAGCGCCACCCCGCCGGGCGGGACGTTCCTTGCCGTATAGCTGCCGCTCGCCATACCGAGCGAGCCGCCCGACCAAAGATCGGTGAGAGTCGCGCTGCCGTACAGGCCAGTCTGCAGCAGCGAGACGCTGACGTTCGCGCTGGCAGAGGTATTGGTGTTGAACAAGCCGATAATGAACGCTCCGCTGCTCTCCCGCTTGGCGAAGATCTGGCTGGTGCTCGTGCTGCCGATCCGAACCGCGTCGACACCGTCCTGGTCGACCCCTATGACGCTGGTGTTCTTCAGGTAACCGAGGTCAGTGGAGTCGAGGTTGGTCAGGTCGGTGCCCAGGATCAGCGGCGAAGAGGCCAGCGCCCACAGGCTGAGCTGCGTCTGGCGTTCCGGCGCGGTGAGCCCGTCGTTGCTGCCGTTGCCCACCTCGGTCGAGTCGTAGTCGTTCCAGCCGCCTGGGGCGCCATAGGGCTGCCAGCTCGCCACCTGGCTGAACCGGGACGAGACGTGCGACCAGTCGGTGAGCGGGAAGCTGCTCCCGCCGGACTCGCAGCTATAGCATTCGATGTCGCCGCCTGTGCGCCAGCCGTTCTAGTACTGCTGCCAGGTGGTTGCGGCCGAGATCGACAGGTTGTTGGACAGCTCCAGATGGATCGGCCGGCCGGTCTGCTGCAGGGCCTGCGACCAGGCTTGGATGTCGGGGACGTCCGAGGTGCCCACGCCGTCGATCTTCACGTAGTCGACGCCCCAAGAGGCGAACTCGTTCGCCCAGGAGTTGATGAACGCCTGCGCTCCAGGCTTGCTGTAGTCGATGCCGACCATGCCATGGCAGTTGTAGTTCTTCTCGGACAAGCTCGTGTTGGCGATGTCAGCCGCGTGATAGGTGGTGCCAGGGATCGGCGTGTTCTGCGTGACGGCCTGCATCGAGATGCCTGGCGTCACGTAGATGCCGAACAGCAGGCCGAGCGAATGCGCGTAGTTGGCGACCACCTGGATGCCGTTGATCGACCCTGAGTTGGGGAACTTGCTGGTGTCGTTGACCCAGCGGCCATTTCCGTCGACGGCCGGGCCCTGACTGCCCGGGCAGACGTACCAGAAGTCGTCGACGTTGACGTAGTTGTAGCCGACCGCGGCGAGGCCGCTGCTCTTAAGCGCTGCCGCGTGCGCCTCGATCCTGGCGGCGGTCGGCGCCCTCCTGATAAGGCTCCAGCTGCTCCACCCATCGCAGGCGTCTGGCCGACACCGTTGCTCTCCGCGCTCGCTCGCGGCACTCGGGCCGTCACAGCCGCGACCGAAGCGACGGCCGTGCCAAGGCATAACGCAACCGCCAGGATGGCGCGGCGGCAGGCTGCCCGACGTGGCGCGTAGCGCATGAACGCCTCCAAGCGGCGAGACCCTGCGCGCTTCCGGTGTCTGCGCCCGTGTTTCCCACGTCAGCCCACCGTGCGGACACGCCTCTTCTGACCCAGCCCCATTCCAACAGATCCGAACATCACTAACTCGTCTTCCCTGCTTGAGCACCATCTCCGTGCCTCTCGCCACCGCGCGCACGTTCATTGGCGATCCGGAGCAGGATGGCGGCGTGACAGGGCAGCTCCAGCGGGCAGAAGCAGGCGAGATCCTTACCCGCCAGGTCGCGACGCACGTCCTCGACCGTGACCGCGAGCTTCACAGCCAGGAGATCACGCTCGTAAAGCGAAATGGCCTCGGCGCGCGTGTACGGGCCGTGAGGCTGAACCTTGTACGGGTTGCCCCAGCGTGTGGGCCGGGCGACCTTCACCGCGCCGACCGGGAGGTGCCAGCCCTTGGCGCGGCGAAGCTGTATCCGGCGGGGGTGGCTCTCTGTGTTCCGCCCTGAGCTACCAAAACCGCTACCAAGCATCCTCATCACCCGTAGCCCGTCCGCCTCTCAGCGTGGCGAAGACCCGAATGAACGCTACCTCTGCCCAGAATCGGGCCCGCACAGGCCATCTCAGGATGTCAAGACCAAGAGAACGTCCCGCCGCGACCCGGCTGCGCGGCTTGGCGAGCTGCATCGCGGCTTCGGCGATGTGTCTCCCAGCGTTTCCGCTGGTCAGAGGTGGAGCCGCCTGTCGGAATCGAACCGACGACCTACGCATTACGAGTGCGTCGCTCTGGCCGACTGAGCTAAGGCGGCACGGCCGTCCTGCGGACGGCGCGACACGAGTGTACCGGCTGTCGGCCAGCGGTCCCCGCGTCAGCCGACCGGCTGGTCCGCCAAATGGGGCGTAACGAAGCCCGCTCACCGGCAGATGGCACCGTTCTTCGGCGCGGCCCCATCGATCAGGTAGCGGTCCACGGTCGAGTCCACGCACGAGCTGCCCATCCGGTAGGCGGTGTGGCCATCACCGTTCCAGCCGAGCAGCACTCCAGAGGACAGGTCGCGCGACAGGGCGCGCGCCCACCGATACGGCGTGGCGGGATCCCGCGTCGTGCCCACGACCAGGATCGGGGGCGCGCCTGTGGCGCGGATCCGGGGCGTCGGCGCGCCGTGGACCGGCCAGTATGCGCAGGGCAGGCTTCCCCACATGATGGGCGCGCCGAAATCCGGCGCGTCGCTGGCGGCCACGGCCGCCGCCGAGCGCCAGGCGCTCAGACTGCGCGGCCAGGCGCGGTCCACGCAGTTGATGGCCATGTTGGACTCGGCGAGGTTGGTGTACCGGCCGTCGCTTGACCGCTCCGTCAGCGCGTCGGCGAACTCGATCAGCGGGGTCCCGTCGCCGGCGAAGGCGTCCTGAAGTGCCCGGCGCAACGGCACCCAGTACGCCTTGCTGTACAGCGCGGCGGCTATGCCCTCAGTGATCAGCGACTGGTTCGCTGGCCGTCCATCGCCGAGGTCGTTGGCGAGCGGCGTGCGGTCGCTACGGGACAGAAGACCGGCGATTTTGGCCAGGCCAGCGGACGCCGTGCCGCCTGTGCCAAGCGGGCAGTCCGGCCGGCGGACGCAGTCGGCAGCGAAGGACCGCAGCGCTACCTGAAAGCCGTTGGCCTGGACGATGTTCTGGCCGATCGCGGAGCTTGCCGGATCGAGCGCGCCGTCGAGGACCAGAGCGCGCACGCGGTGCGGGAAAAGCTCCGCGTAGTAGGCGCCGAGGTAGGTTCCGTAGGACTTTCCGAGGTAGCTGAGCCTGTCGTCGCCGAGCGCGGAGCGCAGGACATCCATATCCCTCGCGGCGTTGGCGGTACCTACATACGGCAGCAGTGGGCCCGCCCTGCCATCGCAAGCACGGGCGAAGAACTTGCTCGCCGATATGACCCCAGCCATCTCAGCGGCGTTGTCAGGCGTGTCGTCGGTTTGGAAGTAACGGTCAAGCTGTGGCCCGGTCATGCAGCGGATCGCCGGCCTGCTCCCCCCGACCCCGCGCGGATCAAAACCGACCACGTCGAAACGCGCGAGCACCGCGGCGGAAAGCACCCTGCGGGCCTGGCGGGCATATTGGACGCCGGAACCGCCCGGGCCACCGGGATTGAGCACGAGCGAGCCAATCCGCTGTGCTTGGTTGGCAGCCCGCAGCCGGATGACCGGCAGCGAGAACCGGCCCCCGGCCGGGCGGCGGTAGGTGACGGGAACGAGCAGCCTGGCGCACTGGAACCCGCCCGAGCAGCTCTGCCAGGTCAGCCGTTGGCGGTAGTACCCGGCCGCCGTAGTTGGCGAGCCAGCAGCGGCGGAGCTGGATCCTGGCGCGGACCCGGGCGAGGCCTTGCCCGCCGACCTGCTGGCCTGCTGACCCCCCGAGCAGCCCACGATGAGCAGGGCAAACGCCGCGATCAGAGCCCAGGCGGCAGCCGATCGGCGCGAGGGAACTACCCTCACGAAACCCCCGAACCGCTCCCGTGCGCGCCCTCGTATGCCTGCCTCGGCCCGCACACGCTCGCCCGGCTGCAGGCGCACCTTCTGCCATCCTCGTCGAGCTTCACGACGACACGATCGGCCGGCACGTTGTACCCCACGACCGTGCCTGTGCCGTGCGGCGAATCCACCCCCGCGCCAAGCCGCGGCGCGCGTGCACGGAACTCGCTGTAGAGCGGGTGCTCATACTTGAGGCAGCACATCAGCCGACCGCAGGCGCCGGCGATCCGCATTGGGTTCACCGGCAGATCCTGATCCTTGGCCATCCGCACCGACACCGGCTCGAAGTCGCGAAGGAAGGTGGCGCAGCACAGGTCCCGGCCGCACGGCCCGATGCCGCCCTGCAGCCGGGCCTCGTCGCGCGGGCCGACCTGGCGCAGCTCGACCCGGGCGCGCAGGCTGCGGGCAAGGTCACGGACAAGCTCGCGGAAATCCACCCGGTGCGGCGCGGAGAAGTAGATCACGAAAACGTTGTCGCGGTCCAGGTAGTCGACGGCGGTCACCTTCATCGGCAGCCCATGCCTGCGCACCAGCCGTTTGCTGAGCTGACGCGCCTCGGTCCGCCGCCCGCGGCACTCCTCGTCCCGGGCCAGGTCGTCCTCGCCCGCGATCCCCGCGCACGTGGGCAAGCCGCCAATATCCTCAGACACCCACTGGGCCGCCCAAATGCACTCCGCCACCTCGGGCCCCGCGTCGGTCGGCACCAGCACCTTGTCCCCGACCTTCGGGTTGTGCGGCCCGGGGTCGAGGTAGTAGAGCCGACCGTACCGCTCGAAGCTGACGGCCATCATCATGCCCATCTCTCCACACTACGGCCCAGGTGGGCGAGATGGCCTCGGCCGCCCGTCACCATCATTTTCCCGAACGGCTGCCGCCGCGCGCGCCGCCAGCGACCCGCAGGCAAATCCGCGCCGCGTTTCCTTTACAAAGTCCCACCCACCCTGGGGGTTTTGCCCTCCTGCTAATTTTCGCGGCTTGTCAAGGCCTCCGGGAGGGGGGACCGCGAATCTGTGGATACCGGGGATGGGGGACGTGAATCTGTGGATAACCCGTCTGGGCGGGCGGCGTCCTCAGGACGGCTGCGTGCGCCGCGAGCTACTACCGTGACGCCACGCGGATCGAAAAGCGGATCCACCCACAGCGCCGTCGGTGGCAGCCTACTGGGCGCGCACCGCCGTGCAAATGTGGCACCCTCAGTGGTCCACCGCTGTTCATGGGGGACACTCGGTGGTCCACCGCTGTTCCGCGCTAGAACAGCGGTGGTGCACCGCTGTTCGTCCGGGCGGGGGCCGGCGGCGCTTATCGGTCCGCGCCCGAACAGCGGTGGCCCACCGCACGCGCAGCCGTGTCAGTGGGCGGCGGACTCACCGGACGGCGGGCTCACCCGGCGGCGGGCTGACCGGACGGCGGGCCCACTGGGCGGCGGGCCCGGCAGTCAACGTCGTGGCACGGGCCGCTTCCGTGGCACCGCGACCGTCTCACCGGGCGGGCGGCTCACCGGGAGGCGAGCACTAACGATGAGCGTGACCACACGCGCCAGGGCTGGACCGAAGCCAGCGTCACCACGCGGCGGCGATGGGTCCGGCGCCTACAAGGGTGGCGCAGGAGTGTGTCGTCGCGCCCGCCGAACCTGCGCGTGGCTGCTGGACGGCCCGCACGCCTGCCGGTCGGCTCAAGGGCCGGACCGTCGGCGGCACGATGGGCGTCACCGAGCAATTTGGCGCAAGCGGGGACGGTGCGAGTGGCACGAGACGCCCGCCGGAAAGCCAGCCGAACTTGTTGCCCGCGATGAGAATCCAGTGTCGGCCCGACGAGTCGCTGAAGAGCAAGGCGTCCATGCCCACCGCAGAACGTTGACTCTCAAAGAACAGCCGCGACGGTCCACCGGCCAACGGGATTTGCCGAACCTGCTGCAGGTATCCCCTCGTGCCCAGGCTGCGTGTCGTTGCGACGACGACGCTGCTTCCACCTGGACTGAGCACGGCCGCGGTTCCGCAGCAGCGCCGCTGGCTGTACACGAGCCGACTGTCCTGCAGGCTGGCGCCGGGCTTGGTGACATCCACCGCACGGACCGCGACCAGCCCGGTTCCGTCAGGTTGGCCGTACTCGACACCGAGGGTTCTGCCGTCAACGGTCCACGTCAGCCGCAGAATGTTGACGATGCTCTTCGTGCCGGTCCAGACGCGGCTGGCGCCGGTTGCCAGATCCTGAACCACGAGCCGGTCAAGCTGCCTGCGGCCGTGCGACTCGGAGCAGCCGGCGACAGCATAGGCGATCCGGCTGCCGTCCGGTGAGACCGCCATCGGATCGACCGAACCAACCACCGGTTTCCCGACCGCCCCAAACTCGGTGATGTGTCCCGACCGGCTGACCTTCGCGCGGTAGAACCGGCTCTGCCCGGTGCCGTGGCAGGAGAGCCCGCGGCTAGCCGCCAGGAAGAACGTGCTGCGATCGGCCGCAACCGACACAACAGGCACCGCGGACCAGCCCGCGGCCATCGGCATGGCGAACGTTGCGAGCCGCCTGCCGGTCCGGGTGTCACGCAACTGGAACGAGTACGGGGATCCTCGAGCCTCATTGACGACAACGACGGCATAGAACCGTGGCGGCGACACGCCCGGCGCCGACGACTTGCTTCCCACGCCGACGGTGCCCGCGACCAGCGCAGTTCCAGCGATCACCACGGCGACTCCCACCGCTGCGGCGGCGGGCGCCAGCAAGGAGGCGGGCGCCAGCAAGGAGGCGGGCGCCCGCCAGGAAAGGTGACGCCTTCGGCGGCGGTTCGCGCCGCGCGGCCGCTCGGGTTCATGGGTTGGCAGTGGGCGCAGGGTGTCTGGCCGCACGGTCTGCGCGGCCGCGTGCAGAGCGTCGCTCAGGCGCTCTTCCGTCCTGGTCATTGTTCCTCCCCAAGAACGCGGGCGAGCGCCGCGAGCCCGCGCGCCGCCGTGGATTTCACCGTGCCGGCGCTGACGCCGAGCACGGACGCGATCTCCGCTTCCGACAGGCCGAGGTAGTAGCGGAGCACGAGCACTTCCCTGCGGCGGCGCGGCAGGCCTGCCAATGCCGCGAGCACCTGCCTGCGGTCCTCGGCGAGCAGAACGGCGGACTCGGCCGACACCTCGGTTTCCTGCCGGGCCCCGGCTTCGCTCGCGTCCCTGCGGCGAGCGATCTTGCGCCGCCGCTGAACGCTTCGGCATCCATTGACGACGGCGGCGCGCACGTACGCCAGCGGCGCGCCCGCGTTGGTGACACCGTCGGGGCGAGCGTGCAGCCGCATGAAGACGTCCTGCACCACATCCTCGGCCGTCGGCCGGTCCCCTACCAGAAGGGTGGCGAGCCGGACGAGCTCAAGGTGATGCGCACGGAACACCTCGGCGATGCCGGAGCGCGACGGGCTGGCCACGCCCGGCCGTTGCGTCAGATTCACACCCCTTACACGCCCGGGCCCGCGATTGGTTGCCCGCCCGCTGCTCGTCAGCCTGCGAGCAGGGCAAGCGTCATGGCCTCTGCGGCAAGCAGGGGGTGCGCGTTGGCGTCCAGCCGCTCGCGGCAGGTCATGATCGCCTGCATCCGGCGCAGTGTCGACTCCGGCGAGGTCGCGGCCGCCACCCGCCGGATGTCGGCCGCCACATCGGCGTTGGCGAGCTCGACCGGAGCGCCGAACTGGGTAGCGAGCACGTCACGGTAGAAGCCTGCGAGGTCGAGCAGCGCCCGGTCGAGCGAGTCCCGCTTCAGCCGGGTGGCACGGGACTTTTGCCGTTCGGTGAGTTCCTTCAGCGCACCGGCGGCGCCGCGCACAGCCTTGGTGACACCCTTGCCCGTCGAGCCTTCGCCAAGCGCGCGGCGCAGCTGCGCCTGCTCCGGCTCGTCCAGTGCGGCGGTGACCGCCGCCGCCTCGGCGTCAGCCGCCTCGATGAGCCGTGCGGCCGCCGCGATCGCGCTGCCGAGACCATCGATGCTGGCCGGAACCTGGAGAACCTCGGTGCGCCGCCGCGCCGCCTGCGGATCGGCGGCAAGCCGCCGGGCACGTCCAATGTGGCCTTGGGCGGCGCGGGCGGCCTGCAGCGCGCGCTGCGGGTCGATCCCGTCGCGCCGGGCAAGCATGTCCGCGATCGCATCGGCGGGCGGCGTGCGCAGCGTGACGAGGCGGCAGCGGGACCGGATCGTCGGCACCAGATCGTCGGGTGAGGGGGCGCAGAGCAGCCAAACCGTCCGCGCGGTCGGCTCCTCGATCGCCTTGAGCAGCGCGTTGGCGGCCTGTTCTGTGGCACGGTCGGCGTCTTCAAAAATGATCACTCGCCAGCGTCCGCTGATCGGCGCGGCGGCGGCCCGCAGCACAAGACCCCTGGTCTGCTTGACGCCGTACGACAGCCCATCGGGCCGGACGAGTAGCAGATCGGCATGCGTTCCCGCGAGCACCTGATGGCAGGCGGCGCAGTGTCCGCAGCCGAGATCCGGGCAGAGCAGCGCGGCCGCGAAGGCCCGTGCCGCGACCGAGCGGCCAGAGCCGGGCGGCCCGGTGAACAACCAGGCGTGAGCCATCCCGCCCGTTGTGCGGCCGTGAGCAGCCGCGTTGGCACCGCCAAGGGCGACGGCCTGGCCGTTGGCGCCGCCAAGGGCGACGGCCTGGCGCAGTTCGGCCACAACGCGGTCTTGGCCTGCCAAGTCGTCGAAGACGCTCGCCCTTTCCATGATCGAAGCGCCGATCAGTCCCGCACCGCGGGGAAGGTCCCGGTGATCGCCTCGGCCACCGCGGGCACCGGATCGGGCAGGATGTGCCGTACTCGCTCTTGGATCTGCCTGCTGATCTCTTCTGGCCGCAGGGTCGCGTCGATGACGAGATAACGTGCTGGCTCCGCGGCGGCGAGTGCGAGGAAACCGTGCCGTACCCGCTCGTGGAAGCCGATCGGCTCGGATTCGAGGCGGTCCGCGGACGGAGTCCGGCGGGAAAGGCCCACCGACGGGGCGAGGTCGAGCAAGATCGTCAGATGTGGGACTATCCCGCCAGTCGCCCAGCGGTTCAGCCTGGCCACGTCCTGCGCCGCAAGCTCGCGACCCGCGCCCTGATAGGCCAGCGAGGAGTCGACGTATCGGTCAGTGATGACGATCACACCGCGCTCCAAGGCCGGCCGGATCACCGAGGCCACGTGCTCCGCGCGGTCGGCCGCGTACATGAGGGTCTCCGCGCGCGGTGAGAGACCGGCGTGCGCCTTGTCGAGCAGCAGCGCCCGCAGCCGCATGCCGACCTTGGTGGCGCCCGGCTCCTGCGTCGCGACGACCTCGAATCCCTGGTCGCGTAGCCAGATGCCGAGCATCCGGGCCTGCGTCGTCTTTCCCACGCCCTCGCCGCCCTCCAAGGCGAGCAGCAAGCCGTGCGGGCGAAGCTGTTCCTCAACGGCAAGCGTCTCGCCGCGGATCGCCGCCAGCAGGTCAGCCAGCACGGGCACACCCCGGCGGTCGTCCATCCGGCGGAACGAGACCACACCGAGCAGCACGGCGACGGCCGCGGCCAGGAGAAGCAGGATGTTGTCGCCCGTGCTGTTGTAGACGGCGCCGCCAACGCGCAGCGCATTCGAGCCGGTCGCGCCATGCACCAGCTTGGTCAAGCCCGCCGAGATGAACGGCGCGGCCGCCACCACGGTCAGCAGGATGACCTGGATGGCCGACTGCATGAAGGCGAACGTCCGGCCGCGCAGGCCGTCGTCCACCTCGAGCCCCACAATCGTGTACCCGGTGGCATAGGCGATCCCGGCCAGCCCGCCGAGGACGACGACAAGGAAGGTGAGCACGACCAAGTTCGGTATCAGCGCCATCAGCGCGAGCGGCACCCCGGCGACGACGATCGACAGCCCGAACAGCCGCCTGCGGCTGAACTCCTTGAGCACGCGCGAGCCGAGGAACATCCCGCCAGCAAGCCCGATAAAGATCGCGACGAAGACCGCCCCCCAGCCGGCGTTCCCGCCGTGGAGGGTGTCTGTTATATATGGCTTCCCGATGCCGATGATCACTCCGGCCGCGGCGAAAGCGCCGACCATGCCGATCGCGAGGCCTCGGAGCACGGGAGTCTGGCGGAGGAAGCGCAGGCCTTCCCATATTGTCCTCGCCACCGACGGCGCGGAGACGTGGCTCTCCGCCTGGCGCTTTGGGATCTTCAGGAAGAACACGGTGATCGCGGACACACCGAAGGTGGCGGCGTTGAAGTACAGCGCCAGATTCACCTGGTTCGTGTTGAAGTACGGCGAGATCGATCCGAGCGCCTTGCTCACCAGGGCGAGCAAGCTGAAAACGATTCCGGCGACGACCGCGCTGCCGTAGGTGGTGAACAGGCTGAGCTGGTTGGCCCGTTCCAGCCGGTCACCAGGCACGAGGTTGGGCACAGAGGCGTCCTTGGCGGGCGTCCAGAACAACGACGCGCAGCCCGCCACGAACTTGGCGACAAATATCCAGGTGAGGTTGGGGAACAGAGGGATGGAGAGGAAGAGCAGGCCGCGCACGACATCGCCGACGATCATGTTCATCCGGCGATCCAACCGGTCGGCCACCGCGCCTGCCAGCGGCCCCAGGATCAGCGCGGGCAGCAGCGTGGCGATCCAGACGCCGCCAACGGCATAACTTTGGGTAGCGACACCTTTGGAACTGGTTATCTGAAATGCCAGCGCGGTGAGCGCGAGAATGCTGAGCCAGTCCCCAAGGCTCGACAGGGCCAATGCGACCCACAGCCGACGGAACGGCTTGATGGAAAGCACGCCGCGCCGGTCGCGGTTCGATGGAGCGCGGAGACTCATTGCGCCACCGTATCGGTGAGATCGCGTTCGCACGGAGATTACGGACAGAGCGTATCGCTCACGACCGGGACGACGCCCGCGACCGGCCCCGTCGCCCCGATCCCCCGCTCGCGCGGCGCTCGGCCAGGAGTTCGGCGGCTCGTCGCAGGGTGACCGCCTCCACCTCGTCACCCTTCCGCAGCGAAGCATTCGTCTCGCCGTCGGTCACATACGGACCGTACCTGCCTGCCTTCACCACAATGGGCTTGCCCGTCGCAGGATCATCACCAAGCTCACGCAGCGACGGCGCGGCGGCGGCGCGGGCGCCCCTGCCTCGGCTCTTGGGCTGGGTAAACAGCTCCTTCGCCTCAGCGAGCGTCAGCGTGAACAGCTTTTCCTCGCTTTCCAGCGACCGGCTGTCCGAGCCCTTCTTGACATATGGCCCGTAACGGCCGTTTTGCACTGTCACCTGCTCGTCGTCAAGCTCGCCGAGCACACGAGGGAGCGTGAGCAGCCGCAACGCGTCGTGCAGCGTCACCGTGTCGAGCTCCATCGTCTTGAGCAGCGACGCGGCACGGGGCTTGGCCGCCGACTGTTGTTTTGCGGCCTGCTGTTTTGCGGCCTGCTGCTTTGCGGCCGGCCTTTTAGCGGCAGGCTGTTTTGCGGCCGGCTGCTCCGCGTTCTGGGGGGTGGCGTCAAGCACCTCGGTCACGTACGGCCCGTACCGGCCCGCCTTGGCCACGATGGTGCGCCCCGTTTCTGGGTCGGTGCCAAGCACCCGCTCGCCGCTTGGCTGCGCGAAAAGCTCCTCGGCGCGTTGCGGTGTGAGCTCGTCCGGCGCCATTCCCTCCGGGACATTCACCCGCTCGCCGTCGCGCTCGAGGTAGGGCCCATACCTGCCGACTCGAACGACCATGGGCGTGTCAGGCAGCGGGAACGAACTCACCTGCTTGGCGTCGATCTCGCCGAGGTCGCTGACAAGCTCCTTCAGCCCTTCGTCGCCGTTTTCGCCGAAATAGAACCGGCGCAGCCAGGGCACCCGCGTGGCTTCGCCGCGGGCGATCTGATCAAGCACATCCTCCATCCGCGCGGTGAAGTCGTAGTCGACGAGATGCCCGAAATGCTGTTCGAGCAGCGTGACCACGGCGAACGCGAGGAAGGACGGCACAAGCGCCGTGCCCTTGCGGAAAACGTAGCCGCGGTCGAGGATCGTGCCGATGATCGTCGCGTAGGTGGACGGCCGGCCGATCTCCCTGTCCTCGAGCTCCTTGACGAGGGACGCCTCGGTGTAGCGGGCCGGCGGGCGAGTGGTGTGCCCCGCGGGGCCAAGGTTGATCACGTTCACCGGCTCGCCGTCCGCGAGCGGCGGCAGGCGGTGCTGCGTGTCCTCGCGCTCAGCGTCCGGATCGTCAGCGTCCTCGACGTAGGCCTTCAGGAACCCGTAGAAGTTGATGACCTTGCCCGACGCGCCGAACTCGGCATCCTCCCCCGCGCTTGACCGGCCGACCACGCGCACCGACACCGACTCTCCGGTGGCGTCCTTCATCTGCGAGGCGACCGTGCGCTTCCAGATCAGCTCATAGAGCCGGGACTCATCGCCGGTCAGCCCGCTGGCCGAGGGCGCGGCGAACTCGTCACCGGCGGGGCGGATCGCCTCGTGCGCCTCCTGCGCGTTCTTCACCTTGCTCGTGTAAAGGCGGGGCGCGTCCGGCACGTACTGGGCCCCGAACAGCCGCCTGGCCTGCGCGCGGGCGGCGGAGACCGCGGTCTCGGACAGCGTGATGCTGTCGGTCCGCATGTAGGTGATGTGCCCGTTCTCATACAGCCGCTGCGCGACCGACATGGTGTACTTCGTCGAGAAACCCAGCTTGCGCGACGCCTCTTGCTGCAACGTGGTCGTGCGGAAGGGAGCGTACGGAGAGCGCCTGTACGGCTTGCGCTCCACCGAGCGGACGGCGAATTCCGCCCGCGTTAGCCGTTCGGCAAGTGCTACCGCCTCCGCCTCGCCCAGGTGTACGGCATCTGCGGCCTTAAGCTCCGCGGCCGGGGAGAAATCGCGGCCTTGCGCGACGCGCCTGCCGTCAAGCGCGACAAGCGTCGCGGCGAACTCGGGCGGCTCGGCGTCGGAGCGCCTGCTGCCGAAGACCGCCTCGAGGTCCCAGTAGCTGGCCGACCGGAACGCGATGCGCTCGCGCTCACGTTCAACGACCAGGCGCGTGGCAACGGACTGGACCCGGCCCGCCGACAGCCGGGGCATGACCTTCTTCCACAAGACGGGCGAGACCTCGTAGCCGTACAGCCTGTCGAGGATCCGCCGCGTCTCCTGAGCGTCCACCAGCCGCTGATTGAGCTGGCGCGGGTTGGCGACGGCGTTCGAGATCGCGTCGGGTGTGATCTCGTGGAAGACCATCCGGCGAGCCGGCACCTTGGGCTTGAGCACCTCGAGCAGATGCCAGGCGATCGCCTCCCCCTCGCGGTCCTCATCGGTCGCGAGCAGCAGTTCGTCTGCCTCACCCAGCAGCTTGCGCAGCTTGCCAACCTGCTGCTTCTTGTCCGGGTTCAGGACATACAGCGGCTCGAAGTCGGCCTCGACGTTGACGCCGAGCCGTGCCCAGGGCTCCTTTTTGTACTTCGCCGGTATGTCGGCCGCTTTGTCGGGCAGGTCACGGATGTGGCCGATGCTCGATTCGACCACGTATCCCCTGCCGAGATACCCGGCGATGGTTCGGGCCTTGGCTGGCGACTCGACTATCACAAGCCGGGTTCCACGCTTGGCGCCGTCCACGGCACCGCGTCTGCTATCTGGCACCCTTGCTTAACCTCACATCCGCTGGCATGGCTGCATCCTGTCCCCCATGTGCCACCCGGCAAGCCATCCCTGGCGCTACTGTCCCGTTACCGTGACCGCTACCGTCTCGTTACGGTCCGCATAAGCGTCCGGTCATCTTGGTGCGGCTTCCCCTCGTTGTCTGTTGTTCCCTCTGGTCAGGCTTGGCAGTCTCACTACGGTCGGCATAACCATCCGCGCTGCAGCGTATGTTCCGACCGCGGTTGCCGCCAGTCGGCTGTAGTCGGGCCGGCTGCCGTCCGGACGGTCGCTCATCGGGGCAGCGCGTCGCACGGCCGGGCCGTGCCCGGAGGGACCGTGTGGCCGAAAAGCCTTGCACGGCCGCGTCCACTGCGCAAAATGAAACTCGATGACCCAGTACTCCTACCTCGTCGTCTACCTGCCGCGTGACGTGTCGCGCGACGCCGCCCGGAAGATCTTGACGGATCACGCGGAATACGGCGACTGGGAACTGACCCGTGTCCTCAGGTTCGCGGACGGCAGCAGGAAGGCTACCCTGCGCCGTAGGATCATACGCGCGGTTCGCAAGCTGTGAGCTTGCCGCACGCCGGGGTACGCGGATTCTATGCGGCCTGACGGTGGCGCGCATCTCGTGCTTTCAGTGTGGCCGCGCGGTCCACGATGTGCTGTGTTGGGCGCGCCGCAGCAGGGGTTTCGGACCATTTTCCCGAACGGCTGCCGCACGACGCGTCAACCAGGACCGCCGGCGCCGCGCCCGAGGGTGGGCGCAGCCGGGAGCGATGTTCCGCGTCGGTAGCGATGTTCCGCGTCGGTAGCG
>Ga0137373_10001920_pt1 | contig 22662 bp, 20 predicted proteins | sample SagtaG_5_FD_104912 | JGI IMG/M metagenome (GOLD analysis project Ga0137373, IMG submission 104912) | Vadose zone soil microbial communities from Sagehorn Ranch, Mendocino, California, USA - Sage1_R_80_16 metaG | ecosystem: Environmental > Terrestrial > Soil > Vadose zone | place: USA... | reverse complement strand
GTCCCGAGGCGCTGCTGTCGCTGCTTGGCGACGTGCAGGCGGACCCGCGCGCGGCGGGGCTGATCGATCGGGTTGAAACCGGTCCGGCCGAAGCCCTGGAAGTGCACGTCGAGCTCGCGCCCGCGGGAGAGGAGCGGAAGTCATGAAGTCGGTGCCGTTCGCGCCGCTCGAGCCTGCGCTGTATCGGGAGGCGGTGCGCCGCGCGCTCGCCGAGGACCTCGGGTGGGGGGACGTCACGACCGAAGCCACGGTCAATCCCTCGCTGCGTGCCCGCGGCGTCATCCTCGCGAAGTGTGACTGCGTGATCGCAGGCCTCGACGTCGCAGCGGAGGCGTTCCGCCAGCTCGATCCGTCGGCCGTGTTCACGCAGCGCGCGCGCGACAGCGCGCGCGTCACCCATGGCGCCGTGATCGCGGAGGTTCGCGGATCGGCGGCGGCAATGTTGACGGCGGAACGGACGGCGCTCAATTTCCTGCAGCGCCTGTCCGGCATCGCCACGCTGACACGCCGCTACGTCGCCGCCGCCGCCGGCAGCATCATCGTGCTCGACACGCGCAAAACGACGCCGACGCTGCGCGCGCTGGAGAAATACGCCGTCCGCGCGGGTGGCGGCATCAATCATCGCGCGGGGCTGGACGACGGGATCCTGATCAAGGACAACCACATCAGGCTCGGCGGCGGGGTCGCCGAAGTGGTGCGCAAGATGAAGGCGGCCCGCCAGGAGATGCCGATCGAGATCGAGGCGCAGACGCTCGAGCAGGTTGATGACGCGATTGCCGCGGGCGCCGACATCATCCTGATCGACAACCTTCCGGTGGATGTCGTTCGAGAGGCGGTCCGGCGGATTGCCGGCCGCGCGAAGACCGAGGTTTCCGGGGGCGTGACGCTCGAACGGCTTCCGGAGCTCGCAAACACCGGCGCCGATTACGTCTCGGTCGGCGCGCTCACACATTCCGCGCGCGCCGCGGATCTCAGCTTCGAGCTCGAGCCGGACGTGCATGTCTGATCCGGTTCCCGAGGAGATCGCCGCCGCCCTCGCGCGCAACGCGGAGCGGCGGGGATGTTTCGGCGACCCGCTCTACTTCTTCACGGAAACCGGTTCCACCAACGACGTCGCGGCGACGCTCGCCGAACACGGCGCGCCGGAGGGAGCCACCGTGATCGCGTCGTGCCAGACGGCGGGTCGTGGCCGCTTCGGCCGCGCGTGGTTCTCGCCGGAGGGTGCCGGCCTCTATGCGTCGCTCGTCTGCCGCAACGCGCAGGCCGCGCCGCTCCTGACGCTCGCGGGGGGCGTCGCCGCCGCCCAGGGCATCCGCACGGCGACGGGCCTTCCGGTGTTCATCAAGTGGCCGAACGACATCGTCACGGGGGAGGCTGGCCGCGCGCGGCGCAAGCTTGCGGGCATTCTCGCCGAGGCGTCGAGTGGCGCCGACGGTCTGCAGTACGTCATCCTTGGGTTCGGCATCAACCTGCGCCCGGCGGCGTATCCGCCGGAGCTTGCCGATCGCGCGACGTCCATCGAGACGGAGCTCGGGAGGATTGCTGACCCCGGCGCGGTGCTCGCGGAAACCCTTGCGGCGTTTCGATTGCTGTTCGATCGGCTCGCCGGCGGTGATCGCGAGCATGTGCTCGCGCGCTGGCGGGAGCTGGCGCCGTCGTCGCGCGGTGCGACGGTGGAGTGGACAACGCCCGCAGGGGACCTCCGCGGCACGTCGCAGGGCATCGATGATGATGGCGCGCTGCTCGTCGAGGTTGGCGCTCGCGTCGAGCGCATCATCTCCGGCGAGCTCCGTTGGTTGTAGGCCGGGCCTTTCAGGCACGGCACTGCACGTAGGGCCAGCCTTTATGGCCGCCGATTCTTATGCTGTTAGCCATTGACGTCGGCAACACGAACATCGTCCTCGGCGTATTCGACGGGGACCGCCTTGCCGAAAGCTGGCGTCTCGCCACGCTGCGCGAGCGGACGGCCGACGAGATCGGCATTCTCGTGACGCAGCTGTTCGAGCGCTCCGGGATCGCGCTCGATCGCGTGCAGGGGATCATCCTGTCATCGGTGGTTCCACCGCTGACCGGCACGATGGAGGAGATGGCGCGGCGCTACTTCGGCCAGGCGCCGCTGACGGTCGATCCCTCCGCCCACACGGGGATGCCCGTGCTGTATTCCCCGGCCTCCGACGTCGGCGCAGACCGCGTGGTGAACGCCGTCGCGGCCTACGAGGCGTATGGCCGTGCGACAAAGGCCCCCCTCATCGTCGTCGATTTCGGAACCGCGACGACGTTCGACGCGATCTCGGCGTCGGGCGAGTACATCGGCGGGGTGATTTGTCCCGGCATCGGCATCTCCGCGGATGCGCTGTTTCAACGCGCGGCACGTCTTCCGCGTGTGGATGTGCGGAAACCGCCGGCGGTCGTGGGACGCACCACTGTCACGTCGATGCAGTCGGGCCTTTTCTTCGGGTACGTGTCGATGGTGGACGGCATCGTCGCCCGCATGCGCGCCGAACTGGACGGGGGCGACCGCGCCGCGTGCATTGCCACGGGCGGAATGGCAGACATCATTGCCGGGGAGTCGACCGCGATCGAGCGTGTCGACCCCGACCTGACGCTGCAGGGTCTCCGGCTGATTTGGAATCGTAATCAACATCCGTAGTGTCCGCCTTCAGGCGGACCGACGCCGGTGGTGCTGGCCTTCCGCCTTCGCCAAGGCGCCGGCGGACCGCCGGAGCTTTTAGCGGAGGCTGGTCAGGCCAGCCTGAGATAAATGACGCCCGAGGATTACTGCCGCGACATCGAGACCTATCTCTGCCGCAAGAACGAAGGGCACCTGATCCGCATCGTCGGCCCGGCGTTCGAACAGGTCTGCGGCTGGGCGACACAGGGCGTGCCGCTGAAGATCGCCTTCCGCGGGATCGATCAGTACTGCGAGCGCTACTACGCGAAAGGACCGCGGCGCCGTCCCGTTCGAATCGAGTTCTGCGAAGGGGATATCCTCGATCTGTTCGACAACTGGCGGCGCGCGGTCGGCGTCACCGCGACGTCATCGGACGTAGTGGAGGAGCCCGCGCCGAAGAAGCCCGCGCTGGCGGCGCACATCGAGCGTGTCGTCGCACGGCTCACATCGATGCGCGCAGGCGGAGCGCGTAGCGCGGCGTTCGCGGAACGCATCGATGACGCCGTCCGCCAGCTCGATCACCTTGCCGCTGACGCACGCACCGTTCGCGGCGAGGCCCGCGCGGACATCATCGATCGCCTGCGCGTCCTGGACGAGGAGCTGATCACAGCCGCGGCGCAGGAGGTCAGCGCGGAGGCGGCCGCCGCACTGCGAAGCGAAGCGGACGGGGAGCTCCTGCCGTTCGTGCAGCGGATGCCCCCGAACGCGCTCGACCGCGCCCGCAGCGCCGCGTTCACGCGCCTGCTGCGCGAATCGATTGGATTGCCGATTCTGGCTTACGAGTGATGCTGAATCCCGGCGACGACGTGATCGTCACCGTCGAGAAGTCCGCGGCGGGCGGCCGCATGATCGCGCGCCACGAGGGGCAGGTGCTGCTGGTTTCCGGCGTCATCCCGGGCGAGCGCGCGTCGGTCCGGATCGAGCGTTCCGAGAAGCGGCTCGCATTTGCCTCCGTCACCGAGGTTCTCGAGCCGTCCGCCGATCGCCGCGAACCGCCATCCGACCCGCGGTGCGGCGGTGTCGTGTTCGCGCACATTGCCTACCCGCGCCAGGTCGCACTCAAGTCCGACATCATCGTCGACGCGTTTACGCGGATTGGACGCATCCCTCTCGGCTTGTCCGCCGGAGCTTCAGCGAAGGCGGGCGTTCACGTCGCGGCTTCGCCCGAACACGACTACCGCATGCGCGCGCGCTTTCACGTGCGAGACGGGCGCGCCGGTTTCTACCGCGAGGGCACGCACGAGGTATGTGACGCGCGCGAGTCGCGGCTCATGGCGGCGGACACGATCGATGCAGTTGATCAGGCGGTCTCGGCTCTTCTGAGCGCGGGTGTGCGGCCGACGACGATCGTAGTGAGCGAGAACATCCCGGCGGACGAGCGCGCGATGCACATCGATCTGGAGGACGACGCGGCGACGGCGGCAGAGGCGCTGGGCGAGGCGGTCGCTGCCGCCCGGCTGAATGGCGCTTCAGCGCGCGGCCCCGTGGGGCCGCTCGCGCGCGCCGGAGAGCCGACGGTTGGCGACACGCTGCTTCGACTCACCGCCGGCCGCGCGACCGATGGCCAGGTGCGCCGCCGCCCCGCATCATTTTTTCAGGGCAACCGTTTCCTCCTCGCGCCGCTCGTGACCGCGGTGCTCGACGTGGTTCCCATGGAGGGTTCAATCCTCGATTTATACGCGGGCGTTGGTCTCTTCTCGGTTGCGCTCGCCGCCACTGGTCGCACGCCCATCGTGGCGATTGAGGGGGATCGTGATTCAGGGGCCGATCTGAAACTGAACGCGGCACCTTACGCCACGGCGTTGCGCACGATACTCGGTCGCGTCGAGGATCACACCAAGCCGCGCGGGAAGCCGGCGGACACGATCATCGTCGATCCGCCGCGCACGGGAATTTCGAAGGAGGCGATGGACGCGGTCGCGCACCACGGCGCCTCGCGCGTCGTGTACGTGTCGTGCGATCCGCCAACGATGGCGCGCGACGCGCGCCGGCTGCTCGATGCGGGCTACGCGCTGGCGTCGCTCGACGGGTTCGATCTGTTTCCAAATACGCCGCACGTCGAGACGCTGGGTGTGTTCGTGAAGTAAATCAGTTTACCCGCCGTCCTCGATTCAACGACAGCCACCGTCACGCTGCATTCCCCGAAGATCAAACAGGACAAGGGGAGAAACGGAGTATCTGTGCGGTGCGCTGATTGATCACTCCTGACGGAGCCGCGCGGCTTCAACGAACGCATCGAAGAGCGGTCTGAATTCGCCCGTGCGCCAGAAATTCTCCGGGTGCCACTGGACGCCGACGCAGAACGTGGCGTTCGGCGCCTCGATGGCTTCGATGACGCCGTCCGGCGCAACCGCGGAGGCGACGAGCTCCTTGCCGAGTTTCCCGACGGACTGATGATGCCGGCTGTTCACGCGGCACGTGCATGCGGCGTCGACAGCAGCGCCAAGCGCGTTCTGCAGGCGTGAGCCGCGCGTGATCTGAATGGGATGCGCGACGCAGTCTCTCGGCTCCGTCAGGCTGTGCGGCAGATCGGTCGTGACGGCAGACGGGATGTCCTGGAGGAGCGTTCCGCCCGCCGCGACGTTGAGCACCTGCGAACCGCGGCAGATCGCGAGCAGCGGCATGTCGGCTGTCATCGCGCGGCGCGCGAGATCGATCTCGAACTCGTCGCGTCCGGGCTCCGCGTCCGAGATCGTCGGGTGGCGCTCTTCGCCGTAGAGCACGGGATCGACATCGCCTCCGCCGGTGAGCAGCACGCCGTCGAGCACGTCAATCAACGCGCGCGGACTCTCGCTGACTTCGAGCACCCGCGCCCGCGCGCCGGATTGCTCGACCGACGTGAGGTAATCATCAAGCCTGCTGCACCGCGTGACGCCAATTACAGGGATCTTGTCCACAATGACACCTTCTGACGGTCGGCCTGAAGGCCGCCACATTATCCGACGACTCGCGGGTGGCGCCGGACGGGGCGGCCCCGCGCCGCACGCCCGAGCCACACCCGTGACAAGCGCACTTGGCGAGGGACGGCGAGGCCGACCTAAAGGTCGGCACCACCGAAGACCGACGTCACATCTTCGCCGGGACTGTGCATCCCATCAGTTCAAGAGCTTTCGCCAGCTGCATCCGGTAATACGCTACCGCGGCGGCGCGCCAGACGCGCACGTCCGCACGGTCCTCGTTGAGGATCGAATACTTGTGATAGAAGCCGTTGAACGCCTGGGCGAAGGCAAACGCATATTTCGCGACGACGGAGAGCTCCAGCGTGCGCACCGCCTGCTCGACGATCTCATCGAGCCGCGCGGCCTCGAGGACGAGCCCCCACAACTCATGCGCCTCGTCGTCCTCCGCCGTGAGCACGGCGTCGGGCGCCTCCGCAAGCGCGGCGATCACCCCCGCCTCGTCGATCCCGTGCCGCTCCTGGAGCTTGTTGAAGATGTTGTTCGCGCGGACGACGGCGTACTGCAGATACGGTCCGCTTTCCCCTTCGAAGCTGAGCGCCTCGTCGATGTCGAAGATGATGACCTTGCCGCGCGAGAACTTCACCATGAAGTAGCGGACGGCGGCGGTCGCGATGGCATTCGCGATCGCGCGCACCTCGCTCGCTGCCAGTTCCGGATTGCGTTTCGAAACTTCGTGAGCCGCTTTCTCCGACAAACGATCGAGCAGGTCGTCCGCCTTGACGCCGAGCCCCTTTCGGCCAGACACCTCGACGAACGGCCGGTCCGCATCATCGCTCGTGTCGTAGCCGAGCTCGCGCGCGGTCGCATGCGAGAGCGCCACCATCTCGTACGAATAGTGAATCGAGTGCGACGCCTGCTCGACGTAGCCGAGCACCGCGAGCGCCTGCTTCAACAGCTTCTGCAGGTATGACTGCCGGGTGTCGATGACATTGCAGACCCAGGACGCACGGCCGAACGACGGCGCGCCGGAGACGGCGGCCTCCGGATTCGACGTGGTCGACCACAACGCCGGCGGGCCATTCTCGAAAATCCGATAGTGAAAGTCCTTGCCGAGCAGGCCGAACTTCCATAACTGGTACGCCATGTCCTTGCCGACGTACGTCACGGTGCCGTCGGATCGGACGATGACTTTTTCGCGCGGCTCTTCCTCTGCGTCGGCGGAGGATTCCGATGCGGCAGGAGTGTCACCGGCCGCATCGTCGATGCGCATCACCCAGCAGCCGTGGAGCTTCCCTTCGGTCTGAAGGAAGACGGCGCCCGTCTTCTTCAGGAACTCGAACGCGTGCGTCCAGAAGTGCAGGCGCAGGATGTCCCCTTCCCACGTGAGGAGGTCGTAACCGATGTTCATGCGGCGCATCGTCTTCAGGTGCGCGCGCACGATGCGGTCGGCGATGAAGTGGGCCATCTCCGAGGTGTCGTTGCCGCCGTGCTCGATGTCGTGAAGCGCGCGCGCGCGGATTTGCAACCGTTCCTTATCCTCCGCGTACCATTCCGTCACACGGGCGTAGAGGTCCCAGCAGTAGTAATCGAACCGGCCGGCGTCGGCGATGAGGCGCACCTCATCGAGCATCTTGTGCTCGAGCTCCCGGAACGCGAGGGCAACGTCGGCGACCTGCACGCCGGTGTCGTCAATGTAATTCTGGATCTCCACCTCGCGGCCGAGGAACCGCAGCAGTCGGCCGAACGCGTCCCCGAGCGCGGCGTTGCGCAGGTGACCGATATGCGCCGCCTTGTTCGGATTGATCGCCGTGTGTTCGACGATCGCCTTCCCCTCCGCCGACACGGGAGGCACCGCCCCGCCAAGCCACTGACGCACGAACGACGGACGGTCGAGGAAGAAGTTGACGTAGCCGTTCGGCGCTGCCTCGATGCGAGACACGCCCTCGATGGCGCCCAGCGCCGCCGCGAGCTCCTGGGCAATAGCGCGGGGGGCCTTCCGCAGCCGTCGCGCGAGCTCAAACGCGAGCGGGACCGCGAGGTCGCCGAGCGCGCGGCGGGGCGCGGGCTCGACCGGGATGGCGGCCAGGATCGGATCGTCAGGCCCGACGTTGTACAGGCGCGTCACGGCCTCGGCGATGCGGGCGCGCACCACGCGATGAATCGGCAGAATCATGAACCGGTGTCCGTCATGGGGCGGTCTCGTCCAGTCGTGATACGATCTTCTTTCGGTTCAAGCTGCCTTTCAACCAATCGCCTGGCGCGCTCGTAATCATGAGGCGTGTTGACGTTCACGAATACGAGGCCACGTTCCACGCCCACTTCCGCGATGCGGAAGCCGGCGGGAAGCGCGGACGCTTCGTATGCGCCGCGTTCGAGCCGTGCGCGGATCTCGGCCGCGCACGCCCGCGAGTAAATCGCACACAGCGGTTCGACGCCGCGCGCGCTCCGCGCCACGACGACGTCGGCGCCATCGACGGACGCAAGGCGGCCGAGAACATCGGGCACGAGAAACGGCATGTCGCAGCCCACGATCAGCGTGCGATCGGCCGGCGAGTGCAGGAGTGCCGTGTAGATGCCGCCGAGCGGGCCGGCGGCGGCGATCTCGTCGGCGACGACGCGCAGTCCGCGCGCCGTCCAGAGCGGATCGGGACGGCCGACGACAAAAATATCGCGGGTGACGGACCGGAGCGCCGCCAGCTGGCGATCGACGATCGCAGCGCCGCCGACCTCCAGTGCACCTTTATTAATGCCGCCGAGCCGTGTCGCGCGGCCGCCGGCAAGAATGGCTGCCGCCAGCGCGCGAGAAGTCGTCGCCTCCAAGCGAACAAGAGTATCAAATCGGTACCCAGGGAAAGATGAGCGAACCGAGGATCGGACGCGTGCTCGTGGCGAGCCTTCACCAGGCAATCGCGGATGTGCTGCCGATGCGGCTGGAGTTCTACGAAAACTGGCTGAATCTGTCCGGTCTGCGCGAGGGGACGATCGGGCTGGCGCCGCTGTCCGCCGTCCTCAGCTTTCTGCGGACCGAGGGGCAAGCGTACGACCTCATTACGTCGCGCGCCGGAGAGTACGCGGCGGACTGGACGGTCAACAACATCAGAGGGCTGGAGCGCCGGGTGATCCTCGCGCTGCCGACAGGCCTTCGCGCGCGTGCGGGACTGCGGATCGCGCGCGGGCTCGTGCGGGCGACCTACCCGGGTTCGCGCGCGATCGTGAAGCTGAAGCGCGGCACCGCCTCCATCGACCTGCGCGGATCGCTCTTCTGCGAGGTCCGCGAGGCGACGATTCTTCCCTTGTGCGGGTTCTATGCCTCGGCGGTTGGCCGGATCATGCATCTCTTCGCGGTGAAGGCGGACGCGCGGGTCAGCGAGTGTCGTGCCGCCGGCCGCCGCAAAGGCTGCCTGCTCTCCGTGGTCGTCAACGGCGCTTCGGTCGAAGAACCCGCGGTGGCATGATGGTGCGCACCTGGCTGCTTGCGGCGGTGCTCGGCGTGACGGCCGTACAGCCGGCGGCGGCCCAGTCGTCCTCGGCTAATCGCATCCTCGTCGTTCCGTTCGAAAACACGCAGCATGAAGCGCGGGTGTTCTGGCTGTCCGAGGCCTCCGCGATCCTCCTTGCCGACGAGCTGAACGCGCGCGGTCTCGGCGCGATCGCCCGCGACGAGCGCGTCCGCGCGTTCGAGCAGCTGCACCTGCCGGCAATGGCATCGCTGAGCCGCGCCACGATTATCAAGATCGGCAATTTCGTCGGCGCGTCCGAAGTGATCGTCGGTACGTTCAGGATCGATGGCGATACGCTGAAAGTGGCCGCGCACAGCATCCGCATCGATGTGGGCCGCGTGCAGCCTGAGGTCTCGGAGCGCGCGGCGCTGACCGATCTCGTCGGTATCTACGGCCGCCTCGCTCAACGGCTCGCGCCGGATTCGCGAGCGCCGGCGCGTTCCACGCGCCCGCCGCTCGATGCGTTCGAGAACTACGTCAAGGGGCTCATCGCCGAGAACCCCGCGGCCCAGGCGACATTTCTTGAAACTGCGGCGAAGCAGCACGCGGGGTACGATCGCGCGGCACTGGCCCTGTGGAGTGTGCGCACCGAGCAGGGGGATGACGCGGCCGCGCTGGCGGCCGCACGCCGCGTGCCTGCGAGCTCGCCGCTCGCGCGTCGCGCGCGGTTCCTCGAGGGCGTCTCGCTGCTCGATCTGAAACGCTACGACGAAGCGTTCGACGCGTTCAAAGGATGGCTCGACGAGGTCGTTCCGGCAGGGGGCACCGCCAGCGTTGCAGCCGCGGCTGCCTTTAACAACCTCGGCGTCGTGCAGATCCGTCGCGGCGGATCGCCGCAGGCCGGGAGTCCCGTGTACTTCCTCACCAAGGCCGCGGACGCGGATCCCGGCGACGCGGATTATCTCTTCAACCTCGGTTACGCGTACGTGCTCGATCGCAACAACCAGGGAGCCATCTACTGGCTGCGTGAAGCGTTGCGAAGAAATCCCGGGGATGCGGATTCGCACTACGTGCTCGCGGCGGCGTTGCTCGCGTCGGGCAGCACGGTGGAGGCGAAGCGGGAAAAGGAGCTCGCGCGACAGTTGTCGTCGCGATATGAAGAGCTCGAGCGACGGGCGGCTGCCGATAAGCTGTCGGTGCCGAAAGGACTCGAGCGCGTCCGCACGGATACGGATGCGCCGCGGGGGCTTCGGCCCGAGCAGGCCATTGTCAACACCGCGCAACGCGAGCAGCGGGAGCTGGCGAGCTTCCACCTCGAACGCGGCAAGCGCCTGTTCGAACGCGAGGACGACACGGAAGCGATGGCGGAGCTGCGGCGCGCGGTGTACCTGTCGCCGTATGAAGCGCAGGCACACCTGTTAATCGGACGCATCCACCTGCGCGCCGGCAGGCCGAAGGAAGCGGCGGATGCGTTGAAGATCTCGATCTGGAGCGAAGACTCGGCGGCGGCCCGGATCGCGCTGGCCGAGGCTTACGTCAAACTACGTAACGATGTCGCCGCACGGGAACAGCTGGCGCGCGCGCTCGTGCTCGACCCGAATTCGGCCGACGCCAAACGGATGCTCGCGGAGATGAAATAATGCGGACACCACTCATCAGGCTTCTCACGATCGCCCTTTTTGCGTTTTCGGCCATGCCGTCGGCCGAACAAAGCGGTGGAATCTACACCGCCGAGATCGACGGCATCATCCATCCCGTGGCGGCCGATTACGTGCGCCAGGTCATCGACAAGGCGGACGCGGCGCACGCTGCGCTCGTCGTCATTACGCTGCGGACGCCCGGAGGTCTGGTCGATTCCACGCGCGATATCAACAACGCCATCATCAAGGCGAAGACGCCGGTCGCCGTGTTCGTGGGGCCCTCGGGGAATCGCGCGGCGTCGGCCGGCTTCCTCATCACGATGGCGGCGGACATCGCCGCGATGGCTCCCGGCACGCACATCGGCGCGGCGCACCCCGTTTCGGGCAACGGCGAAAAGATCGACGACACGATGGCGAAAAAGATGGCCTCGGACGTCGCCGCGTACGCGCGCACGCTCGCGACGCAGCGGAAGCGCAACGTCGGCCTGATCGAGCAGGCGGTCCTCGAGAGCCGCTCGTTCACGGAACAGGAAGCGCTGTCGGCCACGCCGCCGCTCATCGATCTCGTCGCGAACGACGTCCCGGATCTCGTCCGAAAGCTGGATGGCAGGACCGTGGCGCGATTCGACGGCCACACGCAGGTCCTGCACACGTCGGGTGCGGCGACCACGATGGTGGCGATGTCCTGGCAGCAGCGTGTGCTGAGTGCCGTGGCGCACCCGCAGGTCGCGTACCTGCTGCTGACGCTCGGAACCCTCGGCCTGACGATCGAGCTGTGGAGCCCGGGCGCAATCCTTCCCGGCATCGCGGGAGGGATCTGTCTGCTGCTCGCGTTCTTCGCCTTCCAGGTCCTTCCGGTCAGTTACGCGGGCGTGCTGCTGATCCTGTTCGGGCTCGCGCTGCTCGTCATCGAAGTGAAGGTCACGAGCTACGGGCTGCTCGGTGTCGGCGGTGTCATCTCGCTGTTCCTCGGATCGATCATGCTGATCGATTCGCCGCTGCCCGAGATGCAGATCGGCCTTCGGTTGATCATCCCGGTCACTGTCGGGATCGCCGGCATCCTCCTCTTCCTCGTGACGCTCGCCGTCAACTCGCAGCGCGCGCGTGTCGTGACTGGTGTGTCGGGCATGCTCGGCGAGATCGGCTATGCGCTGACGCCCATCGACCCCGGCGCTGTTGGCCGTGTGCGAGCGCATGGGGAGATCTGGAACGCCGTCGCGGATGGTCCCGTTGCCGCAGGCTCCGCGGTCCGGATCACGCAGGTCGACGGTCTGCGCCTTCGCGTCCGGGCCAGCAACGAACCTGTTTAGGAACTCACGCTGTAGCGACAAGCGACAAGCGAACCGCGACGCTTCGAGAGCCTGAGCGTCATCCTGAGCATCGTCGAAGGACGATTCGCGGCGTCGTAAGCTCAACAGCGGTGGTATCATTCGCCGCGGAGGCATACCGTGCCATTTCCCCCACTGCTCATCGTCGCCGTCATCGTCGTGTTCTACCTGCTCACCTCGATCAAGATCCTGAACGAGTACGAGCGCGCCGTGATCTTCCGCCTGGGCAAGCTGCTCTCGAACCCCAAGGGACCGGGCGTCATTCTCGTGTTTGCGCCCATCGACCGCATGGTTCGCGTCAGTCTGCGCACCATCGTCATGGACGTGCCGCCGCAGGACGTCATCACCCGCGACAACGTGTCGGTGAAGGTCAACGCGGTCGTGTACTTCCGCGTCATGGATCCGCGGCGGGCGATCGTGGAAGTCGAGAGCTACCACTATGCCACCTCGCAGCTTGCGCAGACGACCCTGCGGAGCGTGCTGGGGCAGGTGGAGCTGGACGATCTGCTGTCGGAGCGCGAGCGGTTGAATCAGCAGCTTCAGCAGATCCTCGACCAGCACACCGACCCGTGGGGCATCAAGGTGTCGTCGGTCGAAGTGAAGCACGTCGATCTGCCACCCGACATGCAGCGCGCGATGGCGAAGCAGGCGGAAGCCGAGCGCGAGAAGCGTGCTAAGATCATTCACGCGGCGGGCGAACTGGAAGCGTCTGAAAAGCTCGCGTCAGCGGCCACGGTGATGTCCGTCGAGCCGATGACGATCACGCTGCGCTACCTGCAGACGTTGACCGAGATCGCGTCGGAAAAGAATTCCACCATCATCTTCCCGCTGCCCATTGAGCTGATGAATCTCATCAAAGGTGTGAGCAAGGCGTAAACGTGTCCGAGTTGTCACACGATACAGCGGACGACGGGTTTCACGAGATCCAGTTGAGCGGGAAGCAGCTCGTCTTCCTGTTCATCGTCACCACGACCGTGATCGTCGTCGTGTTCCTGTGCGGGGTGAAAGTGGGACGGGGCGTCCGCGCAGTGCAAGGGGACGAACCGGACCAGGTGTCCGCCGCGACTGCAGCGCCCTCGCAACCGCAGCCGCAGCCGGTGGCCGATGCCGGCCCGCCCGCGGCAGAACCACCCGCGCCCGCGGCGGAGACGCCAGAGGAGCTCAGCTACCATAAGCGCCTCCAGGGGGACACCGCGCCCGCCGAAACATTGAAACAGCCGCCCGCCTCCGCGCCTGCGACGAACGCTTCCGCAGGTGCGACGGCGGGGCCCGCCTCCGCGCCCCGCAACACTGCGGGCGCTACGGCGGCGCAGGCCGCGCCACCGCCGCCGCAGAAACCAGCTGTCCCCGCCCAACGAGCGCCGACGATACCGGCAGGCGATCCGGGCGTGCCCGCGTCCGGCAAGCCGGGGACGTGGGTCGTGCAGGTGATCGCGACGCGCGATCGCGAGGTAGCGAGGTCGGTCGCGAAGAAGCTCGCCGGCAAGGGGTACCCGGCTTTCCTCGTCAGCCCGGCGGCGGGCGGCGCGCAGCCGTTCTATAAGGTGCACGTCGGCCGCTACAACGATCGCGGCGAGGCCGAGCAGGTCTCGACTCGCATCAAGAAGGAAGAACAGTTCCAGTCCTGGATTACCCGCTAGCGCTGCTCACGGGCGCGCTGCTCGCACTCAGCTTTCCGAAATTCGGCCATCCCGCATGCGCGTGGCTTGCGTTGACGCCGCTGCTGGTGGCGCTCGCGCGGGCGCCGCGCATGCGTGCGCGCCGTGCGTTCCTCCTCGGGTTGACGGCCGGCGCCGTCGCATTTGCCGGCACGCTTTACTGGCTCGTGGAGACGATGACGACGTTTGGCGGACTCGCCACGCCGGTCGCTGTCTTCGCCGCCGCGTTGCTCGTCGCGTACCTCGCGCTCTTTCCAGCGATTTTCGCGCTCCTGACGTCCCGTTTTCGCGCGCGTTTTGGCTCGGTGGGCCTCCTGCTCGCGCCCGCCGCGTGGGTCACCGGCGAGCTCGGACGCCAATACGTCTGGGACGGTTTCCCCTGGACCCTGCTCGGCTACAGCCAGGTGACCGTGCTTCCAATCGCGCAGCTCGCGTCTGCCGTTGGCGTGTACGGACTGTCGGCGCTGCTTGCGCTGACGGCGACCGCTGCCGCGCATGCACTCGCGGCGCGCGGCCGGTCGCGATGGATCGTCGCCGCGTCGACGGCGGCGCTCGTCGCGGTGATCGCGGTGTGGGGCAGCGCGCGCCTGCGCGCATCGACGCTGCTGTCGCACGGAGACGCGGTACGCGTCGCCGTGCTGCAGGGGAACGTCGCGCAGGACGAGAAGTGGGACCCCGCGATGCGCGGCGAGATCACGGATCGCTACCTGACGATGACGCAGCAGGCGCTCGCCGACCGCGCCACCTTCATCATGTGGCCCGAGTCGTCGACACCGGTGCCGTTCGAGCAGGACATCGTCGCGGGCGCCGCGATTCGGCGCATCGCGGTTGAATCAGGGGCCACGCTGCTCGTCGGCAGCGACCAGGTCGAGCCGATAAAGGCGGTGCTTCCGCCTGAAGGCGGAAGCCACAAGGCCACGGTGCGGAATTACAACGCGGCGTTCCTCGTGAAGCCGGACGGGACCGTTGGCGCGGTGTATCGCAAGATGCATCTCGTGCCGTTCGGCGAATACGTGCCGCTGCAGTCCTTGCTGTTCTTCGCCGGGCCGATCGTCGGCGCGGTTGCGGACTTTTCCCCCTTCACGCGCGGAACGGATCCCGTGCTGCTCCCCGTCGGCTCACACATCGCGAGCACCGCGATCTGCTATGAGGTCATTTACCCGGACCTCATTCGCCGCTTTGTTCGCGACGGGAGCGAGCTGCTGACGACGATCACCAACGACGCGTGGTACGGACGATCGTCCGCGGCGTATCAGCACTGGGACCAGGCGGCGATGCGGTCGATCGAGGAGGGGCGCTATCTGGCGCGCGCCGCGAACACCGGCATCAGCGGGTTCGTCGATCCCTATGGGCGCGTCATCGCGAAGACGTCGCTCTTCGAGCCTGCCGTGGTCGTGCGCGACATCCGGTTCCTGAAGGACCGCACGATCTACAATCGTATTGGTGATCTCGTGGCGTGGCTTTCACTTGTGCTGATTGCAGCCGCGCTTCTCGGAGACCGTTTCGTTTATGGCCTTACAACAACTCGATGAACAGCTTCGCAGATACCAGGACCTGGCGCGCCGCGCATCCGATCTGCGGAGCTATCTTTGACGCTGCCCACCCAGCCCAGGAACTTTCCGACATAGAACAACGCGTCTCCGCGCCCGACTTCTGGAAGGACCAGGCGGCCGCGCAGAAGGTGATGCAGCGGCGGCGGCGGCTCGAGGAAGATCGCGAGCTGGCCGAGACGCTTCGCAGGCGCGCCGAGGACCTCGCCGTCCTCGTCGAGTGGGCGGAAGGGGGCGAGTCGGTGCTCGACGACCTCGGTCGCGGTCTCGACGATCTCGCGATGGTCGTCGATGCCGGCGAGACGAAGAAGATGCTGGGGGGCGAGCACGACCGCAAGAACGCGATCGTGACGATCCATCCCGGCGCCGGCGGCACGGAGTCGCAGGACTGGGCGGAGATGCTGCTTCGCATGTATCTGCGATGGACGGAGCGCCGCGGCTTCAAGCGCGACGTGATCGACCTGCAGCCCGGCGACGAGGCCGGCATCAAAAGTGCGACGCTCACCATCCAGGGCGAGTACGCGTACGGGATGCTGCTCGCCGAAGCGGGCGTGCACCGCCTCGTGCGCATCTCGCCATTCGACCAGGCGTCGCGCCGGCACACGTCATTTGCGTCGGTCTTCGTCTGGCCCGAGCTGCCGGAGGACGTCGACGTGGAGATCGACGAAAAAGATCTCCGCATCGACACATATCGCTCGAGCGGCGCCGGCGGCCAGCACGTCAACGTCACCGACTCCGCCGTCCGGATCACGCACCTTCCGACCGGCATCGTCGTCTCGTCGCAGAACGAACGATCGCAGCACCGCAATCGCGATTCAGCAATGAAGGTCCTGAAAGCGCGACTGTACGATCTCAAGATGAAGGAGCAGCAGGCGAAGATGGATCAGCTCGGAGGTGAGAAAAAGGACATCGCCTTCGGCAGCCAGATCCGCAGCTACGTGCTGCACCCCTACCAGATGATCAAGGACCACCGCACGAAGGAGCAGGTGGGGGACGTCAACCGCGTGCTCGACGGCGACATCGATGGCTTCATCAAGAGTTACCTGATGAAGAAGGCGTCCGGCACGCTGTCGGCGGCAGTGGCGGAGGAAGATTAGTTCGAGCGGGTGACGGTCCTCGGCACGAATCGGGGCGGCCCCGCCGCGGCCACCCGCGAGATCGCTGCACTACCGAATGCCCGTGTCGAAGTGCAGGTCCAGCATCGTCAGGCCGCTCGGGCCGACGGTGACCTCCTTGGTCTGTGACTTCGGCGAGATGATGGGCGCGTCCGCGTCGGGTATGACGACGTAATTGCCGGGTGAGAGGCGCACTTCGAAATGTCCCTGTGCGTCTGATTGAAACGCCGCAACACGCGTGCTGCCGCGTTGCACGCTGAAGCCGGCGCCGAACGGCGCTTCGCACGGCTGGTTGAACGCACACACCGGCGCGACCGGTCCGCGCAACATGGTACCCGCCAGCCCGGTCGTCGTCGGTGCCGCCGGTGAGCCGCAGCCGGCGATCACCAGCAGAAGCGCGGCAATCAGCCGTCTACCGGATGCTTCCGGGCTGCGTTCCTGCAATGAATGCCTCGGAGATCGCGCCGGGCGTGGCCGGGTCGGCGGCCGAGCCGGTGCTCTTGTCGACGTTCACAAAGATGATGTTGCCGGGAGGCGTGAACGCCGGCGGCTCTTTGCGATCGCCGATCCACGATTTCATGATGTCCATCCAGATCGGCAGCGCGGCCTCCGCGCCCGTCATGTTCTGCCCGATCGGCTTCTTCTGATCCAGCCCCACCCACACGCCGATGGTGATGTCCGGGTCGAAACCGATGAACCACGCGTCGGTGTAGTCGTCGGTCGTTCCGGTCTTCCCGCCGAGCGGCCAATTGAGTGACGCCGCCTTCGCGCCAGTGCCGCGCAGGACGACGCCGCGGAGAAGATTGGTCATTACAAAGGCGGTGTCCGCGCGGATCGCATCTTTCGGCTCCGGACGGTTCTCCTCGAGCACGTTCCCTTCGCGGTCGAGCACCTTCAGGATTGGATAGGGGCGCATCCGCACGCCCTGGTTCGGAAACACCGAATACGCGCTCGTCATTTCATGCAGCGTCGCTTCGGCGGCGCCGAGCGCGACGGCGAGGTAGGGAGGGATCGGAGATTCCAGGCCAAGCTTCCGCGCGTACTGGATGACGTGCGCGGGACCGACTTGGTCCATCACGCGCACCGCCGGCACGTTGCGCGACTCTTCGAGCGCGTGCCGCAGCGTCACGGGCCCTTCGAACTTCTTGTCGTAGTTCATCGGCGTATACGCCGGCGATCCCGCACCGCCCGGAAAGCTCGCGGGCGTGTCCATGATGATCGACGTCGGCGTGTACCCGCGGTCGATAGCCGCGGTGTAGACGATCGGCTTGAACGCCGATCCCACCTGGCGGTAGGCCTGCATCGCGCGATCGAACTTGCTGCGTTCGAAGCTGTAGCCGCCGATGAGCGCCTTGATCTGCCCCGTGCGGTTGTCGATCGCGAGGACCGCTCCTTCGACGAGAGGCGTCTGCTCGAGCGACCCCGTCGCGGTGTGGGCGGTGTCGTCCACCGTCAGCAGCTTCGCTTCGACGAGATCGCCGGCGCTCACGAGCTGCGTGCCCGCGCTCTTGCCGCTCCACGCGAAACCTTTCTTATCGACCAGGATGCGAAGCGGGCCGGCGCGCAGCTGGATCGTCGCGCCGTCAGCGTTCGTGACAACGGCCGGGACGATGTCGTTCACCGCCATGGGCCGATCCCACCGTGCGTGGCGGAATCCGTCGATGGTGTGCCCCTCCGCAACGACGTTCCGTTTCGGCTTCCGGAAACCGCGCCGCTTGTCGATGCGCCGAAGCCCGTCCTCGAGCGCGCGATTGGCGGCTTCCTGCAGCTTCACGTCGAGGCCGGTCTGGACGGAGAGGCCGTTCTCGTAGAGCCGCTTTGCGCCGTAGCGACCCTCGAGCCCCTTCCGCACCTCTTCGACGAAGTACGGCGCGATGGAATTGTTCTGATTGACCGCGGTCGCCAGCGCGATCGGGCGCTGGCTCGCTTCGTCCGCTTCCTTCTGCGTGATGTAGCCCTCTTCGGCCATCCGCTGCAGCACGTACGTCTGCCGGCGCTTGGCGCGGTCCATGTTGACCGTCGGCGCATTCCGCCACGTCTGGAACAGGCCCGCAATCGTGGCCGCCTCGTCGAGGGTCAGATCCTTTGCGGACTTCCCGAAGTAGGTGCGCGCGGCAGCCTCGACGCCGTAGGCCCCCTCGCCGAGGTACATCTGGTTCGCGTAGAGCGTGAAGATCTCGCGCTTCGTATAGCGCTTCTCGATCTGCACTGCGACGATCGCTTCCTTGATCTTCCGCTCGAGGCTGATGTCGCCAATCTGAAAACCGACGGCTTCGGGAAAGAGCCCGCGGGCGAGCTGCTGCGTGATCGTGCTGGCCCCCTTCGGCCGCGTCTTGCGGCCGGTCACGCGATCGCGGATCGCGCCGAGCACATCGCGGGTCGCCGCCATGATGATGTGCGGCATGCTGAGGCCGATGTGGCGCTCGAACCCCGCGTCCTCGGCGGCGATGATCGACTGGCGCAGCTTCGGCGCCATCGCGTCGTACGAGATGACCTCGCGCCGCTGTACCGCGAACTCGCCGATGACCTCGCCGCGCGAGCCGTAGACGCGCGTGATCGTGCTCGGCGAGTAGTCGTCGAGGGCGGAGATCTGCGGGAGGTCCCCCGCATAGGCGAAGATGACGCCGCTCGCAATCCCGAGCAGGGCGGCGATGATGAAGAGCGCGATCAGACCGGCGCGTCGCGCGACCTTTACAACGTAGGTGGCCATCCTATCCTCGGCGAGCTTTCAACGATTTCAGGAACTCCGCGGGCGTTTCCACCCGGATCCCGTGACGCAGGGACGCAAGGAAATGGCGGCGGTTGTCGGTGACGATCACCTGGGCGCCGACCGACCGTGCAACTTCGGCGATGTGCGCGTCGTAGATGCGGCCGCCCGCGGTCCCATCCTGCGCGGCAGCTTCGAACAGCCGCGTGCGGTCGGCCGAAGGCAGGGCATGCACCGCCATGCGCGCGAACACCTCTTCCTCGAGCAGGTGAGCCGCATCAGCAGGGGAAAGCCGGTACTCCGGAGGCAAGCGCGTAGCGACCGAGTAAAACTCCAGGCAGCAGTGCCACGCCGTGCCTGCTGACGGCAGTCCCTTTTCGGCAACGGCATGCATGACGGATTGTGCCGGCGCGCTCTGCGGCCCGAAGTCGAGCAGTCCCGCGAGCAGCACGCTCGTGTCCAGGAACGTGGCGGCTACGGCCACCGGTTGCGCTCTTCCTCTACGAGCGCAGCGACATCGACGGTCGGGCGTGCATCGGTCGATGCAGTCGGACGCGCGACCAGGCGTCGTCCGACTTTCACGAGCCGCGGACCCGGTGCGACACGCTCGAGCCTGACCCCGAATTCGTCGACGGTGATGTCGAGCTCTGTGCTCGGCGCGAACCCCGCACGTTCGCGCACGCTAGCCGGGATAACCACGCGCCCTGCCTTATCGATGGTAGTTCGCATGGTATTAGATTGCCATAAATGGCCGGAATGCCAAAATGAAGTCCAATTCCGGCGATTCTGGCAATTCGCTAGCGCCCGCCGCCGCGTGGGACGGCGCGGCCCGTGGCCTGCCCTCCGCCGCGCTGGTGGCCACCGCCGCCGCCACTGCCGGCAGAGGGTGGAGGAGGCGGAGCCTGGCCGCTGTCCGATCCCTGACCGCGGCGATCGCCGCCTCCGGACGGAGGTCCCGGCGGCGGACCTTGGGGTCGATCTCCACCGGGCGCGTGACGCTCGTATCCACCCGACGGACGCGATTCGCTACCGGACCCGGCGGCGTCCGGTCTCCCGCGCGGCAGGGCCATGCCGCCGTAGACTGGCCGGCCCGCCTCCGCCCCTGCGGGGCTTCGGCGAGACGAGTCCGCCTCCGGTCCTTGCGGACTTCGCGGCGCTCCGTCCGCCGGTGGACGACGCCCGTACGGATTGTCCGTGCGGTACGCCGCTGAGTCTCCCGTCGCCCGCGGCGGCGGCGCGCTGTTCCCGTAGATCAGACCTGACGGCGTCCGCGTGCGGCCCGCGTCCGCCCCTGCGGGGCTTCGGCGAGACACGTAGGGATCATCGCGCGGCATCGCGCGACGGAGATCCGCCTCCGCCCCTCCGGGGCTTCGGCGGGACACGTCCGCATCCGCGCTTCGGGCGCTTCGGCGAGCCAAGTTCTGATCGTTGGACCGATCCTCCCGTGAGGGGACACCAGCGATCCCCGCGGCGCGGCGCTGATCGTCGGCGTTCGTTGACCTCGGCTCGACGGGTGTGCCGCGCCGGACCGCGTACGAGTCCCGCGATCTGTCGGCCGGCGCAGGCAGCGGTGCGACGCTGCTGCGCGGCTGTCCGACGATCACGCGCTGACCGCCAGCCGCCACGCGTGACGCCCCCGGTTCGAGATTCGTGTAAACGGTAGAAGGCGAGCGCCGCGGCGGCACCGTGCCGGCGACGCGAATCGGCGCTGACGATCGCGGCACCGCGTAGCCGGACGTTTCAGGCGCGCGATATCGCGGCTCGAATGTCCGCCACACGCGCGCGTCGAACCGATCGCCCGCCACGTAGTGGACGTTCACGTAGTCCACGCCGAAGTGACGACGGGGAATCACCGTCCACGCGCGCCACGGGTCGTAGCCCCGATTGAAGACGTTGATCTGAATGACGGGGCGATTGTTCCACCCGAGCGGGCACCAGCTGACGTAACCAGGCGCATACGCCCACGACACCCACGCCGGCGCCCACGTGCGCGCCGGGATCCAGAACCACGCGCCGGCAGAGAACCCCCAGCGGCCGAAGTGATGCGTCGGCCACGCAAACGGATCGAGCCCGACCCACGTCCATCCGTACGGGCGCAGCGTGACCCATCGTCCGCGGTAGTACGGACGCCAGTCGATCGAGACGCGGGGATACCATACGTAGCCGTACGTCGGCTGGTATTGCCACGAACCGTACTGATCGAACGACGCGGCATAGGGCCGCACTTCGTCGGGCAGATACTGCGCGGAGACGCCGAGCCGCTGATCACGGCGCGTCTCGGACCACCGGTCGAACGAATCCCATGCGGCGGAGTTGAACGCGTACGCATACGACGGCGCGGCATTCGCGCGCGCATACGCGCGCTCACCAGCGCGAAGCGGCGTCCGCCCGTCGTCGTTCACGAGTTCCGCGGCGCCGCGCAGCACCGCGAGCTCGATCTCACCGTCGCGCGTCGAATGCAGCACCGACAGTTTGTATTCGCCGGGCTGAAGAATCACCGCTGAGGCCGACGGCGCGTCGATGCGGTACGAGACGCGTCGATCGGGGCCCGGTATTGCCAGGCGAATCCGGCCGTCGAGCAGCCGCACGAGCTCGTCGGACTGGAAATCGACGGTGGTATTCGCGTCGAGATGGAGTGTGCTGCCGTCGGCAAACAGGATCTCAACGCGGCCTGCCTGCGTGCGGATGCGATCGCCCGCAAGGAGCGGCATGTTCGCGGGCGCGGCGTCCGGCTGCCCGTCGCGCTCGAGGACGGCCGATCCGTCGACGAACGACACGTGCGCCGGCGGATCCGCGGCGATGTTCTCTGGCGCGGCGCCGCTGTCCGGCGGCTGGGCCCAGGCGTACGCCGGCATCCAGAACGTGAAGAACGCGCACGCGAACACAAGATTCCTGAGAGATTGCGGGAAACCAAGAGGGCCGGTCATAACGACCTCAAGGGGGAGCTGGACCCCTTCGTAAAGCGCGGCGGCGGAACCGCCGTTGGCAGGCTGGCAACTGTGATTGTAGCACTCACTTAGAAGAAGTCCAGTGGAACAGCTTGACTCGTTTGCGCTCACATTTTATATTATGAACGTTATAAAGATTTGCCGCTCTACCTTAGGCGGCAGGACGTGAGGACAATTGGCATGAGCAAGATTATTGGTATCGACCTGGGGACCACCAACTCGGTTGTGGCCGTGATGGAAGGCGGAGAGCCGGTGGTGATCACCAATCCTGAAGGCAGCCGCATCACGCCTTCGGTCGTGGGGTTCACCAAGTCGGGCGAGCGCCTCGTCGGCCAGGTGGCGAAGCGCCAGGCGGTGACCAACCCGGAAAACACCGTCTTCTCCATCAAGCGCTTCATGGGACGCAAGTTCGATGAAGTGAACGAAGAGATGAAGATGGTGCCGTACTCCGTGGTGCGGGCTTCGAACGGCGACGTGCGCGTGAACGCCGGCGGTAAGGAGTTCTCGCCCCCCGAGATCTCCGCGATGATTCTTCAGAAGCTCAAGCAGGCGGCGGAGGAGTATCTGGGGCAGCCGGTGAAAAAGGCGGTCATCACCGTCCCGGCCTACTTCAACGACGCGCAGCGGCAGGCCACCAAGGATGCCGGCCAGATCGCCGGACTGGAAGTGATGCGCATCGTGAACGAGCCGACGGCGGCCGCGCTC
>Ga0137373_10001905_pt1 | contig 22739 bp, 30 predicted proteins | sample SagtaG_5_FD_104912 | JGI IMG/M metagenome (GOLD analysis project Ga0137373, IMG submission 104912) | Vadose zone soil microbial communities from Sagehorn Ranch, Mendocino, California, USA - Sage1_R_80_16 metaG | ecosystem: Environmental > Terrestrial > Soil > Vadose zone | place: USA... | reverse complement strand
TCGGGTTGTGCGCTGGGCCAGCGGTTGGTTCAGCTCCGGATGGACGTCAACAGAACAGTATCGCCAGCTAGGCCAACGTCTCGACGACCTGGCGACGGAGGCTGGCCGCGATCCACGCTCGATCGCACGCGCCACTGATCCATTCTGTTGCATTGCATCCGCGCGTGACGAGGCGTTTGAAATAGCGACGCCGTCGCTCGTCGAACGCTACGGCTCGCTCGAACGCGCGCTCGTGCTGTCAGCAGTCGGCTCGGCCGCCGACGTGCGCGGGCAACTGCGCCGATTGATTGAGTCAGGACTCGGCTATTTCGAACTGCGCTTCATCTGTCACACGATGGACTCGTATCTTGAAATGATTCAGCGCGTTGCAGACGATGTCGTGCCGTTGCTGCGGAGCTGACGCAATCCTTCACGACGCATTGACTGGTGGTGGCAGAGGAACCGTTACGACGCTTGAATGATCTTCATCTGCGCGTCCGTGTGCGTGGCCGGCGGCCCGTGCAAGGCCAGCGACGCGCCCAACATAAGCGACGCTATTGCGAGCCAGACTCGTGCCACGCGCAGACTCACTTGTGAATGCGACATCGATCAACCTCCATCTGCAAGACGCGGCCCTCACGTGCGACGAGTGAGGGCCGATATCCCGTTCGGGTTCCCTCGTATTTCGCGGACCACGGCGCGAACACCGAACACGAACCGTCTCCGAGCTGTGAACGGGGCGGCTCTACGCTACGGGATCGAGCCCAAGCGCCAGTCGCCCTGTAAAGCGATGCTGCCGCTTTGCTTGGAGCGGATGAAACTGAGCAGCGTGAATGTCGCGCAGCAACCGCTCGAGCCCCATGCTCCGGAACAGCCCCCCACCGCCCACGGTCTCGAGCGCCTTTTCGACGGCGAGCCGTAGGGACTCTGCCGCGATGGTCTTCCGAACAAAGATGGCGTTCGCCGTAGCCACTTCGGGCGCGAAGGTGTAGTCGGCGCAGAGTTCAACCATTTCCCGTACCGCCATCTGACCGGTAACGAGCGCATTGTCCATTTCGCCTACCAGGGACCAGACGTCGGGGTCATCTCGCTTTTTCGCAACCTGTTGCAGCGCCAGGTCGCGCGCTGCCTCCGCCACCCCCAGGTAGACAGACAACGGTAGCGAAGGCCCCCACGTTGCTGCTCTGCCATCACCAGCGACTTGTCGATCAACAGAGAGAGCAGGTCGAGGACGGCGTACGTTTCGATGCCGTGTCCGGCCCCGACGCTTTCGGCGGCCTCAAAGGTCCAGCCGCCCGCGAACACTGAAAGTCGCAGCAGCAGCGCCCGCTCCGGTTCCGATAGCAGGCCGTAGCTCCAATCCACTGTCGCCCGAAGCGTCCGCTGGCGGGGCACGGCGGTCCGTTGACCACCAGTCAGCAGTGCGAAACAGTCGTCCAACCGGGCGGCAATCTGCTCAAGCGACAGTACGTTGACCCGCGCCGCTGCCAACTCGATGGCCAGCGGGATACCGTCGAGACGCCGACATATCTCGCCCACCGCGTACGCATTCTGGTCGGTTATGGTGAAGCCCGACTGCACCACAATGGCACGTTCGAGGAACAGCCGCACGGCGTCGGAACTGGTCAAGAGCTCGAGCGACGGTTCAGCGACAGTCGGCGCTGGCGGGAGGCTGAGCGAGGGAACGCGCCATGTGATCTCGCCGCTCGAGCCCAGCACTTCACGACTGGTCGCCAGTACCCGCAGGCGGGGACATCCGCGCAGAAGCACCTCCGCCAGTTGCGCACACGCTGTTACCAGGTGCTCGCAATTGTCCAGTACGACAAGGCCCGACCGTGGTCGGAGGTAGTCGGTGAGGGCCTCGACGAACGAGTCGCCCGCTGCCTCCAGCAGGCCAAGAACGTTGGCGATCGTTTGAGGCACAAGTGCCGGGTCGCGCAACGGGGACAGGTCGACAAACCAGACGCCATCCGGATAGACGCTCAGCGAATCCTCTGCTACGCGCAGGGCGAGTCGTGTCTTGCCGCACCCGCCGGCACCCGTCAACGTAATCAGCCGCGATTCCGACGATGCCTCGGTCAGCAGGCGCGCGAGTTCTGCTACTTCGCGCATCCGCCCGATGAACCGCGTGACCTGAACGGGAAGATTGTTCGGAACAGCTGCCATCCCGCAAGCCTGCCTAGCTGTAGCGAACAGTCCGCATCAGATTGGCCGTCTCTACTTTATGCTGTTGTCCCTCGTTCTACAGGGTCGTTGCGTCGCCTCAGGCAGATAAGACCGTGGCGCGTAGCTGGTTTCCGGCGCAGAACCGGGCCACCAGCCGGTTTTAGTCGAGACAGCGCTGGGTTAGTTGGGATTGACCGCTCTCGGTCATCGACCTGCTTCAGGCCGCCTGTCGGATCGGCACTGAGCGGCTGATCCGGCGGAACTTGCTCGCGTGCGGACTGCTCGTTGGTGGCCGTGAAGAAGGCGCGATCGGCGGAGAGCACGGCTGCAACGCGAGCGAAACACCCCTGGTGGTGAGCCAGGCCCGTCGGCCGCTCCGGTGCATCTGATGGATGGATTGCCCGCCAGAGCTGCGTAGCGTGTGACCAGTCCACCATCAACCTCCTCGAGAACGATCTTGCGACCGAACTCAGCCGGCACGTGCGCTTTGCCACGCTGCACGATCGCTGTGTGCGGTTCGAACAAACTGACCAGCTTCGCCGACGCGGGCATGCGTTCAACAGCGTGGTGTTGGCGTTTCCAGAGCACCTGAGGAACATGATCAACGGGCACAGCTGTTGTCGCGCACCACCAGGCCTGGTCCACTCGCTCCGGCCAGCAATCGCCGTTTCGGATTCGCTCCTCCGTGGTGGCAGTTACGTAGGCGACCTGCACAGACCGCGCGATACACACGTGCTCGTCCTGACCAGCGGAAGCGTCGAAGACACGTCGCTCGTTCCAGCAGGCCGAGGCGGCGCAATCGCTTACGTGTTGGAGGCTCGCGGTTCTGGCAAGCGCTCTGAAAGGATCACCGTCGACTGCACCTTTGGCTGAAGCCTTGGAGCCGTAACCCACTGGGTCACTCAGATTGAAGTGTCACTCGCGTCGATGGGTGCGGCGGTCACGATTTCGAAGACCGGCTGACGGTCCGCAAGGGCCGCGAACTGCTCGAGGGAGGCATCGGCGGAGAGGCCAAACGCACCCATACCGCCGCGTTCAGCGGCGAACGCGCGCAGAATGGGCGCTCGGTTATCAGCGGCCAACTCTGAGACGGTGATGCGCTCCGCACGATGGCCCTTGGTCAGGACAGCCCAGCCGCTTGCACGCAGGTTCTTGACCCAGTCAGCCTGAGCCCAGCCGGCGACGATCCAGCGCCGCTGATCGAACTCCACCGGCGAGACTGGTGTCGACCGTAGCTCGCCGCTGCTGCGGCCCGGGACCGACAGCATATGCACTGGCCCCATGCCTGCGGTCAGAGTCGGGTCCGCCTTCAATCGGGCATTGAGCGCGACGAGGTCGGCGGGCAATTCAGGTCTAGTCATCGAGCAGCTCTACGGACATGTCCGGTTATACCAGCCACGGGACTCACCTGAGCGGGTACAGAATCCGGTATCGACCCGAGGCCGATGCTTGATCGCTCATGCGTCGGCCTCAACGATCGCGACTGTAGCGCCACGCACGAGACGACGTAGCTGCTCCACACACCCGCCGCACAGTGAGGTCGATCCGAAGCGCACGAATCGCGTGACCGGTCCGCCCCGCCCCGCCTTGAGCGCATCGAACCCGCGGCCGCAGCGTGAGCATCGACGCGGCAATGCGCGGTGGCCCACGATCTGCTCGGCCAATCGCCGGTGGGTCATGGACCGATCGACTGCCGGTGATACCGCGATGGGCACCTGCTTTGGTCGCCCGACCGGCTCTGCCAGGTAGACAAGCGCACGCGGGTCCCCATCGGCTGGTCGGTCCAGCACCAGGTGAATGGGCTCGAGCACGGGTCGGAGCATGCCTCACCCGACTGGCCCGTTGTCCAGAGATCGTGCCGGTTTACCGGCGATCGTTAACGTACGGCTGACCTTGCCTTAATCGGCACGCTGGCACGCTGAAAACATGATGAATTTGAGCTCGCTGCGCGTGGTGGACTGGATCGAGGGAGCGGTCAACCTGCGCGACTTCGGCGGCTACCCGACCAGTGAGGGCCGACAGGTTCGCTCGGGGATCCTGTTTCGCTCGGGCAGCACCCACGCCATCGCCTCTGCCGGGCTCGCGCGCGCAGCGTATGGGCGGATGCGCTCGACCGAGTCCATCACCAGCGGAGTCCGAATACCGCGGTGCAGCTGAGCGCCGCCACGATCGCCACGGCACTCGCCAATGAGCCGAGGCCAAGCGCCAGCCCGATCTGCAACAGGACGACGCCCGACAGCACGCAACCAAGCGCGGCGAAGCAGATTAGCCGGACCGCCGCCCACGGCTCAGCCACTGAAGAGATAGCCGACTCCGCGCACCGTCTCGATACGCGTGGGAGCGGCGGGATTGGGCTCGATCTTGCCGCGCAGCCAGCGGACGTGCACGTCGACCGTGCGCGTGTCACCGGCGAACTCGTAGCCCCATACGTTGCGCAGCAGCCGCTCGCGTGTAAGCACCTGTCCAACGTGGCGCAGGAAGTACGCGAGCAAGTCGAACTCGCGCGGTTTCAGATGCAGTGGCTGGCCGCGGAACACGGCGCGGTGCGCGGCCACGTCCACTTGCACATCCCCCGAGGTGAACTGGAACGACTGATCGGCGGGCACCGTGCTCATTTCAGATCGCCGCAGCAACGCCTTGACCCGCGCCATCAGCTCGTGCATGCTGAACGGTTTCGTCATGTAATCGTCGGCGCCGACCTCGAGTCCCACGACCTTGTCGACTTCCGCGTCGCGCGCCGTCAGCACCAGGATTGGCACGCGCCGAACGGCCGGCATGACCACCTCGCGCCGAATGTGCCGACACACTTCCAGCCCATCCATGCCGGGCAACATGAGGTCCAGCAGCATCAGGTCGGGCGGGTTCTCGCGCACCATCTCCAGCGCTCGCTTGCCGTCGGTGCACAGCCGCACCTCATGGCCTGCCCGGCTGAGGTTGTATCGAAGGGTACGGAGCAGGGACTGCTCGTCTTCGACCACCAACAAGTTGGCCATGGCTACAGCACCGCTGGGCCCCTCGAGAACTCTTGCATCCGCCCGGTCGCCACAAAGACCACGCGCTCGCAAATGTTCTGGACACGATCGCCGACGCGCTCCAGGTTGTGTGCCACCCAGACGAGGTGGGTCGCCTGATCGATGCAGCGCGGATTGGCCAGCATCATCATCAGCAGCTCGCGATAGACCTGCTGGTACAGCGCGTCCACTTCATCGTCCTGCTTAGCAATCTGCTCGGCCGCGGCGACGTCCCGCGCAATGAATGCGTCAAGTGAGCGGCGCAGCATGCTCGCGTCGAGCTCGGCCATGCGTGGGATGTCGATCAGCGGCTTGATGAGCGGCTCCTCACCAATCTGAATACAGATGTGCGCGATCCCAGCGGCGTAATCGCCCATGCGTTCGAGATCCGTCACGATGTGCACGATGGCGGCGAGCCGCCGCAGATCGGAGGCCATCGGCTGCTGGGTGGCAATCAACAGCAGGGCCGCTTCTTCGATCTCGAACCGCTTGCGATTGATCAGCACGTCCTCGGACTCGATGACGTGCGCAGTGGCGGTGTCGCGGTCGCGTAGAGCGTCAACCGCGCGGAGAATGGCCTTCTCGACCATGCTCCCGAGCACGAGCACCTCGTCCTGAAGCCGCTCCAGCTCCCTATGAAAGTTGGACCGCATCAGGCGTTCGTTGGCGGGTAAAGCGTCGGTCATAGCTTTATCCGAACCGTCCTGTGATGTAGTCCTCGGTGCGGCTTTCCGACGGGTTGGTGAAGATCTTTGAGGTCGGTCCGAATTCGATCAGGTGACCGATGCGGTCCTCCTCGGCCAGCATGAACGCGGTGTAGTCACTGACCCGCGACGCTTGCTGCATGTTGTGGGTGACGATGGCGATCGTGTACTCCTTCTTCAGCTCCGCCATCAGCTCTTCGATGCGGTAAGTGGCGATGGGGTCGAGCGCACTGCACGGCTCGTCCATCAGGATCACCGTCGGCTCGATTGCTAGCGTGCGAGCGATGCACAACCGCTGCTGCTGACCTCCCGACAACGAGATACCCGAGGACCGCTTCCATACGTCCTTGACCTCGTCCCACAAAGCCGCCTGGTGCAGCGCTCGTTCGGCGATGTCCTCGAGCGCACGGTTGGAGTAACCACCCTCGAGCCGTAAGCCAGCGACGACGTTCTCGAAGATGGTCATCATCGGGAACGGGTTCGGCTTCTGGAACACCATGCCGACCACCCGCCGTACCCGGACAGGATCTACGTTTGGGGCGTAGATGTCCTGACCGTTCAGTTCCACGGTGCCCGAAGCGCGCGCCCCACGGATAACCTCGTGCATGCGGTTGAGGCAGCGGATGAACGTGCTCTTGCCGCAGCCGGAGGGTCCGATGATGGCCGTGATGCGATTGACCGCGATCTCCAACGAGACGTTTCCTATAGCCTGGCGAGTCCCATACCAGGCACTCACGTCGCGTGCGCACATGCCCGCCGCGGCCTCCTCCGCAGGCGTCGACCGCGACGGCGGCGCTACAAGGCTAGTGAGCACGACTCCTCCGGGCGATCGTCCAGCGCGTAAGTGCGCTGAGCACGCCGATCAAGGTGATGAGCACGAGCGCCCCACCCCACGCTTTGGCCTGCCAATCGGGGTACGGTGAGCGGGCGTAGTTGTAGATCTGGATCGGCAGCGCCGCTGTTGGCTGCAGCAGGTCGAGGTTGAAGAACTGATTACCCAGGGCGGTGAGGAGCAGCGGCGCCGTTTCTCCTCCCGCGCGGGCCAGGGATAGGACGACAGCCGTGATAACGCCCGCCTGAGCCGTGGGCAGCACCACGCGGAGAATGGTCTTCCAACGCGGAATGCCCAGCGCAAGGCTGGCTTCCCGTAGTGGATCGGGCACGATGCGAAGGGTCTCCTCAACCGTACGTGTCAGGATGGGGATCATGATGATCGCCAGCGCCACGCCGCCCGCGAGGCCGCTGTACTGGCCGACCACATTGCGCACCAGCCACGCCCAGACGAACACGCCGATCACGATCGAGGGAAGTCCTGCGATCAGATCGATGGTGAAGCTGATCACCCGCGCGAGGCTGCCGCGGCCGTACTCCGACAGGTAAATGGCCGTAGCCACCCCAACAGGAATGCCGATCACGCCCGCGACCGCGAGCATCTCCAGCGTGCCCAGAATGGCCGGCGCCACCCCGCCGCCTGCTTCACCCGGCGGCAGTGGCCGCTCGGTGAAAAACGCCGGGTTGAGCGACGGCAGGCCTTGAACGAGGACGTGGCCGAGGATGATCAACAGCACCGCCACCGCTCCCGCCGCGCTGAGCACCACCAGCCCTGCTGCGAGCCCGTTGGTGGTACGACGCCGCAGCCAGCCACGCGTTGGCACGCCCGCCAGTCCGACTGAACGCGACGCGATCATGCGGTCGGCCGAGGCCCGCGGGCCACGCTCCACACCAGCAGCCGCGCGAGAATGTTCATAGCCGCCGCCACTGCCAGCAGCACCAGTGCGACAGCCACGATCGCGCTGAAGTAGATCTCCTTGTCGGCTTCCGTGAACTGGTTGGCGATGGCGCTGGCCATCGTGTAACCAGGCGTAAACAGCGACGCGCGGATCTGCGTCGAGCTGTTGCCAATGACCATCGTCACCGCCATCGTCTCGCCGAGTGCGCGGGCCAGCCCGAGGATGGCCGCGCCGACGATGCCGCTGCGTGCGTACGGCAGCACCGCCTTCCGAATGGTCTCCCACTTCGTCGCCCCCAGGGCGAGCATGCCCTCGCGCTGAGTGTCAGGCACCGCGCGCAGGATCTCACGCGAGACCGCGGTGATCGTGGGCAGGATCATGATCGACAGGATCACGCCGGCCACCAGCAGGTCGCGCCCCACCGCCGGGCCACTGAACAGTGCGCCGACCACCGGCAGCGGACCGACCGCGCTCTTGAGAAAGGGCTCGATCGCGCCGCGCATCAGCGGGGCCAGGATGAAGAAGCCCCACAGGCCGTAGATGATGCTCGGGATCGCCGCCAGCAACTCGATCAGGAATGACACTGGCGCGCGCATCCATAGCGGGGCGTATTCCGCAATAAACAGCGCGCAGCCGACGCCGACCGGCGCAGCCAACAGCAGCGCAATCAAGGAGGTAACGACGGTGCCGTACATGTACGCGGCCGCGCCGAACTTCTCCTGCACGGGATCCCAGGTGGTCTGCGTCAGGAATGCGCCACCAAACCGCAGGAAGGCTGGCAACGCATCCAGCAACAGCAGCACGATGATCCCGATCAGCAGCAGCGGCACGCACGCGGCGATGGCACTGACCACTGCTTCGAACACGCGGTCGCCGCGATTGCCACCACTGCCAAGTACCCCCAGCGGAGCCGCCCGATCGGCGGGCGCCCGCACCAACGACGCCATCCTGGGTCCCGACCTAGCTCAGCGCCCTGGGAACGCGGGCTTGTCGTTGCTGGTGATCTGCTTGATGAACTGCTCGCTCTTGGCGTTCAGTGCCTCGGGCACTGTCGCGTAGGCGAGATCCTTGTTGAACTTCTGGGCCTCGTGCGTCGCCCACCACGCCAGCCGCGTGAGCGCTACCGCCTTCGGCTGATCCGGGATGTTCTTGTAGAGCAGCAGCCAGGTCGCTGTGGAGATCGGGTACGAGCCGTCGCCCGGCGCATCGACGATGCTAAAGCGCAGGTCCGCGGGGATGTTGCCGGCGCTGGCGGCTGCGGCCCCGGTCACCGAATCCAGCGACGGCTCGATAAACTTGCCAGCCTTGTTCTTGACCATGCCGTAGCCCATGTTGTTCTGGACGGCGTAGATCAACTCGACGTAGCCGATCGAGTTCGGGTTCTGCTGCACCTCGCCGGCGACGCCCGAGTTACCGCTGCCACCCAGCCCCGTCGGCCAGTTCACGGACGTTGCCTTGCCGACCTTCTGCTGCCACTCGGGGCTGACCGTGCTCAGGTAATCGGTGAAGCCGAACGTCGTGCCAGAGCCATCGGAGCGATGTACGACGACGATGTCTTCGTTCAGGTTGGCCAGATCCGGGTTGTCGGCGAGCAGCTTGGGGTCGTTCCACTTCTGAATGGTGCCCAGGAAGATCCCCTCAAGCGTCTCACCCGTGAACTTCAGCTTGGACTTCACCGTCGGCAGGTTGTACGTGGGCACGATCGCGCCCAGCGCGGTCGGGATGTGGTAGAGCTCGCCGCCCTTGGCGCCGGCGAGCTGCTCATCGGTCATTGGCGCGTCACTGGCGCCAAAGTCGACCGTCTGGTCCTGGATGCCCTTGATGCCGCCACCCGAGCCAATCGCCTGATAGTTGACCTGCACCTGGGTGACGTTGACGTATTCGCTGAACCACTTCTGATAGAGCGGCGCTGGGAAGGTGGCGCCGGCGCCATTCAGCGACTTGGCCTCGTCGGCCAACGGCCCACTAACAGAGATCGCAACCGCCGGCGCCGCCGCGGTGGTAGCTGGCGCGGCCGGCGCGGTGGTCGGCGCGGCCGCTGCCGCGGTGGTGGGCTTGGCTGGCGCCGCGGGAGCGCTGGTCGGCGCGGGCGGCTGGGTCCCCGGCCCGCATGCAGTCGCCAGAAGAACAAGGGCGCTGACGAAAGCTACCGATCGTGTACGGAAACTCATATGTCCCGGACACGCTAGCCCGAGGCGGGTAAGCGCAACCTTAACGCGTGTTAACGGGACCCGGCCGGCGTGTTAGCAATCGGTGTTAATACCGCTCGAAGCCAGCATCGCACAGGTTGTTGCACGAGCCCCGGACATTGACGTCGCGTATGTGATGCCCTTGCACGTCCATCGGCGGTTCTCGACGCACGGCGTGGGTCCATTCACACCCAAACACGCCGGCGTGAGCTGCACCTCCTGCTGCATGCGATGGCGCCCGAGCGAAAAAGAGGTGCTGAAGAACAGCTGCCGTTGTCATTGATTGACTAACAGTTCAACCAAAGACACCTTGATAGGATGCAGAGGTGTCGCCGCGCTCGGCCGCAGCCAATCAACAGATAAAAGACGCCCGCAGAGAAGCCTTACTCGTCGCTGCGCGGCGGGTGTTTGCCCGGAACGGGCTCGCCGCGACGCGTGTCAGCGACATCGCGGCTGAAGGGCACGTCAGCCAGGGCCTCGTGTACCACTACTTCCCAAACAAGGAAGCCTTGTTCACAGAGATCGTCGAAGAGGCGCTGCGCCAGACAGCCGCGCTGGCAGCCACAGCGCTGCAGCAGCCCGCAACCGCGTGGCAGCGTCTCGAGTACCTGTGCGGCCAAATGCTCGACGGGGTGCGTGAGGAGCCCGACTACGTACTGGTGATCCTCCAGGCCTTCACGAGCGCGGCGGCGCCAGAGCGGGCACGTGCGGCAGTCGCCGAATACGGACGCCAGACCTTCACCCACATCGTCGCGTTGATTGCGGAAGGCCAGGCCGAACGCTCAGTCGGCTCCGGCAATCCAGCCGACCTGGCGACCGCGTTCACTGCCTGCATTCAGGGCATCGCGCTGGCACGACTTCAGGGCAACTCGGGTGACGAGGGGTTTCCGCGCGCGGAGACGATCCTGCGACTGCTTCGGGCTCCATAACTAACGTCCTCGGGCGTGCCGAGCGCTTGACAACGTACCGGACTGGCTATAGGAAAATACCCGCTAAGCGTTACGTCTAGTCTGACTGTCCTTTTGTGGAGCGACGACACGTGCCAAAGTTGAGCCGAGGCATGCACCAGGGGAGGCAAAGTGTCGGGGCCTGCACTCTGAGGCTGCCTGGTGTTAGGTACACGTGCCGTTCGAAGTCACGGTCCGGGTCCGCTGAGAGGCAGGAAAACACCGTCCCCCTTCCTTTTCATCGTGAGCTCCAGACTGTGCGAACTCACCGCGCCGGCGTGCCCCGCCGCTCCTTTCTAGGTCCAGTTGATGCGTTGCTGGAGCAGGGCTTGTTCGGCAGGGTTCGAGGTGAGTTCGAGAGCACGCTGATCGGCGGCGCGGGCTTGGTGCGGGTGGCCGAGTGCACGGAGGAACTCGGCGCGCGTGGCGTGATAAAGGTGATACAGGTCGAGTTCGCAGGCGAGCGCGTCGAGCTCGACCAGCGCGGCCTGCGCTCCGGCCACATAGCGCAGGGCAATCGCCCGGTGCAGGCGGGTGATGGGCGACGGCGCCAGGTGCAACAGCATGTCGTAGAGCAGCAGGATCTGCTCCCAGTCGGTGTCATCCCAGTGGCGAGCTTGTGTGTGACAGGCAACGATGGCGGCCTGGACTTGGTACGGGCCGGGTCGGTGCTGTTGTGCCGCGCGCTCGAGGAGGCGGGTCGCGTCTTCGATTAATCGGCGGTTCCAGCGGGAGCGGTCCTGGTGTTCCAGCAGGACCAGGCCACCGTGAGCATCGAACCGCGCGTCGGCTCGGGCGCGGTGGAGCCGGATGAGGGCAAGGAGCCCGGCGATCTCCGGTTCCGTCGGCATTAACTGGTGAAGTTGTTCGGTGAGCCACTCCGCATCGTCAAGGAGGTCGCGCGACTCGGTCTGGCGCGCGGTGGGCAGGTAGCCTTCGTTCAAGAGCAGGTAGATCACCGCGAGGACTTGCGTGAGGCGCGTACTGAGCTCGTCAGGGTCAGGGATCCGGTAGGGGATGCCTGCGTCGGTGATCTTTCGCTTGGCTCGGGTGATGCGTTGGGCAACAGTGGTCTCCGGCACGACGAAGGCGCGGGCGATCTGCGCGGTCGTGAAGCCGCACACGACTCTCAGTGTGAGCGCGATCTGTGCTGGTCGGGGCAGCGCCGGGTGACAGCAGGTGAAGATCAGGCGTAGCCGGTCGTCGGCCTCGGGCTGGACCGGCCACTGCACACGGGCCAGCTTGGCGCGGTAGTTGTCCTGACGGCGCAGGACATCGAGGCCTCGATTGCGCGCGACGGTGAAAAGCCATGCATCTGGTCGAGTCGGGATCCCGTCAATCGGCCATCGTTGCAGCGCCATCAAGACCGCATCCTGGACGAGGTCTTCAGCCGTGTCGAAGTCACCAGTCACGCGCACCAGCACGGCGGCCAACCGTCCGGCGTAGTCGCGCACGACACGCGCCAGCTCGGCGTGCGAGCTGGCCGTGTCGGTTTCGGCCGAAGGTCGACTGGGAAGGCTCATGCTTCGAGTGGGCGTATCTCCACAAGGGGGCAGCCGGGCCAGGTGCTGACCATTTTCAGAGCCTCGTCGAGGTCGGCGACTTCGATTTCGGTGTAGCCACTGACCACCTCCTTGCCTTCGACGAACGGGCCGTCGGTTATGACTGGCTCGGACCCGCTGTTCAGCCGCACGGTCGTGGCGGTGTACGCGGGACTCAGCTTGTTGCCTCCACGAATCTTGCCCGCGTGGTCGGCCATCCATTTGCCAGCCAGTGTGTAGGCCCGGTCCCGTTCTGGCTGGCTCATCGCCGCCAGGTCACGCTCGAACTGCTCGGTCTCAACGAACAATAGGACGAATTTCACCTCAAGGCCTCCTCGAAACGAATATTGCTCGCGCGGTCACCGGCTGCCTTGCCTGCCCGGCCAAGATAACCGAGCGAGTCCGCTCGACAGCATCGGCTGACGGGCTCAGCTCCGGACCAGGTTGTCACGTGCCCACGCGGAACGAGCCGCAGCCGCTCTTGGCCCCAAGTGACGTGTCCGGCCACGTCACGAAGCGTCCACAGGGGGCAGTCAGGACGGCGCATCCCAACGCTCAGTTGGCACCATCGTGAGGACAGCGTCGAAGCTGTCCCGTGTTCGCCGACGGCACTCCATCATGTGCACGGCTACGCTCCGTGCTGGAGTGCCGCCATGCGCCGCATCATCTCGTCGGAGGCCACGTCCTCGACGTGAGTAGCGATCGTCCATCCGTGACCGAACGGATCCACGATGAAGCCATCCCGGTCGCCGTAGAACTGGTCCTGCGGGGGCCGCCGGAGCGTGGCGCCGAGTTTCACGGCCCGCGCGATCACGGCGTCGACGTCCTCGACGTAGATGAAGAGAAACGTCGGCGTGCCGTCGAGGCCACCTGGAGGTGGTGCCTTGGTGCCCATGGACGGCGATGCGTCTTCGACGATGACGATCGAGTCGCCAATTTGGATCTCGGCGTGGGCGATCGTTTCCTCAGGTCCGGGCGCCCGCATGCGCTCGGTCGCGCCGAACACCTCGATGTAGAAGTTGAGGGCCTCGACGCCGCCGTCGACGACGAGGGCCGGGGTGACCCGGCGGTACCTGTCCGGGATCGGCTTGGGTTTGCTCAGGGACATGTGATTCCTTTCCTTGTCGAGTTCCGCTTTGCTGGCGGAGGCATTCGTCCTCCTACCGATAAGACGACCGGCGGATGCGCCGATACGACATTGCGCCAGGTTTTCTGCGGCGCCGCGGCCGGGTTCACACCCCTGTTACTGCGGCATCAAGATGTGCGCGCTCGGCATGTCGACCCGAAGCGCGCGCCGCTGCAGTTGACGGTGGCGTGATGCTCTGCCTTCTAACGGCGCCGTAACCGGGTCTGTACTCGGGCGAGCTAGGGCTGATCAGTAGGCCTCGGCGCGCGCTCCTTCCTCGGTGTTCGACGATGCGGCGAGTTGGCGATTGGCATCAGCGTGGGGGAAACCGCCGACGGAGTCTTCGCGACTGCCTTCGTGGGGATGACTTTGCAGATCCCTGCGGCGTCGCAGTCGGCGGGGTCGACCAACGCGCCTTGCTTCGCCAGTTGCGTGAGCTCCCTTTCCATTCGCTGCAGGTCGCGGATGCGTGTCATGACCTCGGCGCGATGCCGGTCGATGAGGTCCACTACGTGCTGACACGGCGCGGAGCCACCATCTCGAATGGCAATCACCTCGCGAATTTCTGACAGCGACAAGCCCACCGCTTGAGCAGCACGGATGAACGCAAGTCGGGGCAGCACGTTCGCGTCGTAAGCGCGATAGCCCGATTGTGTTCGGTGCGGCGCTGGCAGCATGCCGGCTTTCTCGTAGTAGCGGAGCGCAGTGGGAGCTAGCCCGCTCTGCTTGGCCAGCTCACCGATCCGCATGTCGGCGACCGCATGGTCCTTGACCTTAGAGCGCACTCTAATCTCTACCATCTTTGAAAGGGCATTCGCCAAGAGGCATAACGGCAATGGATTAAGGAGCGGCTGGTGAACGAGGCGGTAGACAGCGCGTTGATCGAGGATGTTCGATCGGCAGCCACTGCCTCTGCGCTCACGCGCGCTGCCTTCCACGCCATCCTGGACGGCCGCGCCTTGTCTCGAGCTCAGTTTTCCTCGAGGAGCTTGCCACTCGCTTCGATGGCCAGGCTGAGCGCTTCGCTGGATAGTCATGTACCCCGATGGCTGCCGATCCGGTGGTGCCAGTACACGGCGGCGGCCGCACCGGCTCATTCGATGACGTGATTGGCAGATGGCGCGAATTAGATGGGTGCGATCCGGCCGGTTCTTCGTCGCTCAGAGGCGCCGTCGCCAGCAGCACATGGCGGTGTCAAGCCGGAGCAGAGGTCAGATCGATCGTCATGGAGGGAGTCGGCCACACCTGGCCCGGTATTCCGCTCAGTGGCGTGGCGTGCGGGCCAGCCGCATCGATCGATGCGACAGCAGTCATCGCGGAGTTCTTTGCCGCACACCGGCGTGCCGATGGCGTCAGCTGATCAACCGCGCTTGGCCGACTGAGCACCCCGCGCCTCGAGCCAACTCACAACTTCATTGGCATTGCTCCGACGCGCAGCATCGAGTGGCGTAAGCCCATCCCATGGCGTTATCCAGTTCAGGTCCGCACCACGATCGAGGAGATACTCGGCGGCGGCGCGCTGACCGCCGTGGCACGCACACCAGAACGCGATGGTCACGTCGCTTAGCTGGACCGCAGCGCCTCCCCATGGGAAGCGTGCTGGTGGGCGGCCGTCAGCGAAGTACTGCTCAATCCGATCCATCAGACCGAGAGCGGCGGCGTGCCAGATCGCCGTCCGCGCCCCGCGCTCGACCAGGCGCCGCGCCGCGTTCCACTGGCCAAATCCGACAGCGTCGTCCAATGGTGTGCCGCCGGCAATCACCGCGCCGGGCGCCTCGATATCCGCACCAGCGTCGAGCAGTGCATCGAGCGCTTCTACATCGTCGCTGCTGGCAGGGCCATGCAGAGGCGTCTCCGCGTGTGGCCCAGCACATGGCGCATTAACGTCGGCACCAGCGGCAACGAGCGCCGCAATCGTTTGTCCCACATTGGGAAAGTGGCCGGGCCAGTCGACAGCCGCGCCAATCAGCGGATACAAAAAAGGCTGCTTGATCCCTTTGGCGCGCCGCGTGATCGTCGCGTTGGCCAAGCCTGGGTTCTCGGCGAGCATTCGCTGCAGCTTCACGAGATCACCGCGGCGGATGGCGCTGATCACGTCGCGCGCTAGCGGTTCGTCTTCAAAAAGGGTCAGCACTCGATTTGAACTGTGATCTTGGTTTAGCTATGCCTCTGCCAATACCAGGTCGTGCTCAGACCGCTCTATCTGGCCAGCGAGGAACTGCCGCTGATAGAGCGCTGCGTAGAGCCCACCCTGTCGAACAAGCTCCTCGTTCCTGCCGCGCTCGACCAGCCTGCCGCGGTCGAAGACCAGGATGAGGTCAGCAGCGAGAACGGTCGAGAGACGGTGGGCGATCACGAAAGAGGCCACCTGCAAGCGAGGGCGCGACGCCCGCGCCGACCAGCACTGCAAGAGGCTCAACGCCGCGGGTTGGGTCACCCAGTTAAATCGATCACGCTCTTGGTCACCGAGATACCACATCGGGCCACCCTACACGCGCGATGCAAAGTAATCGACCAGCCCGCGCGAGTAATAGTCCTCCCAACGGTCGGCCGGCGCCTCGCGAACGTACTGCTTGTCTAGGGACACCAACAGGTGCGTGAGCTCACTCCGCACGGGCTTCGTAGCCAGCAGCTCTGGTAGGCGCGACAGGTTGACGAGCCAATCGCTGTACCAGGTAGCCCAATCTGGGTCGTCGCCGTCGGTAATTGCATATACGCGGTGGTGCGTTTCGGCGGCCTCGTGCAGAAGCTCGCTGACTTGCCCTCGCAGGTCGGCCATGATGGCCGAAGCACTATACCTTGACCTGTAGGCGGAGATTCACATGTTGCTCGAGGCACGCCGAGCTGCCAACGTCCGCGCGTCCTTCGGTAGCGACAAAGCGGTGGTCGTCGGTCATCAGCGTGGCCAGACGATCGAGGTAACGATCGTCGATCGCCGTGTTGAACTGCAGCGTAACGCTCTGGAGTTCCACAACCAGCATCTACCGCCCCGCGCCACGCGCTCCCGCCATCCCATTCGCCAGGCTAGTGGACCGTTCTAGTTACGAAGCCAGGAGCTCTAATTCGTGAGCCACGCGACCGCGTCGCGGCGTCTCGCGAAGTACGCCGTCGGATACGTTGCGGGTCCTTCGGCGGCGGGCAGCGCGCCGATCATTGGCATGCCGTCGGGCATGTGGAAGGCGAATTTGCGGACGCCCGAAGCGTTGTAGCGCGGAACGATATGGGCGTCCCGCCACTGCGCGTTCATGTGCGCTGGATTGAGCAAGAAGCGGGTCGCGTCGACGAGGATGCCTGGCCTCCGCACGGCCTCGACCTGCTTGGCAAACGTCATCAGCCATGTCTCGAAGTCAGTCTGAGACATGCTCTCCGTGGTGTCGTACCAGCGGATCTCGACGATGCCATCGTCCGGGCGATCGATAACCTCGCCCCAGCGGTCCTCGTACAGCTGCGTTGCGCGCGTCATGACAGCCCCCCTGGTGAATCTGGTGGTGCGGCGTCGATGCCGAGGCGAACGTCGCTCTCAACAAAGGCTTTCAGGCGCGTCGCCACGAGGTCGCGCCAGCCATGTTCGAACTGCTCCGCCAGCTCCGCGTCGATCGCTCCAAAGGCTCGGAACGAAAACCCGAGCGTGGTCGAGCGCCCATGCTCGGTCAGCGCGAATTCGGCCACGCCATGGGCGAGGCCCAGGTGAAACGGCCCGCTGAGTTGCAGAAACCGATCCTGCCCGAAGAGCTCGGCGCTAGCCCGGGCCCCGCGATTCAGGCCATCTACGAACGGCTCCTCGCTCTATCGTGAGAGCGATACCTCGCACGGGTGTTCGACATGACTGGCGTCACATAGTCGGCGGAGGTTGTCGAGCGCGAGCAGGCGGATGCCACGGAACTTGCGTCGCATCACGACAACGCTGAGCATCGTGGCCAGCAGGTTGCGCGGCCGGTAGTAGCTTGCGTTGCGCACGAGCGTGGTGCCGTCGCTGCGCGGCTCGAGCGTGAACGAAAAGCCCATATCGTCAAACAGGCGTCCGAAACCGAGTGTGTCGGCGACCAGCCGCCACGCAATACGACGGCGTGCGTCGTATTCCACGCAGCGTTCCCTGACTGTGCCACGTTTGCCTTCGAACTCCACCTCGCATGTGCGCTCGGCGTCCAGCACTTCGAGCGCGCCGGTTGTGGTCTTCACGATGGGCATCCATTCTGGAAGCCGCGGGCCCTCTTCAAGGAGGGCCCAGATGCGCTCCGCGGGAGCATCGATGACGACCGCGTCTGAGCCCTGGATGGTCCAGTGCATGGTTCAAACCTCCTGCTGACGTGGTGCCTGCTGGCCGAGCAGGTAGCGAACATAGGTCCGAAAGTGCTCGAGGTGGGCCTCGACCACATCGGGATCGGCACTCGTCTTGGCCAGGATGAGTGCGCCCTCGACGACGGCAACCAAGTGCAACCCAAGGCCATGAGGGTTGAATGCAGCGTTCGGTGCATAGGCCGCTTTGGCGGCCGCAAGATGCTCGGCGAACGATGTCGCCCAGCCTGCAAAGATGGCGTGGCAAGCCTCGCGCACAGCCGCCTGGGACGAGGCACGCTCTTGCGCGAACGCGCCGACCAGGCAGCCGTGGCGCAGCACCGACGAGCGGCAGACCTGGATCGTGAAGTCGATGTAGCCGTCCACGCGCGCTAGGGAGTCGGGCTCCGCGTGGAACGGCGCGGCACCAAACGCGAGGCCGAGGTCGGCGCCGAAGCTCAGCAGCGCCGCGGTGCTGAGCGCGTCTTTCGACTCGAAATAATGAAAGAAGGAACCTTTGGTGACGCCGGCCGCCGCGCAGATGTCCGCCACGCCGGTGGCTGCGAAGCCGTCGCGCAGCATGAGCTCGCGCGCGGCCTCGAGCAGGCGCTGACGGACGACTGGGTGTTCGGCGGCTCGCCTTGGCATTTGTTAGACCAACCGGTTGGTATATTATTCGGGCTTCGAGTCGTGTGCAACTCCGAAGCGGGCAGCGCCGGCGGGGCGCCCTACGCCACCGTGCCGCCGCGCAGCCAGAGGAGACGTTGATGTGGCAATGTCGCAATTTCGCACTTCACGCACATGGTCTGGTCGCGGTCGTCGGGGCTGGCCTACAGTGACCCAGTCCCACGAGTCCCATCGCGCGCCTCGTCGAGCAAAACGATGACCTTGTCGGCACCAGGCGCGCCGCAGCGTCGGCCGCCCGCAAGGTGTCGGCAGACGCCACAACGAGGCGAGCAAGGAAGCGCCACATTCTCTGTAAATTCGATCTCCATTGTCCCGCCGCACTTGTACGCTTCGGCTAGAACGAACAGGATCAGAGCGTGTGCGCCCGCATCTGGCTCATAGCCCTCAATGGCCGCCGGCAGTAAAACATCAACGACCAGGTGGTGCCCGTCTCGATGGTGCCGAACCACCACCGCTCCGAAGAGCACGTCCTGGATGCAATACCGGTAAGGGCGCCAGTCGTGGTTGCGCGGTACTGTCCCGCCCTTGCCGTGGTCGTACTCGTAGCGCTCTTGGTATGCGTGTACGTGCTTCTCCAGGACAGAGAGTCCATAGGCGACGTAGCCGTCATCTGCAGTTTCACGCGGCTCAGTGGCGGGTGCTCGCTCGGCGAGTCCTGGCGACGACATCACGCTGCGCGGTGGCTTGCTGTCCCGATGGAGTGGGGAAGTTTGACTGTCCGACTCACGAGCAGCTCACTCGGAGCAACGTGTCCGGAGGCCTCGCGGCTCGGCTGCCATGAGGCTGCATTCGCTGCCGCTTGCGCGCGCTCACGAAACTCGCGCGCGCGTGCGGCGTCCAGGGCCAGCGCATCATCAGGTCCTGGTGTTCGACGTCCCGTGCATGCCGTCCGCCGCACAGTCGCGAGCTAGCTGTTGGAATAGCCTTTCAGTCTCATTGACCGCCGCGCCGGCGGGTGAATTTGCGAGTGCACCAGTTCCGCCGATTCAGAAGATTGCCAGCGGATTGATTGGTGACCCGGTTCCGCCGGGCAGCCGCAACGGCGCGGTGACGAACAAGAACTCCCAGCGTTCCTCTTCAGCGCACGTGGCTGCGAGCCGGTCCAGGTTCATGTTGTCCAGGAGCGGCATGCCCATCGCCGCCAGGGCGAGCGCGTGGGCCGGCGTGTGGACGTCGGCGACTTGACTCGGCCGCGCATCGGTATCAGCGTCCGAGCCAAGCACAGCCACGCCGCGCGCATGCATCCACGGCAAGCAGCTCAGGTCGATGCCGGCGCTCACCTCATCCGGGTTCCAGGGCCCAACCTTCGAGCGGCGGACAGCGTGACCGGTCCGCACAAGGAGCACGTCCCCTTCGCCAACCTCGACAGCCGCATTCGCCGCCGCGGCCTCGAGCTGTGCTGGGACGAGTCCTGTACCAGGCTCCACCCACTCGACGGCAAGGTGTCGCGGCATGTCCAGCAAGACTCCACGACCCACGATCCCGTCCTCAAAGGCCGTTACCGCACCGAATCGCGCACCGAACCCCGTTACCACGTCGAGCGATTCGACATGGTTGTAGAGGCGCCCGCGATATGAGCAGTGACACAGCGCATCTACGTGCGTCACCAACTTGCCGTGGTAATCCAGGCCGATGAAGTCCTCGTTCATCTTTGGTTCGCCAGCCATGCCAAGCGTGAGCCGGCTCATGTAGTGCAGCATCGGCTTTGGGTTGTCAATGTCCGCTGCTTTGCTCAGCAGATTGCTCAATGAGACCGACCGGCCGCGTCGGACAAGCGCCGTCGCCGCGGCAACCCGCTCCGGTGTGATGAAGTTGAGCGTCCCGCGCTGGTCGTCCTGGCCCCATCGACCCCAATTGCTGACGGATGCAAAGAGTTGGTCGAACTGTGCCCTGCTCAGTGTCATTGCTGGCCGGGGATGTTATCTCGCCAGACTCGCCGACCAGTGTCGCAACTAGAGACAGAGCGGGAACTCACACGCGGCTACCATGCCAGACGTGTCGATGAGCGGACGGCCGGTGGTGATGAGTGGCGGCGACTTCTGGTCGCGGTCGCGAGGAGCCTGACACGAGTTACGTGTGCGTCGTCGACTCAGATGGCAATGCCTTTTCGGCTACCCCGAGCGACGCTCCGTCCACGCCGATCATTCCTGACCTGGGCTTTACCGTGTCGTCGCCCGGGTATCAGGCGTGGCTCGATCCGGAGCATCCCGCATCGGTCGCGCCCGGCAAACGGCCACGACTGACCCCCAGTCCAGGACTTGTACTCCGAGACGGCTTGGTCATGCCATATGGCACGCCGAGCAACGATCGCCAGCCGCAAGCGATGGTGCAGTTCCTCGTCAACGTGATCGACTTTGGTTTCGACCTTCAACATGCGGTCGAGGCGCCGCGCGTGGCGACCTACAGCTTCCCGGCCACTGGTTCGCCTCATCTGTACGACCCGGGCCTACTACGGGTCGAGGAGTCGCTAGCCGTCGCAGTGCGAGCCGACCTCCAGCGGCTTGGGCACCGAGTTGAGGTCTACGCTGACACCTCATTCGAGGGATTCGGATCGGTCTGCGCGGTCCAAGCTGACCGCAAGGCAGGGGTGCTGCACGGCGCGGCCGATCCGCGCCGCCGCGTCGCCTACGCGGCAGGTTGGTAACTCACACAGAAAAGGATTCGCCATGCCAGAAGTAACGATCGAGCTACTGGAAGGCCGCACGTTGGAACAGAAGCGCGGCCTGGTCAAAGACATGACGGACGCTGTGGTTCGCAACTGCGGTGTGCGGCCGGAGGACGTGACGATCATTATTCACGACAACCTCAAGTCTGACAAAGCCAAAGCAGGCAAGCTCTTTTCGGACGGCTAGCCCGCAATGCCACGCGTCCTGGTGTACGAGCCCATTGATCCGACCGGCCAGTCGCTGGAGTGGCTCGCTTCGCACGATGTGGATCTCGTCAAAGGCCCGCCGATGTGGCAGTCACCCTATCAGCCGTTCGAGGAACGCGAGCGATTGAGCACGCGAACGGGTACTCTTGCATCGGGGTGGGGTGGCCGGTTTCGGGGCGCCCCGAGACGGCTTCCGCACGTCGCGGTTGGCTAAGCTGAACTCAAATGCGGCGTCGAGGGAGGGAAGTGGCGCACACCAAACAGGCCCTCACGGACCACCCCACGTCAATGCAAGAGTACCCACATGACCACACCCGGAGGGACTACGACGGGCGGCGCTCGCTGTTTCTCGGATACAACAGATCCTCAAAACAAGAGCCACGGGTGGCCTAATGGTCGTGATGACCGGCTGGCCTAATGCTCGTGATGAACGACACACATTTCAGCAAACTGATCAACGCAGACGCTCGAAGCCGCGGACGGGTGGGGCCGGAGACTAGCGCGTGAACACGATTGACGCACTCGATCTAGCCCTCCAGGCACTGCTTGCGCAGGTAGACGACGGGCAACGACGGCTGGAAAAGTGGCGCCAGAACCCCATAAGGAGGGACGAGTACAACGACAGCCCTGAGGGGGTGACGGGCTTCGAGCAAGAAGGGCGGCACCGCGAGGGGCAAGTCTCGCGTACAGCCGAGCGTATCAGGGCTTTGGAGGAAGCTATATCTAGGCTTCAGGCACTCCGCGCCGAGCAGTCATCTGGCTCCATAGTCCCGTATGCGCGGCGGTGCCCGGGGTGCGCGAGCCGCTTAACTCACTCAAACGGCCTGGCGACAAATGCCCGTCATGCGGCCTGATGTTCCTATGCGGACGCGACCGGTGCCAAACTTGCGGTGAACTCTGGGCCGACCACCTTCCTGTTTGCCGGCGTGCGGCTCGTCTGGTCAATCCCATCGCGTGCCCGCTGTGCGGCGGCAAACGCCACTGGAAGGCGCCAGCCAGCTACAGGCAATGTGCCTGGCGCCAGTGGGCGATCGACACAGGCCGGATGTCCAAGAATGCACCGCCCAAGGCGGACGTGCCCGAGTCTACGCCTGAAAACGAGGCCGAGTACGAGGCATGGCTCGAAGGACATCCCGGCGGCATCACTGGCGAGGGCTTCGGCAGCGTGCCACAGGAGCGGATCTTGAGACAGCGGCAGAGAGCGAAGCGGCAGGGGCTACCTTGATGGCCGATCAAGCTGCTTGGGGCAGGCCCCCCGCGATCCTAGTTCGTCTCCTGTCGCGCCACATTCAAGCGTCCATTAGCCGCTAGTGTCCTGTCTCAGCGGTTCGTAAAGCAAAGCGCGCCATGCTCGCGAGGGTATCGTCCCCGGTCCTCACTCACACGAACGGCTTGGGATCTGCGTTTTGGCACGCTGGCGCTGAGCGCTACGGGACCACCGCCCAACGAGGAGCAGTTGGTGGTGCTGGTTCGTCATGACGATACCGCGCAGGTGGGCTGCGCCTGGGCGGG
>Ga0137373_10001891_pt1 | contig 22833 bp, 21 predicted proteins | sample SagtaG_5_FD_104912 | JGI IMG/M metagenome (GOLD analysis project Ga0137373, IMG submission 104912) | Vadose zone soil microbial communities from Sagehorn Ranch, Mendocino, California, USA - Sage1_R_80_16 metaG | ecosystem: Environmental > Terrestrial > Soil > Vadose zone | place: USA... | reverse complement strand
TCGTGACAGGCGTACCGCTTACCGACATTCAGGCGGACGGCTAGCCGGTCCGATCGGGTTTCCGAAGGCCCACCCGTCTCTCCCGCCCGGCGAACGGGCAGTCAGGGTTCGAACTGAGACACTGCGCGCGCCCGAGGGCAGTTGACACCCGTGACGCACGGGTTACCATCCCGCCGTGATGGCGGGCCCCATCGATCGTCGGGCATTTCTCGGTCGCGCCGGCGTGCTGGCCGCGTCCACGATGGCGGGGCAGGGGCTCGCCCCGTCGCGGGCGGCGGCGCAGAGCGATCGGCTCGTCGTCGCCATCGGGCAGTGGGGCACGGAAACGCCGTTCGCGTGGCGCTCCGTCCAGGCCGAGAAACCTCTTTGGGACTGCATGTACGATCCGCTGATCCTCAGGGACGTCAAGACGTGGGAGTACCGTCCGGGCCTGGCCACCGAATGGAAGCCTTCGAACGAGATGCGAACGTGGACGTTCAAGCTTCGCCCCGGAGTGAAGTTCCACGAGGGCTGGGGCGAGCTGACCGCCGAGGACGTCAAGTTCACCGTCGAGCAGAGCTTCAAGTCCGACGCGCTCGGGGGCTCCGCCTACTTCTTCCGTAACCATCTCGACCGCCTGGAGATCCCCGACAAGCTCACGCTCGTGATGCACTTCAAGACCCGGCAGTGGATCGTGCCGTCGCTGTTCACGCAGTACGTCGGCTATCAGAACGTCACCTCGAAGAAGTACATGGAGAGCGTGGGCGAGGACAAGGCCGCCTCCCATCCGATCGGCACCGGGCCCTATCGTCACGTCGAGGGCAAGCAGGGCGATTACCACCGGTTCGAGGCGGTGGCGAATCACTGGCGGAAGACCCCGGCGTTCAAGGAGCTCCTCATCCGCCGCATCCCCGAGCCGGCCACGCGCCTGGCCGGCTTGCGGTCGGGCGAGATCGACATCGCCCAGGTCTTCGGCGATTTCCTGGAGCAGGCTCAGCGCGCGGGGCTGCGCATCCACGAGTCGCCGACTGCCGCCCAGTACTGGGTGATCCTCGCCGGCCAGACGACGCCGAACCGCGAGGACTACTGCCCGCAATGCCCGTGGGTGGGCGAGCCCGGGAACGCGAAGAGCCTGGACAACGCCCGCAAGGTGCGGCTGGCCATGAACCTCGCCGTCAACAAGAAGGTGATCCACACGGCGCTGTGGCGGGGGCGGGGCGGGGACACGCCGTACTCCTACTACTACTATCCGTTCAACAAGGGCTACAGCACGGACTGGAAGGTCCCACCGTACGATCTCGAGCGGGCAAAGAAGCTCCTCGCCGAGGCGGGGCACGCCGGCGGCTTCGACGTGCGCGTGAACCCCTACGTGCAGCTCGTCGCCCAGGATGGGCCGGACGTCATGGAGGCGGTGGCGCTCGATTGGGAGAAGCTCGGGATCAGGTCCAAGCGCGTGCCCGAGGCCGCCAGCAGCTTCGGGCCCAAGGCCCGGCTCCGGAAGACCAACAAGACCTTCTCCGTGTACGGCTCGCCGCCGTTCGACGAGCCCGTCGCGGGCTGGGAGCGCGTGATCCACTCCAAGGCCGCCTTCAACCTGCTGATCGACGGCACCTACGACGAGGAGATCGACGCGACCATGCGGGAGTTCGATCCCGAGCGGCGCGTGAAGCTCACGCGCGATCTCGGCCAGAAGCTCTACGACGGCTATCACGGCGTCATGCTCGGGATGAAGTCGATCACGTGGGCCGTGTCGAAGAAGGTCGGCAGCTGGCCGACGCTGGCCTACGTGCCGGCGGAGACCAACTACGAATTGGTGGCTCCTGTCGGTTAGGACGTGCAGCGCTACATCCTCGGACGTTTCTTCCAGTCGCTCGTGTCGCTCGTCGTGGTGTCGATGGTGGTGTTCGTATTGGTGCGCCTTTCCGGCGATCCGATCCGCATCATGGCCCCTCCGGAGGCCTCGGAGGCGGACATCGCGCTGATGCGCAACTACCTCGGCCTCGACCGCCCGTGGCCCGTGCAGTACTGGAACTTCCTCCGCCGCGCGGTCCAGGGAGACTTCGGCAAGTCCGTCCGCTTTCGTCGCCCCGCCATGGAGCTGATCATGGAGCGGTACGGCGCCACCCTCGAGCTCGGCGGTCTCGCCGTGCTGATCGTGATCGCGGTGGCGCTGCCCGTCGGCGTGTACTCGGCGGTACGACGGGGGACGACGCTCGATTACCTCGCGCGCGGCTTCGCCGCCCTCGGCCAGGCCGTGCCGCCGTTCTGGCTGGGCCTGCTCCTGGTCCTCCTCTTCGGCGTGCTGCTGCATCTCGTGCCGACCTCCGGTCGCGGCTCGCCGCTGCACGTGATCCTGCCCGGGATCACGCTCGGCTGGTTCGCCGTGGCCGGGCTCATGCGCCTGACCCGCTCCGCCATGCTCGACGTGCTGGGTACGGAGTACGTTAAGCTGGCCCGCATCAAGGGCCTGCCCGAGCGCCAGGTCATCTGGAAGCACGCCTTCAAGAACGCCGCGCTGCCCGTCATCACGTTCGCCGCGCTGCTGTTCGTCGCGTTGCTCAACGGCTCGATCATCGTGGAGACCGTCTTCAACTGGCCGGGCCTCGGGCTGCTCGTGATCGAGGCCGTGGACTCGCGTGACTATCCCATCGTCCAGGCCGTCGTCATGTGCCTGTCGGCCATGTACATCGGCGTGAACCTGCTCGTCGACGTCCTCTACGCGTACCTGAACCCGAAGATCCGGTACTCCTCGTGACGAGCGTCGCGAGGAGGCCAGGAATCAGGAGAGACCGATGAGGCACTTCCCCTCACGCGCCCGCGTCCTGGTCCAGGCACTTCTGCTCGTCCTCGGGCTCGCCGCGCCCGTGGTGGCCGCGCCCGAGGGCACGATGACCTGGGGCGTGCACGTCACCCTGGCCTCCCGCTGGCTCGATCCGGCCGAGACCGAGGGCATCATCACGCCCTTCATGGTGCTCTACGCTCTGCACGACGCGCTGGTGAAGCCGATGCCGGCGGGGCCCAACACGCCGAGCCTGGCGGAGTCGTTCACGCCGTCCAAGGACGGGCTCACGTACGAGTTCGTCATCCGCAAGGGCGTCAAGTTCCACAACGGCGAGCCGGTGACCGCGGAGGACGTGAAGTTCTCCTTCGATCGCTACAAGGGCTCGGGAGCCAAGGCGCTCAAGGAGCGCGTCAAGGACGTGCAGATCGTGGACCCGGGCCGCGTGCGCTTCCTGCTCAAGGAGCCCTGGCCTGACTTCATGACCTTCTACGGTACCTCCGCGACCGGCGCCGGCTGGATCGTGCCCAAGAAATACGTCGAGCAGGTGGGCGACGACGGCTTCAAGAAGGCGCCGATCGGCGCCGGGCCCTACAAGTTCGTGAGCTTCAACCCCGGCATCGAGCTGGTGATGGAGGCCTACGAGGGGTACTGGCGGAAAGTCCCCAACATCAAGCGGCTCGTCCTTCGCAGCATGCCCGAGGAGACGACGCGCGCGGCCGCCCTCAAGAAGGGCGAGATCGACATCGGCTATCTGCTCACCGGGCCCGTGGCCGAAGACATCCGCCGCACGCCGGGCTTCAAGCTCGTCGCGCCGAAGGAGTCGCCGGCCATCTTCTGGGTCGATCTGCCCGACCAGTGGGATCCGAAGTCGCCCTGGCACGACCGGCGCGTGCGGCTGGCCGCGAGCCACGCGCTCGACCGCCAGTCGCTGAATCAGGCCGAGACCCTCGGCTTCTCGACGCCCACCGGCTCGCTCATTCCCCGCGCGCTGGAGTTCTCGAAGATCTTTCCGACGACCGCGTTCGATCCGCCGAAGGCCAAGCAGCTCCTGGCCGAGGCCGGCTATCCCAACGGCTTCGACGCCGGCGACTTCTACCCGTGGCCGCCGTACTTCTCCATGGGCGAGGCGCTGGCGGGGTATCTGCAGAACGTCGGCATCCGGACGAAGATCCGCACGATGGAGCGCGCGTCGATGACGGCGGCGTGGCGCGATCGCAAGCTCAAGAACGTGATCATCGGCATCACCGGGGCCGGCGGCAACGCCGCCACCCGGCTCGAAGCGTACGTCAGCAAGGGCGGCATCTACACCTCCGGCGTCATGCCGGACGTCGAGGACCTCTTCCAGCGCCAGGCGCGCGAGACGGACGTGAAGAAGCGCGAGGCGCTGCTCCACCAGATCCAGCAGATCCTCCACGACCGCGTGACCCAGATCCCGATCTACGAGCTGGCCTTCATCTGGGGTGTCCATCCGCGCGTGGAGGAGCCGGGCGTGAACCTGATCCGGAGCTTCGCGTACTCGGCCCCGCTGGAGGACCTGAAGCTGAAGCGGCCGTGAGCGTTTGGGTCCAGTGACGTTTACAGCTTGTACAGCGGAATTCGGAGTGCGCGTGCGGCGGCGGTCAGCCGGTCGTCGTAGCTCGCGAGTTGGACGACCTGCCCCTGCGTCCGAAGGAACTCGATGGACGCCAGATGCAAGGCATCGAGCGTTCGGACGGGGCTTGGAAAGGGCTCCAATGCTCGCGCCAGGACGGGAGGAGCCAGCTCCACGAACGCCACGCGACCGACCAGTGCCCGCACCTGATCACCGTGCGATCGCGCGAGCTCACGGGCGTGAATGCGTGTCCAGATCTCGTACTCCAGCAATCGACTCGCGATCAGCGACTCTTGCCAGAGCCGGTCGGGTGGCGAACGGTCTTCGGCGAGAAGATGGGCGAGGGCAACCGAGGTATCGAGGTAGATCAGCGGCCTTGCCGGTCTTCACGCAGCTCACGCAGCACATCACGGAAGCGCATGACGGGCATCCGGGGAGGTATCTCCCCGCTCGGGAGGGCCTGCGGTGTCACCCACCCATGACGGACGGCGTCCGCCAAGAGCGCGTCGGCCAGCAGCGGGCTGCGGCCCTCACGGGGGGGACCGAGTTCTGCGACGACACGGTCCCGATCCGTGACGAGGACGGTCTCGCCGTGCGCGGCCAGGCGGACGTATTCACTGAGTCTGTTCTTGAGGACCTTCAGTCCGACGGACCGCATGACAATAAGGTAGCTCCCGGAAGCTACTTCAGTCAATCCGACAGAGATCCTGGAGGTGTACGGCGGTGACAGGCTGCGATCGCGGCTCCGCGACGAGTCGGCCGCGCTCGTTTTCTGCCGTCGGCAATTGTTACTCGCCGCCGCGGCGATGCTCGTGCTTCGAGCGGATCAGGTGATCGAGTGACCACCGAATCGGCCACCGCCGAGGCCGCGGTCGTCGCGGCGCCTCGACGCAACCGGCGCTGGCCGCCACTGGTCCCGCTGGTGATCGTCGTGGGGCTCGTGCTCTGTGCGCTCCTCGCGCCGGTGCTGAGCCCGCACTCGCCGCTCGACGGCTCGCTCGGCGACCGGCTGGCCCCGCCCATCGGCATGGAGGGCACCAAGCCCGGGCACTGGCTCGGAACGGACCGCCACGGCCGCGACACGCTGAGCCGGCTCGTCTACGGCGCGCGCATCTCGCTGTCGGTGTCGGTCGTCGGCATCGTGCTCACCGGCACGCTCGGCAGCTTCATCGGTCTGCTGGCCGGGTTCCTCGGCGGGTGGGTCGACACGCTCTTGATGCGGATCGTCGACATCTCGCTGTCGCTGCCCGGGATCCTCATCGCGGTGTTGCTGTCGGTGGTCTTCGAGCCGTCGTTCGGCAACGTGATCATCGTCGTGGTGTTCCTCCTGTGGCCGAGCTATGCCCGGCTCGTGCGCGCCGAGACGCTGAGCCTCAAGCATCAGGAGTTCGTGGCACTGGCCCGGGTCGCCGGCTGCTCGAGCCTCACGATCATGCTCCGCCACATCGTGCCCAACCTGATCCCGTCGATCCTGGTGCTCGCGACCCTGCACGTCGGCTACGTCATCGTGCTCGAGGCCGCGCTCAGCTTCCTCGGCGTGGGCCTGCCGCCCCCGACGCCGTCGTGGGGCGTCATGGTGGCCGACGGCCGGGGGTTGATCGAGCAGGCCTGGTGGATCTCGATCCTGCCCGGGATCGCGATCCTGATCACCGTGCTCTCGCTGAACATCCTCGGCGACTGGGTGCGGGACCGCCTGGATCCCAAGCTCCGGCAGGTCTGAGCGGTGCTCCTCCTCGCCGTCGCTCTCCTCCTCGTCGTCGGGACCGACGTCGTGCACGCGCAGCCGGCGGTCGAGTCGCGGGTGGAGACGGCGTGGATCCCCATGACGGAGAAGCGGCTGCTGGGGGGCTCGCGCACGCTGCGGCTCGAAGCGACACTGTACCGGCCGGGTGCATCGGGCGCCGCTCCGCTCCTGGTGTTCAACCACGGCTCGACGGGTCGCGGGCGGGGATCGCCCACCGAGACCCTCACGTATGCCGAGACGGCGCGCTTCTTCGTCGAGCGGGGCTGGGCCGTCCTGATTCCCATGCGACGTGGACGCGGCGCCTCCGACGGCGAGTACCTGGAGCGCTACGAGTGCGAGAGCCCGGCCCTGTCGAGCGGCCTGGATCGCGCGATCGAGGATCTCGACGCGGTGATGGCCTTCGTGGGGCAGCAGCCGTGGGTCGACCGGAGCCGGCTGCTGCTCGGCGGCATGTCGCGCGGCGGATTCCTGTCGATCGTGTACGCGTCGCTGCGACCGACGGGCGCCAAGGGCGTGATCAATTTCGCCGGCGGCTGGACGGCCGACACATGTGATCAGCGGATCCACTTCCACGAACCCACGCTCGCGCGGGCGGGACGCTCCTCGAGCCTTCCCGAGCTGTGGCTCTACTCCGAGAACGATCGCAACTACGGCCCCGCCGCCGTCCGCGCCTATCACCGCGCGTTCACCGGCGCGGGCGGAACGGCGGAGCTGCAGCTGTTCCCGCCGATCGGGCACGACGGCCACATCCTCCTGCCGAGATCCGTCGCCGTGTGGTCGAGCGCGGTGGCCGAGTACCTGCGTCGGATCGGGCCTGGCGATCGTGGCTGACGCGCTGCTCGAAGTCCATGATCTGAAGACGTACATCTACACGCGGCGAGGCGTGGTCAAGGCCGTCGACGGCGCGAGCTTCGAGATCCGCCGCGGCGAGACGCTCGGGATCGTCGGCGAGTCCGGCTCCGGCAAGTCGATGACCTGCCTGTCCATCCTCCGCCTGGTCCCGGAACCCGGCGGACGCATCGTGGGCGGCAAGATCGTGTTCGACGGCGACAATCTGCTCGCCAAGAGCCCGGAGGAGATGCGCCAGCTGCGCGGGTCGCGAATCGCCATGATCCTGCAGGACCCGATGGCCTCGCTCAACCCCGCGCTCACCGTCGGCGAGCAGATCTCCGAGACGCTGCGCCTGCACAGCGGTCTGCGCGGCCGGAGCCTCGACGCGCGGATCCTCGAGCTGCTGGGCCAGGTGCGGATCAGCGATCCCGAGCGGCGGGTGCACGCGTATCCCCACCAGATGAGCGGCGGCATCCGCCAGCGCGTCGCGGGGGCCATCGCCATCTCCTGTCGGCCGAGCCTCCTGATCGCCGACGAGCCGACCACGTCGCTCGACGTGACGATCCAGGCCCAGTACCTGCGCCTGCTGAAGGACATCCAGCGCGAGACGAACCTCGCGATGATCTTCGTCACCCACGACCTCGGCATCGTGGCGAAGCTCTGCGACCGGGTCGCCGTCATGTACGCCGGGCGGATCGTGGAGACGGGCACGACGCGGGAGATCTTCAACCGGCCGCGGCATCCCTACACGATCGGGCTCCTGAGCTGTCTGCCGACGCTCGCGCGCGGGCGCGAGCCGTTGACGGCGATCGAGGGTCAGCCGCCGGATCTGGCCCACGTGCCCGCCGGCTGCAGCTTCGCGCCCCGCTGCCCGCTGGCCGAGCCGCGATGCACGGAGGCGCGCCCGCCCCTCGAGGCGGTGGGACGGGAGCATCTGGTCGCCTGCGTGCGCGCCTCGGAAACGGGTGCCGCCGGCGGCCCGCGCGTGATCTTCGCCGCCTCCGCGTCGCCGGCGCCGCGCGCCGAGACGGTCGGCGGGGACGTCGTGCTGGAGGGCCGCGCCGTCACCAAGCACTTTCCGATCACCCGGGGCGCGATCTTTGGCCGCACGGTGGGGACGGTCAAGGCCGTCGACGGCGTGGACTTCGTCCTGCGTCGCGGCGAGACGCTCGGCCTCGTGGGCGAGAGCGGGTGCGGCAAGACGACGACGGCCCGTCTCGTGCTCTGTCTGGAGCGCCCGACCTCCGGCGGCATCTTCTTCCGCGGACGGAACGTCCACGCGCTCCGGGCCGGCGAGCTCGGCGAATATCGTCGCGCGGTCCAGGCCGTGTTCCAGGATCCCTACAGCTCGCTCAACCCGCGGCTGACGATCGGCACGACGGTCGGTGAGCCGCTGGCCCAGACGCGCCCCGAGCTCTCACGGCGAGAGGTCGGCGAGCGGGTCGCCGAGTCGCTCGTCCGCGTCGGACTGCGTCCGCGCATCGTGGGCGACTATCCGCACGAGCTGTCGGGCGGCCAGCGGCAGCGGGTGGCGGTGGCGCGCGCCCTGACCACGAGCCCGGAGTGCATCCTGCTCGACGAGGCGGTCTCCGCGCTCGACGTGTCGATCCGCGCGCAGGTCATGAACCTCCTGCGCGAGATTCAGGACCGCCTGGGGGTGAGCTATCTCTTCATCGCCCACGATCTCGCCGTCGTCAAATACGTCAGCACGCGGATCGGCGTGATGTACCTCGGCAAGCTCGTCGAGACGGCGCCCAGCGACGAGCTGTACGCCCGCCCGCTCCATCCCTACACGCAGATCCTGCTCTCCAACGCGCTGCCGTCGCATCCGGACGAGACCCGCGAGGAGGTCATTCTCCGCGGCGAGGTGCCGAGCGCCTTCAACCCGCCCCCGGGCTGTCGCTTCCATCCGCGATGTCCGCACGCCATGCCGGTGTGCAGCGAGGTGGAGCCACGGCTCCAGGAGCAGGGCACGCGGCACCTCGTCGCCTGCCACCTGTACGACGCGTGATCCTGCGCGGCCGGCCAGAGCGCCAGACACGTGCCTGAGGCCTCGCTGCCCAACGGCGTCCGCCTCCACTGGCGCGCCGCTGGCGTTACCTCCGAGCCGTTCCTCGACCGCGTGCGCGCCCTCTTTCCGGACACCCGCGGGCACGGCCTCTCGAGGCGCTTCGACCGCCAGGAGGACTACACGTACGCACGCAAGGCCGAAGACCTCCTGCTGTGGCTCGACGCGCTCGGCATCGAGCGGGCGGTGTGGGGCGGCGCGTCCATGGGCGGAGCGCTTGCGCTGTGGGCGGCCGCGCACGCGCCGGCGCGGGTGCGCGCGGTCGTCTCCATCAGCGGCCCGCCGTACGAGCCGATCGAGGCGGACAAGCGCTGGTGGGCCGGTCATCGGCCGCTGGTCGCGGCCGGGCGCTTCGACGAGTACTTCGACGCCAACGTGCGCCTTCGCATGGGCGACGAGGCGCTCCGGCGACTCAAGGCGCGCGGTGAGCGCTACGCGGAGCTGACCGCGGCGCTGCGGCGCCACTCGGTGCCGTCCCTGCTGGCGTTGCTCGACGAGACGTACGCGCGAACCGACTGGCTCGCCGACTGCGCGCGCATCCGCTGTCCGGTGCTCGTCCTCGCGGGCTCGGAGGACCACTTCCCGACCGAGGCGATGTCCCGCGGGTTGGCCGAGACGATTCCCGGCGCCCGCCTGCACGTGGTCCAGGGCGGGCCGCATTTCCCGAACCGGAGCCATCGCCACGAGGTTCAGCAGGCGATCGGCGCGTTCCTGGCCGACGTGGGCGTTCTCGCGTGATCGTCCTCGATCGGCCGACCGAGCACGGTTCAGCTATCATGGGTCTCCATCCCACACGGGGAGACAGGAGACCGCGATGGATCTGAACTACTCGGCGGAAGAAACGGCGTTCCGCGACGAGGCCCGCGCCTGGATCAAGGCGAACCTCCGCGACGACCTGCGCGACAAGGTCCTCAACTACAGCGAGTTGACCAAGGACGACCTGCTGAGCTGGCACAAGACGCTGGCGAGGAAGGGGTGGGTGGCCCCGTTCTGGCCGAAGGAGTGGGGCGGGACGGACTGGACGGTCGTGCAGCGCTACATCTTCGAGGAGGAATGCGGGGCCGCCGGATGCCCGCCCATCGTGGCGTTCGGCGTGCGCATGTGCGCGCCGGTGCTCCTGCGCTTCGGGACGGAGGAGCAGAAGAAGACGTTCCTGCCGCGCATCTACAACGGCGACGACTTCTGGGTCCAGGGCTATTCCGAGCCGGGCTCGGGCTCCGACCTCGCGTCGCTCAAGACGCGCGCCGTCCGCGACGGTGATCACTACGTCGTCACCGGCCAGAAGATCTGGACGACGCTCGGCCACTACGGCGACTGGATCTTCTGCCTCGTGCGTACGGACACGAAGACCGAGAAGCGCCAGGACGGCATCTCGTTCCTGCTGATCGACATGAAGACGCCGGGCATCACGGTGCGCCCGATCATCCTCATGGACCAGGGCCACGAGGTGAACGAGGTGTTCTTCGACGACGTGAAGGTGCCGGCGGAACACCTCGTGCACGAGGAAGGCAAGGGATGGACGGTCGCGAAGTACCTGCTCGGCTACGAGCGGATGGGCACCGGCAACATCGCCGTCTCCAAGCGAGAGCTCGCGCGCATCAAGGACCTGGCGGCGAAGGCGGAGAAGAACGGCAAGTCCCTGCTCGATGATCCGCGTTTCCGCGATCGCCTGAGCCGCGTGGAGGTCGAGCTGATGGCCCTCGAGATCACCAACATGCGCTTTCTCGATCAGCTGCGCGGCGGCCGGGCGCCCGGCGCGGAGGTGTCGATGCTGAAGATCAAGGGCACGGAGATCCAGCAGTCGCTCACGGAGCTCGCCATGCAGACGGCAGGGCCGTTCGCGCAGGCATTCCGCCCGGTGTACGGGGAGACGCAGTTCGATCGCCTGACGGCGTCGTTCTTTCCGCGCTACTGCAACGTGCGCAAGGCCACCATCTACGCCGGGTCGAACGAGATCCAGCGAAACATCATCGCGAAGGCGACGCTGGGGCTCTAGCCATGGACTTCGAATACAGCGACGAGCAGAAGCTTCTCAGCGAGACGCTGCGCAAGTTCCTGAACACGGGCTACAGCTTCGACTCGCGCGCCAAGATCCTGGCCGGCCCCGTGGGGTACAGCGAGGACGTGTGGGCCGCGCTGGCCGAGATGGGTATTCTCGGCGTGCCGTTCGACGCCGAGCACGGCGGCTTCGGAGGCAACACCGTCGACATGATGGTGGTGATGGAGGCGTTCGGCGAGTTCCTCGTGGTCGAGCCGTATCTCGCCACGGTCGGGCTCGGCGGCCGGTTCATCGCGCGGAGCGGGAACGAGGGGCTGCAGAAGCGCATCCTCCCGCCGCTCATCGCGGGCAAGCTGAAGATGGCGTTCGCGCACACGGAGCGTGGCGCGCGTTACGACCTGGGCCGGGTGGGGGTAAGGGCGAAGACATCGGGCAACGGCTACGTGCTCGACGGCGAGAAGTGCATGGTGTTGCATGGCGGCGCCGCGGATCTGCTCGTCGTCTCGGCGCGCACGAGCGGTGGTGACCGCGACGAGATGGGCATCGGCCTCTTCCTCGTCGAGAAGGGCGCGCCGGGCGTGTCCGTGACGGAATACCGCACGCTCGACAACCTGCGCACCGCGGACATCACGCTGTCGAACGTCCCGAGCACCCTGATCGGCACCGAAGGCGCGGGCTACGCGCTGGCCGAGGAAGTGGTCGACTACGCGACGGCGCTGGCCTGCGCCGAGGCCGTTGGCGCCATGAAGTACGCGCACGACGCCACGCTCGACTATCTGAAGACGCGCCGGCAGTTCGGGGTGCCGATCGGCAGTTTCCAGGCGCTCCAGCACCGAATGGTCGACATCCTGATCAGCTACGAGCAGGCGAAGTCGATCGCGTGCCTGGCAGCGGTGAAAGTGGATACCGCGGAGGCGGTGGAGCGCCGGCGCGTCGTGTCGGCGGCGAAGATCAAGATCGCGGACGCGTGCCGGCACGTGAGCCAGGAAGCGGTGCAGCTGCACGGCGGCATGGGAATGACGGAAGAGCTGAAGATCAGCCACACGTTCCGCCGGCTGACGTCGATCGGGCAGATGTTCGGCGATGCCGACCATCACCTGGAGCGTTTCGCGGGCGCCTGAGCGGCCGATCTGCGCTCGGTGATGTATCGTGCCGTGGCACGCCGGCCGGGGCGGGACCAAGGGAAAGACGGAGGGAGCATGAGCCGGATCGCGGTGCTGGGCGGCGGCGCCGGCGGCCACGCGGTGGCCGCGGAGTGCGTGTGGGCAGGCCACGAGGTCACCCTGGTGGAGGCGCCGGAGTTCGCCACGACGATCGCCCGCGTCCGCGAAACCCGGGTCGTCGAGGTTCTCGGTCGAGGACCCGAGCCGGTACCGGCGAAGCTCGCGGGCGCCGGCACGGACGTGGCGAGCGGGATCGCGGGAGCCGACATCGTGTGCGTCATCGTCCCGTGCTTCGGCCACGAGCCCATGGCCCAGGCGTTCGCGCCACACCTCGCGGACGGCCAGACGGTGGTGTTCCTCGGGGAAGGGTCGGGGGCGCTGGTGCTGCGCAAGGTCCTCCGCGACCGGCGTATCCGGACCCGCGTCCTCATCGGCGAGACGAACACGCTGCCCTACCTCGCGCGGATGCGGGGCCCGGGACGCGTCCACGTCATCTGGAAGAAGGGCGGAACCCTGCTGGCCGCCTATCCCGGTGTCCGCACCACGGAGCTCCTGGGAAAGCTCAAGCCCATCTGGCCCTACATGAGTGCGGCGACCAACGTGCTGGAGACGGTCCTCATCAACTTCAACGCGATCGACCACGTCCCGACGATGATCTGCAACGCCGGGTTCCTGGAGACGCGCACCGTCCCGTGTCTCTTGTGGGGCGAGGGCGCGAGCCCGGGCGTTGCGCGCGCGATCGAGGCGGTGGACGCGGAGATCCTCGCCATCCGGGGCGCGCTGGGGTTCGCGGATCGCACGCCGTACCGGGACTTCCTGTTCGCGCAGGGATTCATCGACGCGCGCCAGCCGACCACCCACGACGCGATCCATCAGAGCACGCTCGCCGTCAGCACGTTCCCCTGCGGACCGCAGGCGCTGCAGTCGCGCTATCTCACCGAGGACGTGCCGTACGCCCACGTGCTCATCGCCGACATCGGCGACGTCGCCGGCGTGGACACGCCGGTGATCGACGGACTCATCGCGCTGGCCTCGGTCATGAACCGCGACGATTACCGTGCGCGGGGGCGGACGCTGGCGAGCCTCGGGCTCGGCGGGCTCGGCCGCGACGCCCTCCTCGGGATCGTGAACGAGGGCGATCGTCGCTGACGTGGCCAAGGACGGCATCGTGCTGCGCGACGTCGGCCTCGTCTACCGGCGCCGCGGCCGCGAGCCGCTGCAGGCCCTTCGCGGGATCGACCTCGGCATCCGCGATCGCGAGCTGTTCGCCGTGGTGGGGCCGACGGGCTGCGGCAAGAGCTCGCTGCTGCTCCTCATCAGCGGCATCCTCGACCCAACGGCCGGCGAGATCGTGATCCGCGGCGGCCCCGTGGCCGAGGCGAAGGCGCGGACGGAGTTCGGCTTCATCTTCCAGGACGCGGTCCTGCTGCCCTGGCGCACGGCGCTCGACAACGTGCGGCTGCCGCTGGAGGTCACGGGCTACGACGCGGCCCGCCGCGACCAGCGTTGTCGCGAGCTACTCGCCTTCGTGCACCTGGAGCGCTTCGCGGAGGCGATGCCCCACGAGCTCTCGGGCGGGATGAAGCAGCGGGTGGCCATCGTGCGCGCGCTCGCCCACAACCCGTCCATCCTGCTCATGGACGAGCCCTTCGCGGCGCTCGACGAGATCACCAAGCGCAAGCTCCATCTCGACTTCCTGGAGGTCTGGGAGCGCGAGCACAAGACCGCGATCCTCATCACCCACGATCTGTACGAGGCGATCTTCCTCGCCGACCGGGTGGCCGTCATGACGCCGGGCCCCGGTCGGATCCGGGCCATCGTCCCCGTCGACCTGCCCCGGCCGCGCACGCTCGAGATGCGCGACAGCGAGGCCTTCGTGCGACAGGCGCGCGCGGTGCGCGAGCTGCTGGAGGGCTGATGGCGGCGGGCCGGCTGACGGTGGGCGAGATGGCGCAGGCGCTGCGGGAGCAGTATGGCCCACCGCTGCAATTCCTGGTGGTGGTGATCGCCGTGTGGGAGCTCGGGGCGTGGGCGCTCGAGATTCCCAACTGGCTCTTGCCGCCGCCGCACCGCATCCTGCAGCGATTCCTCGAAGCACGGAATCTCACCTACCACACGGCGGTGACGCTGTCGGAGGCGCTGGCCGGCTTCGCGCTGTCGGCGATTCTCGGCCCCGTCCTCGCCGCCGGCATCGCCAACATGCGCTTCCTGGAGCGTGGCGTCTTCCCCTACATCGTGCTCGCCAACGCCGTGCCCATCGTGGCCATCGCCCCGCTGCTGACGGTGTGGCTCGGCTACGGCGTGGCGCCCAAGGTCGCGGTGGCGATGATCATCTCGTTCTTTCCCATCGTGACCAATTCCGCCCGCGGGTTCGCCTCCGCCGACTACCGGATCGTGCGCCTCATGCAATCGCTCAACGCCTCGCGCTTCGTGATCTTCCGGAAGATCCAGGTGCCCACCGCGCTGCCCTACATCTTCGCCGGCTTCAAGATCTCGCTGTCCCTGAGCCTGATCGGCGCCGTCGTCGGCGAGTTCTACGGGGGCGGGGACAAGGGCCTCGGCTACCTGATCACCGCGACCGCGGCCCAGTTCGACACGCCGCTGCTGTTCGTCGCCGTGGCCATCCTCGCCCTGAGCGGCGTCGCCTTCTTCCAGATCGCCACCGTCTTCGAGCGCCGCCTGATCTACTGGGCCACCGCCGACGTCGCCACCCAACGATAGTGTGTGGCCGGGAGGAGTGATCCGATGAACCGTCCGATGCGCCTATCGTGGTCGGCGTTGGTCGCGTTGACCGTTGCCGTCTTCTCCGTCCCTGCGAACGCGGCCGAGAAGGTCACGTTCGTGATGTCGTGGGCGCCCGACTCGCGCTGGGCCGGGGAGTTCCTGGCCAAGGAGCGTGGCTACTTCGCCCAGGAAGGGCTCGAGGTGAACTTCGTCCACCAGCGCGGCAGCCTGGCTTCGCTGCAGCAGGTGGGCGCGGGCGGCGCCGAGTTCGGCTCCCCGGACAGCAGCGACGTCATCGTCGCCCGCCAGAAGGACAAGGGCGTGCCCGTCAAGATCGTCACCCTCGTCGGCCGCAACACCGGCGTCGGGTTCATGTCCCTCAAGGAGACGAACATCACCAAGCCCCAGGATCTCGTCGGCAAGAGGGTCGGCGTCCAGCGGGCGAGCGCGACGTGGACGCCGTTCCTCGCCCTCATGGCCAAGTACGGGGTCGACGTCGACAAGCTCGAGAAGATCGAGGCCTCGTTCGGCCTCGAGGTCCTCCTCCTCAAGAAGGTCGACATCCGTCCGGTGATGATCTTCAACGAGTATGTGCTGGCGCAGCACAAGGGCATCCCCGTCAACGTGATGTGGATCCCCGACTTCGGCCTGAACTTGCCGGGTATCACGATCACGACCAACGAGAAGACCCTCCGGGAGCGGCCCAAGGTCGTGCAGGCCTTCGTGAACGCCAGCATGCGCGGCCGCGAGGAGGGCATGAAGGACCGGAAGGCCGCCGTGGAGGCGCTCGCCAAGAACGTGCCCGAGACCGACCCGGCGTACCAGGCGAAGGTGTGGGACATGCTGGTCGACAAGATCTGGGGCGTGAAGGAGGCGACGAAGGAACGGCCGCTCGGCTCGAACGATCCGGCGCTCTACAGGAGCGCGGTCGAGATCCTCACGCAGTATGGCGGGCTCAAGAATCCTCCGCCCATCGACGAGGTCTACGACAACCGCTTCGTCGAGGCGTATTACCGCAGCAGGCGCTGAGCATGCGCTTCGGCTGCTCGTTCTGGCTCGACCGGGATCCTCGGCAGGCGGCGCGGCTCGCCCGCGTCGCCGAGGATGCCGGCTTCCGGGACGTGTGGTTTCCCGATCACTACTTCATCCGCGAGGTGTACGCCGCCCTCGCGCTGGCCGCGACGGCGACGCGCGGCATCCGGCTCGGCACCGGGGTGACGAGCCCGTATCTGCGCCATCCCGTGCTGCTGGCCTCCGCCGTGGCGACCATCGACGAGATCTCGGATGGCCGCGCCCTCCTGGGGCTCGGCGTGGGGGGGCACGAGTTTCCGACCCAGCTCGGCGTGAGCCTGGCGCGGCCGCTGGCCGTGTGCCGGGAGGCGACCGACATCATCCGCCGCCTCCTCGCCGGCGAGACGGTGACCGCGGACGGCAAGATCTTCAGCGTGCGCCAGGCGCGACTGCACTTCGCACCCTCGCGCCGCCTCCCCATCTATCTCGCCGCGCGCGGCCCGCAGATGCTCGCCCTGGCCGGAGAGATCGCCGACGGGGTGATCACGCACGGCACCAACGGGCGCTATCTCACCCTGGCGCGGGAGCGGGTCGCCGCCGGGCTCGCGAAGGCGGGCCGTGCATCGGACGCGGTGGATCTCGCCCTGATGACGGAGATCGTGGTGACCGATGATCCGGCGCGCGCGCGGGAGGCGATGCGGGCGCGGTGCGTCGTGATCGCGGGCGGCGAGTACGCGCCCGAGCTGGTCGAGCGCTACGGGCTCACCCCGGCCGACGTGGAGCCGGTGCGGCGCGCGATGCGGGCCGGCGACCTCGCCGCCGCGGCCCGCGCGGTGAGCGACCGCGTGATCGACGCGTTCTGCGTGGCGGGCTCCGCCGACCACTGCCGCGACACGCTGCGGGGCATGGCGGAGGCCGGGATGACCCACGCCATCTGCTGGTTCGGGGCGGGGGCCGACGAGGCGGAGATCACGCGCGCGCTGGCCACGCTCGGTCGCGAGGTCGTCGCCCCGCTCGGGTCGGCATGAACGCGAACGACACCGTCGACCTGCTCGTCACCAACGGCATCCTCGTCACCGTCGACGCCGGGCGCCGGATCCTCCGGGGCTCGGTGGCGGTGACGGGCGATCGGATCTCCGCGATCGTCCCCGCGGGCGATCCGACGCCGGCGGCGCGCCGGACCATCGACGCCTCGCGGCACGTGGTGATCCCCGGCCTCGTGAATGCCCACGACCACCTTCGCAATCTGACGCCCGGCGTGCGCGTGGCCGCGGGCCTCACGCTCGACGATTATCTGCGTGTGCTCTGGAAGCTCCAGCGGCACATGACGGTCGAGGATTTCCGGCTGAGCGCGCTGCTCGGCGGTGTCAAGCTCCTCAGGGCCGGCTGCACGACGGTCATCGACCACGCCTATCCCTACCATCGTCGCGGCACCGACGGCGCGCTGCTCGACGCCTACCGCGCCTCCGGCATCCGCTGGTACTACGCGCGCGGGGTGATGACCAGGCCCTACAAGCCGCTGTGTGAATCGCGCCGCGAGGCCTTCGCCCGCATCGAGGCGCTGCTCGGCGAGGGCGTGCCGGCCGAGCGGCTGCTGGTCGCGCCGGTCTCGTTCCGCCAGGCCACGCCCGAAGACTACCGGGCGGCCCGACGTCTCGCCGATCGTCACGGCCTCCGCCTCTACACCCACATCGCGGAGACGCGCGACGAGGTCGCCCAATCGCTCCGCGTGTTCGGGGCCCGCCCCGTCGAGCATCTCCATCGGCTCGGCTGGACGGGCCCCGACGTGACGCTCGTCCACTGCGTGCTCCTCTCCGCGCGCGAGGTCGATCTGCTCGCGCGGAGCGGCACCTCGGTCGTCCACTGTCCATCGAACCACATGACGCTCGCCAAGGGCGTCACCGAGGTACCGAAGCTGCTCGCCCGGGGCGTGCCTGTCTGCCTCGGCCTCGACGGGATGGACAGCCTCCTGCTCGAGCTCCGGCTCGAGGTCCTGATGCAGAGCCTGGCCCATCGCAACCCCGCCGCGCTGGGAGCGGACACGGCGCTCGCGATGGCGACCGTCAACGGCGCGCGGGCGTGCGGCGCCGAGCGGAGCCTGGGATCGCTCGAGGTCGGCAAGCAGGCAGACCTCGTCACGATCGGCGTGAATCGCCTGCATTCCGCGCCGACGCTCGACGCCATCCATGCCGTCGTGCACATGGCGCACGCCGACGACGTCGACACCGTGCTCGTCGACGGGCGCGTGGTTGTCGAGGGTGGCCGGGTGCACGGCATCGACGAAGAGGCGCTGGCCGGCGAGGTGCAGAAGGCGGCGCGCCGCTATCTCGAGCGCGCCGGTCACGGCGACCTCCTGCCGGGGTACTTACCATGAGCGTACGGGTCTGCGGGAGGATTCCATGACGACGCCGCCCATCGCCAGGGCGCCCGACGCCTACCGGGCGTACCGCATCGAGGCGACTTCCACGAACCGCCTCGTGATCGTTTTCGATCCCATCCACGACGCCGTGCCGTTCGTCCACTGCGTGGAGATCTGGGACGAGGGCGGCGCGCAGCCGCCGAATGTCCACCCGAACGCCGAGGAGATCTTCTACATCCTCAAGGGGCGCGCGATCGCGCACTGCGACGGTCGGACGTTCCCGCTCGAGCCGGGCGACAGCTTCCTCGCCCGCCGCGGGCAGACCCACCGGATCGTGAACGCGGGGCCGGGCCGTCTCTACGCGCTGTGCACGATGATTCCCGACGATCACTTCGCCGCGCTGATCCGGGCCGGGGTGCCGGCCGAGCTGGACGCCGAGGACCTGGCCGTGCTCCGCCGGCTCGCCTGAGGCGACGCGATGAGCATTCGTGATCTGCGCTCGTATCTCGAGGCCGTCCGCGCTGCCGGCGAGATTCATGACATCCGGCGCCCCGTCGACCCCGTGCGCGAGCTGGGCGCCGTGCTGCGCGCCTGCGAGCGAGCGGACAGGGCGGCCTTCTTCCACGCCGTGCGAGGCTTCGAGGTGCCCGTCGTGGGCGGGCTCCTCAGCTCGCCGCGCCGCATCGCGCTCGCTCTCGAGTGTGACGTCGCCGACGTCAACGCGCGCATGGCCGCGGCCACCGAGCGACCGATCGCCCCGGCGCTCCAGGACGGCCCCGCGCCCTGTCAGGAGATCGTCGTCAAGACACCGGACCTGACGCGCTGGCCCATTCCGACGCACTCGCCGCTCGACGCCGGCCCCTTCGTCACCGCCGGCGTCGTCATCGCCCGCGATCCCGAGACCGGCCGGCACAACCTCTCCTACAACCGGTTACAGGTCTACGGCCCCGACCGCGCCGGGATCAGCATGAACATCTGGCGCCACCTCCAGGCGTTCTTCGGCAAGATCGAGCCCCGCGGCGTGAACCTGCCCTTCTGTGTGGCCATCGGCCCCGATCCCGTGGTGATGATGGCCGCGGCCTTCCGATCCGACGGCGACGAGTACGAGATCGCCGGCGCGCTGCGCGGGGCGCCGATCCCCGTCGTCCGCGCGCTGACCTGCGACGTGCTCGTCCCGGCGTGGGCGGAGATCGTGCTGGAGGGCGAGGTGTTGGCCGGCGCGCGGGAGCTGGAAGGGCCGATGGCGGAGTTCACGGGGCACTACTCGGGCGCCGACCCCAAGCACGTCGCCCGCATCACGACCATCACCCATCGCGCGCGCCCGATCTTCCAGACCATGAACGGCGGCGGGTACGAGCACGTGAGCCTCGGCAACATGATCACGCGCGAGCCCCTGCTGGCGCGCTTCGTCCGACACATCACGCGCAAGCTCAAGGCCGTGCACTTGCCGCCGTACGCGGCCGGCTTCACGGCCATCATCAGCCTCGACCATCCCGAGCCGGGCGAGGCGCGCAACGTCGCCATCGCGGCGATGGCCGCCCACGTCAACATCAAGACCGTCATCGTCGTGGACGCCGACGTCGACGTGTACGATCCCGCGGACGTCATGTGGGCGCTGGCCACCCGCGTGCGCTGGCACGAAGATCTCGTCCCGATCCCCGGCGCCCACGGCAACGAGCTGGATCCGACGTCCGACGTCCACGGCGTGCAGTGCAAGGCGATCATCGACGCCACGCTGTCGGCTGATGACGCCGCTCGCTACGTCAAGGTCGCGTACCCCGCGATCGACCTGGCGAAGTACCTCTAGCCCGACGAGAGAGGAGACCGACCCATGAAGGCTTTCCCGCTCGCCCTGCTGCTGGCCATCGCCCCGCTCGCCGCTCCGACGCCGACGGCGGCGCAGGACGCGCCGCTCGAGGTCAACGCCGACGCCGTCAAGGTCAACCTCGAGCGCCAGGTGGGCAAGCGGGTGCGGCTCCGGCTCGTGTCCGGCCAGGACCTCGAGGGGACCGTCGTCGCCGTCGGCACCGCCGCCGTGCATCTGGCCCGTCTCGTCGGCATGGACTTCTTCGACGGCGTGGTGCGCCTCGATCAGATCGCCGCCGTCATCGTCCGCGTGCGAAACAACTGATTGCCGAGGAGGCACGATGAACTTGGCGCGCGTGGATCTATAGCCACGCGACACTCGCAGCGTCCGGTGTATATTCTCGGTCTGCATAATCAAGCTCGCGGACTCTTTCCCACGGGCGCAACCCTGCATCGCGCAACGCTTCTCGGGTCGCGCCACGAATATGCCGACCGTGTTACGCTGCCGGGACCGCTCGGTCCGGTGCGCTACATGGTTCAAGCGACTAATAGTTGGGCGGCCGACACCGCGCTCCGTGTGGCGCGTCATACGCCGGGAGACAACGATGCTTTCGACAGCACGGCTCGTGCTGCGCCGCTGGAACCAGGAAGACCTCGATCCCTACGCCGAGATTTGTGGCGACCCACAAGTCCTGCGCTGGATCGGCAACGGAAGATTGCGTACGCGGGAAGAGTGTGCCTCAGCGGTCGCCGGTTTTGAGCGTGCATGGGATGAGCGCGGCTTCGGACTCTTTGCCATAGAGCTGAAAGCGTCAGGCCGCCTGATTGGCTTCGTTGGATTCTCTCTCCCCGAATTCCTTCCGGAGATTCTTCCGGCGGTCGAGATAGGGTGGCGCCTCGCTGGTAGCACGTGGGGCAACGGCCTCGCGACTGAAGGAGCACGCGCCGCGCTTGCGTTCGGGTTCGGCCAAGCAGGTCTGGATCGCGTTGTGAGCATCCACCAAGTCGGCAACGACGCATCCGGGCGAATCATGGAGAAGTTAGGAATGCGCTTCGAGCGAGAAACAGTTGACCCGTCGTGTGGTCGACCAGTGCGAGTGTATGAGATCGTTCGTGCGGATTGGCAGCGGACTTAGATCCCGGAACGCTGTCCAACTTCGGCATGCAGCCGACGGCCTGCGGCCGCGGCTGATACCGGCGTTCGGCATTGCGGAGCAATGACACATGATCTTTTACCTGTTGGATCTACTCGGAGTCGCCGTCTTTGCAGTGAGTGGTGCACTTGCGGCGGGTCGTACCGGGCTGGATCTCTTGGGCGTCATTGTGATCGCGGCCTTAACCGCTGTCGGTGGCGGCACGCTCCGTGATTTACTCCTGAACCGACATCCGATCTTCTGGATTGCGGATCCCACGTATCTCATCGTCATCTGCGCGGCGGCTTTGCTGACGGTGTTCTACGTCCATGTACTCCCCCCGCCTCGCGACGCACTCCTTGTAGCCGATGCGCTCGGGCTGGCTGTCTTTGCCATGTCTGGCGCTCAGGTCGCTGAAGCCGCCAAACTCTCACCCATTATCGTGGTGCTCATGGGCACGATGACCGGTGTTGCGGGAGGCGTTCTCCGGGATGTGCTGAGCGGGAAGATTCCTCTCATCCTGCGGCGAGACATTTACGCAACCGCCGCCATCGCCGGCGTCTCTCTGTACCTGCTGTTGCAGGCTCTCGGCATGGAACACTTGTGGGCGTTCGGAGGAGGTATGGCTGTTGTGGTGGCGCTGCGGTTGCTCTCCATTCTGTGGGGCTGGCAGCTACCCATGTTCCGTCTGCCGCAGGAGCCGAGATGACGATGCAGGTGGGCCGAACATCGCAGTAGAGCCGACGCCCACCAGCCTCCGCTCCTACGTCGCTGTCGCCCGCGACTCCGCTCATTACGCCGGCCTTGTGGCGCAGGCGGATCAGGTCATTCAATGAGCGCCCGGGTCGGGCGGGGCCTTCGCCGGATAGCCATCTCAGCAATCGCCGACTACATGGGTTCGGCCTATTGCTGGTATTTCACGTCGCAGCGGTACGTCTTGTAGTCGCCGACGAAGAACGGCTGGAGCGCGGGGGCGAACTCCTTCCGGTAGAGGTCGCTCTGCTCGTAGGCCTGCATGTCGGCGGCGCTGTCCCAGAGACTGATGGCGAAGCCCGTGTCCTGGTCGTTCGTGTCCTGCAGGAGCCACCGCCCGCGCAGCCCCTTGATGGCGGCGCCCTTCTTGGCGACGGTGGCGTTGTAGGTTTTCTCGAAGTCGTTCCAGGAGCCGGCGCGCAGTTTTCCCCAGGTCATCCGCATGATCATGGGCCTGTCCTCCCCGCTGGATGTTCGTGACGTCAGCCGTGTGCGGACCCAAATATCAGCGTACCACCGGGTAGTGTCTCAGTTCGAACTCTGACTGGCCGTTCGCCGGGCGGGAGAGACGGGTGGGCCTTCGGAAACTCGATCGGACCGGCTAGCAGTCCGCCTGAATGTCGGTAAGCGGTACGCCTGTCACGACGTACTACGACGGGTTTCCGAAGGCCCAGCCGTCTCTCCCGCCCTCCCCGCGGCGCTCGGGCCGCGGAGTCGTGCAGCGAAGGACGCGCGTGGAATACCGACGATCACGGCCGACCTCAAGCCCGCGTGTCGTAGGAAGGTTGGGGGCACGCAATCTCTTCCGGCCGCACACGAGAGCCTCGCCCCTCGGGCCCGAGATCCGACCTTGAGCGGCGCGGAGAGGGCGGGCGGGGTGGGTGGGGCCT
>Ga0137373_10001890_pt1 | contig 22836 bp, 19 predicted proteins | sample SagtaG_5_FD_104912 | JGI IMG/M metagenome (GOLD analysis project Ga0137373, IMG submission 104912) | Vadose zone soil microbial communities from Sagehorn Ranch, Mendocino, California, USA - Sage1_R_80_16 metaG | ecosystem: Environmental > Terrestrial > Soil > Vadose zone | place: USA... | reverse complement strand
GATTGCTGGATTGATGGCGGTCGAAATTCTGAGTGGGCGTCTGGATCTCGTGCGAACCTTCCGTCTGCAACCCGTTTGGGTTCGTTGGCCGGCATATTACGCACTCTGCATGGCGATATGGCTCCTCGGCATCAGCACCGAGGCGAAAGCATTCATTTACTTCCAATTCTGAACCACGACCTCGCTCGGCGATGAATACGGCACTCATCTGTGGTGTGTCGGGCCAGGACGGCTCGTACCTCGCGCGCCTGCTTCTCGGTAAGGGCTACACCGTGTACGGCGCCTCTCGCGACGCGCAGATGTCCAGCTTCACGAACCTCCGGAAGCTTGGCATCTATGGTGATGTCCGACTCGAGTCGATCACAATCAATGACTTTCGCAGCGTGCTGAACGCGTTGAGGCGCGTCCGTCCCGACGAGGTGTACAACCTCGCCGGCCAGAGCTCGGTCGGACTGTCCTTCGAGCAGCCCGTAGAGACTCTCGAAAGCATCAGCGTAGGCACGCTCAACCTTCTCGAGGCGATTCGGTTCGCGGACCAGCCGATCAGGTTCTACAACGCGGGTTCGGGAGAATGTTTTGGTGACACGCCAAAGCCGGCGAATGAGGATACGGCCTTCCGCCCGAGAAGTCCGTACGCCGTCGCGAAAGCAGCCGCGCATTGGGAGGTCGCAAATTACTGTGAGGCGTACAGTCTTTTCGCATGCACGGGAATTCTGTTCAATCACGAATCGCCGCTGCGTCCGGAGCGGTTCGTGACTCGGAAGATCGTCGCTGCGGCCTGCCGGATCGACGCCGGGAGCAACGAGCGCCTGTCCCTCGGAGATCTCTCGATCCGACGCGACTGGGGATGGGCCCCCGAATACGTCGAGGCAATGTGGCTGATGCTCCAGCAGCCGACTGCGCAGAGTTATGTGATCGCCACTGGCGAGACGCACTCGCTTGAAGAGTTCGTGGATGCGGCGTTCAACGCCGTGGAGCTGGATTGGCGCAACCACGTCGACATCGACAACCGATTATTCCGTCCAGCGGACATCTCGCATTCGAATGCCGATCCATCACGTGCGGCCGAGCACCTCGGGTGGAAAGCCCGGTACAGAATGGGTGATGTGGTGACGATGATGGCGCGCGCGGAACAGGAGGGTACAACGGGTTGATTCGCCGCTTCTCTGTGCGGATCGCGCTCCTCACCGCAGCGCTCCTTCTCACCGGCCTCGCTCTGAGCCGGTACGACACGCGCGCGGTGGACAACAACTACCTCGCCGCGGTACTCGAGAAGGACAGGATCATACGCAACACTCCTTCTCCCAAGATCATCCTCGTGGGGGGATCGAACCTGGCATTTGGCGTGGACAGCCGTCAGCTCCAGGATTCGCTGGGACTCCACGTGGTCAACATGGGGCTGTACGCGAAGCTCGGACTTCGGTACATGCTGGCGCAGGTAAAGCCGTACATCCACCGCGGTGACGTAGTACTCGTGGTTCCCGAGTACGATCAGTTCTATGGGAACTTCGCAGACGGAGACCAGACGCTCAACACCGCGCTGTTGTATGCCCCTAGCGATCGAATCGGGGACTTCGTGAAGTCGTATTCCGTGATCGATGTGATTCTTCGGCCGCGGGCTGAGAATGCGCGGCGCTCGTTTCTTCAGGCGCTCGCGTCGGTGTTCGGGCAGCGTGACAAGTATTTCCCGCCGGATACTAATCCAGTCTACAACCGCCGCTCTTTCAACCAGTACGGAGACATGGTTAGTCACCTCGGAAGACAGGGGCCGAATCCGGACTCGATCTACGTAAAGCCGTTGCCACCCATGCGGACGTTCAACAAGCGCACGCTGGATGATCTGAACAGCGTCGCCGACATCGCGCACGGACGGGGAGCGCGCGCGTACTTCCTCTTTCTGTCGTACATCGACCGGTCGTACAGGATCAACGGCGCAGCGATCGATTCGCTGCGGCGCCGGCTCGCATCCGGAATGCGGATCCCAATCGTCGGCTCACCAGCTGACTTGGTCTATCCGTCCCGTTTGTTCTTCGACACCCGCTATCACCTGAATCAGGAAGGACGAGCGATTCGAACCAGCGCGATGATCAGGACTCTGCGTGAGGTGCGAGCGCGGGACGGCTGGTAGACGGAAGAGGCTTCGAGTTCGCCGGCACTCGCATCTCCGGCGGTGTGTAAACCGGCGCGCGTGGCGGCAGCAGATTGCTCCTGAAGATGTGCCAGAACGCCGCAAAACCATCCCGCCACCCGATCTTCTTTCCCTCGGCGTAGGTGCGCCCGCTGTAAGAGATGGGCACCTCGTAGATTCGCGCCTTGGCCTGGGCCAGCCGCGCGACCAGCTCGGGTTCGATGCCGAATCTGCCTGAGGTGAGCGGCAGGCTCTGCATGAGGTCGGTCCTGACCATCTTGTAGCACGTCTCCATGTCGCTGAGGTTGATGTTCGTCAGCATGTTGGAGAACGTCGTCAGCATCCGGTTGCCCACGCTATGCCAGTAATAAAGAACCCGAGTCGTCTCACCGCGGAAACGGCTCCCGAATACCGCGTCGGCGCGACCGTCCGCGAGGGGCGCCAGAAGGCGGTGGAGCTCGCGGGGGTCGTATTCGAGGTCGGCATCCTGTATCACCACCACGTCCCCGGTAGCTCGATCTAGCGCCGTCTTCACGGCTGCGCCCTTTCCCTGATTCACGTCGTGAACCGCGAGCTGATCTATTTCCCCAGCATCGAGGAGCTCGCGCAGAATCTGGGCGGTGCCGTCTGTCGAGGCATCGTCGACGCAGACGATCTCCACCGAAAGCCCCGCTTCGCGGACGCGCTTCACCGACTCAGCAACAGTCGCGCGTTCGTTGAAGACCGGCATTAGAACAGACAGACGCAAGTGATTTTTCAACTAAGGCTCACAGGACAGGAACAAAAAAGTAACCGGTAATCAGCTAACCGTTTCCGGGTCACGGGAATCGGGCAGCGGGCAACTGGTAGCCGGTAGCTGGTGGTTCATAGATCCGGACATCGTCTCGCTCCCACGCGGGGCTTGCGCCGACTGGAAGCGGAAGAAGAGCAAGCGGAACCTCGGGATGAACGTAGACAAGGGCGCATGCAGCAAAGCGCTCACCCGGCAGCTTCCTTGATGCGTTGCGAATTAAAACGTGGCGAATCTGGAAGCCCTCGGGGAAGCGATTCCGCAGTAGTGCCCACATCTGATATTCGAATCCGTCTCCCCGGAACCAGAACGCAACTCTGGAGCAGCGGCGGGATGCAAGGTAGTCCGCGGCGCCGACGTAGGCACGCGTGATTCGCGGATCCTCCGTGAAGTATTTCTCCTCGCGCGGAAGAGTGTAGATGGGGCGCCGGTAGACCAGCGGACGATAGGGATTGATGAGCAGGGCAGGGAGCATCGCGACGAAGAGAGCGGCGGCAATTCCAATGCGCACACTTCGCGACATTGTCCGGTCGAGCACGAGTCCGACCGCGGGTGCCGCTAGAATCATCAATGGTACAACGAGGCGTGAATGCCACGGCTGCCACTTGAGATAGAAGCAGAACAGAAGGAAGCCCACGAATGTCGCGGCGAGGAGGTATGACGCGGTTCGCTCTGATCGTAGCCGGATCATCAGTACCACCGCAGCAGCGGCGATTAAAAGCAGGCTCAGCGGCGCGCTTGCGGTCTGTTCCGCGTACTCGAATCGCTGCGGTCCGAAATGCCCGTAGAGAAACGTCGTTCGCCTGTCGTCCTCGTTGATTCCGATGACGCGGTGCACACCTTGAATCGCGCGGAACACGGCCTCATTAACAGCGGGTGAGCGTGTGCCCAAGTGCAGCGCGACATTCCTTACCACGTTCGATACGAGGCCCGACGCGAGGAAGGCGGCGTTGACCTCGCCGTTAGTCCCAGGTTTGCCGAGGGGGCGACCGTAGAGATTGATGTTGCGAGCATAATGCGGTGCGACAACGGCGAGAGCTACAGTAGCCGCGACCGCCCATCCTCTCGCGGCGCGCCAGACTCTGCTGCGCATGGCGCCCAGGACGAACCAGAGTAGGAACGGCGCGAGGAAGAGATAGGCCGTAGCCTTCGTGAGCACGGAAAGCCCAATCGCGGCGCCGAGAACTGCCCAATCGCTGCTGCGCGCTTCCCATCCGACAGACCGAAGCCTCAGCCCTGCCGACACCGCGCAGCAGAGCCAGAACGTGAGCACGAGCTCGACCTGCGTGCCCGATGCCTGCGCCACGGCGCCGGGAATCATCGCGACGAAGAATGCGGCCCAGAGCTGTCCGCGGCGACCTGCACCGACCTGGCTCGCGAGCTGCGAACCCATCGAGATGCAGCCGACGTATGCCAGCCATTGGACGAGCGTGGCAACGCGATCGCTCCCTGCGAGTCCCATGAGGTGGAGGACAACCAGGTTGCCTCCGGGTCCCGGCCATAGTTGCCGCTCGATGTGCGTCGGATAGAACGCGACAGACCGGTTCTGCAGCCAGTGAGCGACGCGTGCGAGGTGATACGTCATCGAGTCTGCCGTGGATGGTGCGGCGACCAGCGCTGAGAAGAACGTCACCAACAGGACGACCGCGATTCCACCAAGGAGCAGTCGATCCACGCCGTCGGTCGGGAATGGGTATAGCGGCAGCGACCGTGATACCGACTTTCCCCTTCTGCGCATCATCCAGATAGCAACGGCGGCCGCGAGCGTCCATGCGATAGCCAGCGGAAGCTGGGCGAGCGCGTGAAACGCGCTTAGAACTTCCGTGATTACGACGAGGATCACTCCCCACACTACGGCGGCCGGCAGGAGTGCGTCGCGCCAGGATTCGCTGTCACGCCGCAAGGTGGCGAGGAACGCAGCCAGTGTGAAGAGCGGCAGAAGAGCGAGCATAACGACTACCGAAACTACAACTGCGAACTGCGAAGTCGCAGTTGTAGTTGTTCGAGGTTGCAGTTAGGCTCTGCGCGCTGCTTCGCTGATTCGCACGTCGTCGTCGTGCGCTGAACCACCGTGAGGATGGAAATCCGGAACGAGGGTCTGTAGAAGCTTTCGAATCTCCTCGTCGGGACGACCAGCATCCGTCGCCCGCATCAATGCATCCATTCGCTTCACAGTGCCTTCTGCAAGCAGTCCGTTCCGAGCCCGCAGCACTTTCGGGTGGTCCGTCGGCAAGACGTTCTCAGCGGTAAAGAACATCTCCTCGTAAAGCTTCTCGCCGGGTCGGACGCCAGTGAACTTGATCTCAACGTCCGCCCCCACCTCGAGTCCCGAGAGACGAATGAGGTCAGTGGCGATATCTACGATTCTGATCTGCTCACCCATGTCGAGAACGAAGACCTCGCCGCCGCGTCCCAGCGCGCCGGCCTGAAGCACCAGCTGAACCGCTTCCGGGATGGTCATGAAGTAGCGTCGCATCTCGGGATGCGTGACGGTCACAGGCCCGCCTGCGCGGATCTGGCGCAGGAATGTGGGAACCACACTCCCGCGGCTTCCGAGTACGTTGCCGAACCGCACCGACACGAAATTCCGGTGATGCTTACTCGCCGCGTGCTGCACGAGCTGCTCCGCGATCCGCTTCGTGGCACCCATGACGCTCGTCGGGCGCACGGCTTTGTCGGTCGAGATCAGAACGAAGTGCTGGACGTTTGTCTCGATCGCCGCATCGACGACGTTTTTCGTTCCCGAGACATTATTGGTTACCGCCTCGAGGACATTGTCCTCCATCAGCGGGACGTGCTTGTGTGCGGCGGCGTGGAAGACCGCGTGTGGCCGGTAGTACTGGAAGATGCGGTAGATCCGGCTTCTGTCGCGCACGTCCGCGATAACCGGAAGGATCTCGACGTCGGGGAAGGAGAGCGACAGCTCCTGGAAGATGTCGAAGATCGAGTTCTCGCCATGCCCGAGCACGATGAGTCGCGACGGTGCGAGCCGCGCAAGCTGCCTGCAGAGTTCGCTTCCAATGGAACCCCCGGCGCCAGTGATCAAAACCGTTTCGCTCGTCGCCAGCTCCGCCACCGCTGCAAGGTCTGTCTCGACCGCGTCGCGGCGCAGCAGATCCTCGATCTGAACTTCCCGGAGACCGGTGGCATTCCCCTGCCTGGAAATGATCTCGGGGAGGCTGGGTACCGTCCGGGTCGGGATGCCGCAACTCAGGGCGGCGCGGACAACCTGCCGGATCACCGTCCCGGGAGCGGACGGCATCGCGATGATTATCTCGGCGACACCATAGCGCTCCACTATCTCCGGGATGTGGGCAAGTGGGCCGAACACCGGCAATCCGGCAAGCATGTGCCCGTGCTTGGTGGCGTCGCTGTCCACGAAGCCAATCGGCTCGAGACCAAGCTGGGAAGTCGCGAACAGTTCCTTTACCACGAGCTTGCCCGCGTCGCCCGCTCCGGCAATGAGAACCCGCTTTCCGACATCGTCCCGGCGGCGCCGGAAGCGCTGCCGAGTGATGCGCACCATCAGCCTCGGGAACGTGATCAGAGCGCCGGTGAGGAGCGCGTCTATGAAAACAACGGAGAAGGGGACTCGCGTCGCCGTGAGATGCAGCAGCGGAAGAGCGAGCAGACCGACGAGAGACGAGATGGCGCCTCCACCCGCGGCCGCGACCATGATTGGGCGGAGCTCGCCGACGCTGGCATGACGCCAGAGCCGTCGGTACATCCCCGCTGCGTAGAAGACGAGCAGGCGGAGAGGTATCGAGAAGATTAGGTAGAACGCTACAAGTCGGAGGTTGTTGCTTATCCAGCTCGGCTCCTCGAACCTTACGAGGAATGCCGCGAGCGGCGCGAGGATGACAGAAACCGCGTCCGCGAGGAAGAGGTGCCTGTTGCGGATTGACTTCAGGGTCAAAACTTTTGGTGGCTGACGGAAGTGCTAGGTCGAACGAGGATTATTACGCTCTTACGGTCGCCCCAAAGCCGCGAGGCAATCGGTGTGCCGCCGAACAATCTACCCCAAAAGGACGGCCGCACAATGCGGATGTCACACATTGAAGCGGACTTACGGATTTCATGAGAGACTTTACCGCGATTGACTGACGAGAGCACGGATGTGAAATTTCCCAGGCTTTCCCATTGTCGTTCCACTGACCCCGCGCCCCCGCCCCATCCGGCGAATATAGACTGCCCCGGGGTTGCGCCGAGTCACACGCAAATTCGATGAAAACAGCACTCATAACGGGCGTGACTGGCCAGGACGGAGCCTACCTCGCCCGGCTGCTGCTCGCGAAAGGCTACATGGTGCACGGAGTCAAGCGCCGTGCCTCATCATTCAATACCCAGCGAGTCGACGGCATTTACGCCGAGCCACAGGACGTCCATTCGCGCTTTCATCTGCATTACGGCGATATGACCGACTCGACGAATCTCGTCCGGATAGTTCAGGAATCTCAGCCGGACGAGATTTACAACCTCGCCGCGCAGAGCCACGTCCAGGTATCGTTCGAGACGCCGGAGTACACCGGCAACGCCGACGGCCTCGGGACGCTTCGTCTTCTCGAAGCGTTAAGAATTCTCGGAATGATGGGACGAGTGCGTTTCTATCAGGCGTCCACGTCCGAGATGTACGGGAAGGTGCAGGAGATTCCGCAAAACGAGCGAACGCCTTTCTATCCGCGCTCTCCGTATGCGGCTGCCAAGCTCTACGCACACTGGATCACCGTCAATTATCGCGAGGCCTACGGGCTCCATGCGTCGTGCGGCATTCTCTTCAACCACGAATCGCCGATTCGGGGAGAAACCTTCGTCACACGAAAGGTCACGATGGCGGCGGCGAGAATCCGCGAGGGTCAGCAGGAAAAGCTCTATCTCGGGAATCTCGGCGCGAAACGCGACTGGGGATTCGCGGGCGACTACGTTGAGGGAATGTGGCGGATGGTTCAAGCGGACGAAGCCGGCGATTACGTCCTCGCCACAGGCGTAACGCATACGGTGCGCGAGCTCTGCCAGCTTGCCTTTGCCCGAGTGGGCTTCGAACTCGAGTTCATCGGCGACGGGATTGATGAGCGCGGAGTCGACGCTGCAACGGGGAGAGAGATTGTTGCCGTCGACCCACGCTATTTTCGGCCCACCGAGGTTGATCTCCTCGTTGGGGACGCGTCGAAAGCGCGTCAGGAGCTTGGTTGGTCGCCGAAGGTGACGTTCAGCGAGCTCGTGGAGATGATGGTGGATGCAGATCTCGCTTCAGTGCAATCGGGCGAGCCCTTCACTGTGGAGTCGTCGCCCTCCGTTCTTCAGGCGCTGGTGAAATGAATAGTCGCGCGGTTCCGCGCTGCTTCGTGGCCGGCCATCCAGGGCTCGTTGGCTCGGCGCTAGTGCGAGCCCTGGACGCACGCGGCTATCCACCACCTCTCGTTCGAACGCGCGCGGAGCTGGATCTTCTCGACCAGCGGGCTGTTTTCGATTTCTTCCGCGAGAGCCGGCCTGACGTGGTTTTCTTCGCTGCTGCGAAGGTGGGCGGAATACTCGCCAACAATACCGAGCGGTGGGCGTTCCTCTATGAGAACTTGGTTCTCGAGACGAACGTGCTCGGTGCCGCGCTCGACACCGACGTGGACAGGGTGGTGTTCTTCGGCAGCTCGTGCATCTATCCCAAGCTCGCGCCGCAGCCCATTCGGGAAGAGTACATCCTCACCGGACCACTCGAGCCGACGAACGAGCCGTACGCCATCGCCAAGATCGCCGGACTCAAGCTCGTCGAGACCGCGAACGATCGTTATGGCAAGTCGTGGGTCTCCATCATGCCGACGAACCTTTACGGCCCCAACGACAACTTCGATCTTCAAACCTCGCACGTTCTTCCAGCACTCATCCGCAAGTTCCACGAGGCAAAGGAGGCTCGCGCTCGCGGAATCGACACGGGCGTCACACTCTGGGGAAGCGGGAACGTGCGACGGGAATTCCTCCACGTCGACGACGCGGCGCAGGCAGCCATCATGCTGATGGAACATCGCGAGACCGGCGTATTCAACGTTGGGTACGGCGAGGACCTGTCGGTTCGTGACCTTGCACAACTGATCGCGAGCATCGTTGGGTACGACGGACCGGTGAGCTGGGATGCGTCGCGTCCCGATGGGACGCCACGGAAACTGCTCGATTCCTCCAAGGTGCGCGCGGTTGGGTGGGCGCCGACGATTTCCCTCGAGGATGGGATCCGCTCGGTGTACGACTGGTTTCGCGAAGCGGGTGAGCGATCACTCGCGAGGGCAGCGGGTTGACCACTCCGCGGCCGCGCGGCGTCGAGCCGCACCCACCTCCAGTTTCGCTCGAGCCTCCGAGGCAGGATCCTTCGCGTCAGTCGCCGCCGGTTGAGGCTGAGGACATCACGGTCTTGTCGATCCTCAGCGTCCTGCTCCGCTATCGAGTGATGATAGTCGGGCTCGCGCTTGCGGTCGGTTTCTACGTTGGACTGAAGAGCGTGACGTCGCCGCATTTCTACACCACGGAAGCGCAATTCCTGCCGAAGGGATCGACCCCGCAGGGACAGCTCGGCGCACTGGCACAGCAGTTCGGGCTGGCAGTCGGAGGGGGCGCATCACAGTCGTCACAGCTCTACCTCGACCTCCTGGAGTCACGACCGCTCCTCTGGCAGATCGCTCAGCGACAGTACTCGCTCCAGACTGAGACGGGCCTGCGCCGCGGCAATCTCGTTCAGCTCTACCGCGTGAGGGGCAGGACGCCTCTCATTCGGAAGGCGGCGGTAATCGACATCCTCAGGGGACAGGTCAAGGCGAAGAGCTCGCCGAAGACGGGAGTCATCACCGTCACCGTTTCTGCGGCGACGGCCGAGCTCGCGGTTCAAATCGCCCAGGCAGTGCTCGACGAAGTGAATCTGTTCAACCTCAACCGCCGTCAGGGGGAAGCGTCGGCACAGCGTGTGTTCATCGAAAAACGAGTTGCGGATGCGCAGTCGGAGCTGAGACAAGCGGAGGAAAACCTTCAGTCGTTCCTCACCCTGAACAGAGAGTTCCGCTCACCGTCGCTCCAGCTCGAGTTCGACCGCCTGAACCGCGTCGTCACGATGCGTCAGCAGCTCTACACATCGCTCGCCCAGGCCTACGAGACGGCGAAGATCGAGGAGGTACGGGACCTTCCGGTTATTACCGTGATAGAGCCGCCCGAGTTACCGATCGAGCCGACGGCGCACGGCGGAACGCGGAGGACTCTGCTGGGCCTCCTCATTGGCGGGCTCGCAGGAGTGCTGCTTGCTTTTGCGCGGGACCGCATGGCTACCAATCGTGAGCGGCAAACCGACGATTTCGTTGAGTTCGAGGCCCTCAGGCGGGATGCCCTGAGTGATCTGACCCATCCCTGGCGGCCACTGCGGCGCGCCTTCTCGCGATCCCCAAGTTGACGGTGTCTGCGGCAACGGGTCCGGAAAGCCACTCGTACTCACAACGTCGGCCGACAGTCGTCATCGAGCCAACTTCGGGCTGGGCGGCGCTGGAGCTCGGTGAGCTGTGGAAGTATCGCGATCTGTTGCTGATTCTGGCCGGGCGCGACGTAAAGCTTCGCTACAAGCAGACGGCGCTCGGTGTCGCCTGGGTCGTCATGCAGCCCTTGGTAGCAGCGGCGATCTTCACGGTGATGTTCGGAAGATTCGCACATCTTCCCAGTGACGGGCACCCGTACATCGTGTTCGTGTTCGCCGGTGTCGTGATCTGGAATTACTTCGCGGCAATCCTCCAGCGCGCCGGGAACAGTCTCATCAGCGATTCGCGTCTTATCACCAAGGTGTATTTCCCGCGCCTCGCCATTCCGCTCGCCAGCACTTTCTCGGCGCTGCTGGATCTCACGGTTTCTCTCGTGGTTCTCGGAGCGATGCTCGCCTTCTTTAGCATCGCGCCAACATGGCGGCTGCTCACTCTCCCTCTATTCGTCCTTCTCGCGGCGGTAGCGGCGACGGGAGTGTCTCTCTGGCTATCAGCGCTGAACGTGCGATATCGCGACTTTGTTCACGCGATGCCATTCCTCCTCCAGGTGTGGATGTTCGCGAGTCCGGTCGCATATGCAACCACTCTCGTGCCCGAGAAGTGGCGGCTTGTCTACGCGCTCAATCCGGCGGTGGCATTCATCGAAGGAACGCGATGGGCGGTGTTGGGATCCAGTTCAGTTACGGCCCCGATGGTCGTCCAAGCCGCCGGACTTTCCTTGGTAATCTTCCTCGGCGGGGCGTTTTTCTTTCGACGCGTCGAGAGAAGCTTTGCGGACTCGGTATGAGTGCTACCGCGATCACTGCGACGCGTTTGTCAAAGTCCTACCGGATCGCGCGCGCACTCGTGCGTCAACCGTACCGGACGCTGCAGGAGGAAGTGATCGCGCTTCCCCGAACATTGTGGAAGCGCGCATGGGGACAGTCTGAAAAGTTGGAGACTTTCTGGGCCCTCGAGGATGTCAGCTTCGAAGTCGGCGAGGGAGAGGTTATCGGGATCATCGGAAGGAACGGAGCGGGGAAGAGCACACTCCTCAAAATCCTGTCGCGGATCACCGAACCAACGCGCGGCAGGGCGGAGATCTTCGGCCGTGTCGGAGCATTGCTCGAAGTCGGCACCGGTTTTCACCCCGAGCTCACAGGACGGGAGAATATCTACCTGAGCGGGGCTATACTCGGGATGCGGCGGTCGGAGATCACGCGGCGGTTCGAAGAGATTGTTTCGTTCGCCGAGGTCGAGCAGTTCATCGACACGCCGACAAAGCGCTACAGCACAGGTATGTACACGCGACTCGCGTTCGCCGTTGCCGCTCATCTCGAGCCGGAGATACTGATAGTGGACGAGGTGCTGGCCGTGGGCGATGCCGCGTTCCAAAAGAGATGTCTGGGAAAAATGGAAGACGTCGCCGGACAGGGTAGAACGGTGCTTTTCGTAAGCCATAACACTCAGGCTGTAAGGCAGCTTTGTACCCGGTGCATTCTTCTCGAGCATGGGAGAGTTGTCGCCGACGGGGAGACTGACGAGACGCTCGCGACTTACAACGAACGGCTGCGCACACTCCGCATTGACGCAGAGACGGGAATCAACAATCCGGAAAATCGCCGGGGCTCAGGCGCGGTAAGATTCACCGGCGTTTCGGTCGAGGACCTGTCGGGTGAGGAACGCTACAATTTCCGGATGGGGGAGACAGTTCGCTTCCGCCTCTCCTACCAGGTGAACGAGCCGATGCGCGGCGTGGCGATGGTCATCGCCCTTCGATCGGGCTTGTCACGCGAGATGATGACGACCGTGCGGCACGTGGTCACGACCGAGCCCGTGACTGCTGGCTCCCGCGGCACAGTGATAATCGATCTGCCCGAGGTGTACATCCGCCCGGGGGAGTACCCGCTGTATCTGCACATCAGCGAGTCGGTAGCGACGAAGACGAACTATGATGTCCTCGACGACCTGACGCCCCCGCTGGTGATCGCTCCCGGCGGAAGGCAGCTCCATGGGAACTTCGACCCGGCGCAGCCTGTGGGAGTATTTTCACTGCCATCGCGGATGACGATCGTGGATCCGGCGGCCGTGCCGGAAGCCGCCAGCTCCGTTCGTGACCGCGCCTCGCGCGTCACGGCCTGAACAACCCAGACAACGACAGGCTCATAGATGCTTGATGGAAAGTCGATACTGATCACGGGCGGCACCGGATCCTTCGGCCGCCGCTTTACGGAGCTCGTCCTCGAGCGGTACAAGCCGCAGAAGCTCATCGTCTTCAGCCGCGATGAGCTGAAGCAGTACGAGATGCATGCGCACCTTGGCGAGGACCGTTATCCCAACATCCGGTATTTCATTGGCGACGTTCGCGACCGGGATCGCCTGTACCGCGCGTTCGACGGCGTGGACATCGTGGTCCACGCCGCGGCGCTGAAGCAGGTTCCCGCGGCGGAGTACAATCCAATCGAGGCGGTCAAGACGAACGTCCTTGGGGCGGCCAACGTAATCGACGCCGCGATCGATCGCGGCGTCTCCAGGGTGGTCGCGTTGAGCACCGACAAGGCGGCGTCACCCATCAATCTCTACGGCGCCACCAAGCTTTGCTCCGACAAGCTGTTCGTCGCCGCCAACAGCTATTCCGGAAAGCACGAGACGCGATTCAGTGTCGTTCGATATGGCAACGTTGTCGGAAGCCGCGGAAGTGTCATTCCCTTTTTCCTCAACAAGCGGCGGACGGGAAAGCTTCCGATAACGGATCCGAGGATGACTCGCTTCTGGATCACACTCGATCAGGGCGTTGAGTTCGTGCTCCGCTGTCTGGAACGGATGCATGGCGGCGAGATATTCGTACCCAAGATTCCGAGCATGAAGCTCACCGACCTCGCCAACGTGATAGGTCCCGAGTGCGAACTCGAGGTGATCGGCAAGCGGCCGGGGGAAAAGACGCACGAGCTGATGGTGGGAGAAGACGATGCCCAGAACACGCTGGAGTACGACGATTACTACGCCATCCTGCCGGCGGTGCGAAGCTGGGACAAGGGCGCCTATCTCGAGAAAAACGGTGGCCGTCCGTGCGCCGAGGGATTTCGCTACAGCAGTGAGACGAACACCCAGTGGCTCACGACGGCCGAGCTGAGGGACATGATCGGGGTGGAGAAGCTCGCAGCGGACTGACGGGATGCTTCTAGTTGTCGGCGCGAGCGGGTTTCTCGGCGCTAACGTCGTTCTCGAGGCGCTGGCCGACGGGCGTGAGATCGTTGCGGCTTCCGATAGGGTTCCTCTTACCGCGCCGGGAGTTCGGACAATGGCGGTGGACCTCACCGCTCCGGGAGCTTGCAGTGAGTTACTCGACGCGGTCCGGCCGGAGTGGGTGCTGAACTGTGCCGCCATCGCCGACGTCGACAAGTGCGAGCGCATGCCGGCGCTGGCAACGAGAGTGAATGAAAATCTGCCGCGATCTCTCGCTGCCGCATGCGCGCAATTCAACGCTCGCCTCCTTCACGTCTCGACCGATGCGGTGTTCGACGGAAAGCACGGCCGGCGAACCGAGGAGGATCCTCCCGGGCCGGTCAACGAATACGCGGCATCCAAGCTCGCGGGCGAGCGCGCGGTCATGGAGGAAATGCCGGACGCGCTGGTGGTGAGAACGAACTTCGTTGGAATAGCGCCGCGGCCGGAAGTCGGACTCGCGGAGTGGATAGCATCGCGGCTCGAGCAGGGCGAGGCGATCAAAGGCTTCACCAACGTGATATTTGCGCCACTGCTCGCCAACGACCTCGCACGAATACTGCTTCGCATGATGGACCGCGGGATGGACGGACTCTTCCATGCTGCATCGCGCGATTCGATGAGCAAGTACGACTTCGCGGTGAGATTTGCCAGGGCCGCGGGATTCGACGCGTCGCTCGTGCGTCAGGCGCGTCTTGCGGACGTGAAGCTCCTGGCAATGCGGCCGCTCGACACATCACTATCGCCGAAGCGACTCGAGGGTGTTCTGGGTCAGGTCATGCCGAGTGTTGACGAGGCAATCGAGCGCCTCGTCGTGCTCCGGAAGAGCGATTGGGGCGAAAGACTCCGCAATCTGACCAGCCGCTAGACATGCCTCGCATTGAGATCGCCGGACGCGCGATTGGGCCGGAGCATCCGACGTATTTCATTGCCGACATCGCTGCCAACCACGACGGCGAACTAGGTCGCGCGGAAAAGCTCATTCACCTGGCCGCAAAGGCGGGGGCGGACGCTGCCAAGTTCCAGCACTTCCGTGCTCCGAAGATCGTCAGCAAGCGAGGCTTCGAAACGGGACCACAGCTATCGCATCAGAGCAAGTGGAGGAAATCCGTCTACGAGGTGTATCAATCGGCGTCGGTGCCGTGGGAATGGACGGAGCGGTTGAAGCACGCTTGCGACGATGCCGGCATCCATTTTTTTTCTTCGCCGTACGACGCCGAGGCTGTAGACATGCTCGATCCGTACGTGCCAGCCTTCAAGATCGGCTCGGGCGACATCACCTGGATTGCTGCACTTCAACACATGGCCCGCACCGGAAAACCCATTCTGCTTGCCACCGGCGCGTCGGACCTCGAGGAGGTGAAGCGCGCGGTCGAAGCGATTCTGGCGATCAATCCGCTGCTGGTGCTGATGCAGTGCAACACGAACTACACCGGAAGCCTCGAGAACTTCCGGTTTGTCAACCTGAACGTACTGCGCACGTTCGCCAGGTTGTATCCCGACCTCGTCCTCGGGTTGAGCGACCACACTCCCGGCCACTCGGCCGTTCTCGGCGCGGTTGCCCTCGGCGCGCGCGCCATCGAAAAACACTTCACAGACGACCGCGGTCGCGAAGGCCCCGATCACCCGTTCTCGATGGACCCCCGTGACTGGCGGGAAATGGTCGACCGCACTCGCGAGCTCGAGTACGCGATGGGCGACGGAGAGAAGCGCGTCGAAGCTAACGAGCGAGAGACGGTAGTGATTCAGCGGCGCTGCCTGCGGGCGGCTCGCCCGCTTACGGCGGGTACAGTGCTGCAGCAAGGAGACCTCGAGCCACTTCGACCGGCGCCTCCCGACGCAATCTTTCCCTACGACGAGAGTCGAGTAATCGGCAAGCAGCTCCTGCGCGACCTCGACCGAGGTGACTACCCCAAGTGGGCGGACCTCGGCTGAAGGTTCTCTACATGTCGCGCGGGTACACCACGCACGATCGGCGATTCCTTGCGTCGTTCGTTGGCGCTGGCTGGGAGCCTTATCACCTGCCGCTTCTAGAGGAGAGACTTGACCAACGGGCTCTTCCCGAGGGTGTCGAGTCGTTGACCTTGTCCCGGCAGATGGATGACGTCGCTGAAGAGACGCGCGTAGATGAATTGCGTAGCACTCTTGGCGACCTGCGTCCTGACGTCGTGATCGCCGGCCCTATTCAGACAGGTGCGTATGTCGCCGCGTCCGCCGGCGCTGACCCCCTCGTCGCCGTTTCATGGGGGAGTGATGTACTTGTCGACGCCGACGCCACCGCCGCGAATCGAGAGAGGACCCGCTATGTGTTCGACCATTCCGCACTCGCGTTCGGAGACTGCCGCGCTGTACGCGAAGCGATCAAGCGGCATTCCGAGCTCCCGGACGAGAGGATCATCACATTCCCGTGGGGGATCGACCTTCGGCTCTTCCAGCCGGGAGTGTCGACGCTTGGCCTTCGTCAGGGGTTGGGCTGGACGAGCTGCCACACATTCATCTCGACGCGAACATGGGAGCCGGTGTACGCGATCGACGTGCTCCTCGATGCTTTCCGCCTTGTGCTCGATCGTGACGATCGCGCCCGACTCATTCTCCTCGGCAACGGGTCTCAAGAACGAGAAATTCTAGGTCTCATCGATTCGCTGGACCTTGCGACGACGGTGTACGCCCCCGGACGTGTTTCTCAAGCGCTTCTGCCGGACTACTTCCGCGAATCGGACGTATATGTCAGCTCGGCTCTGAGCGACGGGACGTCTGTCTCGCTTCTCGAAGCAATGGCCTGCGGTCTTCCCGTGGTGGTATCCAACAGTTATGGGAATCTGGAATGGGTGACTCCCGGGACGAACGGAGAGCTCGCCGAGCCTGGGAATGTTGCTTCGCTCGCCAGGGCCATGCTGTCCGTTGCCGAAGATCCGTCACGGCGGACGGAAATGGGAAAGCGAAACGTAGAAGTGGCTCGCAGCCGCGCCGACTGGGATACCAATGTCGCCGAGCTTGTCCGCCGTATCGAGGAGGTCGCATCGCGTTGAGAACGGTGGTGATCGTCCAGGCCCGCATCGGATCGGAACGACTTCCAGGCAAGGTTCTTCTCGATCTCGAAGGGAAAACGGTACTCGAGCGGGTGCTCGATCGCACGCGGCGACTCGAACGCGCGGAGGATGTCGTCGTCGCCACATCAGATATCGCTTCCGATGACCGAATCGCTCAGGAGTGCACGCGGCTGGGAGTGACTTGCTTCCGTGGAAGCGAGAACGACGTTCTGGATCGGTACTTCGGTGCGGCGAAGGAAGCGCGAGCCAGCGTCTGTGTCCGCATTACAGCTGACTGTCCCTTAATCGATCCGGGAGTGCGCGACTCCATAATCCGGAAGTTCGAGGACGCAACAGGCGGCCCCGATTACGTGAGCAACAAAATCCAGCAGTCGTTCCCTCGCGGACTCGACACCGAAGTCTTCACGATCGAGGCGCTGGAGCGCGCGTGGCGCGAAACGACCGCCGATTACGAGCGCGTGCACGTTACACCGTACATGTATCGCCACCCCGAGATTTTTCGGATTGTGCCGGTACTGAGCGACGTTGATCGCGCCGACTGGAGATGGACAATCGACACCGCCGAGGACCTGGAGTTCGTTCGCGAAGTTTACCGGCGCCTCGGTGAGGACGGTGACTTTGCTTGGCTCGAGGTGGTCGCTCTCGTCGAAGCCAACCCTGAGCTGATGCTCATCAACCGTCACATACGTCAGAAGAACGTCGAGCTGGGATGACGACGGCCAATAACCGGACCCCACGGATCGTATGCATCATCGAAGCCCGGTACGCATCAACGCGGCTTCCGGGGAAGGTTCTGATGCCAATTCTCGGAAAACCAATGCTCGGCCGGATGATCGAGCGGTTGCGTCGCGCTCGCACTCTGGACGGGATTGTCGTCGCCACATCGCATTCCATCGCCGACGATGCAGTCGAGACCGCGGCACTGCAGGCAGGCGCCGGCGTCTTTCGCGGCAGCGAGGAAGACGTTCTGTCGAGGGTGGCAGGAGCAGCGGTGGCCAACCGCGCCGATGTCATTGTCGAAGTTACCGGCGATTGTCCGCTGCACGATCCCGCCGTCGTCGACAAGGTGGTAGCGGACTATTTGCTGGGTGGCGCCGATTTCGTCGGCAACATTCGCCCATACTCCACTCCGCGGGGCACTGACGTGCGTGTGTTCTCGACGGAAGCACTCGTCGCGATCGAGCGGAGTTCCGAGGATCCAGCGGATCGCGAGCATGTCTCGCTTCATTTCTGGGAGCATCCGGAGCAGTACCGGCTGCGAAACGTTTTGACCGATCTTGGACCGGACGCTGCCAATCTCCGGCTCACCGTGGACACGAGCGAAGATTTCCAGCTGGTCACTGCAATTTACGAGGAGCTGTATCCGCGTAACGCCGACTTCACAATCGCTGAGGTTGTAAACTTTCTCGCGATCCGCTCCGACCTTCGACAGCTCAACAGCAAGGTGAAACAAAAGGCGGTTCGTTGATGCTGCGCGCCGCTGTAGTCGGATGCGGCCGAATCGGAAGCCGAATGGCTCAGGACCCGCTTCTCGCGGGCGACGTGTTCACGCACTCGGAGGCGTATGTACGCTGCGACGATACCGAGCTCGTCGCGCTCTGCGATACGGACCCGCGGCGCCTTCGAGAGGCAGGGAGCAGGTGGGCAGTGAACGCCCTCTTCGGTGATGCCGGCGAAATGTCACGGACTGTGGCGCCAGATATCGTCAGCATCTGTACACCGACAGACACACACGCATCGATTGTCGAGACACTGCTTGAATCACCACAACGGCCGCGTGTGATTCTTTGCGAAAAGCCGTTGGCGAGCTCGGTTGAGGAGGGCGAACGGGTAGTCGGCCTCGCGCAAGCGAAAGGCGTTGTCCTGGCCACGATCTTCATGCGCCGCTACGCCGGTAATTTCGCCGCTCTACGTGCCATGCTCGCTTCGGGTGAGCTCGGCACGGTGCAGGCGGTGAGCGGCTGGTATATTGGTGGCACGCTTCACAATGGCAGCCACTGGTTCGACATGCTCCGCTATCTCGTGGGCGAAGCACAGTGGGTGGAGTCGTACGACGCTCTGGGAGAGTCTGGCAACGATCCGACTCTCGATCTCGTGATAGGTCTCGAAGGAGGTCGGCTAGCCACGCTTCGCGCCGCCGACTCCCGAAGATTCACCGTGTTCGAGATGGACATTCTGACGAGCGAGGGCAGAGTGCAGATCAGCGACTCGGGTCACCGGATAGCTCTCTACAAGGCTGTGCGTAGTGGCCGCTACACGGGATACGTGGAGCTGCAGCAGCTTGAGCGCGATCTTGGAGACCGGCGCGATCTCATGCTCCACGCGGTCGAGGACGCGGTTGCCGCGCTCGCATCCGGCCGGCCTCCCCTGTCTTCCGGAAAGGATGGACTCGCGGCCCTCAGGATCGCGGAGGCTGCGCTCCGCTCTCGAGGCACGCGCGTTCCTGTGGACGCAGGATGACATCAGTGCCGCAACCCGGCGGATGCCAAAGCTCGCTATAAGCGGCGGCTCGCCAGTCCGCTCGACTCCTTTCCCCCCGTATCGCACGATCGCCGAGGGCGAGAAGGCCGCCGTCGCTGAGGTGCTCGATAGCGGAGTCCTGTCCGATTTTCTTGCGACATGGTCGCCGAGGTTCTACGGCGGGCCGCGAGTGCAGCAGCTGGAGAGTGAGTGGCGTGAATACTTCGGCACGCGCCACGCGGTCGCGATGAATTCTGCGACGTCGGCGCTGTACGCCGCCGTAGGCGCAGCCGGCGTTGAACCTGGCGACGAAGTGATTGTCTCGCCGATCACGATGACCGCATCGGCGTCAGCTGCACTCGTTTATGGAGCTGTCCCAGTTTTCGCGGACATAGACGACGAGACGTTCTGCATCACGCGACAAACCATCGAGCGCTGCCTTTCCCCGCGCACGCGGGCGATCATGGCGGTAGACATCCTTGGGCATCCCGCCGACATGGACTCAATCATGGACCTTGCCCGAGGTCGCGGCATCACCGTCATCGAGGACGCGGCGCAGGCCGCGGGAGCGAAGTACAACGGTCGGTACGCGGGCGCCCTCGCCGACATCGGTGTCTTCAGTCTCAACTACCACAAGACCATCCAGTCGGGAGAGGGAGGAGTCGCGGTAACTAAAGACGCCCGACTCGCCGAGCGACTCCAGCTCATCCGCAACCACGGCGAGATGGTGGTGAAGGAGAAGGGAGTTACCGATCTGGTGAACATGGTGGGTTTCAATTTCCGGATGACTGAAATCGAAGCGGCGATCGCCAGCGTCCAGCTCAAGCGTCTCGAGAGTCTGCTCATACCTCGGATAGAAGGCGCCGAGTATCTCACCGCGCATCTGCGAGAGCTTCCGGGGATCACTCCACCAGTCGTCAGACCGGGGGTTCGTCACGGTTATTATCTATACGGAATCCGCTATGACGAGAGAGTCGTTGGTGTTCCGCGCGACCGGCTCGTCGATGCTCTGAATGCCGAGGGAATCCCGATGGTCAAAGGGTATACCGAGCCGCTGTATTACGCGCCGCTGTATCAGCAGCGCATCGCTTTCGGCAGCGAAGGGTTCCCGTTCACCTACAATCGCGATGCGCGAACCATCTCCTACGAGAGGGGAATCTGCCCGGTCGCAGAGAGAATGTGGGAGACCGAGCTGATGGTCACCAACGTCTGTCGCGCAGGAGTAGCGCAGCAGGACCTGCTCGATGTCGTTCTCGCGTTCGAGAAGGTTGTCGGATATGCTGACGAGCTCAGATGACTCCGGAGCGCCTGTGCGCTCGCTGGATGACCTGCCCCGATTCTCTCCATGGCCGGCTCGGCTCCTTGGCCACGTGCCTTGGGTGCGAGCCCTGAGAACGCCTGAGGACACCGATCGGGAATATGGTCGCGATAAATGGGGTGGTCTCCTCAAGCGGGTCTCGAACAAAGGGAACGGTGTACGGCTCACGGACGCGGACCGCTGGGCGCAGGGCGGCGACGAGCGCACGCTCATGTGGATCGCGGACTCGCTGGTAGAGGTAACCGCGGCCGAGGCGCATCGACGTTACCGAGATGTGATCGCCGATGAGCTTTCACGGTTTCTTCCCGCGACAGGTCTCGTCGAGCTGGGAGCCGGATACGGAAGCATTCTCATACATCTCGCCAAGCGGCCGCAGTTTGTCGCGATGCCTGTCATCGGCGCCGATCTCACCGAGAGCGGTGTTGCCCTGATCGACCGGCTGGCTGCCGCGGAAGGGAGGCAAGTGACTTCCGGAAAGTGTGATCTCGCGAGCGCGGAACTCACCGACATCGAAATTCCGGATGGTTCTCTTGTCTATACGTCGTTCGCTTTGCAGTGCATTCCCCTCGTCGGGGAATCATTCGTCGGCGCCCTCTGCGCGCGGCGGCCCGCGGTCGTGGTGCACTTCGAGCCGGCGTACGAGCATTGCGATCAAAAAAGCCTACTTGGGCTTCTCAGGCGACGCTATATTCAGGTGAACGATTACAACACCAACCTGATCACGCTGCTGCATGAGCAGCAGGGCCGCGGGAGCATCGAGATTCTCGAAGAAAGGCCGGCCGTCGTCGGTCCGAATCCGCTGCTGCCCGCATCGGTGATCGTTTGGCGACCGTCGCCAACGAGCTGACCGACGCCAGCGCGACCCCATCCCTGGTGGTGACGGGAGCGGGTTGCGAGCGACCTTAAATCACGTGCCGAAACTCAAGGACAGGGTTCCGACAAGCATCCGAGCCGCCGCCTGGCGCGCCATCGACCGCATGCCGCCGACGGCGCAGCGGTTATTCAAGCACACGGCGGAGCATCGACGCTGGAAAATGCGACAGCTCTTCGAGCGTCATGCCCCGCCGCTGGACAACGCTCCCACAATCCTGTTCTGGGTTCCGGGGGGGATGCCGCTTCTGCTGCACGTCGAGGGAGCCATCGCTGCGGCGCTGCGGCTTCGCGGGTTCAACGCCCACGCCGTGATCTGTGATGCACCGTACCGCGCTTGCGTGACACGGGAAATCACGACCGGCGTTCCGCTGGAGCGGTGGGCGGACTCGTGCGCGAAGTGCATGGCGCGAACCCGCGGTGTGCTCGACCTGCTCGGAATCCCGTATTCGTCCATCGGTGACTTCGTCCCGCCGGCGAAGCGCGAGGAGCTTCGCCAAATGGCGGTTTTGGTGACTGCGGAGAACGACGCCGAGCTCAGGCACAACGGCGTGCTTGTGGGGCACAACGTGATGTCCACCATAATGCGGTTCCTTCAGGGGACACGGCTCGAGGGCGGGGACGAGCTCATTCGCGAGTATGCCTACAGTGCGCTCGTGAACGCAGAGGCAGCCGCAGTCGCCATGGACAGATTCAACCCCATGCGGGTGTTCATGTCTCACGGCGTTTATGTCGATTGGGGGCCGGCGCTGCATACGGCGCTGGAGCGCGGGATTCCGGTGACGGGTTGGAAGGCATCCTATCTGACCGCACGCTTTTTCTTCCGTCACGTGGAGGATCCGAAGCGAATCGACTTCCACAAGCTCAGCGCGCGCGCCTGGGAGGAAAGAAAACGCAGGCCGTTCACCGCCCAGGAGGACGCCAGCCTTCAGGAATTTCTGGATCGGCGATACCACGAGCGCGTCAGCTTCGACATGAAGCAGCTGCGCGAGTATACGGGTGAGATCGAGCGATTCCGCACGAAGTACAACCTGGACCCGGACAAGCCGGTGTGGGGAGTAATGGCCCACATCAACTGGGACAGCGTGTCCGATTACTCACCGATGGCGTATCCCTCCTTCGATGAATGGATGATCGACACGATCAACCGGATCGCCGGCATCACCGACGTCCAGTGGCTGGTCAAGGTTCATCCCATCGAGGCGTACGACAGTCCGGGTGCAGGCGTTCAGCGGTTGATTCAGACCCATTTTCCGAACCTCCCATCGCACATCCGCCTCATTCCCGCGGAAGAACGAATAAGTCCTCAAGACTTCTTTCAGCTGGTTGATGGAGGAGTCACAGTCTATGGAACCGCGGGCCTCGAGCTCGCGCTTCAGGGAAAGCCGGTGATCCTCGCCGGAGAAGCTCATTACGGCGGGAAAGGGTTCACATGTGACGGTCTCGACATCGAGTCGTATCGGTCGCTCCTGAGCCGCGCAGCATCGCTCGGACGGCTGACTGCCGAGCGGACTCGACTG
>Ga0137373_10001889_pt1 | contig 22846 bp, 23 predicted proteins | sample SagtaG_5_FD_104912 | JGI IMG/M metagenome (GOLD analysis project Ga0137373, IMG submission 104912) | Vadose zone soil microbial communities from Sagehorn Ranch, Mendocino, California, USA - Sage1_R_80_16 metaG | ecosystem: Environmental > Terrestrial > Soil > Vadose zone | place: USA... | reverse complement strand
CAGCGGCATCGTGTACGTGGCGACGATCAAGCAGTGTGAAGCGGTCGCCCGGCTGCTGGAAGGTGAAGGACTTCCCATCGCTTCTTATCACGGACGGTTGACCGGCAAGTCCCGCCACGAGACACAGGACCGCTTCATGGCGGGAGATCTCCAGACGATCGTCGCCACCAACGCATTCGGAATGGGCATCGACAAACCCGACATCCGTTTCGTAGTCCACTACGACATGCCCGGTTCGATTGAGTCCTACTACCAGGAGTCAGGCCGCGCCGGACGCGACGGTCAGCTGGCGGATTGCGTGCTTCTCTACCGCATCGAGGACCGGCGCACGCACCAGTTCTTCATGGGCGGCAAGTATCCCGGCGCGGACGACATCCTTGCGGTGCGCGATGCGCTCGCGGAGCTTGGCGCGTCGCAGACGCCTGCGACGCTCGCGGACATCCAGTCGCACGCGACGTCGGTCGCGAAGACGAAGGTGCGATCGGTGCTCTCGATGATGAAAGAGCTCCGCCTGGTGCGCGAGCTGCGCGGCTCGAAGTACCGGCTCGCCGACGACACGGTGTCCGCATCGGCGATCGAGGATGTCGCCCGTCAGTACGCGGCCCGCATGGATGGCGATCGTGAAAAGCTCCAGCGAATCGCGCTCTACGCCCAGAGCGCCCGCTGCCGATGGAAGGAACTGCTCGACTACTTCGGTGAAGGAGGGAGCTTCGACGCCTGCGGCACCTGCGACAACTGCACGAACCCTCCGGAACTACAGCACGCGCCGCCTGTCGATCGCGAGCGCCACCTGGTCCACTCCTGAGGCACTGTCGGGTTTTGGTTCTCGCTCTGTCTGATTCACGTTGTTGAGCCAGAGCGCTGCCGGCGCCTGTCCCGTCGAAGCCGGTCGCGAAAGCCGGATATGTAGCCTGCTACACACCACCCGATCGCCCAGATGGGCGATGGGCTTTCCAACGTGAGACCTCAACAACTCACAAGGGCCGAGCTGACACGAAAATCAGCCTGAAATCAGGCTTATTCTGGCAATTCGGCGTGGCATCCGCGTTGCTCTATAGAACGGTGTCGGGCGGCTTCAGCGGCCCGGCTCGCCGCTCCGGTGTTCCGCTGGAGCAACCGCCCTACCAACATTTGCCTGCCTGGCTGCAGGGAGAGTCGAAAGGCACTCCCTGCCCCGCCATGTACGAATCCCTAATCCCTGATCGCTGAATCCGCGAACCGCGAACCGCGGCTCTGGCACCGTGCTTGCTTTTTATGTGAGCGTCGCGCGAAAGCGCGGCCCGCCGCTCCGGTGTTCCGCTGGGGCAACCATCCCGCTGAACAGACCTGCCACCGGGCGCAGGGAGAGTCTCTGACACTCCCTGTCCTACCATGTACGTCAAAAAGCAATCCCTCATCCCTAATCGTCAATCCCTTATCGACGAAGCGAGTCATCCCTGATCGCCGAATCCCCGAATCCGGCGAATCGCGAATCCGGCGAACACTGGTTCTTCGATTCGTTGACGAGGGATTCCCGATTCGAGGATTGCTCGATTAGGGATTGGTGATCAGGGATTAGGGATTCGGCTCTTAGAGCTGCGTCCGAGGTGTCGGAGCCGCGGGAATCTCCTCGGGCCTCCGGCGCCGGAGTCTCGCGTATGCAGCGGTCACTTCCACGCCGTACAGAAGAATCACGGCGGAGATGTACACCCATACAAGGAACACGACCACCGCCGCGATCGAGCCGTGGACGCTGAAGTGCGACAGGTCACGCACGTAGCGGGAGAACCCCGCGAGTGCGGCGCGCCAGAGGAGCCCGGTGATTACCGCGCCGACCCACACGTCGCGAAAACGGACGGCGGCGTTCGGTACGAAGTAGAACACGAGGCCGACGAGCACGATGAAGATGACGGTGCTCGCCGACTTGATCGCCCAGCTCTGAAGCACGAGCAGCCCCGGCGCACGCGCGATGATGACGGCGAACCATCGCGCCTCCGCCACGTTGATCGCGCTCACGAGCAGCAGCCCGATGAGGAGCAGCAGGCTCGCGGTCACGAGCATGATCAACGCCATCAGCTTGTGCTTCAGATAGCTGGGCTGCTTGTCGACGCCCCACGCGTGGTTCACCGCGGACGTGACCGCGCTGAAGACGCCCATCGCGGCCCACACCATCAGGAAGCTGCCAAACGCGCCCAGCCGGAACCCCGCCGACTGCATCGCCTGCAGCTGCGTGTTCACGAAGTCGAACTGGCGCGGGAAGTACCGCAACACGAACGTGAGCACCCGCACGCGATCCGCGTCGTCGCTCGTGACGCTCGCGAGAATCGACAGCGCGAGCAGGAAGAAGGGGAACAGCGAGAGCAGCGAGTAGTACGCGATCGATGACGCGAAGGTGAGATCGTTGCTGTGATAAATGCCGGTGATGCCGCGCCAGATGGCGAGCGCGGTCAAGTGAACTTCGGCAAGGCCGCGCAGATACGCGCGGCGGCGGAAAGGGACCCGCGACGGCAGCTGTGCGTGCGTGGCTCGCCCGATCACCCCGCCATCATATATTCGGCGGCGCGCTCGCTTCCCAGCCGTTGCGGATTTCCTGCGTGAGCCACGCCGGAATCGTGCCGGTGAGCGCGGCGATCGTCAGGCGCCACGCGAGCCTGCGCAGGGGCGGCGTCTTTACCACGTAGTAGGCTGCCCCCGCGATCGCGGTGCCGATCAGAACGCTGGCAATTTTTTCGGCGGAAGCGTGGGTCATAGGAATGAACGTGTGAACGGTACGGCGTCAAAGGAACGCCGCACCGTTCGCTTCGGAGTGCCTGATTTACGTGCGGTTGGTCGAGTAGCCGCCCGTGCCGGCGCCCGTGAACGCACCGGTGTTGCCGGTCGACGTGCTGCCGGTCCCGGTGGTCCCGGTCGTGCCGCCCACGCCGATGTCGCCGGTCGTGCCGCCCGTCATGCCGCCGCCGACTGTCGAGCGCGCGCGCTCGTACGCTTCGCGGCCGCGATCGACGATCTGGCTGACCTTTTCGGTGGCCTGGCTGTAACCGTCGGCCGCCGTCGTGCGGAGCCGGCCCGCCTGCTCACCCAGCTGGCTGCGCAGCTCGGACCCCGGCTTCGGGGCGAACAGCATCCCGAGCCCCGCGCCCAGCACCGTGCCCGCCAGCAGCCCCATCAGGAACGAGCCGCCACCGTCTTCCCGTTCCAAGCGATCGTATTCGTACGCCATTTAGCCTCCTACTCTCAGTCGTTCGCCTCACCGGCCGAGGGCCGGCAGTTCTCGCGTGAGTCCTACACGCGCCCCGCGGCCGGCGTGGCCGGCTCGTGGTCGTGGCCGATAATCGACGTGATGACCGCGCGGATGCCGCGCATCACCCCGACGACCTGGTTCATCTTGTCTTTCACCGTGCCGGTGATGTGCCCCGCGGTCTCGTCGACGCGATGAATCGTGCCGGAGATCGCATGGTCCACCCGCTCGGTCTGGTGGCTGACGCGCGCCGTCACCGCTCTCACGTCGAGAAGGATCGCATCCACCTTCTCGCGCAGCGGCGCGATCTGACGCGCCTCGAGGTCGGTCACGAGCTGCATCACCCGGCGGTAGATCATGAAACCGCCCACACCGATGCCGATGAGCAGCAGTGCTTCGAGCACGCTGACCGCCGCCATGATTCCGAGCAGGACGTTTGTCGTATCGAGGTTTCCCATAACCCTCCTACGCCGACCAGCGGCCCTGCGCGCCGCCGGTGACATCGTTGAGCGACCGCCATCCTTCGCTCGCCACGCTGCGCGCCTTCTCGACGGTGCCCCGCATCCGGTGAATCTCATGCAGGAAGTCGTCCAGCTTCGGCTCGATCTGGTCGCGCACGCGGCGGCCGTTCTCAGTCATGTAGAGCCAGCCCCATACACCACCGGCAACCGCCCCGAGGCACGTCGCCAGGAGCACTCGCGATCGCTCGTCCACATTCCCCTCCTTCGTCACACGAGCTGTTTCACAGGCAGCCCGGTCCTGAGCCTGAGTATCAAATGACATGCCACCGCGGATCGCGTGGAAACGCGGAGGTTCGCACGAATCACGCGGCTGAGTGCGACGTGAACCTCTACATGGCTGACGTCGAGACGAACAGCGCCAGCGCCACACCTTCCCACCGATCGCCGCTGGGACTGCCCGTTGCTTCTTCGCCCATCGGCATAACTGATACAAAATTCGGATCGAGTCCGAACTTCCCGACAATGTAGTCGCGCGCAAGCTGGGCGCGCCTACGGCTGAGAAGGAACTGCTGATCGCCGGTGGCCTCCTGCGCGTATCCCTCCACGACAAACGGACTGTTGCGCGGGTAGCGGACGTATTGCGACATCGCCGAATCGAGACGCGCGCGCCCGTCGTCAGTGAGCCGCTCCTGGCCGTTCGCATCCTTTTCGAAGAGCACGGGCGCGCTGACCCAGATCCGCAGCACGCGTCGATCCCTGGTCTCGAGCGCCCCCTGCCGGTACTGCTGCACGCTCACGTCGTCAAGATCGAAGTAGCCGCGCCTGTTGAAGAACCCGCGGAAGAAGAAACTGCGCTTGAGCGCCTCGGTATTCTCCGCGAGATCCGACATCGCGTCCTTCGCGGCGGCGAGCGTCTGCTGAAGGTTTCCCGAGATTCCCTTGAGCGGCCCGTTCTCGCCGCGGAAATCCGCGACGGCGCCTTTCGCCTGTTCGGCCGCCTCGCGCAGGGTTGCCACTGCCTTCTGTCCGTCGCTGGAGATGCGGCTGAAACTCGTATAGAGCGCGTCGTCGGTCATCAACTTCCCGACCGTGCCCTTGCCCTGCCGCACGTCGGCGACGATCGCGTTGAGGTTATCGCTCGCACGGTGCGCAGATGCGAGGATGTCCCTGGCGTCTTTGCCGAAGTCGTTAATCAGATCCTGCGCTTCGGCGGCGGTGTCGGTCACCGACTGCAGTGCATCGTCCACGCCGGAGCGCACCTCCACGATCGTGCTCGTCACGAGATCCAGCGTTTCGCTCATGCGCTGGAGCATCTCGGCGAAGTCGAAGGGCTCGCGGCTTCTGATCGTCCCTTTCGACGGGACGAGCTGCGCCTGGTCGGTGCCTGCCTCTACCTGCACGAATTTGTTGCCCACCAGCCCGTCGGTCTGAATGGATGCGACTGAATCGACGCGGATCAAGGGGTGCAGGTCTTCACGGATCCGGAGCCTGACGCGGAACTTCGCGGACGGATTCGCCGGCACGTGGATGGTGGTGACCTCCCCCGCGTCCATCCCGGCGACGCGCACTTTCGCGCCGTTCTGCAGGCCGGAGATGTTCGCGAATTCCGCGTAGACCTCGAACGTGTCGCTGAAGAGCATGCGGCGATTGCCGATCAGAAACAGGCCGGCCGCAAACAGCAGCACGCCTGCCACGACGAATGCGCCGACCGCGACGGGATGCTTAGCCTGCATGTTGTGAGGTCATGAACGCGCGCACGAGCGGATCGCTGTTGCGATCAAACTCCGCGGCGGACCCGCGGGCGATGATCCGCCCGTCGTGCAGCATGGCGAGCGTATCTCCGAGGCGCCTCCCACTCGGAATGTTGTGCGTCACGACGATCAGGGTCACGCCGCCGCGCTTCTTGCGATCGAGAAGCAGATCGTCGATCTCGTCGGCGGTGATTGGATCGAGTCCTGCGCTCGGCTCGTCGACCAGGAGGATTTCAGGATCGAGTGCGAGCGCGCGCGCGAGCCCGGCGCGCTTACGCATGCCGCCGGACAGATCGGCAGGCATCCTGTCGTATTCGCGCTCGAGGCCGACGGCGTGCAGGCGTTCGAGCACACGCTTCCGAATCTCGGCATCCTTCATCTTCGTGTGACGCCGCATGGGAAACGCGACGTTCTCTCCGACCGTGATCGAGTCAAACAGCGCCGCGTTCTGGAACAGAAAACCGATCTTGCGCCGCACGCGGGACAGCTCAGGGCCGTTGAGCGCGCTGATCTCATCGCCGTCGACGAACACGCGGCCGCGATCCGGCCGCATCAGGCTGATGATGTGACGCAGCGTCACGCTCTTGCCTGTGCCGCTGCGCCCGAGGATCACGAACCCGGAGCCCGCGGGCACATCGAACGACACGTCGTCGAGCACGCGCCGATTCCCGAACGCCTTCGTGACGTGATCCAGCCGCACGGCAGGCGCCTCCTCCGCCATCACCCGCCCGCCGCCTGGGGAAATATGAAGAAGATGATCCGCACGAGGATCACGTTGGCCAGGATGATGAGGATCGACGAGAACACGACCGCCTTCGTGGAGGCGCGGCCGACGCCTTCGGTGCCCGACGCGGTATTGAAGCCGAGATATGACGACGTCGTGGCGATGATGAAGCCGAAGACCATCGTTTTGAGCGTGGCGGGAACGTAATCGGTCAGCTCGATCAGCGAGAACGCACGGCGGAAGTAGAGCCCCAGCGGCATCCCGTTGCTCGCCGACTCGGCAAGGAAGCCGCCGAACATTCCCGTGAAGTTCATGATTGTCGTCAGGATGGGCAGCGCGATCACGCACGCGATCACCCGTGTGACGACGAGGTACCGGAAGGAATCGACGGCGGACGCTTCGAGCGCATCGATCTGCTCGGTGACGCGCATCGCCCCGAGCTCGGCGCCGATGCCCGCGCCGATGCGGCCCGAGAGCAACAGCCCCGCGGTGAGCGGCCCCGTCTCGCGCACCAGCACGATCGCCAGGCCCGCCGGAATCATCGCCTCCGCGCCGAAGCGTTCCAGCGACGCGCGCGTGTGCATCGACAGCACGACACCGACCGCGACGCCCGATACGGCGATGAGCGGCGCCGAGCGCAGCCCGAGCTCGTACATCTGGCGGATGGTTTCGCGGACTTCGAACGGGGGGACGAATATCTCGCGGGCGGCCTTCAGCGCAAACAGGGAGGCTTCCCCGATCGAGGCCAGAAGCTCAACAGCCGAATTCCCGACACGATCGAGCATTCAGACAGTTGAGTTGTGCAAGGCGCGGGCCGTATCGGCAGCCCGCGAGGGGCCGCCCTCCCTGTGACGCAGGGCTTTATGCCCGCCCAAGCTATGCGACGGGCGCGGCGCGGCGCGCGGCCCCTTTGCCGCCGTCCTGGATCTCGTGCTTCTTCATCTTGCTGTAGAGCGTCGGCCGGTAAAGACCCAGGATCTGCGCGGCTTCCTGCTTGTTCCAGTTCGTGCGCTGGAGCGTCTGCAGGATTGCCATCTTCTCGATTTCCGCGAGCGTGCGGTGCGGCGGAATCACGAACTCGGTCGTCGTCGCATTCTCGGTGCGCAGCGATTCGGGGAGATCGTTGACGGTGATCTCCGTCCCTTTCGCCACGAGGACACCGCGCTCGATCACATTCTCCAGCTCGCGGACGTTCCCCGGCCACCGGTGACGAATCAGCACGTGGTACGCTGCCGGCGCGATCGACTTCACGTTCCGCTGATGCCGCTGACGATATTTCTCGAGGAAGTGCTCGCACAGCAGCGGAATGTCCTCCGTGCGCTCGCGGAGCGGCGGCACGCGCAGGGTGATCGTGTTGATGCGGAAATAGAGGTCCTCGCGCAGCTTGCCGTCGCGTAGCGCTGAATCGAGATCGATGTTCGTCGCGCAGATGAGGCGGAAGTCGACCCGCACGATGCGATCGCTGCCAATCGGGCGGTATTCGCGCTCCTGGAGCACGCGCAGCAGCTTCGTCTGGAGATACGGCGGCATCTCGCCGATCTCGTCGAGCAGCAGCGAGCCGCCTTCCGACATCTCGAAGAGGCCTTCCTTATCGGTCTGGGCACCCGTGAAGGCCCCCTTCTTATAGCCAAACAGCTCGGACTCGATCAGGTCCTTCGGGATCGCCGCGCAGTTGATCTTGATGAACGGGCCCTTGGCGCGCTTGCTGTTGTAGTGAATCGCGTTCGCGATCAGCTCCTTGCCGGTGCCGTTCTCCCCCTGGATCAGGATATTGGCGTCGCTCCCCGCCACGCTCTCGACCAGCTCGAGCACCTCGTGCATCTTCTTGCTCTTGCCGATGATGTTGCCAAAGCGGAACTGCCCCTCGAGCTTCTGCTTCAGGAGGAGGTTCTCGCCGACCAGATCGCGGCGCTCGATCGCGCGTTCCAGCATCTGGAGCAGCGTGTCGGGTTCAATCGGCTTCTCGACGAAGCTGTGCGCGCCCGCTTTCATCGCCTCGACCGCCTTCACCACGCTGCCGTGGCCGGTGACGACGATCACTTCGGTGTCGGCGTGGATCTGCTTGAACTTCCGCAGCAGTTCCAGGCCGTCCGCATCCGGCAGCATCATGTCGGTCACGACAACGTCGGGCTTCCACGTCTTGAAGATCTCCTCGCCGCGCGTGCCGATCATCGCGGTCCGGACCTCGTACCCCTCGTGTTCGAGGAGAATCTTCAGCCACTCGATCATCGACGGCTCGTCGTCGATCGCGAGCACCCGGTTGCGCTTCTTCATCGTCATAGCATCTGTCCAGTCAGCCGACCCTTTCGCGTTACTCCGACAGCTTTCGCGCCGCCAACGATACACGCAACATACGATTGCGCGCAAATAATTATACACATCTCGCTTGCGACGTCCATATACCGACACTTGTCCAAATAACATACAGCACTAAGTGTTCGCGGCTGAGCCGTTTACGAGCGCGTCGCCGCTGAAAAGGTGGCTGGCACCAAAGGTGGCTGGCACCTTAGGTGCCAGCCACCTTTTACGTGCGACGTCGGGCCGTATAATCACCGCCATGTCCCAGCCCGAGAAGCCTCTCCCCGAACAACCCGAGCCGCCGCGCGATCGCCGTCTCTGCGCCAGGGAGGACGCAGTCATCTGCGAACGGTGCGGGGCCGAGATGTTCCGGATGCACGCGGTCTGGCGCTGCCCTAACTGCCGCTTCAAGACGGACTGCTGCGGCTGGTAGCGTGGACATCCTCGAGTCCCACGTCGATTCCTCCTCGGATCTGTTTCGCTCGAACCGCGACCGGATGACCGCGCTCGTCAGCGAGCTGCGCGAACGGACAGCGCTCGTCAAGCAGGGGGGGGGCGAGAAATACGTGGAGCGGCACCGTGCGCAGGGCAAGCTGCCTGCACGCGACCGCATCGACCGCCTGCTCGACGACGGATCGTCCTTCCTCGAACTCTCGGCGCTTGCAGCGTGGGATCTCTATGACAAGGACGCGCCGTCAGCGGGCATCGTCACTGGTGTCGGACGGGTCTCGGGACGCGAAGTCGTGATCGTCGCGAACGACGCGACCGTCAAAGGCGGCACGTACTATCCGATCACGGTCAAGAAACACGTCCGCGCGCAGGAAATCGCGCTGCAGAACCGGCTACCCTGCGTCTACCTCGTGGATTCAGGCGGCGCGTTCCTGCCGCTGCAGGCGGAGGTGTTCCCCGATCGCGATCACTTCGGACGGATCTTCTTCAATCAGGCGCGCATGTCGGCCGAGCGCATCGCGCAGATCGCGGTCGTGATGGGTTCATGCACCGCGGGGGGCGCGTACGTGCCGGCGATGTCCGATGAAACCATCATCGTCAAGGGCACCGGCACGATCTTTCTGGGTGGTCCTCCCCTCGTGAAAGCGGCGACCGGCGAGGAAGTGACGGCGGAAGAACTGGGCGGGGCCGACGTCCACACGCGGTTGTCGGGCGTGGCCGACTACTTCGCGGAGGACGACGAACACGCGCTGCATCTGGCGCGGACAATCGTCAGCACGCTCAATACCGCGAAACATCTGCCCGCGGATGTCGCGGCGCCGGAGGATCCCCGGTACGACGCCGCGGAGATCTACGGCATCGTCAACACCGACCCCCGCAAGTCATATGACGTCCGCGAGATCATCGCGCGCCTCGTCGACGGATCGCGGTTCGACGAGTTCAAGGAGCGCTACGCGACGACGCTCGTGACGGGATTCGCCCGGCTGCACGGCTTTCTCGTCGGCATCGTGGCGAATAACGGCGTGCTGTTCTCCGAATCCGCGCTGAAAGCGACGCACTTCATCGAAATGTGCAACCTGAGAGGGATTCCGCTGATCTTTCTGCAGAACATCACGGGCTTCATGGTCGGGCGCGAGTACGAGCGCCGCGGGATCGCGAAGGACGGCGCGAAGATGGTGCACGCGGTCGCCACATCGGTCGTGCCGAAGTTCACGGTCGTCATCGGCGGCTCGTTCGGCGCCGGCAATTACGGCATGTGCGGACGTGCCTACGAGCCGCGCTTCCTCTGGATGTGGCCCAACGCGCGAATCTCCGTCATGGGCGGAGAACAGGCCGCCGGCGTCCTGGCGACGGTCAAGCGCGATCAGCTCGCGCGCGAGGGACGGACGCTGTCAGCGGAAGACGAGTCCGCGATCCGGAATCCGATTCTCGAAAAGTACGACCGCGAAGGATCCCCCTACTATTCAACGGCGCGTCTGTGGGACGATGGCATCCTGGATCCGGCGGAGACGCGCACGGCGCTGGCGCTCGGCCTGTCGGCGGCGTTCAACGCGCCGATTCCGGACGCGAAGTTCGGGATTTTCCGGATGTAGCGACAGCCGTCATGCCCTCCATCCTCACCGACCGCGAGGGACCGGTCCTTCGCCTCATGCTGAATCGTCCCGAGGTCCGGAACGCGTTCGATGAAGAGCTGATCGGCGCGCTCACAGCCGCCGCCGCGAGCGCCGCGGACGACAAGACGCTTCGCGCGATCGTGCTCGGCGGAAACGGCAAGACCTTCTGCGCAGGCGCGGACATCGGCTGGATGTCGAAGGCCATCGCCTACTCACAGCGTGAGAACCTGACGGACGCGGAGGACCTCGCGCGCATGCTCGAGCGGCTGGACACGCTCGCGGTGCCGCTCATCGGCCGCATCCACGGCGCGGCGCTCGGCGGCGGGGTCGGCCTTGCCGCCGTCTGTGACATCGTCATCGCGGCCGATGATGCGGTGTTTGCGCTGAGCGAGGTCAAGCTCGGGATTCTTCCGGCGGTCGTTGCTCCGTATGTGCTGCGGAAGATTGGCGTGTCGGCAGCACGCGAGCTGTTTTTGACGGGCGCACGATTCACCGCGGCGCGCGCGAAAGAGATCGGCCTGGTGCACGAGGTCGTTCCCGCCGGAGCGCTCGACACCGCGGTCGGCCAGCGGCTCATGGAGATCCTCAGCGCGGGACCGAAGTCGGTCGCGATCGCCAAAGCCCTCATCCGGGAAATCGCCGGCGCGAACCCGCGCGACGTCATCGGGTTGACGACGATCACGATCGCCTCGCAGCGCGTGTCCGAAGAAGGACAGGAAGGGCTGCGCGCGTTCCTCGAAAAGCGCAAGCCCCGCTGGACCGCATGACGCTCCGGCGGGTCCTGATCGCGAACCGCGGCGAGATTGCGATCCGAATCGCGCGCGCCTGCCGCGAGTCCGGCATTCAAAGTGTGGCCGTCTACTCCGAGGCCGACAAGGACGCACCGCACGTCCGGGCAGCCGATTTCGCGGTGCCGATCGGCGCCGCCGCGTCCGCCCAGAGCTACCTCTCCATTTCAACGATCGTCGACGCCGCGCGCGCAACGGGGTGCGATGCGGTGCATCCCGGTTACGGCTTCCTGTCGCAGAACGCCGCGTTCGCGCGGGCCTGTGAGGAGGCGCGGCTTGTCTTCATCGGGCCTCCCGCGGACGTACTGGAACGGATGGGGTCAAAAATCGCCGCGCGTCAGCTCATGACGAGTGCGGGCGTGCCGATCGTCCCGGGCGACACCCCCGCGGACCAGACGGAGAGCGGCATCGTTGCAGCGGCCGAACGAGTCGGCTTCCCCGCTCTCGTCAAGGCGTCCGCCGGAGGAGGCGGCAAAGGAATGCGCATCGTCCGCGATTCCGCTTCAGCGGGCGCGCTGATTGCCGCGGCCAGGCGCGAAGCGATAGCGGCATTCGGGGACGGCACCCTCTATGTCGAGCGTCTCATCGATCGTCCGCGCCACGTGGAAATCCAGGTGTTCGGCGACACACACGGCCACATCGTGCACCTGTTTGAACGGGAATGCTCGATCCAGCGCCGTCACCAGAAGGTGATCGAGGAGAGCCCGTCGACGGCGTTGACGCCGCGCGTGCGCAGCGCGATGGGAGACGCCGCCGTCGCCGCGGCGCGTGCGGCGAAGTACGTCAACGCGGGCACGATCGAATTCCTGCTCGAAGGCAGCGGAGACTCGGCACGCTTCTACTGTCTCGAGATGAACACGCGCCTTCAGGTCGAACACCCCGTGACGGAGGCGGTCACCGGCGTCGATCTCGTGCGCGCGCAGTTCACGGTGGCCGCCGGAGGCGAGCTGCCATGGACGCAGGCGCAGCTGATGCAGCACGGACACGCGATCGAATGTCGCGTTTACGCGGAGGACCCGGCGAACGGGTTTCTGCCGCAGGCCGGACCGCTTCTCCTCTATCGGGAGCCCAGTGCGCCCGGCGTGCGCGTCGATTCGGGCTGCGTCGAGGGAGGCACCGTCTCCGTCAATTACGATCCGCTGATCGCGAAAGTCACCGTTGCCGCGGAGTCACGGCCAGCCGCTATACAGCGAGCAGCGGCGGCGCTGCGCGCGTTCCCAATTCTCGGCATCCGTACGAACCTGCCGTTCATGATCCGGCTGCTGGAACACCCGGATTTTGCCGCGGGGCATCTGCACACCGGGTTCATCGAGGAACATGCGGACGCACTGCTGATGAGGCACGACACGCCCGCGGAAGCGTTCGCCGCGGCTGCCGCCGCGACAGAGGCTTCGGTTGTGCCGCCCTCGAGGGAGGCGGCCTCCTCCGTGGGTCCGGCCTTCAGGCCGGCCGATCCGTGGGCGACGATCAGAGGATGGGGACGCTGATGGCGCGAACGCTGATCGTGCGAGACGATCGTGGTGAACACCACGCGTCGATCGACGACAACGGGCGCGTCTCCATCGATGACGTCGTGACTCCGGTCGTGACGGTTGCTCCTGGCGTCGTCCGCGTTGGCGACGGCGCAGGGCGCACCGCCTGGGTCGCGGCCGCCGGAGACGTGCGCTGGGTGTATCTCGACGGCGAAGTATTCGAGATCGACGTGCTCCGTCCCGGCAGTCGCCGCCGCAGCGCGTCCGCCCACGGATTGCTTTCGGCGCCGATGCCTGCAACCGTCATCCGCGTGGACGTCTCCCCTGGCGCGATCGTGCGGCGCGGCGACACGTTGATCATCCTTGAAACGATGAAGATGGAGCTGCCGATCCGGACACCCTCAGACGGTGTCGTGAAGGCGATCCACTGCCGGCCTGGCGATCTGGTCCAGCCCGGCGTACCGCTCGTGGACCTCGAGTGATGCGGTATCCCGATGCCATCACGATCGTTGAAGTCGGGCCGCGCGACGGCCTGCAGAACGAGAGCACGCCGGTAGCAGCAGGGGACAAGATCGCGTTTGTCGACCGGCTCTCGGCGGCGGGGCTCCCCGTGATCGAGGTATCCGCGTTCGTCAGTTTGAAATGGGTGCCGGCGATGGCGGACGCCGCCGACGTATTCGCCGGGATCGCGCGCCGCGAGGGCACTCGCTACGCGGCGCTGGTGCCGAACCTGGCCGGTCTGGAACGTGCGCATGCCGCGGGCGTCCGCGAAATCGGAATCTTTGCCGCAGCGTCCGAGACGTTCAGCCGGAAGAACATCAATCAGGGCATCGACGCGTCGCTCGAGGCTCACGCCGCGGTCTGCGCACGCGCGCGCGAGCTGCACATCAGTGTGCGCGGTTACGTCTCGACGGCGTTCGGCTGCCCGTTTGAAGGGGAGGTGCCGGCAGCGCGCGTCGCGCACGTCGCCGAGGCGCTGGTGCGGATGGGCGCATTCGAAGTGGCGATCAGCGACACGATCGGGATTGCGCATCCGGGGCAGGTGCCGCGCGTGATCGAGACGGTGACCGGGCGCGTGCCGCTGTCGAAGATCGCGCTGCACTTCCACGACACTCGAGGGACCGCGCTGGCGAACGTTCTGACCGCGCTCGATCTCGGCGTCGCCACGTTCGACGCGTCAGCGGGCGGCCTCGGCGGATGTCCCTACGCGCCGGGCGCGACCGGAAATCTCGCGACCGAAGATCTCGTCTACATGCTCCAGGGCCTCGGCGTTCGAACAGGTGTGGACCTGGAGAAGCTGCTGGAGGCGTCAGCCTTCATCGAACCGAAAATAGGTCACGCGCTGCCGTCGCGATATTACAGAGCCGCTCACTCGGGCCGGCCATAAAGGCCGTGTCGCTCCTTCATCCATTCACTCAACTGCTCGTTGCTCCAGCAGTTGATCACGCGATCCTTCGGGATACCCGCGAGCCGCGCATGCGCGATCGCGTACTCGCTGAACCGCAGCTCACCAATCGAATGGGCATCGCTGTCGAGGGCGAAGATGCAGCCGGCGTCGAGCGCGTGGCGGGCGAGCTCGTAGTCGATGTCCTGCCGATGCCAGTTGCCGTCCAGCTCGATGGCGACGCGCCTCTTCGCAGCAATGTCGAAGACCCTCAGCCAGTCCGCCGACACGCCCGGCCGGCTATTGAACATCCGTCCTCGCGGATGACCAAGGATCGCGACGGCCGGCGCGTGCACTGCGGCCACCATCCGCGCGGTTTGATCGTGCGTGCGGCGCAGCACTGAGTGCGGCGATGCGACAACGAACTCAAAGACCCGCCGTTCGGCGGGCTGCAGGTCGAGCTCACCATCCGCGAGGATGTTCGCTTCGATCCCCTTGAACACGCGGAAGCGCCCCTCGAGCTTCGAATTGAGCCTATCGATCTCCCCCTGCTGGCGCGCAATGTCGGTCATGCTCACGCCGCCCGCGATCGGCAGGCCGTACGAATGATCCGTGATACCGAGGCACGTGTGCCCCAGCTCCATGCACGCCTCGGCCATCGTTGCGATGCTCTCGCCGCCGTCGCTCCATGTCGAGTGCATCTGGAAGTCCCCCCGATAATCGGCGCGGCTGACGATGCCATCGCCGAGTGGGGCGCCGAGCGCGCGCTGCATTGCAAAGTGGCTGAGGAACGCGCACCTGAATTCGCGTCGTGACGCAGCGTCGGAACGGCGGGGAGACTGCGCGATCGCGGCCTCGACTGTCGGCGAATGCCCGTGTTCGACCACTTCGGTGATGATCTTCGCGCTCGATGGACCGATGAAGGGAACGTCCCGAAGCGCGCCGGCCGTCACCAGGTCGACGACGGAAACCGGCAGGCCGACGATCGCCTTCGCGGCGCGCTTGTAGCCGAACTGGCTCCGCGACGTGCCCTGCAGCGCCGCCATGTCGTACAGCAGCGCAGCGGCCGCCATATTCAGATCGCCGTGAACGATGGCATCGGTCTCGTCGGTCCTCCCCGGCTTTGGGGCACGGACGACCTTTTTACTCGCGCGCCGGTGTGTAACCAACGCCACACTCCCTCCAGCAACGCTCGAGGTGCGCTGCTAAGTTCATGAATTGCAAAGGATTCTCCGTCCGTCCCTGCTAGGTACCCCGATTGCTGTGTTTAGTCCTGGGATGGGGACCAATATGCGACGACTGATGCCACTGGCACTGTGCTTCGCGCTCGCGTCCGGATGCGGCCGCGTCAAGGCGAACAGCGCGAAGGATACTGCCGGCACGGCCGGCCACTACAACCAGCTCGAAACCGACATTCAGCAGATCCTACAGAATGGCAATCCGCCTGCCTACGTCACGCGGGACCCGGAGGGGACGCGACTCTGGAAGCAGACGCGCGCGTTGTATGAGAAGCGGAACTTCGATCCCGCGTGGATCGACGACGGCGCGCCGCGCAGCCAGATGGATGCGCTGATCCATGCGATCCACGCAGCGGCCGACGAAGGACTCGATCCGGAACTCTACAGCGCGAGCATGCTCGACGCGCGTCACCAGGAAGCGTCAAAGGGATTCCTCACGAAAAAGGGATTCAAGCCGGAGGAAGCCACAGCGATGGACGTGTGGCTCACGTGGCTCTACATGAAGTACGCCTCGGATCTCGCGGATGGGATCTCTGACCTCGCGCATGCGGATCCGAGGTGGCAGATCAAACCGGAAGCCTTCGATGCACTTGCGTATCTCGAAGGCGCGCTTCGCGATAATCGCGTCGAGCAGTCCCTCCAGGATCTCGTCCCGAACAATCCGGAATATGCGGGGCTGAAGAAGGCGCTGGCCAGTTACCGCCAGATGGCGGCGAAAGGCGGCTGGCCACAGGTGCCAGGCTCCGCAGCCCTGAAGCTGAAGCCCGGGCGCCCGAGCGCGATCGTGCCGCCGCTCGCCGCGAGACTGGCTGCGACAGATGATTACTCCGGAACCGTTCCGGCGGCGGATCAGCCGGCGGTGTACGGGCCGGAGCTGCAGGAACCGGTGAAACGGTTCCAGCGCCGTCACGGCCTGCAGGACGACGGAATCGTCGGGGGGCCGACAGTGGCAGAAATGAATGTGCCTGTCGAGGCGCGAATTCGCCAGATCGAGTTGAACATGGAGCGCTGGCGGTGGCTGCCGCGCGATCTTGGCGAGCGCTACGTCCTCGTCAACATTCCCGAGATGCGTCTCGACATCCGGGATCACGGCCAGGTCCCGCTCTCGATGCGCGTCGTGGTCGGCAAGCCGGACGCGCAGACGCCCATCTTCAACGATGAGATGACGCACATCGTGTTCGCGCCGTACTGGAACGTGCCGCCCGACATCGCGCAGAAGGAAACGATGCCGTCCGTGATGCGCGATCCCGCGTTCCTCAGCCGCATGAACATGGAGGTCGTCGATGCCAAGGGCAACCCGGTCGATCCCGGCTCCGTCGATCTCTCGAGCCCGGGCAACTACCGCTTCCGGCAGCGTCCGGGAACATCGAACGCGCTCGGGCTCGTGAAGTTCATGTTCCCCAACCAGTTCGACGTGTACCTGCACGATACGCCAGCCGATTCCCTGTTCGCCCGCGCCAGCCGATCGCTCAGCCACGGCTGCGTGCGCGTTGAGCAGCCCGAGCAGCTTGCCCAGTACGTGCTGCGCGATCAGCCGGAGTGGACGCCCGAGAAGATCAGCGAGGCGATGCACGCGGGCCAGGAGCAGACCGTGAAGCTGAAGGAACCGATTCCGGTCTATCTCGGATACTGGACGGCGCGCGTGACACCGGACGGGATCGTGCAGTTCAGGAAGGACGTTTACGGAATCGACGGGCGATTGACGACGAAGCTGACGGAGCGGCAGCAGCGCATGCGTCAGAGCGCGCAGGCGGCGGCGACCGCGGTGCCTGCCCCGGCGCCGGCGCCTCATCAGAAGAAGAAGTAGGCTGGCCTGAAGGCCAGCACCACCGGAGAACTAGGCCGGCCCATCGCCAGACGGGCAGAACTCTGTCACGTACCGGAGGAGCTCCTCCAGATCGATCGGCTTCGAGAGGTACGCGTCGGCGTCGATGCGTTCGATGCGATCGCGACCCGCGGCGGAGACGACGATGACGGGGATGCTCGCGAGCGTCTCGTTCTGTACCTGCGCCTGGCGGAACTGCCACCCGTCCATCACCGGCATCATCAGATCGAGCAGGATCACGCACGCGCGGGTGCCGTGGCCGAGCCGTTCGAGCGCCAGCTTGCCATTCTCGGCGCTCTCGACGGTGAACCCCTCCAGCTCCAGGAACCGCGCCAGCATTTCACGCGTATCGAGATCGTCCTCCACGATGAAGACGGTGGGGGTCACGAGTTCGAGCTCCGGTCGCCTATCCCGCCAAGGAGCTCGGTGGCCACGTCCGCGAGCGCATCGGGCATGCACGGCTTCTGGAGAATTCGATCGCATCCCGCCGCGCGCGCTCGCTGTTCGAGCGCGAGGCCGCCGTACCCGCTCAGGCAGACAATCGGAATCGGACGAAGCACCACATCTTCGCGTATTGCTGCCACGAGCTCGAATCCGTCCATGCCGGGCAGCGACAGGTCCGTGATGACGAGATCGATACGCCGCTCGCGCAGACGCGCGAGCCCTGTTTCCCCATCGGCTGCGCAGATCACGTCGAATGACATCCCGAGGAACTCGGCGTACATCTGCCGGGTATCTTCGTGGTCCTCGACGAGCAGAACCACCGGCTGCGGCCGCGCGTTCGGGTTCGAGATCGCCGCGGGCATCACCGCCGCCTCGCGCGGGCGCGCCCCTGGGCCTGCGTCTTCAGGTATTTCGAGATTTCCTCGACGAGGTCCGGCGGCAGGCACGGCTTCGCGATGAAGCCGTCGCATCCCGCGTTGCGGGCGCGGTCCCCTTCTGTCGCCAGCGCGTGCGCGCTCAGCGCCACGATCAGGATGTTCTTCGTCGCCGGATCGGACTTCAGCAGGCGCGTGGCTTCCCAGCCATCGATGCCGGGAAGCGACAGATCCATCAGCACGAGGTCGGGGTGCAGCCTACGCGCCTTCTCGATCGCTTCGCGGCCGTCGCGGGCGGTCTCCACGCGGAAACCGCTGAACTGCAGGTAATCCCGGTACATCTCGCGCGCATCATCGAAATCCTCGACGACGAGAATCAACGGCGCAGGCGACGGCGCGCTCATGCGATGAAACTTTACTCCAAGCGGTGCACTGGCGGGAGAGAAACCGGGTGCGCTACATCGGCCGCGAGCGTTCGTGGATCAGGCTGCGGACAGCGCTCTCGAGATCATCAGGGGAGCAGGGTTTCGGCAGGACGGCGTCGCACCCGGCGCGCCGCGCACGGCCAGGGTCGGCGGCGAAGGCGGCGTAGCCAGTGACGGCGAGCACCGGGATGTCACACGTGCGGGGATCCTGCTTCAGCCGACGGGTGAGCTCGAAGCCGTCGATGCCCGGGATATTCAAATCCGTGACGACCACATCGGGCAGGGAATCGAGTGCACGTTCCAGCGCCTGCAGCCCGTTATGAGCCTCCGACACGCGAAACCCGGCGCCGGTCAACCACTCCGCGTACATGCGACGGCCGTCCTGGTCATCCTCGACGAGGAGCACGCTCGGGCCGGTATCCCCAAGGGGCACTTCAGGTCTCCCGCCTTAAGTATAGCCGCCCCCCGGAGAGGTGCGGTCAGAGCCCGTCCGGCCAGCGGTCTGACCCGTGAATACTGGATGAGCTATCCCGGAATCTTAAGCACCTGCCCTGGCTTGATCAGGTCGGGGTTGCTCAGCTGATCCCGGTTCGCCTCGAAGATTTTCATGTAGGCATTCGCGTTCCCGAGGTGCTGCTTCGCGATCTTGCTGAGCGTATCGCCCGACTTCACCGTGTAAGTTTTCGCGGGGGCTGCCGCCGCACCGCCTCCGGTCACCTTGATGTCCGCAACGACCTCGTTCCGCCAGTCGGGAATAGTTTTGATGGCGCTCCAGATCTCGTTCTTCTCCGCCTCCGACTCCACCGAGCCCACGAAATGCAGCTTGCCGTCCTGCTCCTGCGCGCTGCCGTCGAACTTTCCTTTCGCCGTGGAGATGGCGTAGGCATACTTCTCTCGCAATCCCATCAGTGACCTCCGTTGCGCCCGTCAGTGCAACGGACGTTCCGCGGCGCAGCGCATCATTTCTGCGCGACGATCGCGAGGCGATCACCCCTGGGACTGACGGCCAGGCGTGTCACGTCACGGAGCCCAAATCCGTCGAGGTGCGCGACGACGCTCCACCCCGCGTCGCCGCGGCGCCAGCGATACACGGTGAATCCGTTTGTCACGCAAGGCGCGCAGCAGAGAACCGTGACAACGCCGCACGCGCGAAGGTTCACGTTCACGTCACTGGCTCCCGCGGATTCTGAGTTCCGCCACGGACCAGTCAGAATCGTCTTCCGTTCCGGTCCGGATAAAACGCACGTACCGTGCGCGACGCGCTTCGAACGCGAAGGACAGCGTGACGCGGCGTGGGTCCTGCAGCGCAGCTGTCATAGCGACAACCGCGACATTCCCGCTCCATGCCGGGAACCAGCTCCTGCCGTCGAGCGAAGTTTCGATCGAGAGTTGCCGCGGGAAATCGGTCACATAGCCGGCAATGAGCATCTCTGCGCCACTCACCATCGGCGATTGCCCGAGATCGACCATGATGGAGTCGCCGGGCGGCCGGCCGCGGCCGGCATGCCACCCCGTAGCAAGGTTGCCGTCCATCATCGCGCCGGCGAGCGTCGTGTTGTGCTCGGCGGATGTCGATGCGATCGACAATGAGTCGCCCCCGAGCTGTGGAAGAGACGGGAGGCGTGGACCAGCTTCGATGCGGAATGTCGAGTAGTCGTCGTCACGATATACGAGCTCCGCGCGCGGATAGCTGCCGAGGAACTGTCGCCAGCCGGCTTCGTGATCGAGATCGTGCTCGATTACGACCTCAATCGGGCCGAACGAGGACAGCCGCGTCAGCACCTCGGGATCGTGTTGGTTGAGCGCGGCCTGCAGCGCCCAGTAATGCGGCGCGAAGTAGCCACTGTAACCGTTGAACAGCGGCCGCCCGTGTTCGATCGCGCGGTACAGCGCGATCGCGTCATGCTGTGGATTCAAGGGGAGCTCCAACCGCGCCACCGCAGGCGTGTGGATCGGACGCCGCGCCGGAGGCTTCTGCATCACGATCGGCGAGGGCCAGCCGTCCGCCAGGACCCCCAGACACGCCACGATCGGCAGCGCCCTGGCCGCGCGAGGCCATCGCGCCGTCAATTGCCGGATCGCAAGCGCCCCCGCGATGGAGAGACAGAGGACCGCGAGCATCCAGAACCGCGCCGGGACACGGATGCCATCCATGCCCGGAAGCAGCATCAGCCAGGCGTACGGCGCCTTGTAGATGATCGGCTTGCCCATCAGCGTCGGCGCGGGGCCGAGGGCGAGGAGCCACATCGCGCAGGCGCCCAGCGCGTAAAACGCCAGTGTCGATCGGCGCCGCCAGGCGGTGCGCACCGACGGATGCAGCAGCCCCGCGATCACCAGGAAAAGCAATCCGACCGACAACGGTTTGTGTGGCGTGCCGACCGAGAGCAGTCGCACGCCGGCGATGTCCAGTTTCCACGCGCCGAAATACAGGGGCGTTGCCGCGATGCAGAAAAAGAAGATCGCGGCTGCGACGAACGCACGCGCGATCCGCAGCCGACGGAACTGTTCGCCCGCTGCGGTGCGCCACCCCGTCGCCAGCCCCGCCGCCATCAGCGCGACGACCGTCAGGCCCGGAAAGAGGTCGGATTCGGGACGAGGGACGGCATTCAACCAGCCCCAGAGAAGAAGGTTGTCAGGGGCTTTGAGCACGCTCGCCGCGTCTGCGCTGAACGAGACGATTTCGTCGATCTCGCGGCGGAATCCGTACGCCCGCTGAAATTTCCAGTAGCCGTACATGAGCGGGGCCAGAAGTGCCGCCGCGATCGTCCACGCGATCCCCAGCCGCACGAGTGCGCGCCAGCTCCCCGGCCCGGACACGAACCACAGCAGCCACAACGCGACGAGCACGGACAGATAGAAGAGATATTGGCCGCACGCCATGGCCTGCATGAACCACGCGAGGGCGAACAACATGAGCCAGCGGGTTCGTGGATCCGCGAAGTAGCGGTGCAGCGCCGCGAGCGCAATCGGCACCCAGTACGCGGAGAGCACCTGCACGTGCGCGAACTGCGCCATGCGGTACGGCGCAAACGCGTAGGCAAGCCCCGCGACGAACGCGCAGTCGTGCCGTCGGGAGATCGTGAACGCAAGATAGTACGCGGACAGCGCCGAGAGCACGAACGAGAGAAAGAACGCGACGTTGTATCCGAGGAGCGCGTTCCCCGTCAGGAGGATCAGCGGTGTGGTGACAATCGTCAGCCCGAGAAGATGTTCGGAGAACGCGAGCGTACCGGCCAGCGGGTAGAACTGCGCGCTGTTCCACCACGCATGGGTCAGCGGCAGCACCCGCGCGTCCCACGCGAGGATCCAGGTGTTCAACAGCGGGTCGCCGAGATCGTGGGGAACGAGGCTGCCGGGATGGATGATGAGCGGCCACGTCAGCGCCACAGTGAGCAGGAAGTAGACTGCAGCAGCTGCCAGCACAACCGGACTGAGACACCGGCTCAACGGGGTCACGACGTATACAAACCTTTGCCTGAGCGAGCCCTGAACATCGTAAGCCGTCGCGGCCGACCAACTATGAGCCGTGCCGAAGGCGATACAGCCGCGACTCGCTTCCTTCCCACCGGGCAGTCGCGACCAGCTCGAGATCCGCGCGCTGATCGAGCGTCGCCACGGTCGCGAGATAGCGCTCCTGTGACCGCATGAAGCGGCCGTGCACTGTCAGGTAATCGACGCCACGCATCTTGAGATACTCGATCGCTCCATCGGAAGGGAAGTCGTGCTGCCGTCTCACGAACTCCATATAGGAGTGGGGAAAGAATCCACTGTTGCCGTTTACCAGTTTGTTCCAGTGCCAGGTTGAGAAATACATATAGCGTGGGTCAAGCGCTGACACTACGTCGTCGTCGCTCGGCACCGGAAACTCTGCGAGCACGATTGGCGACTCGCCGCCGATCGCTGAATAGATGGGCGGCGGCTCCCGCCAGACAGGCTCGAGCGGCATCCGCGGCAATCCCTCGAGGATCACGGCAGCGAGCATCGCGCCGGCGAGTACCGTCTGCGCCTTGCCGGCCCGCCGAAGCAGCCTCGCCGCGCCGTACCCCGAAAGTATCGCGAGCGTCAGGCCCGCCAGGATACTGAACCGCGCCGGCACACGCAGCCCGCGAAATGGAGCCACGTGCTCGCGCAGCGGCGGAAACACATGTCCATTGAGGCCGAGCGATCCGTCAACAGCAAGCACCAGAGCCATCGCATAGCCGATGCGCGCGACTGAGAGAGGAGGATACAGTGCGACGGCCGACAGGACGAGAGGGGTGAACCGTGGAAAGAGCTGCCGCTCTGGCTTCCCGCCAGCCCTCCACTCGTAATAGGTCCAACTCCGGTCGTGCGATCTCCGGTAGTCGCGCCCCTCCGCGCTGTAGAACTGGACCGCCGCCGTG
>Ga0137373_10001887_pt1 | contig 22855 bp, 22 predicted proteins | sample SagtaG_5_FD_104912 | JGI IMG/M metagenome (GOLD analysis project Ga0137373, IMG submission 104912) | Vadose zone soil microbial communities from Sagehorn Ranch, Mendocino, California, USA - Sage1_R_80_16 metaG | ecosystem: Environmental > Terrestrial > Soil > Vadose zone | place: USA... | reverse complement strand
CGGATCGCCTCGGCGTAGAACCCCTCCCGGATCCCCCGCGGGAGCGAGCCCGAGAAGATCACGTAGTCCGCGCCGCGCGAGAGGTAGGCGAGCTTCTCGAGCAGCATCTCGAGCTCCTCGGGCTGAACGTGCGGGCCCCACTCGTTGACCTCGGTGTAGCCGGAGCCGGTCGGGTCGACGATCGCAGTCGAGGTCCGCGATTCGTCCTCGATCCGGACGAAGTCGTTGAGGATCGCTTCCGCCGTCAGCTCCTCGACGATCCGGGTGCCCGTCCTCCCGCCCGCGAGGCCGGTGGCGATGACCGGGACGCCGAGCTGCTTCAGCGCCCGGGCGATGTTGATGCCCTTGCCGCCGGCGAGGGTCAGCCCCTGGCTCGCGCGGTGCCGCTGGCCGCGCTGGAAGTTCGGCACCGTCAGCGTCCGGTCGATCGCGGCGTTCAGCGTGACTGTCACGATCATGAGACCCAGCCCCACATGTGGTGGAGGGTACGCCGCGCGTACCAGCCCGCGCGGCCTCCGAGGCCCGGCCGCGAGACCGAGCGCGACGCGACGAGCGGCACCGCCGCCAGCAGGCGCTGGTGCTGGTAGATCCGGACCTGGCCGAGGGACTGTCCCTCCGACACGGGCAGAGCGACCGCGTCCGGAAAGACAACGCGGCGGACGAGCGGGCGGTCGACCCGCGCGACGACGATCGGCGAGGCCCGGGCGACGAGCTCGAGCGGACGGCGGCCGTATCGGAGCTCGGCCTCCGCGTAGGCACGACCCTTCACGACGGGCCGGATGTGGACGTAGCGCGAAAAGGCCCAGTCGAGCAGCTCCGCGAGATCCTGGTTCCGAGTCGAGCGGTCCGGGCTGCCGAGCAGGGTCGCGTAGATCGAGATGCCCCCTCGCCTCGCGGCGGCCACCTCGGACCAACCGGCGGCCGAGGTGTGGCCGGTCTTGACCCCGAAGACCCCCGGGTAGCTGGAGAGCAGGTCGTTCCAGGTGCGCAGCGTGCGGCCTCCCGAGATGGTTGCGACCCGCTGCGCCACGATCTGCCGCACCACCCGCCGGTGCATCAGCAGGCGCGCGAGGAAGGTGACGTCGCGGGCGCTCGAGACGTGACCGGGAGCGTCGAGCCCGTCCGGGCGGACGAAATGCGTGTCGATCAGGCCGAGCTGCCGCGCCCGCGCGTTCATCATCGCGACGAAGCGCGCCTCGCTGCCGTGGCCGACGTAGGAGGCGAGGGCGTCGGCCGCGTCGTTCGCGCTCGCAACCAGGGCGGCCTCGAGCAACTCGCGCACGGTCAGGCGCTCGCCGGGGACCAAATCCACCGTCGACTCGCCGACGGCGGCGGCCTCGGGGCTGACGGTGACGACCGCGTCGAGACGTGCGTGCTCGAGCGTCAGCAGAACCGTCATCAGCTTCGTGATGCTCGCGATCGGCACCCGAGCGCGGGCACCGTGCGCGAGCAGCACCTCGCCGGTCGTCCCGTTCTCGACCAGCCACGCGCGGCCCGTCACCTGCGGTGACGCCCCGAACGCCGGGAGGGCGAGCGCGAGGGCCGCGGCGGCGGCGGCAAGGAAGCCCTTCACCGGGCGCCGATTGTAGTCGGGGTCAGCGAACGCGGATCCGCTGGCCGACCCGCAGCGAGTTCGGGTTCACCCGCGGGTTGAGCCTCAGCAGCTCTTCGACGGAGGTGTCGAAGCGAAGGGCAACGTCGCTCAGCGTCTGCCCTGCGCGGAGGCGATAGAAGCGCGGCCGCTGGCGCGTAGGTGTCGTTCCCGTCGAGGCGGTCGTGACGGGCGTGCTCGTGGCCGGCGGGCTCGCGTTCAGTCCTGAGCGCACGAGCAGCACGGCGACGGTGACGGCGGCGAGGAAGGCAGCGGGTGCGCCGTAGCGCTTCAGCTCGCCGCGCCAGCCGCGCGTCCTCCCGGGCCCCCTACCAGCCGGAGACGGCCCAGATGTCGCGCCGGAGACGCGCTGCTTCGAGCGCCGCGGCAGTGCGCCAGTCCTCCCCCGTCGAGCGGAACGCGTACAGGACGCTGCGGGAAACGCTCACGATCGCGCTCGCGGGGCCGCTCGTGAAGGCGCGGGCGAGGTCGGCCGGCGATGCGCCCTGCGCACCGACGCCCAGCAGGAGCAGGATCGCCTGCGGCATCAGCCGCCGCGCCTCGCCGACCGCGCGCGGGTACGTCGCTCCGACGACCGCGCCGACGTTCGAGAGGCCACGCCCCCCGACGAGCTCCTCGCCGAGCTCGTCCGCCAAACGGGCCAGGTGGTGCCAGAGGGGCCGCCCGTCCGAGAGCACGAGGTCCTGCACGTCGGCGCTGCCCTCGTTCGAGGTCTTGATCACGCAGAACAACCCGGCTCCGTGCCGCCGGCTTGCCGCGAGGAACGGCTCGAGGGAGTCCCGCCCGAGGTAGAGGTTCACGGTCATCGCGTCTGCAAGCGGCGGCTTCTCGCCTCGCGGCTCGAGGAAGGCGGCCGCATAGGCCCTCGAGGTTGAGCCGATGTCGCCGCGCTTCGCGTCCGCCAGGACGAGCAGCCCGGCGGCGCGCGCGTAGTCGCAGACCTCTTCGAAAGCGCGGAAGCCGTCAGCTCCGAGCGCTTCGAAGAAAGCGAGCTGTGGCTTGACCCCGACGACGTGCGGCGCAACGGAGTCGACGATCCCGCGGCAGAACCGAGCGCAGCCTTCGGCGGCCGCGGCGCGGTCGACCTGGACATCGCCGACGAGCTCGACCGGAAGCAGGTCCGGCCGTGGATCGAGCCCGACGAGCAACTGGGAGCGCTTGCGCTCGACCGCCTCCGCGAGCCGGTCGGCGAACAGGGTCGTCGCGACGGCGGGCTCTGCGCTCACGGGTAAGAGGCTAGCGGGCAAACCGGCTCGAAAGGAAGAGGGCCGCGTAGCGCGGCCCTCGAAGACTCGCTAGGCGTCGTCGCTCAGAAGCCGCCGCCCATCCCGCCGCCGCCGCTCTTGACGGCCTGCTTGAGGGTGCTGCCGGCCGAGAACTTCGGGACCGTCGCTGCCGGGATGGTCACCTTCTCGCTCGGGTTGCGCGGGTTGACGCCCTGGCGCTCCTTCCGGTGCTGGGTCGAGAACTTCCCGAACCCGGTGAAGTTGACCTCGCCGCCCTGCTTGAGGACGTCCGTGATCGTCTCGAGTACGGACTCGACCGCGTCGGCCGCCTCCCGCCTCGACATGTTGCCCTTCGACGACACGCGATCCACGAATTCTTGCTTCGTCACGTCCGCTCCTCTCTTGCCGGTTTTGTCGGTGCGACCCCGCGCGGGACCCTAACAGCTGGGTTCATTCGGCTCAACCATGCGGCTTTGCGGCAGTTTTGCCCAGGTCTGCAAGCTCGCGCACGCGGAACAGCGGTCGCAGGGTGACACCGACGCCGGACAGAGCCTCGCTCCCGCCCTCCTCGCGATCGATCACGCAGACCGCGTTCCGGACCGCGAGGCCGGCCTCCCGCAGCGTCTCCACCGCAGCCACTGCGGCCCCGCCGGACGTGACGATGTCCTCGACGAGACACGTCAAATCTCCCTCGTCGAAGGCTCCCTCGAGCTGGTTGCCCGTCCCGTAGCTCTTGGGCACCTTGCGCACGATCACGAACGGCAGCCCGGAGGCGAGCGAGGCCGCGGCCGCGAGCGTGACCGCGCCGAGCTCCGGCCCCGCGAGCCGCACGGCCCCCGGCTCGGCGCCGCGCACGGCCTCGGCAAGCGCCTCGCCAAGCGGTCGGAGCACCTCTGGGCGCGTCTCGAAGCGGTATTTGTCCAGGTAGTAGGGCGAGCGCCGGCCGGAGCGCAGGACGAAGTCGCCCTCGAGGTAGGCGTGCTCCCGGAGGGCGCAGGCCAGCTCTCGGCGGTCCACTAGCGGGCGGCGGCGAGCAGCTCGCGCGCGTGTGCCAGGAGGCGGTCCGCGCCGGCCGAGCCGTCGGTGAGGGAGACCATCGTGCCGTCGCCGAAGTAGAGCTCGACCCGGTCTCGCCGGCGCTTGGCCCGGCGCCGGTACACGACGGCTCCCAGCGCGGAGCCGGCGGCGAGCACGAACCCGGTGAGGAAGCTACGACTTTTCATCGCCCGCCTTCTTCCTCGTGCGGGCGGCGGTCGCGCGCTTCGCGGGCGCTCGCTTCGGTTTCGGTTTCGCGGCTTTCGGCTTCTCCGCGTTGCCGAGCGTCCGCAGGCAGCTCTTCAGGTCGTAGAAGACGAGGCCGGCGGTCGGCTCCGGCCGGGTCGTGGCGGCGATCAGGCGGTCGCTGTCGGCGACGAGGAAGACACTCCCGTCGCGGAAGAGGACGTCGAGCTGGACGAGCACTCCCGCATCCTGCGGACGCACCTCTTCCGCGGCCCGCAGCAGCTCGAGGGCGGAGCCCGCAAGACGGCCGGCGCGGTCGTCGTCGAGCGTCGAGGCCACGACCGTGCCCTCCCGGTCGAGCACCACGGCGCTCTCGATCTGCGTCGAGATCTCGGTCAGGTCCTTCAGTGCATCGGCGGGCGGCGCCATTTGTCTGACGGTAGCACGGCCCATACTCCGCCCATGCGGGCGCTGCCGCTACCGGTGCGGAAGTTCTTCGCCGACCGCGGGCCGCACCTCGCGGCGATGATCGCCTACTTCGCGCTGCTCTCGTTCGTGCCGCTTTTGTTCCTCACGGTTTCGCTGCTCGCGCTGGCGGGGCGGCCGGACGAGTCGAGTTACCTCGTCGAGGAACTCAAGCGCGCTTTCCCGGGGAGCTCGGTCTCGAGCATCGTCGACACGGTCACCGCGATCCAGAAACACGCGACTGCGCTGGGGATCCTCGGCGGGGCGGCGCTGCTCTGGACGTCGCTCTCGCTCTTCAGCGTGCTCGAGTCCGCGGTCAACATCGTCTACGGGCAGCCGAACCGCTCCTTCTTGCGCGGGAAGCTGCTCGCCGTCGGCTTGCTGCTGCTCTCGCTGGTGGCGCTGTTCGTCGGGCTCCTCGTCGGCTCCTTCGGGTTCGACGTGTTGAAGCGCTACACGCCGGGGTTCGCCGGAAACTCGTACGTCGCGTACGGGCTCTCGGTGGCGGTCTCCCTGCTCGCAGTCTTCACCCTCCTGGCCGCGGTCTACTACTTCCTGACGAACGTCGAGCACTCGCTCGCAGACGTGATGCCGGGCGCGGTCCTCGCGGCCGTGGTGCTGGAGGCGAGCTTCCAGGTGCTGCCGCTCTACGTGCGCTTCTCGAGCAACGTGGTCGCGCTCAAGGCGTTCGGCGGGCCGGCGCTGCTGCTCGTCTGGCTCTACGTGATGGCGAACGTGATCGTCTTCGGCGCGGAGGTCAACTGGTGGCTAGCCGACCGCCGGCGCGTCGGGCCCGAAGAGGCGGCCGGCCTCGCGTAGCAGCGCCTGCGCAGCGCGGGCGCGGTGGGAGTTCTCCGCCTTCCAGTCGTTGCCGAGCTCGGCCACGCTTCGCTGTTCGCCCTCGGGGATGAACACCGGGTCGTAGCCGAAACCCTCCGAGCCGCGCGGCTCCTCGGCGATGCGGCCCTCGAGCACGCCCGTGCCGCGAACCTCTTGTCCCTCGGAGTCGAGCAGCACGAGCTCGCAGACGTAGCGTGCCTGCCGGTCCTCGACGGCCGCGAGCTCCCTCAAGAGCCGCTCGATCGCCTCGGCGCCTTCAGGCGCGTACCGCGCCGAGCGGATCCCCGGCGCCCCGCCCAGCATGTCGACCTCCAGACCGGAGTCCTCCCCGAGCATCCACGCGTCCGCCGGCCCGACGTCGCGTCCGTACGCCGCCTTCCCGCGCGCGTTCTCGTAGTAGCTGTCGCTCCCCTCCACCGGATACTCCTCCGCGTCGAGCGCCCGGAGCTCCCAGTCCGGGAGCAGCGCCGAGAGCTCACGCAGCTTGTTCGGGTTCCGCGAGCAGAGCCGGACCTTTAGTCCGTCCAGCGGATCTCCAGCACGTGCTCGAGGTCCGAGAGCCTGGCGACGATCGCCGGCGCGTCGGCCTGCGGCGGCAGGGTGACGTCCAGCAGGACCGTCCTGCGGTCCGCCTCGTGGCTGATCTCGAGCGTCTGCAAGCGCGCGCCTAGTCGCTCGAGCTCCTCGATCAGCGGCGCCGGGCTCTCGCCGGCCGGGAGCTGGGCGAGTAGCCGATCCGTCTCGGGCCGGAAACGCGCCATCGTCTTGAACGCGAGGATCCGTACCGGCCAGAGCGAGACGAGCACGAGCCCCGTCGTGATCGCGGCCGCCGAGTAGTACCCCGCGCCGGTCGCAAGCCCGATCGCCGCCACCACCCAGAGCGTGGCCGCCGTCGTCAGGCCCCTCACGGAGAGCCCCTGGCGGATGATCGCCCCGGCACCGAGGAACCCGATCCCGGTCACGATCTGGGCCGCGATCCGGGTGGGATCCGCGCGGACGACGCTGCCGCCGTGGACGAGGAAGTCGCGGAAGCCGTACGCCGACGCGAGCGTGAACAGGGCCGAGCCGACCGAGACCAGCATGTGCGTCCGGAGCCCGGCCCCCCGCTCCCGCAGCTCGCGCTCGATCCCGATCGCGCCGCCGAACGCCGCCGCCAGCACCAGCCGCAGGAACACCTCCTCCCACGAGAGCGATGGGAAGCTAGACGCGAGCAGCATCGAGGGCCTCCCTCTGAGCCTCGCCGATCCGCGCGATCCCCGCGGCGCCGAGGTCGAGCAGCACGTCGAGCTCCTCGCGGCCGAACGGCGCCCGCTCGGCCGTAACCTGCACCTCGACGAGCCGGCCCTCGCCCGTCATCACCACGTTCAGGTCGACCTCGGCGCTCGAGTCCTCCTCGTAGTCGAGGTCGAGCAGGCGCTCTCCGCCGACGATTCCGAGCGAGACCGCCGCGACCGAGTCCTGCAGCACACGGCCGAGGCCCGCTCGGTCGAGCGCGCGGGCGGCCGCGACGTAGGCGCCGGAGATTGCGGCGCAGCGCGTGCCGCCGTCGGCCTGGAGCACGTCGCAGTCGAGCCAGAGCGTCCGTTCGCCGAGCGCCTCCAGGTCCGCGACCGCACGTAGCGCGCGGCCGATCAGGCGCTGGATCTCGACGGTCCGGCCCTTCTGCTTGCCGGCGCTGGCCTCCCGCTGCGTCCGCTCCCCGGTCGAGGCCGGGAGCAGCGAGTACTCCGCCGTCAGCCAGCCGCGCCCGGAGTCCCGCATCCAGCGGGGCACGTACTCGTCGAGAGACGCAGTGCAGAGGACGCGCGTCTTCCCCTGCGAGTACAGGACCGCGCCGAGCGGCTGCTCGAGGTAGTCGAGCTCGATCTCGACGGGGCGAAGCTCGTCCGGGCGCCGCCCGTCTGCCCTCATGCGACCGCTTCCAGATCGGCGACGGCCACCTGCTCGATCTCGCCCAGCGGCAGCTGCAGGAAACGCTCGCCGAGCTCGCGGAACAGAGACGGCTCGCCGGTGGTCAGGAAGCGGCACCTGCCCTCGTGGCCGGCCTCTGTTTCGATCCTCTTCCGAGCCAGCGTCTCCGCCACCTCCCGGGCCGTCTCCTCAGCCGAGAAGATCAGCGTCACGCCGCGCCCGAAGACACGCTGAAAGATTGGCCGGATCAGCGGGTAGTGCGTGCAGCCGAGGATCACGGTGTCGACGCCGGCCTCCTTCAGCGGTGCCGCGTACTCCCGGACCGCTTCGGTCGTCCGGGCGGAGAACGGGTCGGCGCTCTCGATCAGCGGCACGAGCCCCGGGCAGGCGACCGGGAAGAGCTCGGCGCCCGCATCGAGGGCGTGGACGAGCTCGGCGTAGCGGCCGGCGTCGACCGTCGCCTGGGTCGCCAGGAGCCCGATCCGGCGGTTGCGCGTCGCCTGCACAGCCGCGTGCGCCTCGGGCGTGATCACTCCCACGACCGGCACCGTCAACTCCTCCTGAAGCCGGGGCAGCGCAGCGGACGTGGCTGCGTTGCAGGCGACGAGGACGAGCTTCACGTCCTGCGTCTCGAGGAACGTCCCGATCTCCCGCGCGAAGCGCCGGATCTCCTCGAGCGGCCGGGGGCCGTAGGGAAGCCGGGCATGGTCGCCGAGGTAGACGAAGTCCTCGTGCGGCATGGTGACAAGGCACTCGTGCAGGACGGTCAGCCCGCCCACGCCCGAGTCGAAAACGCCGACCGGCCGCGAATCCACGAGCCGATTCTAGGACGAGTACGCTTGGGTCGTTGTGGGCCGGGTCGTAGTTCTCTGCGCAGCGCTGCTCGTGTTCGCCGGCGTGGGCCAGGCGCGGGCATCAGGGATCGACCGGACGATCACGATGGACGACAACGTGCAGCTGGCCGCGACGCTGTACACGCCGGAAGGCACTCCACCCGCGAGCGGCTGGCCGGCGATCGTGCTCCTGCACGGGCTCGGCGGGAAGCGGCAGGACCTCGACGCCATCGCACAGACATTCGCCCAGCGCTTCGTCGTCCTCTCGTTCGATGCGCGCGGTCACGGCCAGTCCGGCGGGCTCGTCTCGATGGACGGGCCGCGCGAGATCGCCGACACACGGGCGGTCTTCAACTGGCTGCCGGCACACGCTCCGGTCGATCCGACAGCGATCGGCGCCTGGGGGCTCTCACTCGGCGGCGGGGCGGTGCTGCGCTCGCTCGTCGAGGGCGTCCCGTGGGCGGCCGTCGAGGCCGTCCAGACCTGGACCGACCTTTACAGCGCGCTCGCGCCGCAGAACCTGAGCAAGTCGGGCGCGGTCTACGGGTTCCTGAGCTCGGTGCCCCAGGACCGGCTCGACCCCTCCGTGCTGGCGATCAAGGACGACGCGCTTGCGAGCACGAACCTCGACCGGGTGAGGCAGTTCGCGGCCGTCCGCTCGAGCCGCTCGCTCCTCTCGCGCGTGCACACGCCGGTGCTGTTCTTCCAGGGCCGCCGCGACTTCGCGTTCGACATCGCCCAGGCGACCGCCGGCTACCGCCTGCTGCAGGGGCCGAAGGCGCTCTACATCGGCGACTTCGGGCACTCGCCGTCGACCTTCCCGGGACCCGACCTAGCCGAGGTAATGCGCCGTAGCGCGGCCTGGTTCACGCGCTACCTCGCGCACGGGCCCGCTTTTCCGTATCCACCGTATGCCCTCGCGCCGGATCCCTGGCGTGGCAAAGCCCTCCCGTCGAAGAGCCTCCCCGCCACGCGCAAGGCCCGCTTCCTGTTCGGCGGCAGGAACGCGTTGACCGGCATGGGGAAGGCTGAGCGAACGGGCCGGGCACTCCCGGCCCGCCTCGAGACCTTTGGCTCGGGCCGAGTGCGAGTTCCGGCGCGGATCTCCGGAGGCTGGTCGCGCCTCGTCGCGGTGCTGAGCGCTAGGACGCCGCGCCGCAAGACGATCGTCGTCAGCGAGGGCGGCGTCAACACGTCCGGCCTGCACGGAGAGCGAACGCTCACGATCAACCTGCTGAGCGTCGCGACGCTCGTCTCGCGAGGCTCGAAGCTGACCCTGACGCTCGCCTCGAACTCGCTGGCGCAGGACCCGGGAAACCTGCTCTACCTGGACCTGCCGATGCCGCCCAGCGCGCGGATCTCGCTCGGGCCGGCGCGTCTCGACCTGCCGGTCCTTCGGAGGCCCGTCTCGCGGTGAAGCGGCTCGGGCTCGTCCTGCTCGCAGCCCTCGGGCTCTCCATGCCCGCGGCGGGCAGCCCGACCGGCACGCCCGGCGTGACCAAGGACCAGATCTTGATCGGCGGAACGGTCCCGCTGAGCGGCCAGGCGTCGGCCTTCGGCGCGGTCGGCCCGTCCGCGAATGCGTACTTCAAGTACGTCAACGCCCACGGAGGCGTCTTCGGGCGCAAGATCAAGTACCTGTACCGCGACGACGGCTACGACCCCGCCCGCACTCTCCAGGAGACGCGGCGCCTCGTCGAGCAGGACAAGGTCTTCGCGATCTTCAACACCGTCGGCACCGAGCACACACTGGCGATCCGCGGCTACCTGAACGCGCTCGGCGTGCCGGAGGTCTTCGCCGGCACCGGCGCCGCACGCGTGGCCCACGGCTACAAGCAGTACAAGTGGACGATGGGGTACCTGCCGAGCTTCGAGGGGGAGGGCGCGATCTACGGGCGCTACGTGGTCAAGCACCGGCCGAAGGCGCGGATCGCGGTGCTCTACGAGAACAGCGACTACGGCCAGGACCTGTTGCGCGGGCTCCGGCGCGGGCTGGGCAAGCAGGCGCGGAAGATCGTCGCCACGGCGTCCTACGAGGTCACGGACTCGAGCGTCGAGTCCCAGATTTCGCGGCTCCGCGCCTCGCACGCGAACACCTTCATGCTGTTCGCGCTGCCCACGTACGCGATCCAGGGGTTCGTCTACGCCTACAAGCTGGGCTGGTTCCCGCGCTTCTTCGTCAGCGCCGTCTCGATCGAGCCGACGATCATGTCGATCGCCCGCCGGAACACGCAGGGCCGGGAGACGAACGGGGCGCTCAGCTTCGCGTTCGTGAAGGACCCGACCTCGCCGCGCTGGAGGCGCGATCCGGCCGTTGCGCTCTACAAGCGGATCCTGAAGCGCTACGGCGGCGGCGCGAAGCCCTCGAACGTCTACAACTGGTACGGAATGACGGTCGCGTACTCGATGGTCGACGCGCTCCGCCATGCCGGCCGCAACCCGACGCGGGCGAGCCTGCTGCGGGCGGCGACGCACATGAACGAACGGACGAACCCGTTCCTGCTCCCGGGCGTCTTCGTCCGGACGAGCCCGACCAGCTACTTCCCGATCGCGAAGGCGCGCATGGTGCGGTACGAAAAGACGCTCTGGGTGCTGTTCGGGCCGCTAGTGACTCCGCGCTAGTTTGGGTGTTAAGCGCTAGTGACTCGGCGCTAGTTTCGGTGTTAACTATCGGAGTGCGTTGCTCGTCTCAGCCTAGGCAGGCTGCCTAGCGGGTCATCGATCAAGGGAAGGGGCCATGAAACAGAAACGTCGCTTGCTACTGCTCGCAACCGCGAGCGTCCTCGGGCTGGTGCTCGGCGGAGCCGCGCTGGCGGGCTCCGCGAAAACGTCCTTGCTGACGGTTCACCAGTCGCGCGCCGGCGCGCCGCTCTCGCCGTCGGCATACACGGGCCTGATCAGGCTGGCCGTCCAGCAGAACAGCTACCGGCTCGGCGCGCCCGCGGACCCGGGCTTCGTGATCTTCTCCGAGCCGGACAACGACGCCACGGCCAAGATCACAGTCTTCTCGCCTGCCGGCTACACCGCCAACCTCACGCAGGCGCCCGGAACGACCGTCGGCCAAGCGTTCGCACTCGTGAAGGCCGGAGCTCTCGGCAACGCAATCCTGCCGCTCGCTGGACCGGTCGTCGTGGGCAATCCCGCCGATCCGGCTCTACAGGCGGCCTCCGCCCAGTGCCGCAACGGCGTGACGACGAACCAGGAGATCCTCGTGCTCAACACGAGCCTCCAGGGCCAGACCATCCAGGTGCCCGCCTTCGTCAACACCGCTGGGCCGTACACCACGCAGGAGATCTGCCTGCCGCTGCCGGCCACCGCCCCGTTCCAGGCGCAGCTCGTGCTGGCGAACTACACGGTCAACGGCATGTTCACGAACCCGGCCGCCAGCGCGCCGGCACCCGGATACCAGTGGGTCGGCGACTTCACGCCGTACGTCGGGACCGTGCCTAACCCTGCCGGCACGGTCGAGGCCCGCACCTACGTCGGCCTGCCGTCGTCTCTCACCTTCAAGCGCGCCAAGAGCAAGCGGTCGTTGGTGAAGTTCACCGGCCGGCTCTCGATCCAGGGCGTGAACCCAGCGGGCATCAAGCTCGATCTCTTCTACGGCGCCAAGACGCAGCCGTCGCCGAGCTACAGGAAGCCGTCGGAGAAGTGCATCCTCACCAGGTGCACGTTGCTCCGCTCAGGAACGGTGAAATCGAACGGGACGTACACGAAGACCCGGAAGAAGGTGAAGAGGAAGACCTACTTCCAGGCGTTCCTCGAGGATGGGTGGGCATTCCCGACCTGCAACGGCCCCTCCCCCACCGGGCAGCCGATCCCGTGCCGGGAGGAGATCCTCGCGCCGATGATCTCCAACCAGCTCCTCGTCAAGCCGCCAAGGCGGCACCGCTAGCGAAACCCACGCTGAGGGGCTCCCGGAGCGGAGCCCCTCAGCGCTCCATCGGCAGCTCGGCGTGGCGCGACCATTCGTGCCACGAGCCGGGATAGTTGCGCGCGTCGTAGCCGGCTGAGCGGAGGGCCAGCGCGGCCAGCGTCGAGCGGGAGCCGGAGTGGCAGTAGGTCACGATCTCGGCGCCGTCCGGAAGGGCGGCGAGCTCGCGAACCCGGCCGGCCGGGAGCGGCCGCCCCGGCCCGGCGAAAAGGACCTCGTAGTCGAGCCGCCGGGCGCCGGGGATGTGGCCCTGCCTCGGGTCGCAGGGCGCTCCCGCGCGGCCGGAGTACTCCTCCGGCGTGCGCACGTCGAGGATGGTCAGGGCGGGGTCGTCCAGCCGGTCGCGTAGCTCCTGCCAGGTCGGCACCGCTTCGAGGCGCGGCTCGAGGCTCGTCTTCGTCTTCTGCAGCTCGACCGGACCGGTCTCGATCTCGCCGGTCCAGCCTGCAAAGCCTCCCGCGAGCACCGACACGCGTGGGTGTCCGCCGAGCAGCGCGGCCTGTGCCGACGCGGCAGCGCCCACGCAGTCGCCACGGTCGTAGAGGACGAGCCGCTCTTCGCCCGTGACGCCGTGGCGGCCGAGCCGGCGCTGCACCTCGACCGCGAAATCGCGCACCACTTCCGGGTCGGCGAGCGGCGGCGGCGAGCCGAGCACGAGCGGGATCGACCGCGGCAGGTGCCCGCGCTGGTGCGCGTTCGGGCCGCGGCAGTCGCCGAGCACGAGGTCTGGGTCATCGTGGTGCTCCTGCACCCACGCGGCGTCGACGAGCGGTGGGAGGTCAGACGACGGCGAGGAACTCCTCCAGGACCCGGCGGAACTCGTCCGGCCGCTCGAGGCTCGGCAGGTGCCCGCAGCCGGCGAAGGTGTGGGTGCGGCCGTTGCGCGCCGACGCCGCCATCTCGGCGGCCTCCTCCGCGCTCAGGAACGGGTCGTGCTCGCCGCGGGCGACGAGCACGCGAGCGTCGGTCTCGCGCAGGACCGCAGTTGAATCCGGACGGTCGCGCATCGCGGCCACCCCGGTGGCCAGCTGCTCCGGATCCTGCTCGAGCACGAGCGCCCGCGCGCGCTCGACGACATGCGGGTCGGCATCCTCCGGGAAGAGCGCGGGGCGCTGCACCTCCCAGAGGCGCTCCAGCCCCTCCTCTCGGATGAGCCGGATCGTCTCGTCGCGCGCCTCGCGCCGCTCGGGCGGATCGGCCCCCGCGCGCGCGCCGACCAGCACGAGCGCCCGCACGTCCGCGTGCGCCGGAAGCCGCAGCGCGCAGTACCCGCCCATCGACGCCCCAACGACCGCGAGATCCTCTCCTTGTAACACAGTGTCACTAGCGATCCCCTCGGCCCATTCGTCCATGCTCTCGCCGAGGCCGTAGAGACGCGGCGCGAAGCCGTCGAAGCCGTCCCACATCCGCTCGTCCAGCGGAAACGCGTGCAGAAAGACCGTTGTCACAGCGCCGTGACGACTTCGCGCTCGGCCGCGACGGCGGGGCGCTCCGAGAGCCGTTCCAGCCAGCCCGCGAGGGCGGGGCCGAGCTCGACGCCGAAGGCTTCGACCGCTCGGAGGATCCACGGGACGTAGCCGGCGTCGGCGAGCCCGTACTCGCGCCCGGAGAGGTACGGCTGAGCCTCGAGCGCCTGATCGAGCTCCGCCAGGCGGCCGTCGAGCTCGTCACGCGAGCCGCCGCGGCGCACGGCGTAGTACGCGTCGCCGAGCCGGTCGTCGAAGCGCTCGAGCCAGAGCCGCCCGAGCGCCCGCTCTGCCGGGTCGGCCGGCCAGAGCGGCGGCTCCGGATAGCGCTCCTCGAGGTACTCCATGATCACCCGCGACTCCGGGAGCACGAGCCCGCCGTCCTCCTCGTAGACGGGCACCCGTCCGAGCGGGTTCTTCTCGTACAGCCACGCCGGCCGGTCGGACAGGTCGATCTCGACCGCCTCGTACGCCAGTCCCTTCTCCACGAGAACGATGCGCGCGCGGGCGGCGTACGGGCAGCGTTCGGCTGTGTAAAGCGTGGGCACGCCCGGAGCCTAGCCCGCGTCGAGCCCCATCAGCTCCGCGAGCTGGCGCAGGAGCTCCGGGGCGGGCGGGAGCTCGTCCGGCGAGGCGGCTGTGCGGGCGACGGCGCGAACCCGGCCGGGATCGGCCCCGGTCAGGCGCGCGACGACGGTGGGGTTCGCACCGAGCGCGACGACATCGCCCGGCGGCATCGGCCCGTAGTACTCGGGCACCGACTGGTACTCGTCGACGACGCTTCCCCGTTCGTAGAGCACGTAGCGGACGAGCCTGCCGTCCTCGACCGCCAGCGTGCAGGCCACCGCCGCCGTCGCGTTCGACAGTTCCGAGGCGAGGCGATCGCGCGCACGGCGGTCGCGGTCGATCAGGTCGGCGCGGACGGAGGTCCAGCCGTTGCGCGGCTCGCGCACCTGCGCCCCCGTACCGCCGAACCGCGGGAGGTACTTCGCCACGGCCGTCTCCACCGCGGCCAGATCGTCGGTCTGAATGTGGATCCACGCGTACGACTCACCGCTCTCCGCCGCCCCGAGATGCGCCTCGAGCTGGTCGAGCGGCGAGGCGAGCCGGCGGGCCCACTCGCTGAACCCGAGCCGCTGCCAGACCGCGCGCCCGGCCTCATTCGTCGTGTCGACGTCCAAGGTCAGGTGCTCGGCGCCCTGCGCCCGCACGCGGGCAGTGAACTCGCTGAGGAGCGCCTTCGCGACCCCCTTCCGCCGCTGCTCGGGCAGGACGTAGACGACGTTCAGGTGCGCGACGCCGTGTTGATCGACCTGCCCGAACGCACAGCCGACCGGCTCTTCGTCCTCAGCGAGCAGCGTGATCTTGTCGCGCAGGTCGGCGGGGTCGAACTCGAACCTCGGGAACGGGCGCTGCCAGAGCTCGTCGAACAGCGCGTCCATCAAGCGGGCGATGGTCGCTTCGTCGGCAGGGGTCGCGTCACGAATGGTCACGGCAAGGCAAGACGGGAGGCTAGCGCGCTCGCGTTCATGTGCGCGACGGCGGAGACCGTCACCATCGGGTTCACGCCCGACGCCGTCGGAAACGTCGACCCGTCGCAGACGACGACGCCGGCTCCCCAGAGCGTCCCTTCCCAGTCGCAAGCCGATGTCCTCGGCGACCCGCCCATGCGGGCGGTGCCCATCTGGTGGAACGAGTAGAGGCTGCGCCCGGACGTCACGATCCTGCCTGCACCGGCCGCCTCGAGGATCCGCTCCGCTCCCTCGACGCCCGTCTGCAGGTGCCGAGCGTCGTGGCGCGAGAGGCGGTAGTGGATCGCCGGCGATCCGTCGCGCCGGACGCGCACCCGGCCGCCGTCGCGGTCCCGCAGGAGCACGCCGACCGGCGCCGCGCGCGGGAGCCCGAGCATCAGCTCGCGGTGCGCCGCGGCGCCCGTCCAGGGCAGGAACGCGGCGACGAAGCCCGGATGCGTCGCGGTCGTCTCGTAGCGGAGGCCGTAGCCGGCCTCGAGGTCGGCCAGCTCGTTCGAGTAGAGCGCCTGCATCGTCCCCTCCCAGGGCCGGATCTCCTCGTCGAAGAAGCCGAGGGCACCGCCGACCGGGTGCAAGAACAGGTTGCGGCCGACGAAGGCGTTCCCAAGGCCGGAGCGGCGCAGGAGCGCCGGGGTGTGGATCGCGCCGCAGGCGACGACGACCGCGCGTGCCCGCACCGTGACGGCGCCCGCCTCGACGCGCAGCCCCGGCGCGATCCGCTCGGCGCGCGTCCCGGCGAGGATTCTCGCGCCGGCCTGCTGGGCGTCGAGCAGCCAGGTGCGGTCGCTCGACTGCTTCGCGCCGAGACGGCAGCCGAACGGGCAGTACCCGCAGATGCGTCCCTGGTCGCAGCCGCGTACGTCGCGTGGCATGGCGGCGACGTGCCAGCCGAGGCGTTCGAGGCCCGCGCGCATCTTCTCCTCGCGGGCGGGGACGCGGTTGTGCTCCGTGTTCACGGCAAGCCGCTCCCAGACGGCGTCGAGGCTCCGCGTGAAGGCCTCGGTGGCGAACGGCCCGCCCCATTCCTCCCGCACTTCCTCGGGCGTCCGGAACGAGGTCGTGTAGTTGACGACGGTGCCACCGCCGAGGCACGAGCCGGCCAGGACCGCAACTCGGTGATCGGTCGTTGCGAGGGAGCCGCCGTCGACGTACAGGCGCTCGAGCCCGGTCAGCTCGGAGCCGTCGAAATCGGGCGGCCCGTAGTAGCCGCCCGCCTCGAGCACGACCACGTCGAGACCGGCGCCGGCCAGGACCGCGGCCGCCGGGCCGCCTCCCGCGCCGGAGCCGACGACGCAGACGTCGCAGGCGAGCTCGCCTTTCGGAACGATCGGCGAGAGCGGCTTCGCGGGCGCCTGGGGATCGGCGCCGAGCGCGCCGGGGTAGCCGAGCTCGTCCCAAGGCGCGCCGGGGAGCGTCCACGCGAGGAAGAGGAGCCCCTTTCGCAAGGCGTCGAAGCCTGTGCGGCGCAAGGGGATGCGGCTTCGCGCCCACGCGAACAGGATCCGCTCCCGGCGCTGCTGCGGGAGCCGGTGGAAGCGACGCGCCGCGAACACGCCCAGGAGCGCGGAGAGGCGCGCCTGCTCGCTCTCCGGCAGCCGGGCGACAAACCGCTGGACGAAGGCGTCGGCGACCCCACGCTCCAATGCGCCGGGGACGAACGTCTCCGCGATCACCTCGAGCACCGCCCGGCGGCGGCGGCTCAGCGGCCTTGCCATCGCAGTCCCGTCAGCAGGTAGTGCGCGGCGAGGTTCTGGAACGGCTCGAAGCGTTCGCCGAACGCGCGCACGTCGCCTGCGTCCGGGTAGAAGGCGGCCACGGCCTTGCGCAAGCCCAGGTCGCCGGCCGGCCACGCCCGCGGACGCGCCAGGTGTCGGGCGAGGAACCAGTCGGCCGTCCACTCGCCCAGGCGCGGATGGCCACGAGCCGGGCCTTGACCTCCTCGTCGGGCAGGTGCGCGAGCTCCTCGAATGCCGGCGGGGCGGCGGCGATTCCGAGCACGTACTCGGCTTTCCGGTGGGAGAAGCCGAGGGCGAGCAGCTCGTCGGGAGCCGCCCCGCTCAGGCTCTTGGGGGTCGGAAAGGCGTAGGCGTGCTCGCCGCGGCGCCCGAACCGCTCGATCAACCGGTTCCGGATCGCGAAGGCGGCGCGCAGCGAGACCTGCTGCGCCGTGATCGAGGTGACGAGGGTCTCGAAGGGGTCGGGCGCCAGCGGCGGGCGGAAACCGGCGAGCGCCTTCGTCAGCTCCTTGAGCACCGGGTTCCGGCGTGCCCACGCGTAGAACGCGGCGAGGTCGAACTCGATGCCGAGAAGCTTCCGTACGACAGCGCGGATCCCGGCGTCGAGCGGCTCGACCCGCACGCCGCCGCGCGCCGGTTCGATCCGCACCTCGCGCCGGCCGACGACGCGGTGCAGCGCGCCGTCGACCCAGAGGTTCGCCAGGTCGGGGCCGAAGACGCGGAAGCGCTCGGTCGAGAGCTCGAAGTCGAACGGCTCGGGCAGGCGGAGCAGGCCCACTAGAGCGCGGCCGCGAGGGCCTCGAAATCGGTCAGCGGCTCGTGCGCGACGCCGCGCTCGTCGAGCCAGGTCGCAAGGCTGCCGGTCGCGAAGACGCGGTCGGCCGCGAGAGCCACGCAGCGGTCGGAGTAGCCGTCGCCGGCGTAGACGACGTCGTCCGCGGGGAGGTCCCCCCGCTTGCACGCCTCCCCGCAGTGCGGGCAAAGGCGCTCGACCCGGAAGCGGACCCGCCAGCCGTCGGGGAATGGGTCGAGCCGGTTCGCCCGCAGCTCGACCGCGCCGAGCACGCCCTCGCGCTCGAGCACGGGCTCGATCAGCTCGTGGAAACCGGACGAGAGGACGAGCGGCCGTTGAGCCCGCGCAAGCTCCGCAAAGCCCGGCCGAACACGGGCGTTCTCGAGCAGCCACGGCACGACTTCCTCGAGCGGCGCGGTCACCGTTGCGAACTCGGACGCGATCACGTCGTTCAGCGTCATCGTCCCCCGCTCCAGCTCGGCCTCGACCCGCTCGTAGACCTCGGTGTCGCCGAAGCGCTGCAGCACGAGATCGAGCGTGTCGCGCTCGGTCACCGTGCCGTCCCAGTCCAGAACCAGCCGCACGCGCGGGACGCTAGCGACGTGGCTCGTCGATCGCTCAGCGTCTCCCGCTGAACTTCAGGTTCGCCGAGGCGCTCGTGCCGGAAGCTCCGGTTGCGACTCCGCGCAGGCGCACGGTCACTCTCCGATGCTTGCGCAGCGCACGCACGACCGCCCTCTTGCCCCTCTTCGTCAGCCTCAGGCTCAGCTTCGTCCGCTTGCCGGCCGCTAGGTGCACGACGAGCCTGCGCACCCGGTAGCCGCGCAGGCGATGGCCGACGCGGACCGTGAGCTTGCCCGTGACCGTCAGCGTGCAGGCCTGGTCGCAGGTTGCGAAGATCACGAGCCTGCCGCGCTTCAGCAGCTTCTTCGCCTTCACCCGCTTGAGCGTCAGCGCGAGCGATTGCGGAGGGGGAGGCGGAGGCGGAGTGCCGCCGGCGACGATCGTCCAGGACCGGCTGGCGGGGGTGGCGTCGAGGTTCCCCGCGGCGTCCGTCGAGCGGACGTCGAAGGTGTGGTCTCCGAGAGCGAGCCCGCTGTACGCAGTCGGCGACGAGCAACCTGCCCAGGTGGCGCCGTCGAGCCGGCACTCGAAGGTCGAGCCGGCCTCCGTCGCGCTGAAGGTGAACGAGGCATCGGTCGACGTCACGGTGCCCGAGGGCCCGCCCGTGACAGAGGTGTCGGGCGGCGTCGCGTCGACGCTGAACGTCCGCGGCGCGCTCACGCCGTCGTTGCCGGCGAGATCGGACTGGTGCGCCACGACCGTGTAGGGCCCGTCGGCGAGCGCCGGCGAGGCGTCGACCGACCACGAGCCTCCCGAGCGCGTCGTCGTCAGCGTCTCGAGCGGCGTCCCGCTCGGCTCCGTGCCGCTGTAGAGGTCGACGACGACATCGGTCGAGTCGCCGTTCGCCGTCCCGGCATCGCCGGCGAGCGTCGGCGTCGTGTCGTTGGTCACCGAGCCGGCGGCAGGATCGGTCACCGTCACGGTCGGCGATGCCGTGTCGACCATGAAGGTGTGCGCCTCGCTGTAGCCGGTGTTCCCCGCGAGGTCGCCCTGCTCGGCGCGCGCCGTGTAGGTCCCGTCGTCGAGGGCCGGCGAGGCCTCGATCGACCACGAGCCGCTGTCGACGTCGGCTACCAGCGTCTGGACGACGGGCCCTCCGACGCCGGTTCCGGCGTAGATCTTGACCGTCACCGTCGCGGCGTCGCCCTCAGAGGTTCCCGCCGCCCCAGACAGGGTCGGCGTGGCGTCGCTGCTCCAGCTGTCATCGGCCGGGTCGCTCAGCGTGACGGCGCTCGGCGTCGCGTCGACGGTGAAGGTGTGGGATTCGCTGACGCCTGTGTTGCCGCCGTCGTCGTCCTGTTGCGCGAACGCGACGTACGTCCCGTCCGGCAGGGCCGGGGAGGCGTCGACCGACCAGGAGCCGCCCGAGCGGTTGGTCGAGAGCTCCTCGACCAGGTCGCCGGAGGGGCTCGAGTAGACCTCGACCGTGATCGTGTTGGAGTCGCCGTGCGCAGTCCCAGCCGCGCCGGCGAACGTCGGCGTCGTGTCATTCGTCCAGCCGCCGTCGGCCGGTGACGTCAGCGTCACAGCTGGAGCAGTCGGATCCACGACCCACGTCCGCGAGTCGCCGAACGGGTCGACGTTGCCCGCCCTGTCGGTGGCGCGGACGTCGAAGGTGTGCGAATCCGCGGACAGGTTGCTGTACTCGACCGGCGAGGTGCACGCGGTCCAGGCGCCGTCGTCGAGGCGGCACTCGAACGTCGAAGCGGCCTCGGAGGAGATGAAGCGGAACTCCGCGTCGGTCGAGGCCGTGGTCCCTGTCGGACCGGCCGTGATCGTCGTCACCGGAGGCGTCTCGTCGACGGTGAAGATGTTCGGCGCGCTATGGCCGGTCCCTGCGGCGCCGACCTGGCTGGCGCGAACGAGGTACGTGCCCTCGTCGAGCTCCGGCGACGCGGTCACCGACCAGGTGCCGTCGCCGGCGCGCGGAGCGCTCAGCGTCTCGACGAGCTCGTCCGAGCCTGTGCGGAAGACCTCGACGGTCACGGAGTCGGCGTCGCCGTCCGCCGTGCCGGCGAGGCCGCTGAAGACTGGCGCGCCGTCGTTCCTGAAGCTGCCGTCTGCCGGCGAGTCGATCGTGACGGCCGGCAGGCTCCGATCGACCGCCCAGGTCCGCGTCGCGGGATCGGAATCGACGTTGCCGGCGGCATCGATCGCCCGCACGTCGAAGGTGTGGGAGCCGTCGGCAAGACCGGTGTACTCGGCCGGCGAGGGGCAGGCCGCCCAGGAGCCTCCGTCGAGCCGGCACTGGAACGTCGAGCTGTTCTCGGAGGAGTCGAAGCCGAAGCTGGCCGAGTCGGACGGCGTCCCGCCCCACGGGCCGAAGGTGATGAAGGTGTCTGGAGGAGTCGTGTCGACGCTGAACTCGTGCTCTGCGCTGTATCCGGCCCCCGCGACCCCGTCCTGCTCGGCGTGAGCCAGGTAGTCGCCCTCGACCAGCGTCGCGAGCGAGTCGACCGACCACGAGCCGTTGTCCGAGCGATCGGCGGTCCTCGTCTCGACGAGCTCGGGGTCGCCGTCGACCAGGCGGTAGATCTTCACCGTCACCGTTGCCGAGTCGCCGGCCGCGGTTCCGGCCGCTCCGGTGTAGGTCGGAGTGGTGTCGTTCGTCGAGCTGCCGTCCGCGGGCGTCAGAAGCTCGATCGCCGGCAGGTCGAGAACAACCGTCCAGGCGCGCGTGGCCCCATCCGGATCGTCGTTGCCCGCCGCGTCGATTGCCCGCACGTCGAAGGTGTGGGCTCCGGCTCCGAGGCCGTAGTAGGACTTCGGCGAGGTGCAGGTGCCCCACGCGCTGTTGTCGAGGCGGCACTGGAAGCTCGAGCCGGGCTCGCTCGAGATGAACCGGAAAGTCGCCGTGGTAGAGGCCGTCGGGCCGGCCGGTCCGGCAGTGATCCACGTCGACGGTGACGTCGTGTCGACAGTGAAGACGTGCGCGGGGCTGTGGCCGGTGTTGCCGGCGACGTCAAGCTGGAGCGCCCGTACGGTGTAGACGCCTTCCGTCAGGTCGGGCGCCGCCGTCGCGGCCCAGTTGCCGTCTCCGTCGACCGAGGTGTCCAGAGTCTCGAGCAGCGTGCCGCTGACGCTCGCGCCGCTGTAGATCTCGACGCTGACATCGGCTGCGTCGCCCGCAAGCGTTCCGCCGGTCCCGCTGAAGTGGACGGCGGTCTGGTTGGTCGCCCCGCCTGCGACAGGCACGTAAAGCCGCACTCGAGGGGCCTGCGTGTCGATCACGAACGTCGTCTGCTCGCTGAAGCCGTTGTGCCCCGCGTCGTCGGCCTGCTGCGCGTACGCGGTGTACGTGCCCTCAGGCAGGGCCGGCGAGGCGTCGACGGCCCACGATCCGTCACCGGCTCGCGTCGCGTCGAGGATTTCGAGCGGCTCGCCGCTCGGATCGGTGCCGCTGAAGACGTTGACCACCACCGTCGCGGAATCGCCGGAGTCGGTCCCAGCGGTGCCGCCGAAGCTCGGTGTCGAGTCGTTGACCCAGCTGCCGTCCGCGGGAGCGGCCAGCGTCACCGAGGGAAGGCTTGTGTCGACCGTCCACGTCCGGCTGGCAGGAGGCGCCTCCACGTTGCCGGCCCTGTCCGTGGCGCGCACGTCGAAGGTGTGCTGGCCCTCGCTCAGTCCGGTGTAGCTCGTCGGCGACGCACAGTCTCCCCAGGCGCTGCCGTCGAGGCGGCACCGGAAGGTCGAGCCCGACTCGCCCGAGCCGAACTGGAACGTCGCATGCGTCAGACCGGTCGCCCCGATGGGGCCTCCGGTGATCGTCGTGTGCGGCGCTGTCACGTCGACCGCGAAGACCGGAAGCGTGACGAAATGCGTGTTGTCCCGCCCGAGCTTCAGCCGCCAGCCGCCCTCATTGGCGCCGCCGAAGTCCGGGCATGGGCGAGTCTCGTAGTTCGACTCGCGATTCCAGGCGTCGCCGGTGGCCGTCGTGTTCGGGCGGAACTGGATGTAACCGCCGATCCCGAGCGGCCCGGGGCCCGCGGGGAACAGGCCGCCCGCAGTCGAATCGGGCCGGTCGCTGCCGGAGGTGTTCGCGCATGCCGTCGCGGAGGAAGGCAGGAGCCAGGTGACGGACCAGTCGCTGGTGGCGGTGTTGTTCGCAGTCTTCTTGACCTTGCCGACGCCGAGCACGTTCACGTACGACGTCTGGCTTACGGTGAAGAAGCCCTTCGGCGTGGTCAGTGCGGAGTCGGCGTACGCGGTCGCGGCGGCGACGTCGAAGTAGAGCGAGTCGCTTCCGATGGGCGACCCACCGCACCCGGCGGAGCCGAACTGCTGGAGCTGGAACCGCCACGCGGTCCCCGTGGAGACCGGATCCGACGGCTGCACGACGTACGTCCAGTGGACCTTGCTGTTCGAGCGCGCCTGGTCGCAGGCGGACGTGCCGCGCACCGTGCCGTCGGGGTCGCTGACGACGAACCGGTAGTACGAGCCGCCGTCGACGGTGCCGGTCGCCTGGACGGAGTTGCCTGCCGTGTAGAGGTAGTTCGCAGCGCCAAGCGAGCCGAGCCGAAGCTTCGAGAGCGTCGTCTGGCCAGAGGCGATGCCCGGGCCTGCCGCGCACAGGAACAGGACCGTCGTCAGAACGAGTACGAGCCGCTTGCAGTGCATCGCCGCTTCCTTCCGAAGTCAATTGTTCGCAGGGTCAGTCGTCTT
>Ga0137373_10001886_pt1 | contig 22858 bp, 10 predicted proteins | sample SagtaG_5_FD_104912 | JGI IMG/M metagenome (GOLD analysis project Ga0137373, IMG submission 104912) | Vadose zone soil microbial communities from Sagehorn Ranch, Mendocino, California, USA - Sage1_R_80_16 metaG | ecosystem: Environmental > Terrestrial > Soil > Vadose zone | place: USA... | reverse complement strand
TCGTTGCAAAACTGAGTCTAGGTGCGCTTGCGTCGAACGACATCTGGTTCGGCGGGCAGACAATGAATCCTTGGTTGCTGGAAGAAGGCTCTTCGGGATCGAGTGCGGGGCCGGGCGCTGCCACTGCGGCGGGACTCGTCGGATTTTCGATCGGCAGCGAAACCGGAGGTAGCATCGTAAGTCCGGCGATGCGCTGCGGGGTGACCGGGCTGCGACCGACCTTCGGGCGCGTACCTCGCACGGGTGCAATGACCCTCTGCTGGTCGTTGGATAAGCTGGGGCCAATGACGAGATCGGTCGAAGATGCGCTGCTCGTACTGCATGCCATTTCCGGTCCCGATCCGGGCGACCTCGCCAGCGTACCGTGCCATCTCGACTTCAATGCCAACGCCAGCGTCACGGGTCTGCGCGTCGGTTACTTTCCAGCATGGATGCACGACAAGGTCGCCACCGAAGTCGATCGCGCGGCACTCAAGGCGGTGCAAGACGCTGGGATGAAGCCTGTGGAAGTCTCGATACCCGATTGGCCTTACCATACGCTCAACCTTATTCTCTTCGCGGAGTCGGGGGCTGCCTTCGAAGAGTTGACGCTCAGCGGCCGCCTCAGCGAACTCAGAGTGCAGACACCTGATTTCTGGCCGAATGTCCTTCGCCAGTCGCGCTTCTTATCAGCCATCGATTTTGTGCAAGCGGATCGCTTTCGCCGCAAGGTCGCCCAGGAAATGGCACGCGTATTTTCGAAGGTCGACCTATTGCTGGTGCCGTCTTTGCGCGACGAAATGCTCGTCATAACCAACTTCACCGGGCATCCATCGTTGACTTTACGTGCCGGCTTTGTGGAAGTGTCCGAGGCGCGGAGCGACTGGGCGCCGGACCCGCAGCATCCGCTGCCAAAGTTCTCGCCGCCGCGGCGCGTGCCGCACGGTGCGACTCTAATCGGACAGCTGTTCGATGAAGGGACCCTGGGCAGCGCGGGGTTGGCGCTGGAGAGAATCTTCGGCGTTACAGAGCAAAGACCGTCGGGATTTTAAGGCAAGGCTCTGAGCTGGGTCCTCAGGAAGTCACTTGAGATAGGCTGCCTTCGAGCGTTAATCGCCACACGCACTGAATGTCAGAGGCAGCTGGTTTAAGTTTGTATATTGTATATTGATGCCGTTGGGCAGAAGTTGTAACATTCTCTGCTTGATCGCCATTGTCAGTTGGAAATTCATCGAACGCCGCGATCAGTATTGACGCACGATTCGTTCAGCACAACTTTTTAGCACGATTCTTAGAACTGGCAGCTCGCTGTAGGCAGCCTCAGCCGAATAGCGCACGCAGAAGTGTGCGCGGCAGAGAGTCGTTTTCGAGGGCCCGTCAGCGCCGTGATGTAGGACCGCAGATTGGGATTAAAAGAGGACGCAATGAGTAACAGGATATCGAGACGGGACATGCTAAAAAACGTCGGCGTGGCGGGCGCTGCCGGGGCTTTGTTATCCGGCCCCGGTGTGCCGCTGCTCACGGCACGTGCGCAGAATTCACCGCAGGAGTCGCAGCCAGATCCGCAGCTCGAACGATCTTCAGTGGAACTGCTCAAAGAGCATGAGGACTACGCCACCGTCCTTGAAGCAGGAGAAATGGTGGTCCAGTTTGACCGGCGTTACGGTTCCATCTCAAGCATTACGCGCAAGAACGATCCCTTGCAAACCAACTACATCGGAAATGAAATCAATACTCCGGGAGTGGATCCCTCGGATTCCCGGTGGACCGGCGATGTCGTGTCAACCGTCTGGGAACTCACCAGCGACGATTGGGGGAAGCGTGCCCGCCTGGGCCAAAACGACGTATTTCGCATGTCGGGCAAATGGAGAAGAGAGTTGACCGGCAAATCCAGCGACAATCGTCGCGTCGGCTTTGGGAACAACGCGGTTAACGTCAGCTATGACGGCGTCTCTTCAAATGAGGAGGGAATCCGCAGCTACTCTCTCGCCATGAATTACACACCGGGCGGTGGTAACTCGCTGCTCTGGGAGATCGAGATTGGAAACACTACCGCGAAGACCCTGGAAATCGGCGAACTCGGATTGCCGCTCATGGTCAACGACGACTACGAGGAGTTGTACATTCAACATGGTTCGGAAACCAAACTCAGTACCGTAAACAACGTTGATTTTGGCAAGACGCCCCTACGCCAGAAGCTGATTCATGAGCAAAAGATTCTGGCACATCACTTCATAGCGGGCCACAGTTCCTACGTCCTGCTGCAACGGCCACTAGGGGATGCGCCTTTTCTTCTCGTTCATCCCACGATGGACACGAGCTTCGAATGCATTTACAAAGAACCGCATTCGCCTTTTGCGGCGCATATCCTCGGGGAGCAAGGTCCGGACATTCTTGCCATCCACTCCTGGGCGACAAAGAACTTGCGCGATTGGAGATCCAACCCCTGGGTCAATGGCCACACTTCGCTGATCCTGCAGCCCGGTGAGAAAAGACAATTCCAGCTGCGCTTTGTGCTCATACCCAGCTACGAAGCCATTCGAGAGGAACTATACGAAGCGGGAAATCTTGGAATCCGCGTGCTGCCATCAATGGTGGTTCAGGAAGATACTGATGTTCAGCTGGAGTTGAAGACGAAGCGAGACATCGACCGCATCGACCTGTTGTCGGACAGTATTGACGTTAAAGGGAAGAAGAGAGATGCGGACAAAGTCCTGCTTACTCTGTCATTCAAGGGCAGAGGCCAGAAGAGCCTCAAGTTGAACTACGGCGGCAACCGTTGGACGAACCTTCACTTCTATTGCATTGAAGATATTCAAGGATTGCTCAATGCGCGCGGCCGGTTCGTCGTGGAGCGCCAATTCTACGAAAATCCGCAAGACCCTTATCATCGACATCACGGTTTTCTACCTTTCGATTCTCGAGTCGGCAGCATTTTTCTGGATTCCGATGAAGTCTGGGAAGTGGGTGGCAGCGATGAATCGGGCTTTTCCGAGGCGCTCTTTTTGGCGGAGAAGAATGTTTACCTTCCGTCCAAAAAAGAAGTTGAGACGCTCGAGACCTATGTCGCTGATTGTCTGTTCAAGTACATCCAAAATCCCGAGACTTACGAGGTCAGAGCTTCACTGTATTGGAAAGATCGTTATCCCTCAAACGGATGGGGCGCGTGGACGAAGGAACGGTCTGAGGCCACGTTCCGCTCCTATAACTATGTTCACCCGGCCAACATTTATCATGCGCTTTACCGCATCGGCAAAAGCTACGGACTGCTGACTCGCAAAACTCCAGAAGAGTATTTGCGCATGTCGTACCGCACTTGCATGAAGTGGTTCGCAACTGGCCCTTGGCGGCATGTTGGCCTGATGGAAGGCTCGAATGCAATCAATATTCTCAATGACATTCACAAAGAGGGCTGGAAGGAGGAATACGACAATCTGCGCCGACAGATGTCGGAATGCAACGACGAATTCTTGCGCGATCCCTATCCCTATAGTTCAGAACTGGTGATTGACCAGACCGCGCATGAGCAGGTTTATTTCTTTACCCGTTTTTTCGGAAACCAGGCAAAAAACGAGAAGACGATTCAAGTCCTGAAAGCGCTGCGCGGCGGCAACCAGCCCGTGTGGTTCCGCTACGGCAACGACAAGCGCAGAGATGTCTGCTGCTGGTACAACGCTTCGTTGAACGGCCTTGCTCTCCTGAAAGCCTACGAGGACCACGGAGATCCAGACGCGCTGATCAAGGGCTATGCGGGCGTAGTGAGCGTCATGGCAAATGTCCTTCCCGACGGAATGGGCTACAACTTTTTCATCTGTACGCCGGGCATTTACGATCACGAACCACCGAGAACGTTTGAGAGCGGCTCGGGACTCTGGGGATTTCTGAAGTGTTCCAAGTCGTATGTCGTGAAAGACCCCACCTTCGGCGAGATTGGCTTCGGCTGCAAAGTGGAGGCGACTGAGCGCGGCCTGACGGTCTATCCAAAAGATGGACTTCAGAAGCGCCTGCGCTTCGTCGAAGCCGGAATTGACGTGGAAGTCATGCCCGGACAGATCAAGAGAGCGAGACTGAGCCGGGGAAAGCCAAAGCTCTCACTCGAGGTTTTCGATCCCTCCGGGCTGGCAAAGAAGTCCACCGTCTCGGTGGACGGATTCCCCGCCGGGACCTATAAGCTGTCGCATGGCAAGTTAGGGCGTCGCGCCACGGTGAATGGGACTCTCAGTATCGACGTGCCCATGCGAGACGCACATCAGATTGAAATCGAACAAATCTGAAACCACAAAATTCACACGTGACCATAGATCTGCCTACTGCCACAGCACAACCGGCAGTTTGTCCAGATCGAAATACATACGGTAGTAGTAATCGCCTCCGATAGAGTAGAATGGCCGGAACTTTGCCATGACGTTGCTGTCGTCCGGCGGGGCGAAGCGAAAAACGCCCGGACCTTCCTCGTTGTCGGCAACCAGATACTTGTTCAGGTCTTCGTCGTTCTCCGGCAACTTAAAGATAGGTTCGTGGATCATGCCATCCTGTACCAGTACGACCGGCCCACGAACTACGGCGGCGCGGTGTGGATGTTGCGCGTCCACCGCTTGCCACCGCATGCGCAGCGGAATTGTGATCTCCACCTTATCGCCTGAGTTCCAGGAGCGGTCCACCGTCGCCCAGGTGCCCGGCTGGCAAGAGGTTTGGTATGACGCGCCATTCATTTTTACCGATGCGCCCTGCGCCCACTCGGGAATTCGCATCCGCAAGGGGAACTTTATGCTGCGGTCCATCTGCAACGTCATCGTGCTGGTTTCGGCCTCTGGATAGCGTGTATCCTGCACCAGCTTCAGCGCTCCGTCGCGGCGCTTCCACGTGACCTCGGAAGGAACATAAAGATTAACGTAGAGGCTGGAATCATCCTTGTAGTAGATGAGGTTGTGAAAGTCGGCGACATCCTGGATGTAGGTGCCCGAGCAGCAGGTGTATGCGTTGCGGCTGAAGATTTTGACGTCACCGCCAACGCGGTAGTCGGCATAGTAGAAATGGCGGCCCTTGCCGTTGATCTGCAATGCTGATCCGATTCCGTTGTAGAGCAGCCGCTCCGCCCAGTCGCCATACCGCGCCTTTCCCGTGAATTGCATCAGGTAGCGCGACATCTTGAATCCGGCCCACGATCCGCAGGGAGTTTCAAAGCTGTTGAGCTGATAATCGAGCGCCCTTCCCAGGCTGCCCGCGGGCATGATTCTCTCCACCGGTCCGTATCCTCCGGTGGCATAACACTGCGTGTTCTGCAGAAAGTCGTACGCGTTCTCCACGACGCGCAAGTGCGCAGGGTCGCCGGTGACCGCATATCGCATGGATGCGCTGCTGAACGAGTTCACATGGCTGTAAGCATGGACGCCGCTGGCGTCCGGCGGCGACGACGTATTCGCGAACTTGTCCCAGTAAGAGTGGTACAGCCAGACCCCCGCGAAATCTTTGAACTGCCTGTTGCCGGTGAGTTGATAGGCGCGAAACAGGTTCTCCGGCTGTGTGTACCATTCGAGCGGCTTCCCCGAGTGCATCTCCCACGGTTTTGGTGCAGCCGGTTGCCGAGTGCGGTCGAACGTCTTGCTGGCATAATCAGTCACTCTTTCAAGCAGAGGCATGGCGCTACTTTCGCCTGCGTACTGCTGCATATCTACCAGACCGCAAACCAGCTTCTCGTAGGGATACACATCCATTCTGCAATTTCCGTCAGCGCCGACAGTCTTTGAAAACTCCGCCAAGAGGTACGCGGCCTTGTCGCGCATTGCCTGGTCGACAGTCGCGCGATACATGCGAGACATTCCGCTTAGCCACTGGCCGAAGACGGTGGAACTATCCTTGTCGCACCATCCTCCCAGCGGCTTGCCTGGCGCGGTCAATCCTGCCTCGGCGCGAAAACCGTGCAGGATATCGTCATTGGAGACGTTGAAGTAGAACTCGCGCGCGTGCAGATACTGATCATTCCAGCGACTGTCGTGCAGACGTACGCCGTCGTAGTCAAAGGTGCTGATCTTGATGACCTTGGGATCGATGTCGAAAGCTGAGGTGTTGGCGTGCGCAGACAGTCCGGCGAGCACGCCCGAGGCTGCTAGCCCCGTAAGGAAATCGCGGCGCTCCATTTCTACCTCCTGATCTTGCCAATGTCGATTTTTGCCATCTGCTTCTGCGCAGAGATTGTATATTGTATTCGATTCTATTATCGCCCCAAGCAGATTTCAGGGCAAAGATAGAGGTCTTAAAGGACTGCCATAGATCCCGTGCATACGAAACTTTCCCGTCGTCAGGTACTCAAGTCAATTGGAACAACTGGTGTTGCTTCACTGGTTGCTGACGTTGCCGCCAGCGAGACACCGGTTAGTTCTCACTCTATCAATCCAGCATCCCGCGCCACGAACAAGTCCGACCTGGTGCGGCTGTCCTCGGGCCGGATGATCGTCACCTTCGATCGGCGGAACGGCACGATCTATTCAATCACTGACGCGCACGATGCGCTGGAGACAAACTTCCTCGGAAACTCTGATAACACGCTCGGCGTCAAGAGCGCAGACACGCATTGGACCGGTGACGTAGTCACCACGACTTGGGAACTGAAGACACCAGAATGGATTCGCGAGCAGGAGAGCTCTGTTCCATACCGGATTTCGGGAAAATGGAAGCGCGAATCGACCTTGGCTTCCCCCGATGTCCGCAAGGTTGAGTTCGATGGGAAGGTGTTCACGGTCAGGTACGCAGGGCGCTCGCAACGAGAAGACGGCATTCAGAGCTACGCCCTAAATATGAGCTATCGGTTAGCTGATGACGACGCCCTCCTATGGAACGTGGAGTTTGAGAACACGACCGACCGTACTCTCGAGTTCGGCGAACTCGCATTCCCGCTGCGCGCCAACGACGATTATGCCGCGCCCTATGCGGGGGCTACCACGACCCTGGCAAATGCCAGCGGGAAGCTGGCTGCGATGCAAAGGGTCATTCACGAACAGAAAGTGCTTTGTCATTCCTTTGTGGCCGGCCACAGTTCCTACGCGCTGCTGCAACGTCCACGCGGCGACGCGCCTTTTCTTCTCTTTCACTGCCTGCAAGACACCTCCTTCGAATGCATCTACAAGACGCCCGCCCAGGGCGGCGACTGGATCGGGACCGATCTGTTCGCAGTGCACTCGAACGCCACCAAAGACCTGCAGAACTGGGGCTGGAATCCCTGGGTGAACGGGCATTCGTCCTTAGTCTTGGAGCCTGGTCAAAAAAAGTCGTACCAGATGCGATTCGTGTTTCTGAATGAGTATTCCGCAATCGCAAAGGAATTGATGGCGGTCGGCAATCTGGGCATCCGGGTCGTGCCCTCGATGGTGGTGCAGGAGGACACGGACGCTTACGTCGAAATGAATTCCGTCAATGACCTTGAGGCTCTTGAAATTCACTCGGACGGAATTAACGTCAAAGACCGGAAGCGCAGGAACAAGTCCACACTGCTGACATTGTCATTTCACGGCCGGGGCCAGAAGAGTCTCCGGCTGCTGTACAACGGAAATCGCTGGACCAACCTGCATTTTTTCTGTGTCGAAGATGCGGAACTGTTGCTGAATGCGCGGGCCCGCTTCATGGCCGAGCGACAATTCGTGGTAAATCCGGACGATCCCTTCCATCGCCATCACATGTTCCTGCCATTCGACTACCGCCGTGCCACCCGCATTGATGACAACGATGACGTTTGGGAAGTAGGAGGCACCGACGATCCCGGCTTTGGTGATCCATTGTTCCTGGCGGCGAAGAATTCGTTCCTTCCCTCGCGCGAAGAAATCGAGAAGCTGGAGATGTTCGTGTCCGATTGCCTGTTCAAGTACATCCAGAACCCCGACACTTACGAAATACGGGCGTCTCTGTACTGGAAGGTGCAGACGCCGTCGAGTCCGTGGGGAAGTTGGTCCAGGAAACGGAGCGAGGCCACCTGGCGAACCTTCAACTACGCCTTTGTCACTAATATTTATCACGCCATGTACCGCATTGGAGGTGAATATGACGTTCTATCGCATCGGACCGCGCTGGACTATCTTCGGCTCTGCTATGAAACCTGCAGGAAGTGGCTTACCACTGGACCTTACAAGCGCTTCGGCCTGATTACCGGTTTGAACGCGGTGAACATCGTCGAAGACCTCAAGAGCGAAGGATGGCAGAAGGAATACGAAACCATTCTTGCGCTGATGAAAGAAACTAACCAGGTCTTCCTGGCCGATGCTTACCCCTACAGCTCTGAGATACAGATTGACGAAACTGCACAGCCGCAGGTCTATTTTTTCACCCGGTACTTCGCCAAAACTCACGGCGATGTCGAAAGCTGGAAGAGGAATGCGGAAGTGCGGCAAGTTTTGCAGGCCATGCGAGGCGGGAATCAGCCCATCTGGTTCTTGTACGGCAACGACTTATTTGCCCATCCTGACTTGCGGGGCCAGATTTCCTGTTGGCATTCCGAAGCTCTGAACGGCATGGCCTTAACGCAGGCCTTTGAGGACACTGGCGATGTCTGGCTGCTTTTGCAGGGCCACGCGGGAATGATGAGCGTTCTCCACAACGTGCTGCCTGACGGCATGGGCTTTGGATGGTTCAAACTCGATCCCGGCGTTTTTGCCTGCGAACCGCCGAGAACGTTCGAGGGAGGTTCGGGTCTCTGGGCCTTCCTGCAAGCCGCAAAATCCTATGTGGTGAACGATCCGAGCTTCGGCTGGATAGGCTATGGATGCCGAGTGGAGAACGAAGCCAACGAGGTCCGCGTCTTTCCTAAAGACGGCGTACGCAAAAGATTGTTGATTGTCTCGGATAAATTGCAGGTAACTCTGCGGCGCGGCCAAATCAAGTCACTGACCTTCGACCGCAGGACTCCGGCAGTCAATTTGCAAATCGAAGACACCACGGGGCTCGTGAAGACGGTGCCTATAACAATCGAGGGATTGCTGCCAGGCGCGTACCAGGTAAAGACGAAAACTACCGAACTCCGGGTGCGGGGATCGGAAAAGCTTGCTTTTGAGGTGCCGGTCGAGCACGCAGAGTCGCTACAAATTTCGAGGCTAGTAGAGTGACAGAGACGCGACGAAGCAATGGCTTGCGCTCCCAGGCTGCGCGTCCTCGGCACGCGTTTTCGCGCCGCGGGTTTCTCAGCGCGCTCGCCTCGACCGGGCTGAGCAGCATGCTCCCTCGCACGCCGTTCCTTCAGCTCAACGGCGGTGGACCTCCGTCTCCAAGTGTTTTACCCGCCTTTGAGCAGGTCCCTCCCTCGCGCAGCGGCATTACGTGGACCCATGTCGCAGGCTTTTCTCCCAACATGAATGAGCCGGAAACCATGGGCGCCGGCTGCGCTTTCATTGACTACGATAACGACGGCTGGATGGACATTTATCTGGTGAACAGCGGGCCATGCGACTTCTTCACCCCCAAGCAGCCCCTGCGCAATGCGCTGTACCACAACAACCGGGACGGCACTTTCACCGACGTCACGGAAAAGGCTGGTGTTACGGGAAACGCTTACGGCATGGGAGTTGCCGTCGGCGATTACGACGGCGATGGTTTCCCGGATATCTACGTCACTCAGTACCCACACAGCGTCTTGTATCACAACAATGGCGACGGCACTTTCACCGACGTCACGGCCAAGGCCGGAGTGGCGGCCCCGGGGTGGAGTACGAGCGCTGCCTGGTTCGATTACGACAACGACGGGCGGCTGGACCTGTTTGTTTGCCAGTATCTGAAGCTGGACACAAGCATCTGGTGCGGAAACAAGCTGCTCAACGAGCGCTGGTACTGCCTACCCACCGTTTACAAATCGATGTCCTCCTGGCTGTTCCACAACAGCGGTGACGGGACATTTACCGATGTCAGCAAGGAAAGCGGCATCGCGCAATCGTCGGGGAAGGCATTGGGCGTTGTCGCAGCCGACATCAACAATGACGGGTGGATGGACCTCTTCGTCGGTAATGACACAGAACCGAACTTTTTGTGGGCCAACCGCGGCAAGGGCCACTTCGAAGAAACTGGGGCGCTCGCGGGTGTAGGTTTCAGCGCCTTCGGCCGCGCCCGCTCGGGCATGGGCGTGGATGCCAGCGACTACGATCAGGACGGCAAACCTGACCTTTTTCTGACCACCGTGGATCACGAGATGTTCTCGCTCTATCACCAGGAGGGAGATCGGACTTTCAGCGACGTCGCCCCGCGCTTCGGGATCGCCTCGCAGACCTTCTATCTCAGCGGCATGGGCATGAAGTTCTTCGATTACGACAACGACGGCAACCCCGACATCATCATCTCGAACGGCCACCCCGAACTGAATGTGGCCAGGATGGTGTCGGGCGTGACTTATGAAGAGCCCATGTTGCTGTTTCGCAACACTGGCAGCGGCTTCGAAAATGTCAGCAAGCAAAGCGGCCCGATCTTTTCCAAGCTGCTCGCCGGCCGTGGCTTGGCAGTCGGAGATTTCGACAATGACGGTGCCGTGGATGTGCTGGTCGCGATCGGCGACGGCGTTCCCATTCTGTTGCGCAACAATGCGGGCCGGCAAAATCACTGGTTGGGGGTTCGGCTGATAGGCCGTAAGTCCAATATTGATGCAGTCGGGGCCAAGGTCACGTACCGGGCCGGTGACTTTCAGCGGGATTGCTACAAATTTGGCGGCGGGGGCTACTTGGCCGCACACGACCCGCGTCTTGTGTTAGGCCTCGGACAGCGAACCAAGGTCGATTGGCTCGAGGTGAAATGGCCGCAGCCCGGCGGCACGAGCGAACGTTTCACGAATCTTCCCCTTGACCGATATATCACGATCGTCGAAGGTGAAGGCAAGTGGAAGTAATTGGGCTGCCCTCAACCCCGGCTAATGCGGCTGAGTTAAGTCCTGGGGCGGCAGCGTCATCATTCGGGGCTTGTTCTTCTCCGCCTGCCGTTGCAGCGCCAGAAGCCGGTCCGCCTCCGGCTTGTTTCCCGTCCGCGCATAGGCTGTCGCGAGCTGGTAATAGCCAGCCGGGTCAGATGGGTCCGTCTCCGTGTACTTCTTGAGAGGCGTTATTGCTTCTTCATACCGCCCTGCCGCATTGAGCGCCATACCGAGCCCGAGGTACGCCTCCGCCAGCCCGGCGTCAAATTGCGTGGCGCGAGCAAAATGTTCGATTGCCTCGTCTGCCTTCTGATTTCTCCACGCCAGGTCGCCCAGCATGAACTCCGCAGCAGGCGAAGTGGGATTGATTTTCAGTTCAGCCTCAAACTCTTTCCTGGCCTCCTCGAATACGGCGGGATCCAAAGGCTTCGAGAGAAGAATTCGGCCGAGTTGGTAATGAATCCCCGGCTGTTTTGGGTTTTGCTCCAGGATTTTCCGGAACTGCGCGGCAGCATCGTCAAGTTTCCCCTGCGCTTGAAATGCCTCCGCTACCAGGGTCTCCGCTTCGGGCGACGAAGGAACCTTTTGTATCAGTTCCTGGGCTGTGCGATTGGCCAGCTCGGAGTAATAGCGGGTCGTGATGTAGAGAACCTTCGGATCCCCGGGAAAGTCGCGCGCGAGCACAATGAGAGACTCCACGACTATGTCACGCTGATCGGTAGCCATTCCGCATTGCGCGCGCGCCATCACAGCGTCATGCAGAAGGTCCTTATCCTGGATCTTGGGGATGGCCTGCTTCAGTATGGGCATTGCTTCTTTGCAATGGCCCCTGCTGCCAAGCGTAATGCCGCGCTCTGCCTTGGCGGTAGGAGACTCCACGGACGCAGGAGTCTTGGAAACCTGCGCTCTCAACCAGGCGACCGGGTTGCCGCACACAATAGCGGCGACCAACACAGGAACGCAGCGAGAGTTCAAAAAATCAAGTTCAATGCGGCGCGGGCTCATAAGGCATTATATTCAGCAGGATGTTCGTCTCTCACAAACATTCAGAGAAGCGCTCCGCTTTATCACTTCAAGAGACCTCGAATGCTCGTCAATAAGAGGCTTCGACCGAGATCTTGCCATGCTGCCCCGAGGGAAAGTTCACAACTTCCTGCTCGGATGAAAAATCGCTCCATGGAGCGCCGTTCACTGTGACGCTGCGAAGCGTCTTGCCGCTGGGCACGCGTAACCGCAGTTTCGTCGCCGCCCAGTAGCCCTCGGGCAAGTGCAGAACCGCCGAAATCCTTCTATGGTCAATGTCGGAGTGCAACTCGTATCCCACATTTCCGAAGCGGGTCGGTGCATCCGTAACCGCAATGGTTTTTCCCTGTTCAAGCCAGACCCTCGGTGTGGCCTTAGCGAGCCAGACGACCGGATCATCCGGGTGTTCAAACACAAGCATCCACTTTGTGAAAGTCGGAATGCCTACTTCCGAAGGAGTGCAATAGGGACCTTCAAGTGTCCCATCAATTCGGGCCCCTTCGACCGCCGTCCAGTTTCCGCGCGAATAAATGTGCGCCCGGTGCGCGTAATACAGAAGCAGGAACTCCCGCTGCCAGTCATAGAAAAGCTGCGCATAGGCGGGACCATAAGCCAGAAATCCGTTGTAGTACTGGCCACCTCTGGGAAGTCCGAAGAGAGATTCACCCTTTGCGGCCAGTGAATCCGTAACCGCTTTGGCCTGTTTTTCCGTCAATTCAGCCGACTCGAGCAGTTCCACGTAAGCACGCTCTTTACCGTACGTCGGAGTATCGCCAGCGACGGCCGGTACATAGGGCGGTTGCTTCGTGCGATCGATGGAGCGCTCGATAGCGGAATCCATGTCCTTTTTCATCTCCGCCGATTCCTGCAACATGGTCCGGCCTTCTTTTTCGAGATGGGTGTCGTGGAGTTTCTGAGCCATTCCAATCCATACTTCGCCGAGGTCGTGGAATCCCCGTGCAGCTTCTGCGTTATTCGAGAAATGAGGCTGCATGAAGCGGTACGGATCGATCTTCAGCGAGCTGTCATGCTCCGACCAACCGCGAATGATGCCATACGTAATGTCCGACGAGGGAACTTCTCTCGATTGCTTTCGCAGCATGCGAAAGAGATCCACAATGGCTTGCAACTTCTTTTCGTGCTTGCGCAAGAGCTTTTCGTCATGGGAGTAGGTGTAGTACTTCGCCACTGCGGTCAGCATCTTGCCATACTGGCCGATCTCAGGCCCCCGAGTGTCGATCGAGCCATCGGCGCGCACGGAATTGGTGAAGTAGTCGTCTATGTACCGTGCCGCAACATCGAAGAGGCCCCATTCGAGAAACGCGATGACGCTGGTGTTGAAGGTGTCCTGAAATGTGTCCACATTGTTGTAGCCGTAGCCCCCGAAAACATTGATTCCGCCGAGCGGAGGGTAACCATATTTTGGGTGGTCGCCTACGCGCGTGATTTCTTCCAGCAGCAGAGCATGCAGGCAAAAGTCCCTAAGACTCTGGTCAGGCACATCGATCTTCATAGGAGGATTCAGATCGCGCGCCCATACCTCGTGAACGTGAAATAACGCCTTGTAGAACTCCGCGGCCGAGGGCTCGCCCCGCGGGGGGAACGGAAGATGGTGGTAGTAGTAATGAGCTTCTTTGAGCTGGGTGCCGTCCACGAGTAAGGCGCGGTACCAGATGGGCTGCGTCCAGAAGTGGCCCGGCTCTTCGGCGAACATAGTCTCTTCCCAATAACCGTGCTCGCTGGTGGGAAAGAGGAAACGATTCACCGGAAGCCAACCCCCGACGAGTCCTTCCCAAACGTCATTCGTTGCCCGAGCGTCACGGATTCCGGCAAAAAGCTTACCGAGATCGACGTAAATCTCGTCGCTGAAGGCGCCGAAGGCGAATGTGGGTTTATCGGCGGACTGCCGGGTTCCGACAAAACTGGGGACCCGCAACGGAGGAAGTGCAGCCGCAACGGCGGCATAGTCGGGATCGCTTGTGCCGCTCAGGAGCTCCTCGCCAAGGATATCCTTTTCGGATTTCGCAATTTCTTCCCGGGTTCGCGCGCCATAGAGCGTCCCGGGTGCGGCGAAGCTAGGCTCAAGACTCTTGGGCAGATTCAGAACCAAGCCCTGCTTGCTGAGAAAGATGATGCTGCCTCGGCGATCCGTCAATTGTTCAAAAACGGCGAGGTTGCCTTCAGGCTCCTCGATCACAGCCATCAGTGTCCAAGTGCCAAAATTCTCGCCCTTCGCGACGCTGACCGGCTGGTGAGACACCGCATCGATCATGGTCACGTGTTGCTTTTCGACGTCGAAGCTTTGAATCTGGATTCTCGGAGAAGTGCTGAGAGCCGCGATAGAAGGGGGTGTGTCAGCGTGCGCCGCCAAAAACAGGGCAGTCGGGACAAAGAGCGCTGCCAGGAACGACCAAGCCGAAAACCTCGTAATCCGCACATGTCGCGCGTCCAAGCACGCTGGTTGAACGATCGAGGTGCGCACTGCCGCATAGCTCCAAATTTCCATTTCTCCCCTGCTCCTATGTACTCACATCGTGTTCGCTTGTGACGCCCGGAGTGAGCTGCCGCAAGAAAAGACAACGCTGGGCACCTGAAAGCTATTGATAGAACGAGCTGCTCCCGTCGGCGAAGCACACCCCATTGAACAGAACGCCTTAATGGGCTGCATTGCAGCCCATTAAGGCGTATTCAAGAAAAACAATCCGGAGCTAGAGCTCAGAACTCAATATTCGCTCTGAACTCGATCTGGCGAGCACCCAGACCAACTTGTCCAGGGTTGGCCTGCACGACTCTTGATTGACCGAACGTGAGATCTTGGATCCGCGCCGAGGTGTTCTGGATGAATCCCTGGCTGGTGCTGTTATAGCCTCCGGCCGGGTTCGCCCACACCGGATGGTTCCATACGTTGATGAACTCGCTCTGGAAAATAAACCGGACATTCTCCCGAATCGGGAATGACTTCGTGAGCGCCAGATCCTGGCTGAAGGTGTGCGGCCCATACAACCACGGGTGCGCCCCGAAAGTTCCCGGAGTCGTATTAGGTGAAATGAACGCCGGATTTACGCCACTGGGTATGGGTGTGCCGGAGCTCGTATCGAAATTAATATACTTCGGGTCGATAGTGAGCGCGTAGTTCTGACCCGGAATGCGATGTACCGTAGAGGCATGGAGATCAGCAACCGAGATGCCATTCAGATTCACGCCGCCATCGCCATACACATCACCCACCGGAGTGTTGTATGGACCATTGAAGGTGGCAAAGCCGCCCAGCAACTGGTAGGGGCCTCCAGTCTGCCAGGTCGCGATTGTGCCCACTGACCAGCCGCCAACGATCTTGTCGGCAACTCCTCCGTTGCTGACAAACCGCCTACCTTTCCCGAAGGGGAGATCGTAGGTGCCGTTGGCATGAATTACGTGCCTGTAGTCGAACCCCGTGGGGCCGTAACTCAGGCGAGGATCGCGCATGGTGAACATATTGAACGAACCCGTCCAGGAGTTGTTTGGCTGGACTCCCAGAGCATGGCTCCAGGCGTAGTTCACGTCGAACTGCATTCCACGCCACGATTTCTGACGGAAATCGATCTGCAGGGAGTGATAGTTCCCGTAGCCTATATCATTCTGGTATCCAGTGGCCTTCCCGGCATTGTAAGGATTCGCCTGGAAGAAGTTGATCGGATAACCCGCTCCAGCATTCCCGGCGCAAGGCGAGAAGTTCGCGCCACCGACCAGGTTGCAAAGATAGGTTGAGCTTCCGGCCAGCGTGCTGGCGAAGCCCCCTGCGGCACCATTGTTGAGGTCTGTAATGAAACCGCCGTTGGTCATAAAGCCATTTACATCCGATCCAGCTACGGCGGTCATAATGGGCAATTGCCCCTGCCCTGGGAAACCATTGTAGGCGAATGTACCAGGCAAGTTATGCGCCGCATTAATTGCCAGGTTCTGCTGAGCCTGCTTAAATTCAGGTAAGAACCCGTTTTCGAAAATATTGACCTCGTTCGGGTTCGTGACTATCCATTGGTGCACGCTTCGGTTGCCCATATAGCGGACTTCGAGGACGTTGCTCGGGCCTAACGCGCGCTGAATCCCGAAGTTCCACGACATCACGTAGGGTTGGCGGATGTGCTCATTCAGGCCGTTTACCCCCGACCAATAGCCGAAAAATGTTTCCTGCGATTCGGGGATTACGTCCTGGTACGTCGCGGGGCTCACGAAGAAGGGATTCGGTTGCGGGTCTCCCAGAGCATAGCTGCCCGCTTGGAACTGTCCAGGGGTTCCAGGCTGTATTGGGCCCGGAACCTGAGGCGATAAGCGGAAGCTCTGATAGAACGCATAGCCTTCATTGGAGGCCGAGTTCCAGAAGAACTGGTAAGGCTCAGTCATGCGCCGCAGGCCAAAGCCGGCGCGCACCACCGTACTGTCGTTGCCGAGCAGTTTACCCAGGAACCCTTCGCTCTTGCTCGGGTTCCATGAGATACCCAACTGGGGCTGCGGAGTGACGTACCAGCCGTCGTAGACACTGGTTCGAGTCCGATATACGGGGTTCAGTCCATTGGGATCAGACGTTAGCTGTCCGGGCTGGAAGATATTGCCAACTCCCGAGGGGCCCCAGATGCCGACGTTGTCCGCGCTGTGATAACCGACGGTCAGATCTTTGGACGGGCTGGTGAAATCCCAGCGCAGACCGGCGTTAATCGTCAGGTGAGGTGTTGCCTTCCAGGAGTCCTGGATAAACAGCCCAGCGCCGTGCTGGAGTTCGTCGAGGAAGTAGGCTCTTACGTCGGTGGCGTACTGTTTCGTCTTGGGATCAAGTGCAAAACCGGAGCCGCCTGGGTCCACACCAGTGATTCTTCCCGCCAAAGTCGCGTACAAATTCTCGGCGTGCTGTAGGTCGCTGGCCTTAGCATCAGAGAAATTGCTGCTGAAGTAGTTAGCGAACACAGTAAACGCCGGATCGTTGTTATCGATCCCCATATGGATGAACGGGAATCCAGCAGGCGCGTTGTAGTAATGATCCTGCTCGCGGAAGTACGAGAAGCCGAAGCTTACCGAGTGTGCGCCCTTTTGCCAGGTCACGTTGTCCGACGCGTTAAATATGGGATAGTAGGTGCCAATGGGCAGATTGTTCAATTCAAGCCCTGAGCCAGTTGAGGGTGCGCCGGTTGGGAAGTAGGCAAAACTAATCGAGGGCTGCGTCAGCCACGCTGGAGTTAGGTCATAGCCGTAGGTGTAATTGTTGTACAGGTAGCCGACGCGGAAGGAGTTGAGTATAGTAGGCGAGATCGTCCAGTCCAGACCTACCGCCTGCGTGAAGTTCTTGATGGTGTTGGTGCCGCCGAATTTCGAATAGAACGAACCCGGCAGCGGAGGTATATTGCCATTCGCCTGGCTGCTTTTCGTCATGTTAAAGGAGAGGAACAGGCGCAGATTTTCGCGCACGTTGTAGTCGAGCCGAGCCGTCGGGAAATACTGGGTCAGGGGAGTAGGATAGGTCCACGCCACGTCGACCAGGTTTACGTCCGAGTTGGTCTTTACGGAGCCCTCTGCGAGCGCGGAATTAATATTCGAAAAAATCGCAGCGACGTTCGGATTGACCACGGTCGGCATCGAGCAGTTGGCCGGGGGGGCACAGTGATTGACTTGCCCGGCGGGGCTTCCGGCGATCTGCGTAAGGACATTGACGGTGTGCGGCGTGCCAGTGTTTCCGGTAAAGGAAAACAGTCCGGTCTGCGCCGCCTGGCCTATGACCGTGTTGGTGTTGTTGGCTCCACTGGGCTGCTTGGCCATGGCGAACGTGCCAAAGAAGAACAATTTGTTCTTAATAATGGCTCCGCCTAGGCTGCCGCCAAACTCGTTCCTGATGAGTTGGGGCTTATCCGCATTGTTGGCGTCATTAAGCCAGGTGTTAGCGTTGAGGGCGGCATTGCGGAAGTCCTCATAAAGCCGCCCATGGAAGGTATTGGTGCCGCGGCGAGTGACGAAGTTAACCTGCATGTCCGAGATGCCGTAACCAGTGTTCATATTCAGCTGGTCGGTCTGGACGGTCATTTCTTCCATGTTCTCGACGCGCGCCTGAACGATGGGTGTGGCGGCGCCAGCAAACTTCATGCGCTGCGTGGTGCCCACGACGCCATCGACGTTGTTTCCGGTCGCCATGTAGGGCAGACCGTTCCAGGTGCCACCGGCATATCCGGGAACCAACTGCGACAGGGCGGAGATGTCGCGCCCGCTCAGGGGCAGGTCTTCGACCTGCCTCATATCGAAGGTTCCGGTGATGGCGTTGGAACTAGTCTCGAGGACTGGGACGGCCTCTGCGCTGACCACCACTTCCTGGGTCACGGCGCCTACTTTCAACGCCGCTTTGAGGGCGGTAACGCGGGTAGCCGAAACCGTGACCGATTCAAAGAGTTGCGTTTCGAAGCCTTGCTTGGTAATCGTTAGTCTGTAGTTTCCGGTAGGCAGTCCCGCAAAAGTGTACGTTCCCGCCGACCCGGTCGCGCCAGCTCTGGTTTCGTTGGTGGCAAGGTCTTGAAGCGCCAATTCGGCAGATTCAAGCATGGCGCCGCTCGGGTCACTTACGGAAACGGAAATGCTTCCTTGGGTGATTTGCGCCCAGGTTGATACGGCGCCAAACGCTATAAGGATGCACAGACACAAAAACGCATGGGGAAGCGGATGACGAGAAAAGCTGCGAATCATAATGCCCCTCTCTCTCTCTCTCTTGAGACCAACATTCATCTCCGACTGCATAGACTTAGGTCGAATTTCTTTTCGATGGAAGCCAACCCACGACGCGAAAACGTTTACTCGGATTGAGAGCGTAAGGCACGGCTTGACACTCACCACCCAATGGCGGATTTTGTATACTTTATTCAATGGCTTTGTCAAGCAAAAGTTTCTGGCTCCTTTAGTAAATTTGCCAATTGACAGGGTTCTTGGGATCGGCAAACCGTTATAGCCATGAGGCTGGCCCGCTGCCAGGTTGGGCACTACATTACGATCGTGGGAGGAGAGGGAAATGGAAGTGATGGAGACGAAAACATGAAGACCCTGATCATCGGTTCCGCTGCGATAGCCTTGGCCGTACTTGCAATTGCACAGCAAGCATCAACTCCCGTTAATGAAGTGCATCAGCTCTACATCCAGGATCAGGCAGATCGCGGTGTCGGCGGACAATCCCTGCCATGGGAGAAAACCGAAGTTCGCGATCGGGCCAGGCGCATTCGCGTCCACGATCTGCTCGAGTCTGATCACTTGAAAACAGCTGAAGACTTTCACGATGCTACATTCATTTATCAGCATGGGCATGATCCTGAGGACTATTTGCTGGCGCACGTCCTGGCAATGGTCGCGGTGCAAAAAGGGGACGCCAACAGCCTCTGGATTTCTGCCGCAACTCTCGACCGTTATCTTCAAGCGATTGGGCAACCGCAGGTGTTCGGCACTCAATACAACAATCACGATAATTCGCCTTACACTCAGGCCCCTTACAGCCGAGACCTCATTCCTGACCAACTTAGAGCATTATTCTGTGTGCCAGATATGGAACAACAACGGAAAAATATAGACGCATTTAACATTGGGCAGTATCCCGCGGGAATGATTCCGCCGGGTTGCACTCGTTGACCCCTGGGAGGGTAGACGCCCTCGGCGCTGACTCGCGCCAGGGTCAAGCGATGGCGAACCAGCAGGAGCGATGGCGCCAAACAGACCGCATTTTTATCCAAATGGGAGACCAGGCGATGGAACAGATTGGGACCGGGTTGGACGTGCGAGTCGCGAGACTGGAGAGGTGTCTTAAGTTGTTTCAGATGATTAGTGCGGGAACAGCGGTGATCGCTTGCTTAAGTGTTGTCTGTTTCATGCTTGAGCACCAGTCGTATGATCGCGGACGCGCCGATATACTTCGGGTGAGAGGCTTAATCGTCGAGGACGCGGCAGGGTATGATCGTATTTTGATCGGCGCGCCGGTTCCGGCGGTCAATGGACGCAAACGACGCGACAATACGGTCGGGTTGATTGTGCTGGGAGAAAACGGTGCCGACCGACTGGCGTTGGCGGCTCCAACTCCTGAGCCTCAGATCCACGGAGTGATTGCTAAACGAATTGGAGGCCAAGCTGGATTTGTCGTAGACGATGAGAATGGAGATGAACGCGGCGGTTTTGGTGTCCTCGATAACGACGGCCGGGTATCGCTCGGGCTCGACTATCCACACGGAACGGCCGAAGCTATCAGCATTGGTGTCTTGCCAGGAGAGAATTCAATTGCAATCCACGACAGCAGGAGCATCATTCGAGCGGCGTTCCTCGAACGCAAAGATTCGCCTCCGATCATGTATGGGGTTCATCTTTTGAGCCCGGCAAAAATCGATATGGGAATTTTGCGGCTCAATCCGTATGGCTTTAAGCACGTTGTCACTCAAGCGAGCGATGCTGCGCTGAACCGAGCCCTTGATGATATGAGCACAAAATAATGGAGTGCCAGACGGAATGAGAAGTTTTCGTTTCAGACCTTTGGCTGGATTCTTGTTTGCATGGATGAGCTTTGGTGTCCAGAGCCAAACAGGGGCCGCTAAGAACCAACTACCATCCAGCCAAAGTCCGGCTAATGAAGCATCACATGAACAATCACCTGCGACAACAAATGTGCAGGCCGAGGAGGAACTGCAAAAGGGGACGGCTCTCACACGGGCAGGTTCGTTTAGCGTGGCAATTCCGCATTTGCTCGCCGCCCGGGATCGGGCTTCGAATGACTACGCTGCGAGCTTCAACCTTTCTCTGTGCTACGTTGCAACCGGCCAGCCTACGCTGGCAATTCCGATTCTGACCGCTCTTCGCGCTGCCGGACATGACAACGCAGACGTCAACAATCTGCTGGCTCAGGCATACATCGGCGATGGACAAAACCAGAAGGCGCTGGAAACCTTGCAAAAAGCATCAAGGCTCGCGCCGGATAACGAGAAGCTGTACTTGTTTGTGGCCGACGCATGCATGGCAAAGCAGGAGTACGCGGTTGGCTTGCAAGTTGTGAATTTGGGCTTGGACCACGTGCCTGGTTCTGCTCACTTGCATTACCAGCGCGGGATGTTCGTGACGTTGCTGGATGAATTCGATGTCGGCAAAAAAGATTTCGACCAGGCCCGCGACCTGGCGCCTGAGAGTGATATTGCGTTTATGGCCGCTACACAAAAGGCGATGTTCGAAGGCGATGTATCTCAGGCGGTTCGCACTGCGCGGGAAGGCGTCAAGAAAGGACATCACAATTACATACTCCTGACCCTCCTGGGTGAGGCGCTGCTCCGCTCAGGTATTGCGCCGGCGCAGCCAGAATTTGCGGAAGCGCGAGACGCGCTTGAGAAATCAGTGGGCGAGCGCCCGAACTATGCAGGTTCGCAACTTGCCTTGGGCAAATTGTATTTACTGGAAAATCGGCTGGACGACGCCATTCTGCGTTTGGAATCAGCGAAGCAGCTCAATCTGAATAATGCTGCGGTCTATTCAAATCTGGCTACCGCGTATCGCAGGCGAGGCGATCTTCAGCAAGCGCACAACATGTTGCAAGTGCTTGCGAACCTGAATCAAGCCCAGGCCGAGAAGATTCGGGCAGCCCCTGGAGGCAGCAAAGCTGGCTATGCAGGGTCTGAAAACGGACAATCCGGCGCAGCCGAGCATCCCTGACGATTCGCTGCTCGGCACGATACTCATTTCCAAGACACGCGAGGGAACTGTCGCTCGACAATTCCCGTTCCCTCCCCCACTGCCACGATTTGATCACTCTTCACGTTCGAGAGCTTGGTCACCATCCCGCTGGGCCAGAGGATTTCAATCGCGTCGATTTTAGAATGCTGACCTAGTCCAAAGTGGAGTCGAGGGTCCTGGGCGGATTGGTAACTCATGCCGCCCTTTCGCTGGTCGTAGAGGACGAGATCACCGGCCGACACTTTCACTCGCGCACCAACGCCGTCACGATTCGACTTCGTCCCAATCAGCAGAATCTCCAACCAGTGATTGGCGTTGCCGCCGTCATTGCGCAAGAGTTGGGGCGCCTGCCCATTGTTGGTCACCAGAATATCCAGGTCGCCATCGTTGTCGAAGTCGCCAATCGCGGCGCCCCGGCTGACTCTGGCCAATTGAAAGTCGGGCCCAAGGCGGTCACTGACATTCTCAAAGATCCCATGCCCGGTGTTGCGAAACATGAGTTTGGGCTCGGCGTACTTCGTTCCGGCGTGGTAGCGCTCGATGTTGTCCAACACGTGGCCGTTGGCCATAAAGAGGTCGCGCATGCCGTCATTGTCGTAATCCATAAAACGCGTGCCAAAGCCGCTCATGTGGTAAGTCGAGTAAGAAAGCTTTGAGCTGATGGTAGCGTCATCAAAACCCTGGTCTCCCAGGTTCTGGTAAAGGCGCGCCAACTGCATATCGAGGTGGGTGACGATGAGATCCATGCGCCCGTTTCCGGTCGTGTCCGCGGCATCGGTTCCCATGCCCGCCTCGAACTGCCCATCCCCACTGACCGCAACGCCGGCCGCGTAAGCCAGTTCACGGAAGGTGCCATCGCGATTGTTGTGAAACAAAAAATTCGGCATGTGATCGTTCGCAATGAAGATGTCCTGCCAGCCATCGTTGTCGTAGTCGAAGGTCACCACCCCCAGGCCGTTGCCGCCTTTTGCCCCCAACCCCGAGGGTTTGCTCACGTCGGTGAAGGTCCCGTTCCCGTTGTTGTGATAGAGCGTTGGCGGTTGGCCGTTGAAATCGTCGGGATGGCAGTAGCTGCGCAGTCCAGGCCCGCGATCGCCGCAGTAGAAATTGCGCTCCGGTGACCAGTCCACATAATTGGCGATGATCAAGTCAAGGCGGCCGTCGTTGTCGTAGTCGAACCAGGCGGCGCTCGAAGCCCAACGTCCGGAGTTCTCGACACCCGCATGGGCAGTCACATCGGCGAAGGTGCCGTTCCCGTTGTTGTGGTAGAGAATGCATCGTCCATAGCCG
>Ga0137373_10001885_pt1 | contig 22865 bp, 23 predicted proteins | sample SagtaG_5_FD_104912 | JGI IMG/M metagenome (GOLD analysis project Ga0137373, IMG submission 104912) | Vadose zone soil microbial communities from Sagehorn Ranch, Mendocino, California, USA - Sage1_R_80_16 metaG | ecosystem: Environmental > Terrestrial > Soil > Vadose zone | place: USA... | reverse complement strand
CTTGCTAGCCTTGACCTCAGATGTATTCCAACCCAAAGCCGCAGCACGCGATGCGCCCCCCGAACCGGGCGATGCACGCGCGCGCGCACGACAAGGAGATTTCGTTTGCCCTGGTTCCGATTCAAGAAGCGCAAGGACAAGGAGCCGCAGGCCGAGCAGGCCCCGGCTCCAGCACCACCACCTGAAGTAACCGAACCGCCCGCCGCCGCGGACGAAGACAGACCGATACGACGACGCAAGCGCGGAAGCCGCGGGGGACGCGGTCGCCGCAAGCCGGCTCAGACGGCGAAGGCCGCAGCCGAGACCAAGCCTGAGCCGAAGACCGAGCGCAAGGCGGACAAGCCCGAGAAGCCCGAGCGCAAGCCCGAGCGGGGAGGGCGCTCCCAGCGCCGGCGCATCGCTCCGAAGCGGGTACCGCTTCCACCCGCGAATCGCGAGCTGCTCGTCTCGGCAGACGTCGGGGAGCAGCGCGTCGCCGTGCTCGAGGACGATCGCGTCGCCGAGGTCTACCTCGAGCGGCCCGAGCGCCGCTCGATCGCCGGCAACATCTACAAGGGGAAGGTCGACAACGTCCTTCCCGGCATGGAGGCCGCCTTCGTCGAAATCGGCCTCGAGAAGAACGGCTTCCTCTTCGTCGACGAGATCGTCGGCCCCGAGCTCGAGGGACGCGGGCAGCGCAAGATCCAGGATCTGCTGGCCCGCGGGCAGGAGATCCTCGTCCAGGCGGTCAAGGATCCGATGAAGTCGAAGGGTGCGCGCCTGACGACGGAGATCTCGCTCCCGGGCCGGTTCGTCGTCTTCGTCCCGAGCGGCGAAGGCCTCGGCGTCTCACGGCGCCTGGACGACGACGAGCGGATACGGCTGCGCGAGATCCTGAAGGGGCTCGACCTCCCGCAGGGAGGCGTGATCGTCCGCACCGCGGCCGAAGGCGCGACCGCCGAGGACATCGAGCGCGACCTCGTCTTCCTCCAGCGGCTGTGGGCGTCGATCCAGGATCAGCAGAAGGAGCTGAAGCCGCCCGCGCTCGTCTACCAGGAGTCCGAGCTCCCGCTGCGCGTCATCCGCGACCTGTTCACGGAGGACTTCGAGCGCGCGCTCGTCGAGGACGACGCCACCTACCGCCGCATCGTCGGCTACCTGAAGAAGACTTCCCCGCACATGGTCGAGCGCGTGCTGCGCGACCGCGAGAAGGAGCCGCTGTTCGAGCGCTACGGCGTCGACCGCGAGATCCGCTCCACGCTCTCGCGCCGGGTCGACCTCCCCTCGGGCGGCTACCTGATCTTCGACTACGCCGAGGCGTTCACCGTCATCGACGTCAACACCGGCCGGTTCACCGGGTCGCGGTCGAAGGGCTCGCCCGGGAGGCTCGAGGACACGATCACGAAGAACAACCTCGAGGCGGTCAAGGAGGTCGTCCGCCAGCTGAGGCTGCGGGACATCGGCGGGATCATCGTCATCGACTTCATCGACATGGCGAACCCGAAGAACCGGGCGCTCGTCGAGGAGGCGCTCAGGACGGAGCTCGAGCGCGACCGGACGAAGACCTACGTCGTCGAGATCTCGCCGCTCGGGCTGGTCGAGATGACCCGGCAGAACGTCACCGACGGGCCGCGGGAGATCCTGACGGCCAGGTGTGCGGTCTGCGACGGCGCCGGCGTCGTCATCTCGGAGGCTTCCGCGGCGATCGACATCGAGCGGCGCCTGCGCGGGCTGGCCCGGCAGTCGCGAAGCCAGGCTTTTCGCATCGAGCTGAACGCGCGCGTGGCGGCGCTGCTCGTCGGTCCTGGTGCGGAGCGGTTGCGGGCGATCGAGGAATCCGCAAGACGCCGCTTCTGGCTCGTCTCCCGTAAGGACGTTGCGCTCGATCACTTCACCGTCCTCGCCCAGGGCGCGCGCGCCAAGCTTGCGCCCAGCAACGGTCTCCAAGAGGGCGCGGAGGCGAGGGTCGAGCTCGGCGAGGTCGGCCTCTACGATCCGGACGCCGGCGTCGGGAGGCTGAACGGACATGCGGTCGTCGTCGGAGACGCGGCCAAGCTCGTCGGCAAGAAGGTCAAGGTTCGGATCGAGCGCGTCCTCGACGGTGTCGCCTACGCCTCGCTCGTGGCCGGCGCCGGGACCGAGGCTGCTGCTCCGATCACGGCCGAGGGCGAGGCGGTCAAGCCGACGAGGCAGCCGCCGAAGAAGCGCACCCGGACGGCCGAGCGGAAGCCCACGGAGGAGCAGCCGGCCCCGAAGGCCGAGGCCAAACCAGAGCTCGCGGCCGAGGTCAAGGCAGAGCCGAAGGCCCAGGCCAAAGCCACCAAAGCAGAGCCGAAGGCCGAGGCAAAAGCCAAAGCGGAGCCTGCGGCCGAGGCCAAGGCAGGGCCCGGAGCCGAGACGGCCGAGCGGCCGAAGCGGAAGACGCGCCGCGGCTCGCGCGGAGGCAGGCGGCGGCGCAAGCCGGCAACCGCCACGGCAAAGGCGGCCGCGGCCGCCACCGCCACCGCGGACGGCAAGCCGGCCGCCGACGGCGAGGCCAGGATCCACGTCCCGGATCGCGAGCTCGGCCGGACGGAGGTCAAAGCAGAGGCGAGCGGAAACGGTGCCGAAGCGGGCGGGACCAGCGAGGCTCCGAAGCCCCGGAAGCGCACGCGCCGCGGCTCGCGCGGCGGGCGCAACCGGCGCAAGAAGACCGCCGCGACCCCGGAAACGGGCGCGGGCAGCTAGAATTCCGCGTCCGCGGGCGGTTTTGCCCGCGTTCCTACGTCAATGAGCTACGCCATCATCAGACTGTCCGGGAAGCAGTACCGGGTGCAAGAAGGCGACCACATCCTCGTCGACCGTCTCGGTGAGGCGGAGGGGAAGTCGTTTCACCCGGACGTCCTGCTGTTCGCCGACAACGGCAAGACCGAGTTCGCCCCAAAGGGCGTCGAGGTGACCGCCAAGGTCGTCTCGCACACGCTGGGGGAGAAGGTGCGGGTCGGGAAGTACCGGCCCAAGACCGGCTACAAGCGCCACACGGGTCATCGCAGCAAGCTGACCGAGGTCGAGATCCAGAAGGTGGCGAAGAAGGCGGCAGCGAGGAAGCCGGCAGCGAAACCCGCTGCGGAGAAGCCGGCCGCCGCGAAGCCGGCCGCCGCGAAGAAACCGGCCGCAAGGAAGACGACGTCGACAGCGAGAAAGCCGGCGGCAGCCAAGAAGGAGACCAAGTAATGGCGCACAAGAAAGGACTCGGCTCGTCCCGGAACGGGCGCGACTCGAACCCCAAGATGCTCGGGGTCAAGATCTTCGACGGCCAGGAGGTCAAGGCCGGGATGATCCTCGTCCGCCAGCGCGGAACCATTTTCCGCCCAGGCACCGGAACTGGACTGGGCCGCGACCATACGATCTTCGCCAAGCGCGACGGCAAGGCCGAGTTCCGGACGAGCGGCGATCGCCGCCGCATCTCCGTCACGGACTGAGCGCGGGGGAACCCATGGTTCCCCCGCGAGCCCCCTCCTTCACAACACGGTGCGGGCGGACGCAGGCTTGGGCTGCGCTCGGGCCAAGCCCGGCTCCGCCCTCGAAACAGCTCTCTCCAACCGAGGGCACGGTTGTTTCACGATAGAGCGCGAATCTACGTGGCGGCGGGCCGCGGCGGCGACGGCAGTCTGTCCTTCCGGCGCGAAAAGCACGTGCCCAAAGGTGGTCCGGATGGGGGAGACGGCGGGCCCGGCGGAAACGTCGTCCTCGTGGCCGATCCCGACCTGCGCGACCTGTCCGCGTTCCAGCGTGGGCGCAAGTACCGGGGCGGTCGAGGCGAGGCCGGGCGCGGATCGAACAAGAGCGGGGCGGCGGGCGAGGCCGTCGAGCTGCGCGTGCCGGTGGGGACGCAGGTCTTCGACGAGGAGGGCACGATCGTCGCCGATCTCGCCGGCCCGGGCGTCCGGATCGCCGTCGCCGAGGGCGGCGCGGGCGGCCGCGGCAACAAGCGCTTTGCGACCTCCACGCGCCGCACGCCGCGCTTCGCAGAGACCGGTCTTCCGGGTGAGGAGCGCTGGATCGAGCTCAGGCTCAAGCTGCTCGCGGACGCCGCTCTGGCCGGCCTCCCGAACGCGGGCAAGTCCTCGCTGCTGACCCGGATCTCGAACGCGCGCCCGAAGGTCGCCGACTACCCGTTCACGACGCTGGAGCCGGTGCTCGGCACCGTCGACTCCCCGGACGGCCGCCAGCTCACGATCGCCGACGTTCCCGGCCTGATCGAGGGCGCGAGCGAGGGCGTCGGGCTCGGGCACGCCTTCCTGGCCCACCTCGAGCGGGCGCGGATGCTCGTCCACGTCATCGACGCAGCCGTCGGCGATGCGGCGGAGCAGTTCCGCGTCGTCGACCAGGAGCTGGCCGCCTACGGGGCGGGCCTCGACGAGCTGCCCCAGGTGGTCGTCCTGAACAAGATCGACCTGCTCGCGGAGCCGCCCGAGCTCGGGCTCGAGGATGCGCGCATCGTCCGCGTTTTCCGGGTCTCGTGCGCGACCGGAGAGGGGATCGAGGGGTTCCGGCGGGCGCTGTTCGAGCTCTGTCCCGCGGAACAGCCCGTGCTCGAGGAGCCTGGGATGGCGGACTTCCTCGTCTACCGGCCGCGCCCGAAGCGCGGCAAGCCCTACCGGATCCTCCGCACCGACCGCGGCTTCCGGATCACCGGGACAGCGCCCGAGGGCGAGGAGCTCGAAGAGGCGTTGCGCGCCGCAGGCGCGAAGACCGGCGCGGAGGTCGAGATCGGCGAGGACGTGTTCGAGCTCGCATGACCGGGCTCTTCGGCGGCGCGTTCGACCCGCCGCACAACGGGCACCTCGCTCTCGCCCGTGCGGCGCTCGACCACTTCCGGCTCGAGCGGCTCGTGATCGCTCCGGGCGGGCGGCCCCCGCTCAAGCCCGTAGAGACGCTCACGGATCCTGAGACGCGCTTGCGGCTCGTCGAGGCCGCCTTCGCCGAGCTGCCGCGGACCGAGATCTCGAGGATCGACCTCGACCGCCCGCAACCGGCGTACTCGCACGACACCGTCCGCTGGGCGAGTGAGCGCTGGGGGGATCCGATCTTCCTCATCGGTGCCGACCGGTTCGCGGACTTCCTGCGCTGGAAGGCGCCGGACGAGGTGCTCCGCCATGCCCGGCTGGGGGTGGCGACGCGACCGGGCGTGCCGCGAGATCGGCTCGACGAGGTTCTGTCCCAGCTCGAGCAGCCGGAACGCGTGCTGTTCTTCGAGATCCCCGCCGTGGTCGTGTCCTCACGCGAGATTCGCCGCCGCGTCGCTGCCGGGGGGCCGGTCGACGAGCTCGTGCCGCCCTCGGTCGCTGCGCTGATATCGGAGCTCGGGCTCTATCGTCACCGACCCGGGCTACACTGATCTCGATCTCCACAGGGACCGATCCAACACTGACCTCACTCGAACAAGCCCGCCGCATCGCCGGCGCTGCGCAGGAAAAGCTGGCGAAGGACGTCGTCATCCTCGACATGCGGCCCGTCTGCGTCTTCACCGATTTCTTCGTGATCTGCCACGGGAACAACCCGAGGCAGACGAAGGCGATCTACGACGAGGTCTACTACCGGCTCAAGCACGACGAGGGTGTGACTCCCGTCTCGGTCGACGGCGAGGCCGCGGGGACGTGGATCGTCGCCGACTACCTCGACGTCGTGCTGCACGTGTTCACGCCGGAGACGCGCGGCTACTACCGGCTCGAGGATCTGTGGAGTGACGTCCCGTCCGAGTCGGTCGAAGCCGTCTCGGTCTAGCACCGGCTGCTGTCCAGGACGCGCCTTGTCCTGAATCACATCGGCGAAACCGTCGGACCTACGTAGCTTCGTCGCGCGCCAGGCTTTAGCCTGGCGCGCAAGGACTAGCGATCGGGCCGTAGTGGTCGAGAAGTGGGCGACCGCGTCGGGTCTGTACATCCACGCGGCTAAACTAGGCGGCTCTGGGGCCATAGCTCAGTTGGGAGAGCGCTAGCGTGGCACGCTAGAGGTCGCCGGTTCGAGCCCGGCTGGCTCCATACCAGACACAGGGATCGCGTCGCGCGTGAGAACGCATGCGATCCGCGGACGAGCAGAGCCCACCTCGCAGCTAGCGGCTTCGGTCCGATCTCTTCTCCAGCCCGCAACATGCGGGAAGAGGCGGTGGCCGCCGGCCGTCCTGATGCATACACGGATCGCACGGGACGATCCAGGGAGGCAAGGAGAAGCAATGAAATCTCGGTTTCAGATCCTGGGACGCGCGCTCGTTCTGACGGCGATGATCGTCGCCTTCTTCGCATGGGCAAGCCCCGCGCTTTCGGCGACGGCGTGGATGAAGCTCGACAGTGCGGGGGGCGCGGTCGCCGTCTACAGCGCGGCCGCAGGCGAGATGAACAACGTCATAGTCACCGGCTGTGGCACCGGCTGTATCGACATCGCGGACACCGGTGCGACGATCCAGGCCAGGTGGGGTTGGTTCCAAATCTACGGCTGCACGAGCACCCCTTCCGGGGCGAGGTGCACGCATCCAATGGACATCGTCAGTTTCGGCTCGACTCTCGACGATCTAAACGACATGCTCACGCTTGGCAGCTCGTTGTCGCCGAACCTCGTCACCTTTGTCGGCGGCGGCGCAGGAAACGACACCCTTGTCGGAGGCCCATCCCAGGACAACCTCCACGGCAACGACGACGACGACAGCGTCAGTGGCGGCGCCAACTGCGACGTGGTGTCAGGGGAGAGCGGCAACGACATCCTCAGCGGCGGCTCGAGCGTCGATCTTCTGGAGGGCGGCAACGGACTCGACACCGCGACATACAGCGACCGGACGAACCGCGTCTTCGTCAGCCTCGACCTCTCGATCACCGCCGGCTTCAACTGCACCGGCGCGCCGATCGGAAACGACGGGGAGCCCGGCGAGGGCGATAACGTCAACGAAGACGTCGAGAACGTCACCGGCGGCTCCGGCGACGACTCGCTGTACGGCGACGCCGCGGCAAATGTTCTCGACGGCGGGCCTGGTCCCGATCTCCTCGACGGTCGTCTCGGCGCCGACACGCTGACCGGCGGCGCGGGGATCGATCTCGCCGACTACTCCAGCCGCAGCGCGGACGTCGACGTCACGCTCGACGGAGCCGCCAACGACGGGGAAGCCGGATCGCCGGTCGGCGAAGGTGACAACGTCGACACCGAGAACGTCCGCGGCGGCGCCGGCCACGACACGCTTGTCGGCGACGCGAACGCGAACGTGCTCAGCGGCGAAGCCGGCGGGGACCGTCTCGCCGGAGGGGCGGGGCCCGACCGGCTGATGGGCGGGGACGGCACCGATTCGGTGTTCTACGTCACCCGGACGCAGGACATCCACGTGACGCTTGATGGCTACCCGGACGACGGCACGTGGACGGTGCCAGACCCAGCAAATCCGTCCAACGTGATCACCGAAGGAGACAACGTCTGGACGGACGTCGAGGTCGTGGTTGCGGGCTCCGGCAACGACCTGCTCGTCGGCAACGGCGCGGGCCAAGTGTTCAGCGGCGGCGCTGGTAACGATGCCCTTAGCGGCGGCGGCGGCATCGACCAGATGTTCGGCGACGCCGGCGACGATCAGATCCACGTCGAGGACTGGGACATCGACGACCAGGTGTCGTGCGGTTCTGAGAACGACTCCGTCACGGCCGACCAGATCTACTCGGCGTACCCTCGCCCGGCTCGGCTCGCACCGCCGGCCGATGCCGTGGCGTCCGATTGCGAGAGCGTGAGCTGGAACTGGATCGTGCAGCTCACTCTTGGACCCTAGAGACACGCCGCAGAGGGGCCGCGGTTCGCCCGGCCCCTCCGTGGCTTCCTGCCCGGCTAGGACCGCCGCGTCCGGGCCGAAGGGGCCGGGGCCGCCTTGCGCTTCTCCCGCGCCTTCTTCTTGCGCTGGCGGTCCTTTTGCCACCGCCTGATTGCGCGAGATCCTCGTCCCATGCCGGGATTATCCCTGTTCCGCGAGCTGCTCGATCCGCTGCGCCGCCACCTCGAGCGCTCCGTCGTCGAAGACGTACGGCGTCGCGTTGCGGATCGCGTGCATCGGCCCGTCGAGATCGTTCGAGCCGGCGGCCGCGTTCAACGCGTAGCGGATCGGGATCTCGTGGGTGACGACGAGGACGACGTCCGGCTCGCCGCGCTCGAGCAGCTTCCGGTACGCCTGGGCGTAGCGGCGGGCCGCGTCGTCGAGGCTCTCGCCGTTGGGGAATGCATCCGCGCGCGTATGCGCCTGCTTCCACGCCCGGTAGTCGCCGATCGTCTCTCCCTCGAGTTCGCCGATGTCGATGTCGTCGAGAAGCGGCTCGACCTCGAAGGGGACGTCGCGGCCCTCGAGCGCGATCTCGCCCGTCTGGCGAGTCCGGTCGAAGCGGCTGTGGAGGCAGAGCTCGATCGGGACGTTGGCGATCTGCTCGCCGAGCCTGCGGGCCTCCTCCTTGCCCAGGTCGCTGAGATCGACCGGGACTGACGGGTCGCCGTTGATGCGATCTTCGACGTTGAGCGTGGACTCGCCGTGCCGCGAGATGAGGAAGAGCCGCACGAGCGCACCTTAATCGCTGGCGCACTTTCGGCACGAACCAGTTCCCCATGCGTTCGAACTCGCCACGTACCGTTGCCTCCTGAGAAAACAAGGAGGTGAATGTGTACAGATCAGCTCTCCGCATCTTCCTGCTCGTGGCGCTGGGAGTCGCGGTTGTGATCGGCGCCGTCGCGGTTCCGCGGGCGTCCGCCTATGTGCTGGCGAACGGCTGCGACGAGTACGACCCGGCCACCGGGACGACCTATGTCTGCAACCCGAGCCGCACGGACTTCTACACCCCGGACGGCGTCGATCCGGCGACTGTTTGGGTCGGCACGAACTACCCCGGCGAGATGACGGCGGCGAAGGCATTCGGTTCCATCCGCCTGGTCACGATCCTGCCGGGCGGGAGCATCATTCCCGCCCCTGCGCCCTACAACTCCAGCAGGGATTACTGCAGCAACCCGTGGTGGGCCCCAAGTCCTTTCGAAGGTATCTGGAATCGAGGCTGTTACAACCACGACGTTTGCTACGGATCGCAACTTGGCCGCAAGTACTGCGACGTCCGCTTCTGGCATGACACGTCTCAAGCGTGCAAGTCGAATTACTGGGTCATCGATCCGAGGCGGTACGCCTGCCTCGGCAACGCGCGAGTCTGGTACTACGCGGTGCGTTGGTATGGGGCATCGAACTACAAGCCCAGGACTTCCAGCAACCAGCCCTAGTGAATAGGATGAACGCACACGTGAGAGCTTGCCTCGTCGCGGCACTCCTTCTCTGTTCGGCAGCCGCTCCCACGCACGCGATTGCCCAGTCAGACGGCCGGCATGGCCCTCTCAAGGCCTACATGTCGAAGGTCGTCCCTCAGATCCGGGGTTACATGGCAGTCGCCAAGCGTGCGGACGATGCGTTCGACCTCGTCCCCGCGGACGACGTGAGTCCGCTCGTCGAAGGTCTCTCCGACGTGGCTATTCGGTTCGATCGCCTCGCAACCAAGTGGAGCGTGATCAAGGCGCCGCCCGGCCTCGGTCTCAAGCACCGAGGCATGGGCGGCGCCTTTCGGCTCCAGGCCCGGGCCTTCGCAGCTTGGGCAGACGGCTGGAGGCAATTCGGTGACACGAATGACGTTGCGGTTCTAACGGCCGCCAACGATCACGCCTCCGGTTTGCTCCACAGCGCTGCATACCTTCAGAAACGTTGGGCGGCCGCGTTGAGCGGAGCGCTGATACGCGCCTATCTGCCGGTGCCTCATTGGCTCGAGCGGATCTCAATGCTCGTGCCGTGAAGGCCGCGGGCCTCGTTCTTGCGGTCGCCGGAGCGATCGCGGGGTTCGTCATTGCCTTCGGGGCTTGGGGGGTCGGCTATTGCGGCGCGCTTACACCGGACACTGCGCCACCGGGGAGCCTTCGAAGGGATCTCTGCCGAGGCACGACAGGAGACCTCTTCGGCGGCATCGTCTTCGCAAGCTGGCTCCTCGTAGCGGCCGCTCCGCTGCTCGGCATGTACTGGGCTCGGCGAAGAGGCGCGGTGTGGCCGCTCGTCTTGTGCGCGATCGCGGGCGCGGTTCCGCTCGCGACAATCGGCATCCTCGCCGAGACGCTGCCCCGGAACTGAGCGAGTACACTGTCGCCGATGGTCTGGGAGTTCGTATTCCTGATGGTCATCCTGAAGATCCCGGTCATCTACCTGTGTCTCGTGGTGTACTGGGCGCTCAGAGGCGACGGCAGGCCGGCTGAGCCTGCGCCGCTGCTCGCATCGCCCGACATCGAACAGAGACCGCCTTGGTCTCCGCAGCCACGCCGGCCCCGCCGCCGCGGGCCGCACGGCTCGCCGCGCCGCTCGTACGCGCGCGTTCAGCGCCGAGCACCCGCCGGCGTATGAGTGCGATGGAGCAGGATCGCCCTGCCGACACCGTCGCAGGCTTTCTCGCCGCGCTCGCAATCGTCGCTGCGCTGCTCTCGCTTGTCTATCGCCCGATCCGCCTCGATCCCTTCGCGATCATCATCGCCTTCGTCGCAACCGGGATCGGTGGGCGCCATGCCCGGCTGGCCGCCGTCGCGGTCGCCGTCGCGAGCGCATGCTTCATCCTCGGGATGGTGATCGCGATCCTCACGCGCCGCCCGCTCTATTAGCAAGGAAACCCTTGCTACAACACTAAGTAGTGAGCATGCACGACGTCGATGGGCTGAATTCGGGCTACGCCCGGCTCCTGCTCGAGCAATACCTCGAGAGCCCGGAGACCGTCCCCGACGAATGGCGGAGTCTCTTCGAGAGCGGCGACAGCGAGCTCGTGGCAAGCCACCCCGGCCTCGCCCGGCTGCTCGAGGCGCTGCGCGCCGAGGAGAACGGCCACCTGCCGGCGCCCGCGCCCGCCGCCCCCGTCGAAGAGGCACCGCGCGCCGAGAGGCCCGACGACGAGCTGATCGAGGCGGTCGCCGCGGCGGTCTCCCTCGTCAAGGCCTACCGGACGCACGGCCACCTCGCCGCCCGACTCGATCCGCTCGGGTCGGATCCGGTCGGCGATCCCGCGCTCGAGCCGGAGAGCCTGAAGTTGACCCCGGAGCTGCAGAAGCGGATCCCGGCATCTGTCCTGCGCGTACACGTGCCGGGGGAGACCCTCGCCGACGTGCTCCCGCACCTGCGCGAGATCTACTGCGGGACGATGGCCTACGAGATCGAGCACATCTCGAACCACGAGGAGCGCGTCTGGCTGCGCAAGGCGATCGAGTCCGGCCGCTTCAGGACGCCGCTCGGCCCCGACAAGAAGCGACAGCTCCTTGCCCGACTGAGCGAGGTGGAAGGTCTGGAGCACTACCTCCGCCGCACGTTTCTCGGCCAGAAGCAGTTCTCGATCGAGGGTCTGGACGTCCTTGTGCCGATGCTTGACGAGTCGATCGAGCTGGCGGCCGAGGCCGGTGCGCACGAGGTCGTGATCGGCATGGCCCATCGCGGCCGGCTGAACGTGCTCGCACACACGATCGGCGTCCCGTACGAGGAAATCCTGCGCGAGTTCGAGGGGGAGCGGACGAGCGAGGCACTCGCGCACGACCGCGAGCAGGGCAGCGGCGACGTCAAGTACCACCACGGCGCCGAGGGCACGCGCGCGACCGAGGCGGGGGAGATCACCGTCACGCTCGCCGCCAACCCAAGCCACCTCGAGGCGGTCGACCCGATCGTCGAGGGACGCGCGCGGGCGGAGGAGACCGACCGCGGCACGCGGCAGGGCGTCATCGATCCCAGGATCGCGCTCCCCGTCCTGATCCACGGCGACGCAGCCTTCCCCGCCCAGGGTGTCGTCGCCGAGACGCTCAACCTCGAGGATCTCGCCGGCTACACGACCGGCGGCACGCTCCACATCATCGGAAACAACCAGATCGGTTTCACGACCGATCCGCAGGAGGGACGCTCGACCCGCTACTCGAGCGACCTCGCCAAGGGCTTCGACATTCCGATCATCCACGTCAATGCCGACGACGCCGAGGGCGCGATCTCGGCGATCAGGCTCGCTCTCGAGTACCGCAGGCGGTTCGGCCAGGACGTGGTCGTCGATCTCGTCGGCTACCGCCGGCACGGCCACAACGAGCAGGACGAGGCCGCATACACGCAGCCGCTGATGGCCGAGCGGATCGCCCACCATCCGTCGGTGGGGCAGGAGTTCGCCGCCCGCCTGATCGAGGAGGGGGTCCTCACCGAGGAGGAGGCCGATGCGCAAACCAAGCAGGTGCTGGATCGGCTCCGCGCCGCGCACGAGCGCCTGAAGTCGAGCTTCGGCCGCGACGAGCCCGAAGAGGAGGATCGGCCGCTACCCGGCGAGATCTCCGAGGACGTGCACACGGCCGTCTCCGCCGATCAGCTCGAGTCGCTCAATCGCGAGCTCCTGCGTGTACCCGACGATTTCACGATCCACCCGAAGCTCGAACGCCAGCTCGAACGGCGGATCCCGGCGCTCGAGGAGGGTGGAATCGACTGGGGACAGGCCGAGGCACTGGCGTTCGCGACGCTCCTCGTCGAGGGGATCCCGATCCGCCTCACCGGACAGGACACGGAGCGTGGGACGTTCTCGCACCGGCACCTCGTCCTCCACGACGCCCGGACGGGCGAGCGCTACGCGCCCGTCCAGAACCTCTCGGGCACGCAGGCGTCGTTCGAGGTCCACAACTCGCCGCTGTCGGAGTTCGCCGCGGTTGGATTCGAGTACGGGTATTCGATCGCCGCCCCGGAGGCGCTCGTTCTCTGGGAGGCGCAGTTCGGCGACTTCGTCAACGGGGCGCAGGTGATCCTCGATCAGTTCCTCGTCTCGGGCCTGTCGAAGTGGGGCCAGACCTCGCGGCTGACGCTGCTGCTTCCACACGGCTACGAAGGGAACGGGCCGGAGCACTCGAGCGCACGGTTGGAGCGTTTCTTGCAGCTCGCCGCCGAGGGGAACATCCGTGTCGCCAACTGCTCGACGGCGGCGCAGTACTTCCATCTGCTGCGGCGGCAGGCGCTCAACCCGAGCGCGCGCCCGCTCGTGGTGATGACGCCGAAGGGCCTGTTGCGGCTGAAGGATGCGGCGTCGCAGCTCGCGGAGCTGACGGAGGGGCGGTTCCGTCCCGTCATCGACGATCCGTCCGCCGACCACGAACGTGTGCGCAGGCTCGTGGTCTGCTCGGGGAAGCTTTACTACGACCTCGTCGGGAGCGAGGATCGTGCCGCCGCGGACGACGTCGCGATAGCGCGGCTCGAGCAGATCTATCCGTTCCCGCTGGAGGAGGCGGCGGAGCTCGTCCGCTCGTATCCGGCGCTCGCGGAGATCGTGTGGGCGCAGGAGGAGCCGCAGAACATGGGCGCGTGGCGCGCGACCCGCCACAGGCTCGAGCAGATTCGGCCGGAGGGCGTTCCGCTCCGCTACGTCGGCAGGCAATGGCGGGCGAGCCCGAGCGAGGGCTACCCGACGACGCACGCTCGCGAGCAGGAACGGATCGTCCGCGAAGCGCTGGCTAGAGCCTAGTCCGGCGGTATTCGCGATAGCGCTTGGCCGCCTCTTTCGCGACGCGCGGCCCGTGCTTGCGCGTCGCCGCCATGATCTGCCGCCGGTATTCGGGCGGCAGCCGGCGCCAGATGTCCCAGGCCGTGAGCGCGAGCCCGACCGGGCCGACCTTGCGCGTGATCACTCGGCTGAAGCGCGGCATCGAGGGCTATCTTCGCAGACCCCGCTGGACGGACGATCGTGCTGTCTGCGACATGCACGGGAGAGAAAAATCCTGCGTAGTCGTTACAATCGACGGCCGAGGCAACCCAACACCGACACTGGAGGGGATGCATGCCGGTGGAGACTCCCTCGTTCTTCGCGCAGGTAATCCAAGATCATCTAGAACTGAAGCGGCGCAACTCCGACCTGGAGGTGCACATGCCGCTCGATCGCTACAAGAGCGAGGATCCTTTCGACAACCATCCGCTGTTCAAGACCGAAGAGCAGGCCCGGCTCGAAGAGACCATGGACGGAGAGGTCCAAGCGCCGGTCGAGACGAAGACGCTCAAGTGGCCCGGCGAGGATCCGGAAGAGCAGCTTCCGGAGCTCGAGGGCAATCTCTGGTCCCAGTCGCGCGACTTCGACTGGGGCGATTAGGCGCTCCTGGCCGGCCCCCGCTCACGCCCGGCGAAGCCGGGCTCCGCGGAGGCCTGACGCCGCTGACGGCACGGGGCATTACGGGGCCGTATTGAAATACTGTCCCCTCCAGCCCCGCACCGCCAGCGGCGCCCCATGAGGGCCTAATCGGGCACGAGCGCGCGACCGTCGCGGCACTCTCCTCTCCCTCTGGTTTGGCTCACCCGTCGGCGGGTAACCCGTTCGACGAGAGAGCCAAGACAGAGGGAGGACTGAAGATGAGACTGAGAAACACCGCGCTGGGCGGTGCGATCGGTGCCGCGCTCGTGTACTTCTTCGACCCGCAAAACGGAAAGCGGCGCCGCAAGATGACCGTCGCCCGACTCGTGGGGCTCCTCCACCGCACCGAGCGGAAAGGCGAGCGGCTGGCGCGAGGAGTGGCCGCCGAGGCCTACGGCGTCGCGCAGAAGGCGACCCATCTGAAGGAAGAGCCCAAGGAGTTCGACGACGCGACGCTCGCGCACAAGGTCGAGACCGAGATCTTCCGCGACGCCGACGTCCCCAAGGGTCAGATCAACGTCAACGCCGAGAACGGGGTGATCGTGCTGCGCGGCCAGGTGGAGCAGCCCGACATGATCGCGGCGCTCGAGCAGAAGACCCGCAAGGTCCAGGGCGTCCGCGACGTCCAGAACTTGCTCCACACGCCCGGCCAGGAAGCACCCAGTCGGGTCTAGCGGAGCCGCCGCATCGAGGGCCAGTCCCTGAGATAGGTCCGCTCCGGCCAGGTCCGAGGGACAGTCCCTGGGACATGTCCGGGCCGGCCGGGTGCTGGCTACTGGCCCCGGGAAGGGTCAGGGTATGCGCGGTTCCGAGGCACAGTCCCTAAGGCCTGTCCGATCCAGTCAGGTCCGAGGGACTGTCCCTGGGACCTGTCCGCGCCGGACCTAGGGCAGGTGCCCCGCCACGACGCGTAGGTCGTTCACGAAGGCCGCCAGCTCCGCGTCCCGGTCCTTCGGATCGGCGCGCAGGATCGCAGAGGGATGAATCGTCGCGATGACGACCGGGGTGAGCTCGGAGTCGACCGGCACGCCCCGCTGCTTCGTGACGCGAAAGTCCCGGCCGAGCAGCGCCTGTGCCGCGGTCGCGCCCAGACACACGAGCACGTGCGGCTTGACCACGTCGAGCTCGGCGTCGAGCCAGGGTCGGCAGGCCGCGATCTCCGACCAGCTCGGCTTCGCGTGGATGCGTCGCTTCCCCCGCGCCGTCCACTTGAAGTGCTTGACGACGTTCGTGACGTAGGCCTTCCTGCGGTCGATCCCCGCCTGCTCCATCGCCTGGTCGAGTAGCCGCCCCGCCGGGCCGACGAACGGCCGCCCCTCGCGATCCTCACGATCGCCGGGCTGCTCGCCGACAAACATCACCTCCGCCGTCCGCGTCCCCTCGCCGAACACCGTCTGTGTGCCCGATCGCCACAGGTCGCACGCCCTGCAGCCCGCCGCCGCCTCGCGCAACTTCGGCAATCCGGCTGTGCCAGGGATCAGATCGGCCGCTGTCACGGGCGTCCGATACCCGAATCGGCATCCGCGAATCCGAGCAGGACTCGTGCCTTCAAGTGCGTATTGACCCCGGACAAGGCCGCGCCCGGCGCGCTGGCTTCCCAAGGAGAGGCTAAACCGCGTCGCGTCGGGCGAGGCCCCAAAATTCTAGCAGTAGCCTCTGCAACGCCAGGGGCGAATTTTCGCGCCTAAGGTGCTCTAGGCGCCGCTCTCGATCAGCTCGATTCGGTACCCGTCCGGATCGCGGACGAAGCACAGTCTCGAGCCGCCTTCGCGCACCGTGTAGGGCGGCCGCTCGGGCTCGATCCCCTGCTCCTTCAGCTGCTCGAGGGTCGAGTCGAGATCGTCCACGGTCACTGCGATGTGGCCGTAGCCGGTGCCCAGCTCGTACGAGTCGACGCCGAAGTTGTGCGTCAGCTCGAGCCTCGGCCCGTCGCCGGGCAGGCCCATGAAGACGTTGATCGCCTCGTCCCGGATCGGCATCCTGCGGATCTCGTCGAACCCGAGCGCCTCGTAGAACGCGACCGAGCGGTCGATGTCGCCGATGCGGTAGCACGTGTGGATGAGTTCCATCGTGGACTGGATCCTGCCAAACTCGGCGCCATGATCGTCTCGCTTCACGTGGCCACCGGGGCCGCCGGGGGGGCGCTCGTCAGGTCGCGGCCGGCCGCCGTCGCACTCGGGCTCGCCCTCCATCTCGCCGGAGATCTCGTGCCGCACCAGGACATCGACTCGCGGCGCTTCGAGATCTCGAGCGGTGTTGCGGGGATGCTGCTTCTGATCGCACGACGGGGCGCGTTCGACCCCGCCACTATCGGTGCGCTCGCCGCTTCGTCGCCGGACATCGAGCACGTGATCCCGCTGCCCCGTCCCGGTGGGAGGAAGCTCTTTCCGACTCATCGGATCCGCGGCTGGCATCGAGCCGGCGGGCTGCCCACGTGGCTGCAGCTGGTCGCCGCCGGCGTGCTGCTCGGAGTGGTGGTGTCGAGATGAGCGAGCGCCTGAGCCCGCCCGAGATCACGAGGCTGCTCGCGGTGACGTCTGCGGAGACGCCGGCCGGAGTGCGCAACCGGGCCCTGTTCGTCGTCCTGTTTCGTAGCGGCCGTTCGATCCCCGAGACGCTTGAACTGACCGCGCTCGAGGCCGGGGTCGTCGAGCTCGCTCCGGACTTCTCCGAGGAGATCGAGGCCTGGCTCGACTGCCGGAAGGAGCTCGGGATCGAACGGTGGGCGCCGCTCTTCAGCACGCTCAAGGGCAATCCGCTCAGAACCTCCTACGTGCAGCGCCTGGTCGACCAGGCGAAGGCGAGGGTTGCCGAGCTGCCGCTGGAGGAGGAGCCGCCTCCGCCTCCACCACCAGCCGAACCGTCTCCACCGCCGCCTCGAACGCCGCCTGGGCCCCCTCCACCGAGGCCGGCCCCGCAGCCTCCTGCCGCCCGGCCGCCGAGCCCGCCGCGTCCTCCGGTGCTACCGCCCATCGCCGGCCGCTTTTCTCCCAAGCTCGTCGGCGGCCTGCTCGGCGCACTGCTCGTGGCCGGAGGGATCGCCGCGGGCGTCGTCCTCGCGACCGGCTCGGACAAGACCGCCCATCCGGGCCGGTCGACCTCGCCGCCCGCGACCGGCGGCGGCGGCAACACGTCCAGCGCCCCGACGACGACAGCGCCAAAGCACACGGGCGCCGCCCGGCTCGTGTTCGTCCCCGGCCAGAGCTACTGCCAGCTGCAGCCGGCGAACAAGCTCGGATTCTGGATCACGCTGGCGAACAAGGGCGGCGAGGACGCGGAGAACGTCGCGTTCGTCGCGAGCGAGCGCCTCAACGGAGCCACGGAGAAGAACCCGAGGATCGGCGGGCTACGCGTGCCCGCGAACGCTCCCAAGCTGCAGACGGTGGTCAGCTACGGCGTCCCGCCGCAAGGGAAGGTGAGCGTCTGCTCGGTACGGATCTTCTCGCCCGCGTTCGCCGACTCGGGACAAGAGCTCTCACTCGAGGTGAAGAGCCCGAGCCCTTAGCGGGTCTTGACCTTGATCTTGATGCGGTCTCCGCGCGCGACGAGCCGCGAGAGATCCTGAAGGATGGCCGGAAGGTCGTTGTCGTGACGAAGCTGTCTGCGCGCGTCGACCATCGCCTTGGCCCCGCGGCCGTTCGTGATCGTGATGTCGTGGAACGCGTTCAGATCGAGGCTCTGCCAGAGCCAGAGCCCGCTGCCGGCGACGAGGAGTGTGGCAAGAACGAAGCAGCCGGCTCCAACGACCATGGATGTCCGCCACGCGCGCCCGATCGCGCGCAGGAACAGCAGGACGAGCAGCGCGGCGGCCAGCCCTCCCAGGAGCCCGAACATAAAGGCGCGCACGAAGGTCCAGATCGCGGAGTGCTTGATGTCCTTCTTCGCCTGCTTGAGCGCCGGCTTGAAGCCCTTCGCCGCCCGCACGATTGCCGTCGGGCTCACCTCCCGCGGCTCGATGTGCAGCACGTACGGAGCGCCGTACAGCGGAGCCTCGAGCTCCCAGTCCGCGAGCGGTACGTAGATCTGGGCCTTGCCCGAGAATGAGGGCTCGATCTCGTATTCGAGCGTGCCGAGGTTGTACGAATGCGTGACAGGGCCCGCGAGCCGCATGGCGAGCAACATGCAGACAAGAGTGAAGAGGGCGAAGCCGAGCGCCCCGGCCGCGAGCCACCAGCGGCTGATCCCGTCGAAGCCGAGCCTCATGTCTGGGAAGACTTGAGATCCGGCGTGCCCCCGATCCAGTTGCGGAGCCTCAGCTTCCGCGCGCTCCGCTTCTCCTCCCGGGCGAGCGCCTTGGTCATCTTCTTCTCGTTGTCCCGGTAGCGCCAGCGCGCCCACGGCGACGAGGGGCGCGCGAGCCTGATCGCCCCGATGGGGGCGAGGATCGGGATGAAAAGCCCAATCAGTCCGAGGAAGATCTTGCCCTTCAGCAGGGCGATCAGCGAGAACAGCGTCCCCACGAATACCGCGACGGCGATAGCGACTCCCGAATCGTTCTTGCCCAGCCCGAACGGCGTCACTCCCAGCACGATCAGCCCGCCGAGCATCGTCGCCATGATCACCGCGTCGACCGAGGCGCGCCCCTCCTCGGCCCAGTAGACGTCCTTGAGGTGCAGCCAGAGGGCGAATTCGTCGAGCGTGAGCGCGGCTCCCACTCCGAAGAGGACGCCCAGGAAGTCGACCCAAGGCTGGCCGGGATCCATCGCCAGCGACACGAAGCCGGCGAGGATGATGAACACGATTCCGAACACCATGTGGTGCAGGTGGATGTCTCCCGCGTGGCCGCTCCCCCAGTTGCGCACACGGGCGAGGCGCGTGTACAGGCGCGTGAGCCCGAACGTGATCAGGAACGAGAGCAGGATCAGGAACGGAACCGCCCGGGACGTATCGACGTAGATCTGGAGGCCCACGGCTTGTCGATCCTAGTCGTCCACTAGGATCGCCCCGTGCTGAGCCGGATCTTGGGGCCGCGGATCACGACGCTCTCGACGCGGGCGCTCGACATGGGGCCGCTGCTCGACACCGTGCTCGTGTGCGCCGTCGGGACGATCCTGCTCATCCGTACGGAGCTCTGGCTGACCAACTACCCGCAGCTCGGAGGGCACGGGCTCCACATCGCCCATCTCCTCTGGGGTGGCCTCGCGATGCTGATCGCCATCGTCATCCTCGTGTCGTTCCTCGGCCCGTTCGCCCGCCAGGTCGGCGCAGTCCTCGGAGGAATCGGGCTCGGCTTCTTCATCGACGAGCTAGGCAAGTTCGTGACCTCGGACAACAACTACTTCTACAAGCCGACCGCTGCGATCATCTACATCTTCTTCATCGTCTTCTTCCTGATCGCGCGCGCCCTCCAGCGACGCCGGGAGCTCACGCCGCGCGAATACCTCGTCAACGCGCTCGAGCTCGCCAAGGACGGCGCGGTCCGCGACATGGACGCAGAGGAGCAGCGGCAGGCGCTTGCCCTGCTCGACCACGCGGACCGAAGCGATCCGCTCGTCGCCAGGACGCGGGAGCTGCTGGAGGCCGTTCCGATTCGCGCCGACGCGGAGCCGTCACTCGGGACCAAGCTCGTGCGCAGCGCGCGCGGCCGCTACTTCCGGCTAACGGAGAATCGCTGGTTCATCCGCATCGTGACTACCCTGTTCGTCCTCTGGGCGCTGGGGACGATCCTCGAGATCGCCGGGCTGCTGACGCAGCTGAGCGCACATCTCACCGGCCAGCGGGCAGTTCGAATCGGAGGAGAGATCACTTCAAGGCCGGGCCATTACGGCTTCGTCCGCGGGGCGAACCTCGCAACCTCGATCGTCTCGGGAGCGCTCGTCATCTGGGGACTCGTGCAGTTGCGGCGCGGTTCGCGCCTGGCCGCCTACGCATGGTTCGAGCGGGCGCTGCTCGTATCCCTGTTCCTCACCCAGGTGTTCGTGTTCATCGAGTCGCAGTTCGGCGCCTGCGTCGGGTTCGTGATCGACGTCCTGCTCCTGGTCACCGTGCGGTTCATGCAGCAGAGTGAGCGGGAGCTGGAGCTCGCCCGCGGGACGAAGAAGGAGCCGGGGGCCGCGCTTGCGCCACCTCTTCCTGCTCGATCCTGAGGTCGTCTTCCTCAACCACGGCTCGTTCGGCGCGTGCCCGCGCGAGGTGTTCGAGGAGTACCAGCGTCTGCAACTGGAGCTCGAGCGGCAGCCCGTCGAGGTCCTCGGCCGCCGCTACCCGGAGCTGATCGACGAGGCCAAGGCGAAGCTCGCGGCCTACGTCGGCGCCGAGCCCGCCAACATCGTCTTCGCCACGAATGCGACCGAGGGCCTGAACGCGGTCGCGCGCTCGCTCCCGCTCCGCGAGGGGGACGAGGTGCTGGCGCCCGTCGGCGAGTACGGCGCGGTCGACATCCTCTGGCGCCACGTCTGCGAGCAGGCGGGCGCCCGCTACGTCACCCGGCCGATCCCGGCCGGCATCGCTCAGGAGGACGCGCTCGAGGAGCTCTGGGCGGGAGTCACTCCCAAGACGCGCGCGGTCGTCGCGAGCCACGTGAGCTGCTACACGGGAGTCGTCTTCCCCGTCGAGGAGCTGTGCCGCCGCGCCTGCGAGCGAGACGTCCTCTCGATCGTCGACGGGGCGCACGCCCCTGGGCAGATCCCGCTCCGGCTCGAGTCGCTCGGCGCCGACGTCTACGCCGGCAACTGCCACAAATGGCTCTGCGCCCCGAAGGGATCCGGGTTCCTGTACGTGCGCCCGGAGCGCCAGGATCTGGTTGAGCCGTTCGTCTTCAGCTGGGACTGGGAGGAGCAGTCGGAGTTCGCCGCGCGCCGGCGCTGGCGCGGCACGCGCGATCCGGCCGCGTGGCTCGCCGTCCCGGCTGCGATCGACTTCCAGGCCGAGCACGGCTGGGACGAGGTTCGCCGCCGCTGCCACGGGCTCGCGGTCGACGCTCGCTCGAGGCTCGCGGACCGGTTCGGACTCGAGCCCGTCACCCCCGGCGAGGACTCGTTCGTCCAGCTGGTCGGAATCCCGCTTCCTCCCTGCGACTCGAAGGAGGTCCAGGCCCGCCTTCTCGCCGAGCACCGGATCGAGGTGCTCGTCCAGCCGCTTGCCGACCTGCCGATCCTGAGGCTGTCGTTCCAGGCCTACAACGACGAGGCGGACGCCGACCGCGCCGTCGAGGCCGTCGGCGAGCTCTTCGACTGACTCCAGGCGAGCGTCACGGGCATACTTATCGGCCTGCAGGGAAGGGGTCAATCGGAATGAAGCACGGCCGGAACAGCTTGCGGCTGCTCTTGGTTGCGGCGCTTTGCCTCGGATTCGTGCTGATCACCGGGAGCGCGAGCGCGGGCTCGCCTACCAGTTTGAGCACCGCCTTCGGTGCGCCCAGCTTCGCTCTCGCAGCGACGCCCCAGCTAGACCCGTGTCCCGACGCTCTCCCGTCCGTGCCGGGCTCGAACCCTCTCGAGATCTGCAGCGTCGATGCCACTTACACAGGCGGCAGCCTTGTCGTTTCCTTGTCGTTCCTTTCCGGGAGCCGTCCATCCTCCCTCAACGCTTACGACAGCGTCATCGTCTACATCGACAAGGATCAAGTACCAGGCTCCGGTTGCGTTTCGTCGCCGTACTCGGATGTGGAATTTGGTCTCGCCGCGAGCGGCACGAGCTCTGCCGGCGACGGGCTCTACACGTGTCCGAGCAACGGCGCAGGGCTGATGCTGAACGGAAGCGTCTCGGTTTCGCGCGTTGCGGACGGCCTGGTCTTCACCGTGCCCGGTACCACGCTCGGTGTCCCCGCAGGCATGTTCACGCTCGGCATCGGGGTCCAGGCCATCTACGACCCTCCGCAGATCGTTGATCCGAACACGTACACCGATTTCGCGCCGGATCCCGGCGGGAGCCTTTATTCGTTCTCGTTCACCGGTTCATCCGTGCAACGGAGACTGACCATCTTGAAGGCCGGAAGCGGGACCGGGACGGTGACGAGCAATCCGGCCGGCGTCGATTGCGGGTCGACGTGCTCACACGCCTTCGCGGACGGAACGTCCGTCGTGCTGACCGCCACGCCCTCCGCAGGCTCGACCTTCGCGGGCTGGAGCGGTGGCGGCTGCTCTGGCACGGGGACCTGCACGGTCGTGATGAGCGCCGACCAGACGGTGACCGCGACTTTCACCAGCTCGGTTACGACGAGGACCCTGACGGTCTCGAAGGTCGGGGCCGGGACGGTGACGAGCAACCCGGCCGGCATCAACTGCGGCCTAACCTGCTCGGCGCAATTCAACGACGGCACTTCCGTCACGCTGACGGCCGCGGCCTCCGCCGGCTCGACCTTCGCCGGCTGGAGCGGCGGCGGCTGCTCCGGCGCGGGGACGTGCACGGTCGTGATGAGCTCGGACCAGGTCGTGACCGCGACCTTCACCGGCTCGGGCACGACGAGAACCCTGACGGTCTCGAAGGCAGGAACCGGGACCGGGACGGTGACGAGCAATCCGGCCGGCATCAACTGCGGCGCGACGTGCTCTGCGCCCTTCGCCGACGGCAGCTCGGTCACGCTGACGGCCACGCCTTCCACCGGCTCGACGTTCGCCGGCTGGAGTGGCGATTGCACCGGCACGGGCACGTGCACCTTGACCATGAGCGCGGACCACTCTGCGCTCGCCAGCTTCTCGAGCTCTCCGCCTCCGCCTCCGCCCCCGCCCCCGCCTCCTGTGGCGCATTGCGTCGTCCCCGCGGTCGTCG